>Ga0138256_10008084_pt1 | contig 11075 bp, 10 predicted proteins | sample KNB2016incub_MG_FD_105486 | JGI IMG/M metagenome (GOLD analysis project Ga0138256, IMG submission 105486) | Active sludge microbial communities from wastewater in Klosterneuburg, Austria - KNB2014incub_MG | ecosystem: Engineered > WWTP > Activated sludge > Unclassified | place: Austria...
TGACCTTAATAATGGAGACGACCGGGCCGAACATCTCGTCCTGGGCAATTTGCATATCGGGCGTGACATCCGCAAACACATGAGGAGGCAACAGGAGCCCCTTAGGATCTCCACCGGCTGTTTGGCGGGCTCCATTGGAACGGGCGTTCTCAATGTGCTTGAGCAGTCCTTCCATTTGCGACTTGTTGATGATCGGCCCGATCGCCGTGTCTGCGCTGTTAGGGTCCCCCACTTTGAGACTACGTACGCGGGTCGTGAAGCGCTCGACGAACTGATCATAGATCGTGGCATCCACAATGATGCGGTTGGTGATCATGCAGATCTGCCCCTGGTGGATGAATTTGCCGAAAACGGCCGCGTTGACGGCCAGATCGAGGTCTGCGTCGTCAAGAATGATGAAGGGGCTGTTGCCACCAAGTTCGAGGGCCACTTTCTTGAGCAACGGACTCTTGGCGGCCAGCTCCGCAATGCGACGCCCGACCGGCGTGGAGCCGGTAAAGGACATGACTCGCGGGACGCCGTGAAGGACGAAGGCGTCGCCGATTACGCTTCCGGGTCCGATGACCACACTGAGAACACCGGGCGGAAGTCCCGCCTCCTCAAAAATTTTCGCGAGTAACAGGCCGCCGGTCACTGGCGTATCCGACGCCGGCTTGATCACCACCGCATTCCCCACCGCCAGTGCCGGGGCCACCGACCGATTGCTGAGATGCAAAGGAAAGTTCCAGGGACTGATCACTCCTACAACGCCGACCGGCTGTCGATACACCCGGTTTTCCTTGCCGGGAATGTCGCTCGGCAGAATACGGCCTTGGACGCGGTAGGGGGCCGAGGCAGCTTCATACATGATCGCATGGGCAGAGCCCCATTCGACGTTCGCCTTCAGACGAGTACTGCCCGATTCCTTGATGAGCCAAGTGACGATTTCCTCGCGTCTGGCCTCCATAATCGCGGCGGCCCGACGGAGGATCGCTGCCCGTTCGCCGGGCAACATCGCCGCCCATTTCGGCTGCGCGTCCGCCGCGACCCTGTATGCTTCATTCAAGTCCTGCCCGTCGGCGAGGGGAATGCGGACCAGAATCTCATCCCTGTAGGGATCACGATCTTCCGAAACGCGCCCGCTCCTTCCAGCTCGCCAGTGACCGCCCAACGGCATGCGGTCAAATCCATCGTACGGTGTCGGGGTGACTCCGTTTGATATGAGGGTCTGTGTCATGACGACGCTCCTGGCGGCCCGGAGAATGGTGTCCGGTAGTTATGAACCGAGACGCACGATCGGCTTGATCGTGACGCCCTTCTCACTGTCCTCCGCCGCCTGATTGATCTGATCGAGGGGGTAAAATTTCACCAGTTTGTCGAACGGGAAACGCCCCTGCTGGTAGAGTTCGACGAGGCTTGGAATAAACAGATCCGGCACGCTATCACCTTCGATGATGCCGATAATCCTCTTGCCGGTCGTCATGACCCCGTTCACGTCGAAGCTGGCTTCGGTGCCCAACGCGGGAGCGCCGACGATGCCGCACACGCCTTTGATCGCCAAGGCGTCGATGGCCTGGCGCAGCACGGCGGGACGCCCGCTCGATTCAAGCGTGAAATCTGCGCCGCCGCCGGTGATCTTGCGCACCGCCTCGACCGGATCGGTCTCGCGGCTGTTCACCGTATGGGTGGCTCCGAGCTCCTTGGCCAGTGCAAGCCGCGATGGGACAACATCGGCGGCGATGATGGTCGTCGCACCGGCCACCCGCGCGGCCATCACGGCGCTCAAGCCGACGGCTCCGCCACCGAACGCGGCGAAGCTGCTGCCGGGCCTGACTTTCAGCCCGTTCATCACGGCGCCCGCACCGGTTTGGATGCCACAGCCGAGAGGACCGAGTAATTCAAGCGGCGCATTGGCTGGAACCTTGACGACGTTTCGCTCGTGAGCGAGCGCATAGGTGCCGAACGACGACTGCCCGAAGAAATGATCGTGGACCGCTCCTTGCCTGGACTGCGTGGCGCTGCTGCCGTCTTCACGGGCACCCCCGAAGTTCAATGGGTAAAAATTCGCGCAGTAGGTCAGGTCCCCGTTCAGGCAGGGTTTGCAGTGGCCGCACCACATGTAGGTCAACACGACATGGTCACCCGGCGCGATTTTTTTGACGCTGCTGCCGACCCGTTCGACGATACCGGCCCCTTCATGGCCGAGGACAACCGGTAACGGTACGGTATAGAGCTGATCGCGCGCGACCATATCAGTGTGGCACATGCCGGTCGCGACGATCCGAATCAAAGCCTCGTCGGGACGTGGCCCTTCCAAGGTGAGCGTCTCGACTTGGAAGGGTCCGCCTTTTTTGCGGACCACCGCCGCCGTGATCTCGCGGGCTGTACTCTTCTCATTGTTTGTCATTTCCGTGCTCCTCTCAATCGACATGGCCAAGCGGTTGCCGTTCCCTCCTCGAGCACTGATCCACACCTGGCCGGCACCTCTGGGATGGATTACGTCATCTTCACTATGCTCTCACGCGGATTCACCGATTACAGTCTGATGCCGGATTTGCCCGGCGCGAGGATGCCGTTGGGATCCAGCGCCTGCTTGAGCCGACGATTGATGGATCGCTGCACCGGGCTGTATGTGTCGGCCACCTTGTCCATGAATGCCGTGTTTGTGCGATAGCTTCCATACCCCAGCGCCGAAAACTCCGTCACCAGCTCATCGAAACATTGGTACGCAGCCTTCGTCATGGCTGGATCGGACCGGTCGTACAACATGTCGAGAATATGATGCATGTCACGCATGCCGACGATAAACTCCCCGGTGTAATCCAACCCGTACTTGGTCAGAATGCGCTTGGCCATCGCCATCTGATTCAGAGTCTCACTGCCCCGCGCTGGACACACGGGGGCGAACCAGAGAGAGCCGCCTCCGCCGCGCCAGTTGTAGAGGTTAAATTCCCTCAGGTCCATCCCGCCGCGCATGAGGGCCGCCCGGTATCCAAACTGGGGGTCATCGCCGACATCCTCTTGCGTCAAGAACTTCGCCTTGCCCGACTTGCCGAAAGCGTCGGTCACAATCTTCCAATTCACGTCCACCTGTTCCTTTGTGCCATAGAGTGCGGCCGTGACGTTCCAGATGCCCATGTTGTGATCCTTGACCAATTGTCGCACCGCTTCATCCGAGATCGAACCGGGTCCGGAAACGTAATCGCTCCGCTTGGCCTTCACCGCCGCTTCGTACAGCGCATGGGCGATGACCCCTGAATTGGGAATGACGCCGTTGAGGCGAAGAGGGCGCATGGTCTCCACGATCTCGACGATGTCCTCTTCATTTTGATATTGAATCAGGAACGGCTTATAGACCGGCGGCGCCGGCTGCAGCCAAAACCCGAATTTCGTGACGATGCCGTAGTTGGACTGGGTAAAGATCCCGTCGAGATAGGGCCCATAGCCCCACTTGAAGCACTGCCAGGTATTGGATTTCGGCAAACCACCCATTGCCGTGCGGAGGACTTCGCCGTTCGCGAGAACCACTTCCATGCCGCAGGCGTTCATAAAATGCTCCCCGTAGGGCGTGTAGCCGACTCCCCGGTCCAACGTATTGCCCGTCGGCCCGGCAATGGCGGACGGCGCCGGCACGGAGAGCCATAACGGAAGCTTATGCTCTTGAAAGTAGTCGTAGAGCTGTCGATAGGTGACGCCCGGTTCAACGAGGGCGTAGCAGAGGTCGCCATCGACTTCGAGGATGCGGTTCATGCGATGGAGATCGAGCACGACCTGGCCACGCTCCGCCGGAGCCGCAGAGCCATACCCCAGGTTCTTGCCGGTCGAGACCGTCCATATCGGCACCTTGTGTTTGTTGCAGATACCGACGATCTTCTGGATCTGTTCCACAGTCGTCGCCAGAATCGCGGCGGACGGCTGGTGGTTCGCCTCCGCCACCGGCATCATGACCTTGGTATAGGGTGCGAGCTGATCAGCACTCGTCAGCACATTACTCTCACCCAAGACGCCACGGAACTCCTTCACCGCGGCATCAAACGTTTCTTCGGAAACACCCTTCGGCAAGGCGAGATATTTGCTGGCCATTCTTCTTCCTCCTGGCTCGGGCTAGAGATCCATCACAAATGACACGAATCGTTCCTGCGGATGCGTCCGATCACCGATTGGCGATTGCCGCACGAACGTGCGGCTGGCACACGATTCTCGAACGGAATCGACACCCAACGCCGAGACGGTCACGGCATAGCCCACGGACTCGACCCAGTCGCCGGACTGCCGCCTGACGGTCTCGCGCCTGCATGCTTGCAGGGGAATGGGCTCCCATCCCTCGATTGCAGTCAGGCCGATCAACCTGCGCCCGTCCGCCAGCGAGAGCCCTGAACTGTGGAGATGGACGGATTCCGATTCGGTCGACAGATACGACGAAAAGCCCGGCGCAGACCAACCTGACACGGTGCCCGCTTCGCTCGGGGCGTGAAGAAAATCTTCAGTTATCGAGAATCCGTCCTGGTCGGCGGCGAGCTGCGACGCCAAAATACCTCCCACGCCATGAGCCGGGGAGGTGGTCGCGAAGGCGTGGCGGAGCTGACAGCCACTGTCTGCCGAGCACGCATGCGTACCCATTGAGAGGAGCCGAACGCCGGCTGTCCGAGCCAGCTCAAGAACAATCACCGCGCTGGCATCGTCCATCACGGCGATCATCCGCGTCCCCCGGGACTGATCCAGCAGAGTGACCATCCGGTCCACGGCGGTTAACAACCCGCCTTTCAGTTTCACAATTCGGAGCGCGTCGTATGTCAAACCTGCACAGGCGGCGCCGGCGCCGCTTGCAAAGGCCTCGTCCGCGCCGGCGCCGCCCAACAACAGCAGGCATTGACCTGGTCTTCGCGCAGGTGACTCCGCAAAGGTCCATGGAGGAACACCCATAGCCAGGAGAGCCCCGCCCGCCAGCAGGCCCTTCATCAGACTGCGTCGATCAACCTTCATGGAGTGAGCCCTCCTTACTTGTTGGCCTCTGCTTTGGACACATAGTCGGCCAGTTTTTCCAACGACTGGTTATCGATCTCGGATGCGCGAAACGCCGGCATTGCCCGGTTGCCGTGTCGCACGATCAATTGGATGTAGGTAGGATCCAGGCCGCGACCTCGAATGGCCGGACCTACTGCGGTTTCGTGGCACAAGGCGCAGATCTTCGCATAGACCTCGGCTCCATTCTTCCACGCGAAGCCTGGCTTGGGCGCCTCTTCGGGCGCCGCCCCTGCGACTCTCGCTGCAATCCCGATCGCAACAACCGCTGCCAGGACGAACCTTGACGAGTTCCTGCTGGTTGTCATCCCACACATATCGCCTCCTCTCGCTGGTCTCGGTCACTCCCCTATGCTCTTCACATAGGCCAGTACATCTTGTATCTGGCTGTCGAAGACATGCCCTTTCCTAGGCTCTCGCCTTCCGGAGCTGTGTGGTCCAGATCACCAAGGCTTCAAGCAGCTCTTTGATCTTTTGTTCCGTCTTCGCATCCGTCAAGTTGCCCTGCTCATCAAACTTCTCGGAGGCATTGGCGATCATGACCTCCGGTTGATTCAACGGAAACATGTTCAAAAAGACGAACATCTGGCGCAAATGATATTGCGCGCGGGCGGTTCCCACTGTTCCGACCGAAGCTCCCATAATCGCGACCGGCTTCGCATTCCATGCGCTATCGCCATAGGGACGGGATGCCCAGTCGATGGCGTTCTTGAGCACTCCCGGGACTGAATAATTATATTCCGGCGTCACGATCAACAGGGCGTCCGCCGACTTGACCCTGGCCTTGAATTCCCGCACATGAGCCGGAAACGACTGTTCATGATCTTCATTGAATCCGGGAATACCCTCGAGGTCGAGGATGTCCAGTGCACTACCCTTGGGAACGAGCTTGAGCGCGGCACGAAGAGCCGATTTGTTATAGGACCCTTTGCGGAGACTGCCGGCGATTCCAGCAATCCTAATCACGTCACTCATGGTGTACCTTCCTGTCCGCCGCCGTGACCGCGTGACGCCCCCCTGAGGAGCGATCACGCGCGGCCCGCCATCATGTTGTTTCCGTTACGGCACAGTCACTCTGAACGGTTCACTTCCGGAGTGTCAGCACATAGGCGAGCACGTCCTGGATCTCTGCCTCGGAAAGTTGGCTCTTCCACGCCACCATCGCCGTCTTGGGTTTGCCGTTCTGAATCACGTCGAGCAATTCCGCGTCAGACTTCTTTTTGCTCTCGGCGCTCGTGAAATCTCCCGCCGGCGGCTTCAGTTGTTTCCCGATGGGACCGTCGCCCTTCCCCTGCGCCCCATGACACGTCACACACTTGGCCTGAAAGATCGCTTTTCCTTTGCCGGCATCCCCGCCGGCAGCGAACACGAAGTGACTGATGGACGACAACCCATAGACCATCGTGAAACAGAACAACAGCAATGCGTACCGATATCTCTGTACCATCATGTCCTCCTCCAGCTTTGAGTTGAATGATTCACCTTGCAGAAGACTTTCAATAGGAACTCCAGAATCGGATCGTGTAATAAATCCCCCAAAGGATCAGTCCTAACGCGACGAGCTTGAGCCATGTGGGCACAGAACCGCTTCGTTCACGTATTCCCGCCGGCTCGTACACGTAGGTGCCGGGCTCGTCACCGGTCTTGGGCATCGGCTCGGAGGATATCAGATGATCCTTTGGCGTGGATGGGTCATTCATTCGTACCTCACGGACTCTGCGTCCCCATGCCGGACGCAGCCTACTGCGCCGGACCGCTGGCCGTCATGGGTTTCCGAACTTCCTCGCGACCGGATATCGCCGCCCAGATTCTCTCTCGCGCTGCCTGCCGGTCCTGCTCTTGAAGACCTGCGGTCACGAGTTCAGCCTCATGGGCCATGGCTCGCAACGACTGGACGTAATGCACCAGATCCCACACTTCTTCTGCTTTCAGACCGTCGAACGGCGGCATCGGCGTCCCGCCGATCCCTCCCACAATCGTCTGGAACAGGTGCGACCCGTCATGCCCGAGCTTGACTCCTCCCGGCATGCCGGCCGGAAGCGAGAGATGGGCCGGCCTGATGGGCTCACCCCAGTCGTCCATGAGCATGCCGGGCCCTGCCAGCGGGCCATCCGCCTGGCCTTGCTCGCCGTGACACAATGCGCAGTTCGTCTGAAACAGAACCTTTCCCTTTTCAATCGATGCCGCTGTCAGCGGGACTTCAGATGGAATGGAAATCGGGATACCAACCGACTCCTTTCTCCAGCGATCGGAGAACGTCTTCAGGTACTGGACGATGGCCCCCCGCTGTCGGTCGGAGATCTCTTGCATGGACGGCATCGATGTGCCCCACAGGCCATGCGTCAGCGTCAGGTACAAATCGGCATCGGTCGGCAAAGAGTCCTTGCCGGCGGTGGACCGGAACTTGAAAACCCCCGTCGTGAAGTCGCGTGGTTTCGGATGAAGAAACACAGCCGACGGACCTTTCCCGTCGCCCTTCGCACCGTGACAACCGGCGCAGCGTCGTGCGTACACCTCTTTGCCGAGCGACAGGACTTCCTCGCGGGCCTGCGGACTCCCAGGGAGGCTTGCTGCGCCTGACATCCGGGTCGAGGGTGATCCCGCACGCCAATCGCCGATCGCCGTCCCCAGCCGTTGCAGATAGGCCACGAGGGCTATGCCATCCTCGGTCAGTTGCGGGGGGCCTTCGTGCGCACCCGTCTCGAACAGCCATGGAAAACGCGGCATGATGGAATCGTACACGACGTCGGACGGATTCCAGAGGTGGGCGACATGCCAGTCGTCTCCGTATTTCCTTCCGACGCGCGTGAGGTCAGGCCCAATGCGCCGGGTGCTGAACAAATGCGGCCGGTCATAGGCCGATTCACCGATCTGGGACACGGGCCCCCATCGGAACGATTCGCCGGTCACCGGGCGGATGTACTGGGAATGACAATGCCAGCAACCGTCCTGGATATAGATCTGCCGGCCACGCCGCTCCAGGGGCGTGTAATCCGGCACATTCACCGGCAGATCGGTGACCGCATTGAGCACGGTCGTCGAACGGGTAGCAGGCTGAAGCCAGGGAATGATGCCCAGGATGAACACGGCCAGCGAGAAAAATCCGATGCCGGCCAGGATGCCGACCGTGGAGGGATTCTCAAGCCAACTCCTGCCCGGCACCATCGCAATCGGCTGGCTTTGCCGTGGCTCAAAGTCCTGTACGCCAAACGGTACCCCCTCACGAACCGTCTTGTAGCAATTGAACGCCATGAAGCCGAGGGCCAAATCCATCATCGTACCCACGACGGTTCTGGCCACCCACCAGGGTTGCATGGCCTTGACCGAATCGACGAAGTCTGCGCCGTTTTCCAGCATCGATCCTTGAATGAACCCCTGTGCCGTGAGGCCGAGAATCATGGCCGAAAATCCGGTCACCGTGAGCCATAGGTGCCAGCTGGCCAGACGATCGCTCCAGAGTTGCCTGCCCACCAGGCGCGGCCAGACGTAATAGAGTCCTCCGACCACCCAGAGGATCATGGCGCCGAACACGGTCAGGTGGGCATGGCCGATGACGAAATCGTTGAAATGGGTCAGCTGTTGAAACCGGTACAGGGATTCGATCGAGCCCTGCACACTCCCGACGAGGTAATAGAACACCCCGATCATGAGAAACTTCGCCGCATAATTATCGCCGCCTCCACCGCCCAGGACGGTGCCCCAACGCCCCAACATGGTGCCGAAGAAATTGACGATGACGGTCACGACCGGAATAATCATCCACATGCTGTGGACGATGGAGACGGTTTGCGTCCAGTGCGGGATGGGGCTGTAGAGGTAATGATGTGTCCCGACGAGCGGGTAGAAGAGGGCGAGGGTCCAAAATCCTAACAGCGAGAGCTTGTGACTATAGAGCGCATTCTTGGCCGCAAGCGGCAAAAAATAGTAAATCGTCGCCAGCCCGGCCGGTGTCATCCACAGCCCGACGACATAGTGAATATACAATCCGTGCATCGCGGCATTGTTCGCTCCCGCCAGCGGTCCGTAGGGGAGCAGCACGTTGCCGATGAGCAGATTGAGCAGGGTCCAGATCGCGGCGGCGAGCGCATACCACAGAGACACATAGAACCGGGTCGCCCGCCGGCGAAAGATCGTGCCCAGCACTTGGATCGTGAGGCCCAGGAACACCAGGTAGCGGAGGATATTCAAGGGCCATTCGAACTCGGCGTTTTCTATGCCGATGATATAGCCCATCAGCAGCGAGAGCGAGCCGAGTACCAGAAAAGCGTTCCACATCCACAGGAGCCCCCAGCCCCACTCGACTTTGTAGAGCGGGACACCGCACAGCCGCGGAAGAAAATAATAGAGGAGTCCGATGAAGGCCGTGGTGAACGACCCGAATATCACACCGTTCGTGTGCACGGGGCGGAGCCGCCCGAACGTGAACCAGGAGGTTCCACCCAAAAATTCAGGATTGTGAAATTGGATCGAGACCAGGACGCCGACGAGCGGAAAGAATGTGAGCCAGACCAGCGCCCACTGGGCCCAGGCCCTCACGAGGGGTTTGTTGACCCGGTCTGCTGCGTCCATCTCCGCACCCACTCTTCGTGGAAAGGCTCTGCCGTGGACTAGACCGCATGTGACCGGACAATCTCCTGGCCGACGCTCAAGGCGCAGGCCGTGAACCACAATCGTTCGCGCCTATATCATCCCGTCGCCAGTGAGCTCCCGGCGGTGGACAGTGACGCATGAATCGCAGTATAGGCGCCTCCTGAGTCAGTAGCCCGCGAATTTTTCAGTGCGAATATCGCTGTCGTCGATGCCGGCGCCTTTCAACATCGTGCGCAATGCGCCGACCATACCAGGCGGGCCGACCACGTAGTAGATAGGCTTGTCCACGTTCACAAGGTGTTTAGCGAGCAAGGCCGCGTTGATGTAGCCCGTTTCACCCTGCCAGGGACGGGAAGATTTCGCGGGTTCGGTCATGGTGCCCACAAAGCGATAGTGAGGATTCTTGTCCTGCAAGGCTTGCAGCTCGTCCAGGAACGGCGCATCCTCCGGTCGCCGGTTGGAGTAGAAGAGCACCATGGGGTGCGGCGACCGTTGCATCGCCGCCTGTACCAGCATGCTGCGAAACGGCGTAATTCCGATCCCGCCCGACAGAAACACGGCGGGGCGGGTCTGGTCGGCATGCAGCACCAATTTTCCGAACGGCCCTTCCATCCGGACGGTTGAACCGAGCGGCATACGCTGCAATTGGCGCTTGAAGGCGGTATCGCGGAGCCGGGTGGCCACCATCAGGGTCGATTCCTGCGGCGCACTCGCGATGGAAAACGCCCTGGTGTTGCCGGCCGCATCGGTCTCGGACGGTTGAAGCAGCGTCAAATCAACGAACTGCCCCGGTGCAAAGACAAACTGCGGCGGCTTGTCGAAGTAGAACGCCATCGTCCCTTCCGCCACCAGCCGACGGTCGGTCAGCGTGACCGTATGGCCGTTGTCGTTCATCGCCTCGCTCATGGCTCACTCTTGTGGTCGTACAGTACGCGCACTTCAATCACGCCGCTCAGAGTGTCTTGTGCGTGCCGTCGCAGAACGGGGGATTCTTCGTCTGCTTGCATTGACAGAGCGCAACCGTCTTCTTCTCGGTCGTGATGAACTCCATGGGCGTGAAGCTCGTCCCCTTATGAGACCCGTCGCAAAACGGCTGGGTTTTCGAGCGCCCACACCGGCACCAATAGTGCGTGCCCGCTTCCAACTCCAACACCGCCGGCTGCTTGGCTGCCACGACTGGCTTTTCCATGAGTGATCCTCCTGGTTACTGCATTCTGCTCGTGAGGGGAGGGCCCTGGCAGGAGCCTCTATCGGAATGACAGACGACCCCTGCCCCTCCAGACTCTCGTCTGACTCCCTCGTTACTGCGCCTTTCTCAGGTCGATCACGGTGCCTTCTTCGTTCAACTCGACCACGATGTGGGACCCTTCCGCGATCGGCTTGGTCTTCACTTCCATGCGTTCCAGCGGAAATTCTTTCACGCCTTCCGGCGTCGCCAGTTTGATCACATTCTTCGTCGTTCCCGCATAGATCAATTTGCCGAA
>Ga0138256_10008085_pt1 | contig 11075 bp, 9 predicted proteins | sample KNB2016incub_MG_FD_105486 | JGI IMG/M metagenome (GOLD analysis project Ga0138256, IMG submission 105486) | Active sludge microbial communities from wastewater in Klosterneuburg, Austria - KNB2014incub_MG | ecosystem: Engineered > WWTP > Activated sludge > Unclassified | place: Austria...
ACGCGTAGTGGCGGGCCAGTGCTGCACTGGACGATGGTGAACATCCCCGCCAATCTGTTCAAGCTTTCCGCCGGCATGAAACCGGAAGGCAAGCCGGCCGGCGCGATCTACGGCCCGAACTATAAAGGCGTGGCGCAACCCTATCTCGGGCCGCGCACGCCGGCGGGTCCGAAGAACCGCTATCAGTTCCAGGTCTTCGCGCTGGATACGATGCTGCCGGCCGACTTCGCGCCGAAAACCTATGACGAGCTGATCGCGCCGATGAAGGATCATGTCCTCGCTTCGGGCGTCGTCGTGGGTCTGGGACAGGTCGATCCGAGTGCGCCGCCTCCGGCGCCGAGCCCGACCGCGCCGCCTGCGAAGGCGAACTGATCAGGCTCGACTGAACATGGAAGCGCCGCGGTGCGATAACCGCGGCGCTTCTTTTTTGGGTCGTGCGTTCAGTTTTCGACGCGGCCTATTTGAGCGTCACTTCCGGCAGGTCGCCCGAGGCGGGCAGCGGTTTGCCGCTGAGAAACACCGCGACTTCGCGTTTCATCTGCGGGGTCAGGTCCGGCGTCAACGCCGACATCGAACCGCTGATCAGCATGTCCGCGATCGCGGCGGGCTCGAGCTTCTTGACCGTGCCCAGGGCGGGAGCGGCGTCGTCTTCTTCCATATGACACATCGCACAGCGTTGCTCGACGATTGCATTAACCGCCGCGACGTCGCGGATCGGATCCGCGAGGGCCGCCGGCGCCGTGAGAAAGCCGAGAGACAGAAGTGTTGCGGCCGCCAGTTTCATGAACGCTCCTCAAGCCAGTCCGCTATTCGCGAATTTTACAAGGCCTCGCCCCTTACCGAATTCCACATGAACCCGCCATGAAGAATATCAGCATCCGGCGCTAGCCAATCTCGTCCAGCCAGGCGGGCAGGCGGCCGAGGGTTTCCACTTCGCGATAGCGCGGATTGTCGACTGGCTTTTCCGCCCGCTCGTGTTCCCAGACCAGAGGGTAGGGCACCAGCGCGGCATAGCCGCCGGCGGCGAGCATGGGCAGGATATCCGACTTCACAGAGTTGCCTGTCATGAGGGACGACTCCGCCAAACCGCCATGGCGTGCGAACGCCCGCGTGTAGATTTCCGGCGTTTTCTCCGAAACGATCTCGACGCCCGAGAAATGTGAGCCGAGACCCGACGCGGCCAGCTTGCTTTCCTGATGAAAGAGATCACCTTTGGTGATCAGCACCAGCCGGCCGCGCTCCTTCAGCGCTTTCAGCGCCTCCTCGACGCCGGGCAGGGGCTCGATGGGATGGGTCATCATCTCGCGGCCAGCGCTCAGCAACTCCTGGATGACCCTGGTCGAGACATTGCCCTCGCTGACCTCCAACGCCGTCTGCAGCATCGAGAGCGTGAAGCCCTTCGCGCCATAGCCGTAGGCCTTCATGTTCTCGCGCTCGATGGCGGCCAGCCTGGCCTCCAGCGCGTCCTCGTCCGCGAAGTCGGACAGCAGTTCGTTGAACCGTCTATGCGTCAGCCGGAACACGGTTTCCGTGTGCCAGAGCGTATCGTCCGCATCGACGCCTATGATCGTGAGTGGCATGGCGGCGTCTTAGCCGCGGCGCGGCCAGGCCGCAACGATTGTGGCACAAATACACACATGTTGATTGTCATAGAACCTCAGCAAATCCGTGTGCCCGCTGTCACACGTCGCCACTAGAGCCCCTCCAACACTAGATGGAGGGTATGGATGACGAAATTCCTGAAGAGGTCGCACCTCGCGAGCGTAGCCGGCGCCGCCCTGTCGCTCGCAGCGCTGCAGCCCGCTTTCGCGCAGACGCCCCAGGGCCCGCAGGGCGCCGGCGCCCCGACTGATCAGGTCACGGAAGCCAGCGATGTCGTGGTCATCAATGGCATCGGTTATCGCGACCGCACGGAAGAAACCGCGCCGGTGCTTGTTTACGACACCGACTATTTCCAGCGTTTCGAGCCGCTGACGGCCGGGGACGCGTTGAAGCGCGTGCCCTCGGTCACTTTCCTGTCTGACGTCCTCGAATCGGACGGCGTGCGCCTGCGCGGCCTTGATCCGGCCTACACGCAGATCCTGATCAACGGCGAAGAGGTTCCCGGCGCCGGGTCGTCCTCGGGCGCGATCGGCAACGGCGCCGACACCGCCTTCTTCGTCGACCGCATTCCTGCGGAGCTCATCGAGAAGGTCGAGATCGTACGCTCCGCTTCGGCGAACCGCTCGGGCGATGCGATGGCGGGCGCGCTGAACATCGTGCTGAAAGATGGCTATGACCTTGAAGGCGGCTATGTCCGCCTCGGCGCGCTGGCGTTCGACGACGGTCGTGTTCGCGAATCGGTTGGCGCCGTATGGGGCGGCAAGATCGGCGAAGGCCGCCTGCTGCTCGGCGCGAGCGTCCAGGGCCGCCACAATCCCAAACGTAAGACGTCGCTGCGCTACGACGATGTCGGCGGCGAACTGCTGAACATCGAGGACCAGCGCGACACGCGCGATGGCACCGACTACTCGGCCAACTTCGCTTTGGAAACGCCTGCCGGCGAGAACGGACAATTGTCGTTCGACGGTTTCTTCGTGAAGACCGAGCGTCTGCAAGACGAGGACTCGCTCGAATATGCGTCGCTGTCGACCGGCCTCGCGACTGAGCGCGCGCTGCGCCAGCTCGCTGTGGTCAACTCCAACGATGTGGACATCGATCAGGAAAGCTACTCGCTGAACGGCGGCTACAAGCTCGAAGCATTCGGCGGCGTTACGAACTTCAAGGTGGGCTTTGCCTCCTTTAGGGACGACACATTCGAGTTCGAGAATGAAGCCGAATACCTGCGCGGCAGCGAACTGCCCGCCACGGGCGATCCCGCAGCCAACCGCCGCTATCCGGAACTCGATCGATTCACCAGGGATCTTGCTCCGTTCCTGATCGACGACCGTGAGCTTAAGGCGAAGGTCGACCACGAGCGCGACCTAGGCGGCCTCGAGCTGCAGTTCGGCGTGCAGTTCAAGGAGAAGGAGCGCGACACTACGCTCGGCGACGGCCGGTTCCGCGTCAGCCCGTCCAACGGGTCCGTGCTGGCGCCTGACGCAAGTGGCGCCGGCGTGCCGAGCTATAGAGATCCGGCGATCAGCTACACCGCCAGCCACATCAAGCGCACCAACGTGGATCCCTACGCTCTGGTCAGCGGCAACAGCGGTCCGTTCAGCTGGGAAGCCGGCCTGCGCGTCGAGAACGTGACGCTGGAGGTCGACGGTGCGGAAACGGATCAGACCACGGTTCTTCCCTCGGCGCACTTCGCCTGGGAGGTGTCCAGCGCCGGCCGTATCCGCGGCTCGGTCGCCCGCACCATCCGAAATGCGCCGTTCGAATTCCTCTTTGCCGGCGTACGCGAGGAAGAGCTGGGCTCCAACGACTTCCAGGGCAATCCGGAACTCGAACCGGAAACCGCCTGGGGCCTCGATATTGGTTACGAGCATCAGCTCGGCAAATCGGGCATCGCCGGCATCAACTTCTTCTACCGCGACGTGAAAGACCTCATCGAGATCTACAATACCGGCGCGCCGGGTTCCGCTGATGATCCGCCGGATGATCTCGCCTACATCTTCGGCGTCCGCAACACGGGCGATGGCAAAGTCTATGGCGTGGAGTTCGACCTGTCCTCCGACCTGTCGTCCTTCGGGTTGCCGGATACGGGCGTGTTCGCCAACTACTCGTGGCTCGACAGTGACGTGGACGACGAGTTCGGTTCGCGCCGCTTCAATAGCCAGTCGGAATACGTCTACAACTTCGGCTTCATCCATGACATCACCGCGTGGGATGCTGCTTTCGGCGCCACTTACCGGAAGCAGGGCGACGCTGAGAGCCGTGTCGTCGGCGAGGAGGTGGTGACGTCCTACGGCGCCGACCTCGAAATCTTCGTCGAGAAGTCGTTCGGCGACAATTTCACACTGCGCTTCGTGGGCTCGAACCTGCTCGACTCGGAGAAGGAGGAAGAATTCCGCAAGTATGCGCTGCTTGCAAACCAGATCGATGGGGCGATCGACGACGAGTATGAGCTTGAGCGCGAGGAAGCAGGCCCAGTCTATCAGATCATCGGCCGGATGTCGTTCTAGTAGAGTGTGCGTATGCGGGCCCTGTCTTCCCCTGTGGAGGCAGGGCCTGTTTGATTCAGATTGCCGACTAGCGATTCGGGACATCCATGAAACATGCTGTCTTGCTGGGACTGACGCTGCTGGCCAGCGCGTGCGCCACCGATAATGTCGTTTCTACAGACGTGCCGGCCTTCGCAGAGACCGTGGGCATGGGCGCCACTGGCGATGCGGCGGACGATCCGGCCATCTGGGTGCATCCATCTGACGTCAGCCGTAGCCTGATCCTCGGCACCAACAAGGATGTCGGGCTTTACGTATATGGTCTTGACGGCTCCGAGAAGCAGCGGCTGCCGGTTGGCCTTTCGAACAATGTGGATCTGCGCGGCAATATCGCAGTGGTCAGCAATGACGGCGTCAATGCGCTGAGCTGGTTCCGCATCGAGCCCTCGACCGCAACAGTCAGCCATGCGGGCGACACCAGGCTCACGCGCATCGAGCCCTACGGGGTATGCATCGGCGCGCCCGGCGGCGCGCTGCAGACCGCGGTGACGTTCAAGGACGGAACGATCGACATCTGGACCGTTGGCGACACCGGCTCTGGTCTGGTCACGATCTCCGGCCCGCGCACCATCAAGCTCTCCTCGCAGCTCGAAGGCTGCGTATTCGATGACGAGGCCAACCGTCTGTTCGTCGGCGAGGAGAATGTCGCTCTATGGGCGATCGATCTCGCCACCGGCGCCCAAGCGCAGGTCGACAAGGTCAACAGCGGCACGGGCCTCGTCGCCGATGTCGAAGGCATATCGCTTTATCTCAAGCCAGACGGCGCGGGATATCTGATCGTCTCGGCGCAAGGCGCCAACCGCTATGTGATCTATGACCGCAAGCCGCCGCACGCGGCGTTCGGCGTCATCAAGATCGCGCCGAGTGCTGACGGCAAGGTCGACGGCGCCAGCACGACGGACGGGCTGGACGCCTCATCAGCCGCGCTGCCGGGCTTCCCGGCCGGCATCCTCGTCGTGCAGGATGACGCCAACCCGATCTCGGAAGTCGATCAGAACTTCAAGATCGTCGACTGGCGCGAAGTTGAGAAGGCGTTGGGGCTAAAATAGTCCCGCCGCCTGATCGGTGATGCGCTGTCACGGCGTGGGTTTCTCCAGCACAGCCAGGATGGCGCGAGCGTCTTCCAATTGCTCGGATACAGCTGACCGGAGAGAGGCCTGCGCCAGAGACGCCGCTTCAATGCGTGACTTTGCGGCTTTGATCAGATCCGTGTCGTTGCTGAGAACGGTGCGGCCGGCGCCGCGGCGCTCTCCGGTGTCGTCGAACTCCACGGCGTCGAACAGCGGATCATCGGAGAACATGATCGACAGCGTGGCGGCATAGACGAACGCATTGCGTTCGATGCGCTGATCGAACCGTATCAAGGCGGCGCCGAGATTGGCGTCGTCGATAAGCCGCAGGTCGCCGTCTGACACCATCTGGAGATAGACAGCCGATCGCGGTGACTGCCGGCCAAGGTTGATCGAGTTGAGAATCCAGTCCTTTACTGTGTCGTCATTCGGCGGGAGGTCGCCGTCTCGCAGGGCCTTCACGAGGCTGCGCGACGCAGCCTGATAGCGGGTAATGTTGTCGAGTGAGATTGTAAGCTCATCCTCAACGCCCATGAACTCGGTATGCAGGGCTTGCCTGAGGTAGCCCGCATGCCGGCGTTCGGCGCCCTCGGCGTTCCAGTTGGAGACCTGCGTTGCGACGAAGACGCCGATCACCACGATCAGGAAATTGATGCCAATGGCGGTCCATTCCTGCTTGCGCAGATGGTTCATCACGCGGCGCAGCAGCATTCGCATCACCCCCGACAGTCCCGTCCTGTGGTCCTAGGAAATCAGCACGGGGCTGAACAGCGGATTCGCGCCGGCATGGCGCTACCGAGCTCCTTGGAGTTGCTGGTCCCGGATTGAATGGCCGCCGGCGGGCAGGGCGGAAGCGGCAAACAAGGCAGGGCTTTTCATGTGAACATTCCTCCAGCGCATCGATCCTTCCCCCAAATCCGCCCGCTTTCTGCGTCAAACGAACCCAACTATGCCTTTGAATGTAAGCCTCCCGGTAACGCCTAGGGGCGCATTGAGGGGCATGTCAGGAGCGGAAGCATGACTCGCGTTGCCGTCATCATGGGTGGTTGGTCCTCGGAACGGCTGGTGTCGCTGTCGTCGGGCAAGGGCATGGCGGACGCCGCCCGCCAGTCGGGCTTCGATGTCGTGGAGGTCGACGTGACCCGCCAGCTTGCCCAGCAGCTGGCTGACGTGAAACCGGACGTGGTGCTCAACGCCCTTCACGGGCCGTGGGGCGAGGATGGCTGCGTGCAGGGCCTCCTTGAAATCATGGGCATTCCCTACAGTCATTCCGGCGTCCTCGCCTCGGCGCTGGCGATGGACAAGGACAAGGCGCGGGCGATTTACGTCCAGCACAGTCTCGATGTCGCAGAGGGCGGCATGTACGACGTTGATGAGCTGGCGCGCGACCACATCATGACGCCTCCCTACGTGATCAAGCCGCCGGCCGAAGGGTCTTCGTTCGGTGTTTTTATTGTAAGGGAAGGCGCCAACCGCCCGCCAAAGGAACTCACCGACGGAACATGGACGTTCGGCAAGCGGGCGCTCGTGGAAAAATTCATACCTGGCAGGGAGTTGACCGTCGGCGTCATGGGCGACCGCGCCATGGCCGTCACCGAGATCACCACCTTAAGGGACTATTACGACTTTGAAGCAAAATATCACCCCGGAGGATCGCGCCACGTCCTTCCTGCCGACCTGCCGAATGCGGTCACCGAAGCTGCGCTGTCTGCGTCGCTGAGGGCCCATCAGGCTCTTGGTTGCAGGGGAGTGTCGCGGTCGGACTTTCGCTACGACGATAAAGCGGGTCGACTGGTGATACTCGAGACCAATACGCAGCCAGGCATGACGCCTACTTCGCTCATTCCCGAGCAGGCCGCGCATATGGGCATCGACTATCCCTCGCTCGTCCGCTGGATGATCGAGGATGCGTCATGCCCAAGGTAAAACGTCCGCGTATCGCCGGACCCGCCGGCTACGACGACGATCGTGACGAGGCCCCAGCAGCCCCACGCCCTGCAAGGCGTGCGCGCGATGTGCCGTATTCCGTGGCGTGGTTCCGGGACCGGGTGGCAACCTATGCGCTTGGCACGATCATCTGCGGCGCCACCATGCTGACGGCTGCGGCATGGATGGGCGGCAGCCTCGGCGCCTTTGGCCAGCGCTGGAATTCCGGCCTCAATGTGATCGCCCAATGGGCCGGTCTGGCCGTGCAGGACGTCCATGTGAACGCCGAGGTGGACCCGCTGATGGCGACCAAGGTCAAGGAAGTCGCCGGCGTGAAGCCCGGCGACAGCATCATGAGCGCCGATCCCTATGCCATTCGCGACCGTCTTGAACGTATGGACTCGCTCGGCGCAGTCAGCGTCCAGCGCCTGTGGCCCAACAAGATCGACATTCATGTCGAACAGCGCGAGCCCAGCGCCCTCTGGCAGGACAGCATGAATGGCGGCGACTGGCGCGTGATTGACCAGCGCGGTCGTGTTTTCGCCGAGGCCGATCCGGCCAAATATATGCACCTGCCGCGCGTCGTGGGCGAGGACGCCGCCGAAGCCGCCGCCACGCTGGTGACGGCGATCAAGGAATTTCCGAACCTCGCGGACCGCATGGATGTGGCTTACCGCATTGGCGGCCGCCGCTGGGATGTGAAGTTCAAGGGTCGCACGGACGTGGTCGCCTTCCCGGAAGACGCCCGCCTGATGGAACAGCTCGATGCGCTGAACCTCATGCAGGCGCAGAACCGCGTGCTCGACCTTCCGGCGACGCGCATCGATGCGCGCCATCCCAAATACATCGCCCTGCAGCCCATGCCCGGCAAGCCTGACGAAACCGCCTCGCCCGGAGGCGCATGACCGCAATGTCGTCGCTTGCCCAGCGTACCAATGTTCGTGACCGCGCCCATGCGCGCGGAACGATCATGGCTGCGCTGGACATAGGCTCGTCCAAGGTTACCTGCCTGATTTCGCGTCGTGGCGACGCGACGGATGGCGAACCGCGCGTCGCGGGCGCGGGCGCGCAGGGAACCAAGGGCGTGCGTTCCGGCGCTGTGGTTGATCTCGACAATCTTGAACGTTCGATCCGCCTTGCAGTGGAGCAGGCCGAGCGCGCCGCCGATATCCGGATCTCCGAAGTGGTGCTCGGCGTTTCCGGTCCGGATCTGCGCTCGGACGTGGTGCGCGCCAAACTCCCCATGGGCGGCCGCGAGATCACGGCGCAGCATATCCGCGACGCCCGCATCGCCGCGCTGGAAAGCTTCCAGCCTCAGGGCCGCGAAATCCTGCATTCCGCCCCTCTCGGCTTCACCGTGGATTCGACCGGCGGCATCAAGGATCCGCGCGGCATGTTCGCGGAAGCCCTGACCGCAAGCTTCCTGGTCGTCTCCGCCCCAACGGCCGGCCTGCGCAACATTGTCCAGTGCGTCTCCCGCGCCCACCTCCAGCCGACGGCCATCCTGGCCGCACCCTTCGCGGCTGGCCTGGCTTGCTTGGTCGAGGACGAAGCCGAGCAGGGCGCCATGGTCATCGATTTCGGGGCTGGCGTTACGTCTGCGGCAGCCTTCTGCGACGGCGGTCTGATCCATGTCGAAACCCTGCCCATGGGCGGGTCTCGCGCCACGTCCGACCTTGCCCAGGGATTGGGCACAACCTTTGCGGCCGCTGAACGAATGAAGACCCTGCATGGCGCGGTGGGTCTTTCGGAAGTCGGCGCGCTAGAGATGATCGAGGCCCCCCGCCTCGGACCAGACGGCCGTCTTGAAGCGCACCAGTGTTCTCGGGCCGATATCGCCCAGGTCCTGCGTCCGAGGATCGAGGAAATCCTCGAATTGATGGATGGACGGTTGTCCAAAGCATCAGCGTCTGGCCGTCCATTGCCGAGACGGATCGTTCTCACGGGGGGATCGAGCCAGCTGCCTAGCCTCCAGGAGCTGGCAGAGGACGTTTTTCGCGCTCCAGTTCGTCTCGCCAGACCTGCCAATATCAAAGGATTAGGCGAGACTTACAGTTCACCCGCTTTCGCCGCTGCAGCAGGGCTGTTACGGTGGGAGCTGATGGGTGGACCCGACCCGTCGCGTAGTAGCGGCGATCGGGCCGCTATGGATCACGGCTCTGGCCTGATGAAGCGGGTCTTCGGCTGGGTGCAGGAAAATTTCTGACGCTCGGCAGTTGTTTTAAGACGCGCTTAGCCAAAACCGCCGATCTTTCATCAAATTCTGTGGTCAGAAGACCATGGAACTTGGTTGTCGAGGGTTGTTATGGCGGTTGAACTCAGGCCCCGGATAGTCGTGATCGGCGTTGGCGGCGCCGGCGGAAACGCCGTCAACAACATGATCGAGGCCAATCTGCAGGGCGTCGAATTCGTGGTGGCCAACACGGACGCCCAGGCGCTGGTCCGCTCCAAGGCCCCGACACAGATCCAGCTCGGCATCGCCCGCACCTCTGGCCTCGGCGCAGGCGCCAACCCTGAAGTCGGGATGGAAGCCGCCAAGGAAAGCTCCGACGAGATCAAACGCCTCCTGCACGGCTGCCACATGTGCTTCATCGCGGCCGGCATGGGCGGCGGGACCGGCACCGGCGCCGCGCCGATTATCGCCCGCATCGCAAAGGAACAGAAAGTCCTCACGGTCGGCGTGGTCACCAAGCCGTTCGACTTTGAGGGCAAGCGCCGCATGCAGGTGGCGGAAAAAGGCATCATCGACCTTCGCAATGAGGTCGATACGCTGCTGATCATCCCGAACCAGAACCTGTTCCGCATTGCGAATAAAGACACAACCTTCGCCGACGCGTTTGGCATGGCCGACAAGGTCCTCTATTCAGGCGTTCGCGGGATCACCGACCTGATGGTCATGCCCGGCCTGATCAACCTCGACTTCGCGGACGTGCGCACCGTCATGGCGGGCATGGGCTCGGCGATGATGGGAGAGGGCGAAGGCGAGGGAGAGAACCGCGCGCTGAAAGCCGCGAAGGCCGCCATCGCCAACCCGCTTCTCGACGATGTCTCGATGAAGGGCGCCAAGGGCGTGCTCATCAACATCACCGGCGGTTATGACATGACGCTGTTCGAAGTCGACGAAGCCGCCAACGAGGTGCGCCGCGAAGTCGATGTCGATGCGCACATCATCCTCGGCTCAACCTTCGACGAGAAGATGGTCGGCAAGATCCGCGTGTCGGTCGTAGCCGCTGGCCTGCAGCAGGTTCCGGGCGCGCGCACCGCGCCGCAACCGGTTCGCGAACTCCAGGCTGGCCTCACCACCGCCGTCATGAACGCGCCGCATCCCGCCACCGAACTAGGCATCGCCGCGCAGCCGGCGGCCGTCGTGGCGCCGCAACCGCAACCCGCCCCAGCCCCGGCGTCGATTTCTGTCGCGCAGGCCAACGTGCCGCCGTCCGATCTGCGCCCGCCCGCGCCGATCATCCGCCCGCGGCCCGCGCCGATGCCGGATCCAGAGCCTGTCGAAACGCTCGCGCCCGAGCAGGCTCCCCAGCCGCAGCCGCAAGCACCTGCGGAAGGCAAGGACCGCTCGTTCGCCTCGCTGTTTGGCTGGAAGTCCAAATCCGCCGACGAGCCCACACCTGCGCCCGTCGCCAAGCCGATCGCGGACGACGAGAACTTCGACGACGACTTGGAAATCCCGGCCTTCCTGCGCCGCTCGGGCCAGGCCTAGACGTCCTAGAAATCGAACGCATCGCCCCAGTCGCTTCTGCGGGCTGACTTAAACGCGCCGCCCTCGCGGCGCGTCACGAGGCGGCTTTCGACAACGCCATCCTGTCTGCACAATTTCAGCCGCACGCGCCCCGTCGCTGTTTCCGTAGGCGCGAGGACACGCGCGCCGGGCGGATCGGCAGGCAAGCGCGATGCGGCGAGGTAGATGAATTTCTCATCC
>Ga0138256_10008087_pt1 | contig 11074 bp, 12 predicted proteins | sample KNB2016incub_MG_FD_105486 | JGI IMG/M metagenome (GOLD analysis project Ga0138256, IMG submission 105486) | Active sludge microbial communities from wastewater in Klosterneuburg, Austria - KNB2014incub_MG | ecosystem: Engineered > WWTP > Activated sludge > Unclassified | place: Austria...
AGCTCGATCGCGGCCTCGCCGGCACCCGCCTGGCGTTGACCGGGAACTACTTCGCGGGGCTGGCCATCGAGGACTGTGTGGCGCGCTCGAAGGCAGAATGGACGCGGATCGCGAGATGATCGAGATGATGATGAGGAGACGTGTGATGGCCCTGGCAATGCTGATGGCAGCCGCAGGCTGCGGTGGTGGTGGTGGCGCGACGAAGCACGAGCACCACGGCCAGCATGGCCAGCATGGCCAGCACGGCCACGACGGTGACATGCCGCATCGCTTCGACGACGCCGAGCGCTGGGCCAAGGTGTTCGACGATCCCGATCGCGATCGCTGGCAGAAGCCCGGTGAGGTCGTCGCCGCGCTGGCGCTGCAGCCCGGCATGACCGTGGTCGACCTCGGCGCTGGCACCGGCTACTTCCTGCCCCACCTGGCGGCCGCGGCGACCCAGGTCATCGCGCTCGACGTCGAGCCCAGCCTGGTCACGCACATGCAGCAGCGCGTGATCGACGCCAAGCTCGGCAACGTCGACGTGCGCCTGGCCGCGCTCGACGACCCCGGGCTGCCCGACGGCTCGGTCGACCGCATCCTCATCGTCGACACCTGGCACCACCTCGGCGACCGCGTCGCCTATGCGCGCAAGCTGGCCCGCGCGCTGCGCCCCGGGGGCTTCGTCCTGGTGGTCGACTTCACACTGCAGAGCACCATGGGCCCGCCGCCGACGATGCGGCTTGCGCCCGAGGCGGTGGCCGCCGAGCTCGGCAAGGCGGGCCTGGTCGCACACGTGGCTGGTGACGACGACGACGAGCTGCCCGAGCAGTACCTGGTGTCAGGCAGTTTGCCCGCCCGCTGAGGTTGGCTCCGACGTGGGCGTCTCGCGCAGCCCCGGCACCTCGGGCAGGCGGCTGTCACCGGGCGTGAAGTCGCGGTGGTACATGCGCAGCAGCGCCAGGAAGAAGGCCACCGCCATCGGCCCGATCAGGAGGCCGATGGCGCCGAACGTCGCCAGTCCACCGAGCAGCGAGAAGAACACCACGCCGCCATGGATCTCCATGCCGCGCTTGATCAGCAGCGGCTTGATCACGTTGTCGACCAGCCCGACCACCACGATGCCCCAGATGGCCAGGAACAGCGCCGGGTAGGGGTGCCCGGTGGCCAGCAGCAGCGCCGCCGCGACCAGGCACACGCTGGCTGCGCCGATGGCGGGCACGAAGGCCACGAAGAAGGTCACGGTGGCGAAGAAGAACGGGTTGGGCACCCGCGCGATGAAGTAGCCCACCAGCGCCGCCGCCGCCTGCACCGCGGCGGTCACGATGGCCGACACCAGCACGGCGTAGGACACCCGACCGAACATGCCCAGCAGCTCGCGCATGCTGCCGCGCGGCAGCGGTGACACGCTGTCGAGCCAGGTCACCAGCTGATCACCGCTGTGCAGCAGGAAGAACAGCGCCACGATCATCAGGGTGGCGCCGACGCCGGCTGCGCCCAGCGCGGCCGCCGCCCGGGTGCCGCGGTCGCCCAGCTGACCGATGGCCTCGCCGAGATCGCGCGGCAGCCGATCGATGGCGTCCTCGACGACGTTGCGCGCCGAGGCCGGCAGCTCGGCCAGGAGCTTGGTGGCCTCCTTGCCATGCGCGGTCTGGTACACGAAGGCGACACCGTCGCTGCCGTCGCGGATGATGAAGGTGGTCGCCGCCGCGATGGGCCCGAGCAGCACCAGCACGACGCCGGTGGTGAGGAGGCCGGCTGCGACGGCGCGCCGGCCGCGCAGCTTGCGGGTCAGCCACTGCCGCAGTGGCCATAGCACGCTGGCCAGCACGCACGCGATCAGGAGCTCGCTGGCCAGGGGCAGGAAGACGGCCCCGACCAGGAGCATCGCGATGGCCATCAGGAAGAGGAAGAACCGCGGCACCTGCCGTTCGGAGGTCATGCGGGACGGTACACCACGAGGGCAGCACGAGCACGAGCACGAGACCCGACATGGCCCCGGCTCGCGCCGCGCTTCAATCGATGGGGAAGGCTACGGTGTCGGCAGCGAGCAGGTGCGCGTGCCGGCGCCGCCGCACACGAACGGCGCGGCGCAGCTGGCGGTGTTGCCGCTGACGCAGCAGGGCTGACCGCTGCCGCCGCAGGAGCGGCAGGTCGCCGGGCCGCCCTGGGTCACGCACTGGGTGTAGAGGTCGGTGCACGACACGCCGCTCTCGCAGCAGGGCTGGCCGGCCTTGCCGCAGGTGCCGCCGTTGCAGCCGCCCCCGCTGCACATGCCCTGGTTGCCCGAGCACATGGTGCCGGCGCCGACACACTGCGCCGGCAGGTTGCCGCGCTGATCGCAGCAGCCGCCGCCGCTGCACTGGCTGCCGGCGCAGCACGGCTGCCCGGGCCGCCGCAGGCCACGCACTGCGCGTTGCCGCCGATGCCGCCGCCGCTGCACACCAGCCCGGTCGCGGTGCAGAAGCTGCTGCCGCCGATCACCGAGGTCTGACAGCAGGCCTGGCCCATGGCGCCGCAGCTGAAGCCGCCGGGGCCGCTGCTGCAGCTGCCCATCATGCAGGTGACCTGCGCGACCTGCGCGCTGCACACCGCGCCGCTCATGCGACAGCGGTTGTTGACGCAGCAGCCGGCGGCGCCGCAGGTGTTGGTCTGACAGCAGGCCTGGTCGCTGCCACCGCAGGCCACGAAGCCGCCGTTCGAGCACACCATGCCCGAGGTCGCCGGGGCGCCGTTGCCCGAGGCCACGCACGAGCCGCCGCTGCAGCAGCCGCCGCCGCCGCAGGTGTTGCCGGCGCAGCAGGCCTGGCCGGGCGCGCCGCACACCGCGCAGCGACCGCCGCTGCACTGCGCCCCGCCGCTGCACATCGAGCCCGACGCCACGCAGCGCCCACCGCCGCCGCCGGCCGGGTCACAGCACGAACCGCCGCCGCACATCTGACCCGGGCAGCACGGCTCGCCAGGCCCGCCGCAGGTCTGGCACAGGCCACCGCCGCCGCACACCAGGCCGGCGCCGCTGCACGAGTCGCCGCCACAGCAGGGCTGACCGGCCCCGCCGCAGGCCACGCACTGACCGCCCGAGCAGGTCGCGCCGGCCCCGGTGCAGGTGTTGCCGGTACAGCAGGCCTGGCCGGTCGCACCGCAAGTACCGCACGAGCCGTTGGCGCAGGTGCCGCCGATGACCGGACAGCTGTTGCCGCTGCCGGTGCAGATCTCCGCGATGCAGCAGCCGCCGCCGCTGCAGCTGTTCGAGCTGCAGCAGGCCTCGCCGGCGCCGCCGCAGCGCGCACAGGTGCCACTGCCGGGGCCGACACAGACGTTCGACCCGGTACACTGCCGGCCCGCGCAGCAGGTCTGACCCGCGCCGCCACAGTCCGTGCACATGCCCCCGATGCAGGCACCCGCCGAGCAGGCTGGCGCCGACGCGCAGCAGGCCTGACCCAGGGTCCCGCACGACATGGTCGACCCGCTGTCCACGGTGGCGTCGCCACCGCCGCCGCCGTCGTCCCCGGTCACCGAGCCATCGACCGCGGCGTCCATCGACCCACCCGGGTCGTCGTCACCGCAACCGACCCCACACGTGAGCACCCCGACAACCGCAAGCAGGCCAAGCCAGTGACGCATCCGGGACATAGATGACCTCCAAGCAAACGATTTGGTCAGCGGAACAATCATACTCCCCGACGCCGCCCATGTGAAATGTCCGCCCCGCCCAACCCGCCATTCCGCTTGACGTTTCTCGCACGGGCCGATACGACTACGCAGCGCAAATCGCCCCTCCCCGGGCGTCCTTCAACGCGCGTCCACCGAGGACTTTCATGCGCTTCGAACTCGCCAACATCCTGGTCTTCCTGAGCCTGGCGGTCGGCTTCCTGCTGGTCACCCTGACCCTGGGCAAGCTGCTGCGCCCGTCCACTCCAGATCACAACAAGAACATGATCTACGAGTGCGGCGAGGTCCCCATCGGGCAGGCCTGGTTCAACTTCAACCCGCGCTTCTACATCGTCGCCCTGGTGTTCCTGATCTTCGACGTCGAGGTCGCCTTCACCTGGCCGGTCGCTCGCGTCTTCAAGAGCTTCGTGCGCTCCGGCGAGGGCGCCCTGGCCTTCGCCGAGCTGGCCGTCTTCGTGGTCATCCTGATCGTCGGCCTGGCCTACGTCTGGGTCAAGGGCGACCTCGAGTGGCTCAAGCAGATCGTGCACGACGAGAACCGCGAGCCGGTACCTGGTGCCAGCCGCGCTGAGCCCGCGACGGCCCCCAAGGAGGCCGCCTGATGGACGCGCGCGCGATCTTCGACCGCGTGGCCGCGCAGTTCGGCGACGCCGTCTACGACTACAAGCCGGGCGTGGTCGGCAACGACAAGACCAACAAGGGCTTCATCAACCGCGACAACGAGTTCAAGTGCAAGGCCGAGCGCCTGGTCGAGGTCATGACCTTCCTGCGCGACGACGCCGAGCTGCGCATGGACTTCCTGATGTGTCTCACCGGTGTGGACTACATCAAGGAGAAGCTGCTGCAGTCGGTCTATCACCTGTTCTCGTACCCGCTGCGCCACCAGATCTGCGTCAAGGTCGACCTGCCGCGCGACAAGCCCGAGGTGCCCTCGGTGGTCGGCGTCTGGATCACCGCCGACTGGAACGAGCGCGAGCAGTACGACCTGCTCGGCATCATCTACACCGGCCACCCCGACCTGCGCCGCCTGCTGATGCCCGATGACTGGGTCGGCCACCCGATGCGCAAGGACTACAAGGAGGCGGAGATGTATCGCGACATGCCGACCTCGCGCTACTCGCCGCTGGAGATGCTGTCGGTCTACGACAAGGCCCACGTGCAGGTGTCGACCGATCCCAACGTGCCCGGCGGCCGCAAAGCCGTTGCGCCCGAGGAGACCAACGACTGATGTCGGAGCTCATCATCAACTACGCGGATTCGGGCGAGGAGATGACCCTCAACATGGGTCCCCAGCACCCGTCCACGCACGGCGTCATCCGCTTCATCGTCAAGACCGACGGCGAGATCATGTCGTCGGCCGAGCCCGACGTCGGCTACCTGCACCGCGCCATCGAGCACATCGCCGAGAAGTGCACCTACGAGGGCTTCATGCCCTACACCGATCGCGTCGACTACGTCTGCGCGATGACGGCCAACCACGCCTGGGCCGCCGCGGTCGAGAAGCTGGCCGGCCTCGAGGTGCCGCCGCGCGGCGAGTGGCTGCGCATCATCTCGGACGAGCTGGATCGCATCTCGTCGCACTGCATCGCGCTGGGCGCGATGGCGATGGACATCGGCGCCATCACCCCGTTCCCGTACGCCCTGCGCGAGCGCGAGTACATCAACGATCTGCTCGAGATGCTGTGCGGCAATCGTTTGACCTACAACTATCACCGCGTCGGCGGCGTGGGCTGGGACATGCCCGAGGGCTGGCGCGACAAGGTGCTGCGCTTCCTCGATCACTTCGAGCCCACCATCGACGAGTTCAACCGGCTCATCACCAACAACGACATCTTCGTGGCGCGTTTGGCCAACATGGCGCCCATTTCGGGGTCAGACGCCATTGCCTATGGCCTCGGGGGCCCCAACCTGCGCGCCTCGGGCATCGACTACGATCTGCGCCGCGACGCGCCGTACTCGCTGTACTCGCAGTGCAAGTTCAACGTCCCCATCGGCGCCGGTGCGATGGGCGCCGTGGGCGACTCCTGGGATCGCTTCTGGTGCCGCGTCGAGGAGTGGCGCGAGTCGGTCAAGATCACGCGCCAGGCGCTCGACGAGATCGAGAAGACCCCCAAGGGCGAGTTCTGGATCCACCCCAAGAAGCTCAAGCCCAAGGGTGACGCCATGGCGCGCGTCGAGGCCGCCCGTGGCGAGATGAGCTGCTACGTGGTCGGCGACGGCTCGGCCAACGCCTTCCGCGCCCGCTTCCGCACCGGTTCCTTCAACGCCATGCAGGTCATCCGCGAGAAGTCGAAGGGGCTGATGGTGGCCGACCTGGTCGCGCTCATCGCCTCGCTCGACGTCGTCGCGCCGGAGATCGATCGCTGATGCGCGCTCGCTTCGTTGCCGTCACCATCACCCTCGCCGCCGCCAGCACGCTGGTCGGCTGCAACCAGAAGAACCAGGACTTTCGCGACAAGGTGCGCGATGTCCGCCCCATCACCCTGGAGCGTCACGGCACCATGGTGGTCGAGGCCGCGGCCTCGCGCCCCGGTCAGGACTATGTCGTCGTCCTGAACGGCGGCTGGCGCGTGCCCGAGAAGGACGGCTGGGAGACCCGCAAGCTCGAGGTCTACGGCCGCGGCGCCGCCGGCGATCGCGTCCTGGTCAACGTCGACGAGCTGGAGGAGCGCCTGGGCGGCCATCGCCGCTTCCGGGGCCAGGTCTCGGTCGAGCTGGCCGGCGACGCCCCGCGCAAGCTGATCGCCAGACCGCTGCACGTGAACCTCAACTTCTTCCCGCTGTCGCTGCGCCAGTCGGCCTCCAACCTGGTCGAGGACGGCGTCGAGGTCGTGGGCATCCGCCTGCTGCCCGGCCGCGAGGGCAAGTTCACCGACTACCTGGGCGCGCGCCTGTACATGGCGCGCGACAAGCAGAGCAAGAAGCCGATCGGCATCACCGTGGCCGACCTGCGCCAGGCCTTCGACGGCCAGGAGTTCATGGGCCGCTACGACTGCGGCAACTACCAGCAGGGCTGGGTCAACGACGCCAAGAACCCGCCGCCGCTGCCGGTCGACGGCGAGGGCAAGCCGCACAAGGACTTCATCTGCCAGGGCACGCTCGACAACATCGTCGCCTTCGACGAGGCGCGGGTGCTGGGCTTCGACGCCGAGCTGTTCATGAAGGTGTCGGGCGGCAGCCGCTACGTCGATCGTCACACCGCCGAGGCCTTCACCCGCAAGGCCGGCAAGCTGGCCGCCGCGGGCCTGAAGAAGGGCGACGTCATCCTGCGCGTCTGCGGCAGCAAGCCCAGCCCGATGGATCCCGCGGTGCCGTGCGAGCCCGGCGAGGGCACCAAGGACGTGCGCTCGGTGGCCGATCTGGCCGCGGTATGGCGCAACGCCGACGAGGCCCAGGTCTATGTCGAGGCCCAGCGTGGCGCCGCGACGATCACGGTGCCGCTGGGCACCTTCGGCGCGCCCGCCGAGCTGCCGGTCGGCTTCCTGCTCGCTGGCGTGCTGATGGCGGCCGGCCTGCTGGTGCTGCTGCCGGTCGGCCCCGGCGCCGGCCTGATCGTCGTCTGGGAGCGCAAGGTCGCCGGGCGCATGCAGTCGCGCTTCGGTCCCAACCGCGTCGGCCCCGGGGGCTGGCTGCAGTGGCTGGCCGACGGCGTCAAGCTGATCGTCAAGGAAGACCTCATCCCCACCAACGCGGATCCGCTGCTGTTCCGCGCCTCGCCCTACCTGGTCTTCATGGGGCTGTTCGCGGTCTTCGTCGTATTGCCGTTCTCGCAGTCGATGATCATCGCCGACCTCGACATCGGCCTGCTGTACCTGATGTCGGTGACCTCGCTGGTCGTGGTCGGCATCATCATGGGCGGCTGGTCGTCGAACTCGAAGTGGTCGCTGCTGGGCGGCATGCGCTCGGCGGCGCAGATCATCAGCTACGAGCTGCCCGCGGGCCTGGCCATGCTGTCGGTGGTCGTCATCGCCGGCACCCTGTCGCCGCAGACCCTGGTCGCCACCCAGGGCGGCGCGCCATGGCACTGGTTCGTGTTCGACAACCCGATGACGTTCGTGTGTTTCTTCATCTGGTTCATCAGCGCGCTGGCCGAGGGTAACCGCACGCCGTTCGACCTCCCCGAGGCCGAGTCGGAGCTGGTGTCGGGCTACAACACCGAGTACTCGGGCTTCCGCTTCTCGATCTTCTTCCTGACCGAGTGGACCAACCTGTTCGTCATCGGCGCCATCGCCACCACGGTGTTCTTCGGCGGCTGGCGCATCCCCTTGGTGCACCCCGACACCATGGAGACGTCGTTCTTCTGGCAGGCGGCGGGCTTCGCCCTGATGATGTTCAAGTCGCTGGTGTTCGTCTTCATCGTGATCTGGATCCGCTGGACGCTGCCGCGCTTCCGCGTCGATCAGATGATGAACATGTGCTGGAAGTACTTCGTGCCCATCACCCTGGCCAGCCTGATCCTGGTCGCCGGCTACCAGTGGGTCACGCCGACCGACATCCGCGAGTACGTCCGCTACGCCATGTTCGCGGTGTTCGGCGTGGGCCTGGGCGGCTTCTTCGTTTCACGCGTCTGGTTCACGTACCACTCGACCAAAGCAACCCTGCGGTTGACCTAGAGGCAGACTGAAAGCCATGGCTGAGCAAAAAGGCACCAACCAAGCGGGCAAGCGCGGCTACTTCGGCGCCATCCGCCACGCCGCGCGCAGCGTGCTCGAGGGCATGGCGGTCACGCTGTCGTACATGTTCAAGGCGCCGACCACGGTGCAGTACCCGGATCGGCTGCCGATGCCGATGCAGGACATGCTGCCCGAGCGCTCGCGCGGCTTCCTCGAAGTCGACATGGACATCTGCACGGCCTGCAAGGCGTGCGAGCGCGACTGCCCGATCAACGTCATCGCCATCGACCTCGAGAAGCTCGACGGCGTGCGTGGCATGACCCGCTTCGACATCGACCTCGGCAAGTGCATGTACTGCGGCATCTGCGTCGAGGCCTGCCCGACCGACGCCATGGCGCCCGGCGACACCGAGCAGACCAAGTGCATCCGCTTCACCCGCGAGTTCGAGGGCGCGACCTCCAACTTCGAGTCGCTGACCTTCCGCTTCATCCGTCCCGGCGACTACATCGTGCCGTTCAAGCCCAAGAAGGGTGAGATCTCCGACACCCACCGCCGCGGCGAGATCGCCCGCGAGGTGCGCCAGCGCGCCGCCGAGTACAACCACCTGGCCATCCAGTGGGCGCTCGCCAACGGCGGCGCCAAGAAGGGCGGCGCGCTCGAGGAGGTCATCAAGGAAGAGGTCATCGTCGCCCGCGCCAAGGAGCTCGACGCCCTGGTCAAGCCGGTGGCGCAGGATCGTCAGGGCCTCGAGAACCTGCTCTACGACCAGGCGCTGGCGCAGACCGACTGCGAGGCCTGCGGCTGGCCGACCTGCCGCGCCTATGCCGACGCCATGATCACCGGCAAGGACGGCGAGTACTTCAAGTGCGAGCCGGGCGGCGCCCAGTCGACCCGCGACATGAACCTCATCTTCCAGCTCCGCCTCGGCAAGTCGCCCGAGGACGCCGCCAAGGCCGCCGCCCAGGTCGTGCGCGAGCGCCACTCGACCTAGCTCTCGCCTCGCCTCGCCTCGGCGTTTTTTTTCACCACCCGACTTGATCGTCGTCAAGTCGCTCCTTGATCAGATCAGTAGCTTGCTTCGACTCCGGCCTGCCTGCCGGGGCGAGGAGGCTCGACGATCGTGCTCCGCCACCGCCTGCCTGCGCTGACCGCGCTGGGCACCCTGCTGACCCTGACCCTGACCCACCTCGGCCACGCCGCGCCCAGCCCCGAACATGGCTGGGCGATGCCGCACGACGCCTCGGTGCATGGCCACCGCCTGGACTGGCTGCTGCACATCACCTTCGTCTTCATCGGCATCCTGTTCGTCGTCATGTGCGGCTGGATGCTGATCGCCTGCGTCCGCCACGGGCGCAAGCACACCGCGAAGTACGACCACGGTGACAAGCGGCGCTCGATGCTGGCGCCGCTCGCCATGGCCGCCATCGTGTTCGTGGTCGTGGACGGCAACCTGTTCTTCCACTCCACCAAGGACATGCACGGCATCTTCTGGAACTTCGCGCACGCCGAGGCGGCGCCCAACGCGGTGCGCATCGAGGTCAACGCCCACCAGTGGGCCTGGGACGCGCGCTACGCCGGGCCTGACGGCCAGTTCAACACCCAGGACGACGTCGTCACCCTGAACGACATCCGCATCCCGGTCGGCGCGCCGGTGATCTTCCAGCTCGGCGCGGTCGACGTGCTGCACAGCTTCTACCTGCCCAACTTCCGCGTGAAGATGGACGTCGTCCCCGGCAACATCACGCGGGCCTGGCTGCAGGCGCGCGAGGTCGGCGAGTACGAGATCGGCTGCGCGCAGCACTGCGGCACCAACCACTACAAGATGCGCGGCCTGCTCACCGTGCTGCCGCCCGACGACTATGCGCGCTGGCTGGCCGAGTCCTCGCACGACTCGGCGCAGCGCTGGCGCGCCGAGGACACCGCGGCACACTGGGGCTGGCCCTGGGACAAGGGAGCGCGCAAGTGAGCGGCCACGAGCAAGAGATCCACCCCGCGCCGACGTCGTTCCTGCGGCGCTACATCTTCTCCACCGATCACAAGGTCATCGCCAAGCAGTTCCTGTGGGCGGGCCTGCTGTTCCTGGCCATCGGCGGCACGCTGGCCATGATGATCCGCTGGCAGTGGGCCTTCCCGGGTTCGCGAGTCCCGGTGCTGGGCGCGCTGTTCCTGCGCGGCAGCGGCGGCGCGGTGACGCCGGCGGTGTACCCACAGCTGTTCACCAACCACGGCCTCATCATGATCTTCTTCGCCATCACGCCGATCCTGATCGGCGCGTTCGGTAACTTCTGCATCCCGCTGGCCATCGGCGCGCGCGACATGGCGTTCCCGCTGCTCAACGGGCTGTCGTTCTGGACCTTCGTGCTGTCGCAGCTGATGGTCATCGCGTCGCTGTTGACCAAGCTCGGCGGCGCGGCCGCGGGCTGGACGACCTATCCGCCCTTGTCGACCAACATCGGCACACCGGGTCTCGGGCAGACCTTGATGATCGCGGCGCTGTTCGTGACCGGCGTGGCGACCATCATGGGGTCGATCAACTACGTGGTCACGGTGATCCGCCTGCGTGCGCCCGGCATGGGCTGGATGCGCCTGCCGCTGACCATCTGGGGGCTGTGGCTGACCGCCATCCTCAACATCCTGTTCGTGCCGGTGCTGGGCGCGGGCGGCCTGATGCTGCTCATCGATCGCATGTTCGGCACCCAGTTCTTCATCGCCGGCGCGCACGGGCAGGGCGATCCCATCCTGTTCCAGCACCTGTTCTGGATCTTCGGCCACCCCGAGGTCTACATCCTGATCCTGCCGGCGTGGGGCAT
>Ga0138256_10008088_pt1 | contig 11073 bp, 11 predicted proteins | sample KNB2016incub_MG_FD_105486 | JGI IMG/M metagenome (GOLD analysis project Ga0138256, IMG submission 105486) | Active sludge microbial communities from wastewater in Klosterneuburg, Austria - KNB2014incub_MG | ecosystem: Engineered > WWTP > Activated sludge > Unclassified | place: Austria...
AGCAGCAAATCCGGAGCCGCGACCGGTGCCGCGCCGCCTACCGGAAGCCCCGGAAGGGGGAGTTCAGGCAGCCCTCTGCGGCAAGCACCGCCAGGGCAGGTGGTTTGAAAGTACTATCCGCAGAACCGCCCCTCCTGATGCCCGTGCAACGGGTCATCGGTAGCATCGAGATCGAGGATGATTTCCCCGGGGGCCTCGCGGTGTGCGTCGAGAAACAGCTCCACCCACAGCCGCTCGATCGCGGCCCCCTCAGGGCGGATCTTGTGATAGCGGCTCTCGCCCTGAGACTCGTGCAGCTCCAGGCGGTTCAGCGTGCTCTTGCCCGCCAGCGCCGCACACTCGGCTCGGCGCTTCGGCTCAAGCTTGCCCAGCAATGCGCCGAACACCGGGTCATGGCGCAGGTGCTCGTGGTCATTGAGGTCCTCGTACCCCAGCGCCATCCCGAACACGCGCTGCCCGATCAGCGTCCTCACCGTATGCTCAATCAGGTCCGGATCGCGCGCATCGACAAAACACCCTGCCAGCCGATCGATCAAACCGATCGCTTCATCGGCCTTCCCGAGCAGCAACGCTCCGGCATCCGAGCTGACCGCGCCGCCGTCAAAAGCCGCCACCACGCGGCGCCGTTCTACACATGAAAACTCAAGCTGTTCAGCGTTACACTGTGTCGGCATCGGGATCTCCTGTGGTTGGGTCTTAACTCGTCGTCGCAAAACAAGTTTTACTCAATCACAGGCCCGATGCATCCCCCATCGGTGAGAAATCCGGGCTAACCTGGCTCGCCGAGGCGTGGTTCGGGTCGGACATCAACCGGCTGTGGTTGCGCACGGCCGGCGATCGGGTCGACAACGTGACGGAAGGCGCGGAACTCGAGGTCCTCTACGGGCGCAGCTTCGCTGCCTGGTGGGATGTCGTCGCGGGCATCAAGCACGACTTCAAGCCTGGAGCGTCGCGCAACTGGGCAGCGCTCGGGATCGAAGGCCTCATGCCGGGGCAGTTCGAAGCCAGCGTGATGACCTACCTGACGGACGGCGGGCACTTCGCGGCGAGTGTCGAAATCAAGTACGACCTGCTGATCACGAACCGGCTGATCCTGCAGCCGCTCGTCGGGTCGAGCTATTTCGGCAAGAGCGACCTGGAGTACGGCATCGCATCCGGGATACAGGACTTCGAGGCGGCACTGCGCTTGCGCTACGAGTTCAGCCGGCGGTTCGCGCCCTATGTCGGTGTCGTCTACTCGCGCGCGCTCGGCAACACCGCCGATCAGCTCGCTGCCGCGGGCGAAGACAAGAGCGACACAACTGTGGTCGCAGGCATCAGGGCCTGGCTTTGACGACGCTAGTCGCCGTGGTGCGCAAACACCGATGTGCTGCCGTCGGACGCGACGAGGAAGACGTCGTACGGATCGACATGTCCCGACGGGACCTCCATACCCGGCGAGCCGACCGGCATGGCAGGCACGGTCAGTCCCTTGGCTGACGGCCGCTCGCGCAACAGGCGCTTGATGTCATCGGCCGGGACATGTCCTTCAACGAAATAGCCGCCTACTTCCGCGGTATGGCATGAGCCCATCGCCACCGGCACGCCGACGCGCTCTTTGGTCGGCCCGAGATTGTCGACGTTGTGGACCTCGACCGCGAAGCCTGCGTCCTCGAGATGCGTGACCCAGGCACCGCAGCATCCGCAGCTTTCGGTCTTGTACACCACGGCGTGCAACGCCGGATCGGGCGCGGTTTCGGGTGCACGGCTGCAACCGCCCGCAAGCAGCGCGGCCACGACCACGGTGGTCGCAACCTGAAGTTTCGTGCGTCGATTCATGGCCGCCATGGTCCCACATCCACGCTGCGTTTGCAGCGCTCTGCGGCCTGGTGCAGTGCGTCGATCATGGTGAGCACCGCGGGACTCAGTGTGCCACTGCGGCGGTAGTGCAGCACGATCGGCCGCCGCCAGCGGATGCGTAACGGCGCACACCCGGCGGATGCGACGGAAGATTTTGGCGCTGGCAAGTGGGGCGACCCTTATTCGTCCGCCGCGTGCATCCGCTCGATCCGCTCGCGCTCCACGGCCTTTGGATCGGCCCGTACCGCGTCGCGAAGCTGCTCGACGCCGGTGCCGGCGAGAATGTCGGTCTCGCCACGCCCGACCGCGTCCAGCACATCGTGCGCATGCGCTACCGGATCCATGCCCCTGCCGGCGGACATGTTCGTGGCCACTCCCGCCGTGAAGACACCCGACACGAGCACCGGCTCGCGATCGAGTTCGGCCCGCACTCCCGCCGTCATCATGGCCGCAGCCGCTTTCGACATGCTGTACGTCGTGTTCTGCGGCACGCAATACCAGGCCCCGACGGACAGGATGTTCGTGATCGCGCCGCCGCCGTTCTTCACGATGATGGGCGCGAACAGACGGCACAGCTCCGCGGGGGACCAGCAGTTGGACTGCATGACCCACTGCGCATCGTCGAGGCTCGAAGCGGCGAGAATCCGGTTCGCGGAGCGCGTGCGACTGCCCGGCACGCCGGCGTTGTTGATCAGCCACGTCACATCGGTGGCCTGTGCGGCAGCCCTCAGCCGTTGTGCCGCGTCGTTGACGTCCAGCAGCAGCGGCTCGATGCGTTGCGGGTCGAGCGCGACGAGCGCGGGAAGGCTGTCCTCGCGGCGCGCCGTCGCATAGACGCGCTTCGCGCCCCTGGCAAGCAGGGCCTTGACGAAACCCAGCCCGATACCCTGGTTCGAGCCGGTCACCAGCACCGTCGAACCCTCGGCCCGAAACGGCTTCAGCGGCGAGCGCGAAACCGTTTCGGGCGGGGTGGGCGTATCAGAAGCGATAATTGACGCGCAACCCGAACTCACGGCGATCGAGCGGTGCCGTGACGACGCCTTGCTTCTGGGTGAGGTGCGGGAACTGCGTCGGGCTGCTCCAGTCCGTCCAGCGGGCGCCGGTCTGCCACGCCTTCTCGTCGGTCAGGTTGGTGGTGAACACTTCCACGGTGACCGCCCCCAGTTCGATGCCGGCACGCAGGTTGAGCAGCCAGTAGTCATCGATGGTCGCGAGGTTGGACTCGTCCGCAAACGCCTCGCCCTGGTAGAGCACATCGCCGCGCACATAGGCCGGGTTGCCAAACGCATTGAGGTCCCAGATCAGCGAGCTGTTGCCGCTCCACTTGGGCTGCCGCGGCGTCTGGTTGCCCGCCATCTGCGAAAAGTCGGCGACCGGGGTCACGAAGTTGAACTCGTAGTCGTCGTATTCGGACGCCGTGTAGGCACCATTCAGCTGCCACAGCAGGGAATCCGTGAACCGATAGCTCAACTCGAGCTCGGCACCCCAGAGGGTCGCGTCGCCGGGCAACAGCACGTTGCGGATCGTGAACAGCGGAGCCATGGTGCCGCTGCCGTCCTGGAACCGCTTCGGATCGCCGACGACCTGTCCCAGCGCGGGGTCGCAGCCCACCGCGCCCATGTCGGCCGCACGACAGGTTTCGTTGATCGGGTACGAGGAGCGGCCCTTGATATTGGCCCACTCATAGTAGTACACCGCCGCGCTGACCTGGCCGCGTCCACCCATGAAGCCCTGTTTCGCGCCGATTTCCCAGGCCTCCAGTGTCTCGGCATCGAGGGCCTCCGAGATGGACGGATTCAGCGCCACGTACTGCGCGCGCTCGCGCGCATCCGCATTGATGAAGGTGCTGTTGAAATCACCGGCGATCATGCCTTCGGAATAGCTCGCCCAAAGGTTGGTCTCACTTGTCGGCATCCAACGCAGGATGACGCGCGGCAGGAAATCATCGAAGGACTCCTCGAGAATGGCGCCGCCTGCGGTGGCCAGGCCGCCGCCCTTGGTCAGGGTGTCTTCCTGGTAGCGCCCTTCCACACTCAGCGTGACACGGTCGGTGATGTCGAAATCGACGGCCGCAAAAATGCCTTCCACCTTGGCCTTGTCCGCATTCGCGAGGCCGAGCGGCAGGACGAGATTGAACACGCCTGGCGCGCCGCCGACGCAGTTGCCCGGATAGTCGTCGAGCAGCGGCGTCTGCACGGCGCCGAAGCACGAGGTCGTTACCGTGCCGCCCTCGCCCGACGTCGTGAATTCCTGCTCGTAGGTGTTGTACCCGACGAGCCAGCGGAACCGGGAATCCTGCGGGCTGCTCAGGCGCACCTCGACACTTTCGTCTTCCATGGTTTGCGGATCGCTGGCAAAGAAAGTGATGCGATCCGTGATGTCGTAATCGCGCAGGAAGTTGGCGTTCTGCTCATTCTTGCCGTAGGAGAAATCGAGGCTGTAACCGTTCTGGAAGGCGTAGCTGCCCATGAACGTCAATCGCTCGGTCTCGCGCGACAAGCCGATGTCGTCGCGATACGGCACATCGGAGAACGAGTCGGGCAGGTCCGTCAGGGCAGCCAGCGGCGGGTACGGCGGCAAGTGTGTATTGGAGGAAATAGCCTTCGAGCCCGGATCCGTGATCACGGCGCTGCCATAGGGCACCGTGCCGCAGACGTAGCGCGTGGGATTCGCCGGCCCTTCCGGCGTATCGAGGGTCAGGCCGGTGCAGGTATCGTTCTTGATGCCGGAGATGTAACCCTGCGCGGCGGCGCCGTCGTCATCCTCGGAATAGGAATAGCGCAACTTGAATTCCAGAGCGTCCGTGGCATTCCACTTGAGAACACCGTTCACGGTTCTGGTTTCCTCATCGCCCATGCGCCCGCCGTCGGTGGCGGTCCATTGGCCGCGCTTGTCGTACAGGCGTGCGCTCAGGCTTGCCGACAACACGTCCTGGACCAGCGGAAATTCGATGATGCCGCTGAAATCGTTGTTGGACCGATCTGTCGTGCGAACATTCAGTTCACCGGCGAACTCCTGCATGTTCGGATCGCGCGTGATCATGTTGACCGCGCCGCCGAAGGTATTGCGCCCGAAATAAGCTGCCTGTGGGCCCTTGATCACCTCGATGCGCTCGATATCCATCAGTGACAGCGACGTGCCGCCGCTCAGCACGTACTGGCCGTCGATGAACAGTGCGCCGGTCGCGAAGCTCGGTGAAAGCTGCGCGGTAGTCAGGCCGCGAAATTGCAGCTGGCTCTCGTATCGCCCGGGGCTCCTGAGTCCCATGCTCACGAACTGAAACCCCGGTGTCATCGTGGCGACATCCTGCAGGGAGCGCAGGTCCGCGGCCCGGATGTCATCCTCGGCGAACACGGAGATCGAGAGAGGAACGTCCTGCAATGCCTCTTCACGCTTGCGTGCCGTGACGATGACTTCCTGCAATGTTTCAGCTGTTTGGGGCCTGTCCGGCGCGTCCTGTGCGTCCTGTGCGACAGCGCCTGCACTGAAACCCAGGCCGAACAACCCACACATACCGATGGCACAAACAATCTGCTTTCTAAGCACGACGACTCCCCTGATGATTGACCCTGACCCTACGCGTCTCCAATTCCAACCTGTCACACGGCGGTAATGCGCCGGCACGGCATTGCACCCGGTACGGTACAGTTGTCCGGATTACTGCAGGATCCGGATAACTGGAATCCTGCAGTCGGTCGCTGCAGGAATATAGCGCGTGTGCGCATGCGACCGCGGGCAAATCCAGCAACCTATCCATATCGGCATACTGTTGTCTGCGCAGGAATGCAGTCCAACAACCTTTATATGATTCATACAACTTCCGGTTGTAACACTTACTGGGTCTTTCGGTAATCGAGTGGGTGATTTCGGGGTCTGGACGGCCGTTTGAATCTATGTTACATGGGGTTTACGCAGCCTCCTGAGGCCTTCAGATTTAGCATCACGTTCGGATGGTCAAGCCAGCGAGACGACGGCGACTGTGGGACGCGTACGCGTTTCCCGGATTTTGTCCTGAGCCCATTGCGCATGGCGTGTTCGGCGATCCGCAGGCGCGAGTCATCGTGCTGCGCCGGCGATCAAAAAAACGACCTGCGGGTGCTGCGGTCGGGTGCAGAGCGGTTGGTACGATCGGCGCGAGCGACGCGTCCGCGAACTCTCGAGCGGCCCGTTTCGGATCTATCTGCAGTTCGATATCCGCTGAGTCGATTGTCGTCGCTGCGGCACCGTGAACCGCGAGGGGCTCGAGTGGCTGGCGGACAACCCGTTCTACACGCGGCGATCGCGCGCACCTGAAGCGTGCGGGGACGCCCGGGTCGACGGTAATCGGCATCGACGGGCTCACGATCCGCAAGGGCCACACCTACCGCATCGAAGTCAGCGATCTGGAAGGGCCGCTCGCGCTCCTTCATCAAGGGCCAGAAGTACGCGCTGCTCTCCCATCCGCAGAACCTAAAGGGCCCGGCGCGCAAGAACCTCAAGCTCCTGCTCGCCGCCAACAAGCGCCTCAATACCGCCTACCTGCTCAAGGAGTCCTTCGGCCAGCTCTGGGATTACTCGAGCGAGGCCTGGGCCCGGAAGTTCTTCGACAACTGGCGTGCTCAGCTCAAGTGGCAGCGCTTGGCTCCGTACGAGAAGTTCGCTGCGATGATCGAGCGTCACTGGGATGGGCTTGCCGCCCTACTGCCGACCCGAGAACGAGGCTAGAAGGGTTTCGTCACACCGAGAAAGGCGATAGAAATCGACACCAGCCAGAAGGTGATCACCAGCTTTCGGGTAGATGGATAGCTGCGCGCGATCGCACCTTCCGACCCCGCCACGCCCGTGAGATCACTGACCCAGCTGCCAACGATTACGCGCAACACGCTGCCCATTGCGATCAGAATCGCAACTAGAATCAGCTTGACGGCGAGCCACTGGGTGACGATCGGTTTGCCGACGACCAGGGAGTACACGCCCACGCCGAGCAGGACCGCTGTCATCACATGCCGGAGCATCACATGCGCAGCGTCGAGCCGCATCTTGAGCGGCCCCGCCTGCAGAACGTAACCGGTGAACCAGACGAGCGCCAGCCAGATCGCCGCCACCGTCCAGATGAGGATCAGCAACACCGGACCCAACGAAATGTAACCACCGAGGCCAGCCAGCGTGAGGCCGACTGCTATGATGAGCACGATGGACGAGCGCGGAAAGAAGTCGATGGCAACAGAAGCCCTGAGGAAGCGCATCCGCTCCTCCCGCGAAAGATCCGGATTCGCGATTCGCCGACCACAGACGAATACACCCCAGTCAGGCCCCAGCCAATAGGCGAACAGCAGGACGTGAAGAAAATCGAGGATGATGTAGGTATTCATAGTCGAGTTCCCGCACTCCGTCCATTCGATTCCAGTCGTCTGCCCGCGTTATCCGCCACTATTCGGTGCACGTTTCCAGCGTCTCATTGCGGCTCCGTGTACCGGCCGGCGGGCAGGTGTCAAGGACCATAGGGAACGCATGGACCACGCTCAATCATGGCTACTACCTATGGGCTTGCCACATTGTGGACCGGTCAATGGACGACGGCGTTCGCCAAGCGGTCAGACCCTTGGCAGTCGGACGCTCGCGCAACAGGCGCTTGATGTCGGCGGCCGGGACATGCCCTTCAACGAAATATCCGCCTACTTCCGCGGTATGGCATGAGCCCATCGCCACCGGCACGCCGACGCGCTCTTTTGGTCGGCCCGAGATTGTCGACGTTGTGGACCTCGACCGCGAAACCCGCGTCCTCGAGATGCGTGACCCAGGCACCGCAGCATCCGCAGCTCTCGGTCTTGTACACGACGGCGTGCAATGCCGGGTCGGGTGCGGTTTCGGGTGCGCGGCTGCAACCGCCCGCGAGCAGCGCGGCCACGACCACGGTGGTCGCAACCTGACGTTTCGAGCGTCGATTCATGTTCCTACATCCACGCCGCGCTTGCAGCGCTCGGCCGCGCAGTGCAATGCATCGATCACTGTGAGCACGGCGGGACTGAGCGTGGTGGTGCTCCGGTAATGCATCACGATGGGCCGCCGCCAGCGAAAGTCTGGCGCATCGACCTGGCACAGGATTTCCTGATCCAGCTCCGTGTCGATCAACTGCCCCGGCAACACGCTCAGGCAGGTACCTGCCTGCAGGGCATGTTTGCAGAACTCGATTGAGGTGGTTTCGATCGCCGGTTCAGGCGCCGGCACTTCCGCCAACTCGAACGAGCGGCGCCACGCCTGTACAATCTCGCCTTGGTTGCGACCCTGGATCCAAGGGTAGCTGGCGAGCTGCGACGCCGTCACGGACTTGGCGTGTGCCAGTGGATGCGTGATGGCACACACCACACGGTATTCATCTTCGAGCAACACTTCCCTGGTCACGCCCTCAGTGGCCCGGTCCTCATGGTCGATGCACACAAACAGGTCGAGATCGCCGGCCAGCAGCTCGCGCTCCATGCCCTGCAGGATGCCCGACAGTACCGCGATCTGGATTTCGGGCTGCGTCGTCGCGAGGCGCATGACCGCTTCGGTCACGAGTTGAGTCGACGATGCCGGGCTTGCCCCGAGGCGAACGCGCCCCCGCTCGGCACGCCGCACGGCGGCGAGCTGGTCGCGAAATGACGTGGCCTCAAGATCGATATTGCGTGCAAACGGCAGCAGCAACTGGCCGAATGCCGTCAGCGTCGCCGCCCGCGGATTGCGGTCGAGCAGGCGCACGCCGAGCGACTGCTCGAGGGCATGCACGCTCTTCGACAGCGCCTGCTGCGACTTGCCGAGCATCTGCGCGGCCCGCGAAAAGCTGCCGTGGTCGACCACGGCCAGAAAATGGCGAAGTTGCCGCAATTCCATCCGGTGCTACATCTCCTGGTTGTGCGGGGTGTCGACGGGTTGTTGGCGGCGGGCGCCCGAAGCCAGCAAGCTAGCCACGTCTGTACCTCTGGAGGATATCAACATGGCGAGCCCGGGTAGCGTAACGCGTTGGGACGACGAAGCGGACATCGTGATTGCCGGTTACGGCGTCGCCGGCGCAGCCGCCGCCATCGAGGCCCACGACCTTGATCCGACGGCCGACATCCTCGTGCTGGAGAAAATGCCCGAACCCCTGCAGGGCGGCAACAGCCGTGCCTCCGGCCAATCACTCCTGATCTCGAAGAACGTCGAGGCGCTGAAGAACTACCAGCGGCGCATGAGCGAGTCGAATCCGATCCCGGAGGACATGCTGTCCGAGTGGGCCGAGCGCATGTGCGCGCTGGAGCCCTATATCCAGGAACGCGCCAGGGACGCCGGCGCCCAGTACATCCACGGTGCGGGCTGGAGCGACCGGGCAGCGATCCTCGAGTTTCCCGAGCTGGGCGCCACCGAGGCCGTCGCGCATACCGCGACGATCCTGCCGGTCCCGAGCGGCGTGTGGCTCACGTTCAAGGCCTGCGTCGAGAAGCGCCCGCGCGTGCGCCGCGTGTTCGAGTCGCCGATCGTCGACCTCGTGCAGGACCCCGATACCCTCGAGGTGTTCGGCGTGATCGCCGAGCGCGGCGGCAAGCGGGTGGCGATCCGTGCGCGCCGCGCCGTGATCATGGCGACGGGCGGCTACGAGAACAACCTCGCCATGCAGCGCGACTATTACGGCTTCGCGAGCGCCCATCCCTTCGGTACCCCGGGCAACACCGGCGACGGGGTCAGGATCCTGCAGAAGGCGGGCGCCGACCTCTGGCACCTGCGCAACCAGGGCCAGTCGGGCGGCGTGTGGCCGGCCTTCGCCTATCCGGGACATCCGACCGCATTCATGCGCCAGTTCTTCTTCCAGTCCTTCAGCTGGATCGACATCGGCGGTACCGGCGAGCGCTTCTGCGACGAAACCGGCGAGTGGCAGCTCACGCACTACAAGCAGAAGGTGCACGGCGAATGGGTCGACCTGCCGCACCAGCGCGTCGGTCGCATGCACATGCTGTTCGACGAGAACACGCGCCTGCACAACAAGCTGATCACGAACGTGATGACCTGGAACGCGGTCGTGCACAACTACGACTGGAGCGACGACAACAGCGCCGAGATCGCGAAGGGCTGGATCGTGAAAGCCGACTCCATCGGCGAACTCGCCAAGGCCATCGGTCGCGATCCCGCGGTGATCGAGGCGACGGTGCGCCGCTACAACGATGCCTGCGCCAAGGGACACGACGATGAATTCGACCGTCGGGCCGTCACGCTGCAGCCCCTCGCCGCACCGCCCTATTACGCGATCGAGGTGGTACCGGCGATCGTCTGCACCAGCGGCGGCGCGCGGCGCAACATCGAATCGGAAGTGCTCGACCACGCCGGCAGGCCGATTCCGCGCCTCTACGAGGCCGGCGAGCTCGGCTCGATGTTCTCAAACCTCTATCAGAATGGCTCGTATCTCACTGAAGCGATGATCTCCGGCCGCGCGGCAGGGAGTAATGCCGTGCGCCTGGCACCATCGAACCCCTGAGATTTTTAGTCGAGAGATATCAAAAACTTATTCTTGTTATCTAATGTTATGGATAGCGTATTTGCGGCCCCTGGCCGCAATTCGCCTCCGGATTGCGTTGCCTTTCAAATCCAGCGCGCTATATTTCGGTCCTAGCTCGTTGATAAGTAATACAACGTCCTCGGGGGACTAATGAGCATCGTGATGGACCAGATACAGCGCGCCGCCCTGACACTCACCTGCACCGGACCGCTGAAAGAACGTCTGGCGTCGGCTTATCGTGACCATCTCGCGTCGATAGAAAGCGCGGACCTGCCGCACGACCTCGCGGAGGACCTGATCGCCGTGCGTCGCGCGATGCTGCGCGAGCGCCCGCTGTGCCGCAACGAAGATGCGGTGCAGGCTACCGTGCGCAAGATGTCGAATGAGGAAGCGACCGAGCTCGCCGGCCGCGTGGTGATGCTGTTTGGCGCGATGTGCGGTCAGTCGCAGCACTCGCACAAGGGCGCCGCGACGAACGGCACGGTGGTGCACATCAATCGAGCTTGAATTCGATCACGTCCCAGCGCGCCGTGTTCTCGTGGCGCGCTTCCTTGCGGATCGCGTCCACCAGTCCGCGCTCGTCCCAGTCGACCACCACGTTCGCGAGGTCCGACAGCGCCTTGGGCCCAGCGCGAGAAGCTCGAACGGCTGTGCCGCTACGTGAGCCGCCCGCCGATTGCGGTGGAACGTCTGGCGCTGACCCCAGCAGGCCAGGTGCGCTACACGCTCAAGACTCCGTACCGAGACGG
>Ga0138256_10008090_pt1 | contig 11072 bp, 6 predicted proteins | sample KNB2016incub_MG_FD_105486 | JGI IMG/M metagenome (GOLD analysis project Ga0138256, IMG submission 105486) | Active sludge microbial communities from wastewater in Klosterneuburg, Austria - KNB2014incub_MG | ecosystem: Engineered > WWTP > Activated sludge > Unclassified | place: Austria...
CGAAGCTCGGGTCCGGACCGGCGTTCACGATGGTGAGACCAGCGCCCTGCGTCAGCACGTACACCGTCTGGTAACCGGCCGGCACGTTGGCATCGCCGTTCGGCGTGGCCGTCAGCGTCACCGGCGCACCGCCGTTGCTGCACAGGGAGGTCCCGCCGCTCAGCGTACCGGCATCGGGGGCGATCACGGCGACCTGCACACCGGCCACATCCAGCGCGGCGCAAATGCTGCCACCGCCTTGGATGAGCAGACCGTTCACATCGAAGCCGGTGGTGACACCGAACTGCACGATGGAGAGGTCAAGCGTGGCCGGGTCGTACACGAGCGTGTGGATCGTGTAGTTCCCCGGAGCGTTCACCTGGAATTCGCTATCCCCGTTCACGGCCTGGATCACCAGGCCGGGACCTTCGGTGAGCACGTAAAGCACCTGATAGCCGGCGGGGACGATGGGGTTGGTCACCGCTTCACCGGACACGAATGATCCGCCCGCGTCAAAGCAGACCTCGGGCTTCTGGGTGGTGAGCGTTCCGGCGTCCGCCACGCAGGTGGCCGTGACGTTCACGGTGTAGTCCTCCACCTCGCCGAGGGCGAAGTTGGCACAGGGTCCCTGGTAGATGAGCGAGCTCATGCTCACCCGCATCCGGGTGGCACCGGCCGGGGCGTTGGCCGGTACGGCGATGGTGCCGTTCACCTGGCCGAAGCCCGATCCTTGGAAGACCAGTTCACTTCCCGCGAAAACGCCGTTCTGGTCCCAGTCCACCCACACGCGGTAGCGCCGCTGCAGGAAGAAGAGTCCGTTGCCGTCCAGCGCGATGGCGCTCGATGTGCCCGGAGTGACGGTGGCGGTCAGAGCGGTGAAGTCACCGTAGCCATTGTTGTCGCCCGAAGTGTTGTCGATGCCAGCGTACTGCACGCGCTGGATGTTGAACGTATTGCCCGAACCACCGTCGCTGGGACAGTAGGACTGGGCACTGATCGGGGCTGCCGCCAGCAGCAGGACGGTCGCCACGGTCGCTCGACGCGCTCGCCGTGCACGGCGCGTCGTCGGACCAGGGGGAGAGGTGTGCTCCATGATCGTAGGGGTTGGATGGGTTCCTGTCGAACGACAGGTGTTTAGGGTTTTTGGACCAACCTTAAACACCGCGTTCGGCGGAGTGTTCACGCCGGTTGGAAAAAAGTGGGTTGCTCCCGTTAGAACCGCAGGACCACGCGCTCCTCCAGCAGGGCCTTGCGCCGGGCGGGCACGAGGAAATCGAGGCCGATGACCTGCACGCGCGCATCGGGCCAGGAGGCCACGCGTACGGGTCGAAAACCTGCGGCCCGGATGGCGGCCTCGTGCGCGGGATCGGTGTAGAGGTGCACCCCGGGTCGGATGACGCGGGCGGCCTCCTCCACGTTGGAGAGCCAGGGCACGGTGAAGCCCGCGTAGCGGTCCAGCGCGGTGCCGGCCACTTGCAAGCCCTGGAACCGGTCGGGACCCAGTCCGTGCTGGGCGGCCCATCGGCCGGCGTGGGCATTGGCCTGGTAGGCCAGCAGGGCGGGATAGACGTGAAGGTTGAGCGCAAGGCCGCTCAGCACGACGGTGGCAACGGTGCGGCCGATGACCACGTTCGGTGCGGGTCGCCGCCAGGCCAGGAGCACCCAGGCGATGGCCAGGGCGCCCGACACGGCGAAGGCCGATCCGACCGGCGAAGCAAAGGACCAGCCGCAGATCAGGACCGTCGCCAAGAGCAGCATGACGAGCAGCACCAACTGGGCGCGCCACCATCCCTTCCCGAGGTCAAGCATCCCACGGGCGGCCACCACGGCGAAGAGCGGCAGCGCCACATAGATGTAGTGCGGGAGTTTGAACTGCGAGAAGGACAACGCGATCAGCACGGACAGCGCGCCGAACAGGGACACCTGTTCACCTTCGGACCTCAGGCGGCGCAGCGCCGCGCCCAGACCGATGATCAGGAACAGGCTCCAGGGCAGCAGCAGCCAGGGCAGCTCATGCAGGAAATAGAGCACCGTGGAGTCATCCTTCCAGCGGTTCTCTCCGGTGATCCGGCCGAAGCTCTGCTCCCAGAAGAAGAAGCGGATGCCATGCAGGCCATGCTGTTCGTGGAGCCCGATGAGCATCGGCACCAGCATCACCCCGGCGATCGCCGCGACGAGCAGCCAGGCCGGGTCCAGGATGCGGCGCCACCGCTGCCGCCAGGCGCCATCCAGGCCGAGCGCGAGGGCCGGGGCCACCGCAGCGATGGGACCCTTGGCCAGGAGCCCTGCACCCAGAGCGATGCCGCAGGCCATCAAGGCCCACCAGCGGCGGCGCTCCATCCACACCGATCCGGTCCAGATGGTAACGACCACTGCGGCGGTGAGCAGGGTGTCCGTACGGACGTCGTTCGTCATCAGCAGGAAGGCCGCACTGCCGCCCATCACCAGCACGGCCCGCCGGGCGGTGTCCGGATCGTGATGCAACAGGGTGAAGCGGTACAGCGCGAACAACCCGAAAAAAGCGGCGAGCACGGACGGCAGCCGGTAACTCCAATCGTTGACCCCGAACAGGGCATGGGAGGCTGCGGCGCTCCAGAACAGCAGTGGCGGCTTGTCGAGGTAGTCGGCACCGCGGAAGACGAGGTGGAGCAGGTCGCCACGGTGCATCATCTCCTGCGTCATGGCCGCATACTGGGCGGCGTCCACCTCCATCAGGTCGAGGCCGAGGCCCGCCAGCACCACCACCACCAGGCCGATGAGCGACCAGCGGAAGAGGGCGGGACTGACCATGGATCGAAAGGATCGTTAACGCAGGGGCGGCCAAGATCGTGAACCTGTAACATTGTCCGGAGCATGAAGCGCCGCGGACTGGCCACCCTGGTGATCCTCGCCACGCTGAGCGTGGTGGGCGTGGTGCTCATCCAGATCCTGTGGCTCGACCGGGCCTTCCGCATGCAGCGCGAGCAGCTCACCCTGCAGCGCCAGCAGCAGGTGCAGCTCGACAAGCAGTTCAACGACCGGGTGGTGATCGCGCTCACCGACGTCACCGAGCGCATCCTGTCGATCAACAAGGACCCCTCCGACCTGTTCGACGCCGTGAAGCAGGAGCGGCCCAACTACTTCGTGGTCACGATCAACGATACGCTCCACCCCTACCTGCTGGAGTCCATGCTGAAGAAGGAGTTCCAGCGCCGGGGCATCAGCGAGGACTTCGAGTACGGCATCTACGACTGCTTCACCGATTCGATCGTGTACGGCAATTACGTGGGCCTGGACTCGGTGCCGTCGGACACCACGCACTCGCAGCTGATGAAGCTGGACAAGGACGGACACTATTTCGGGGTGTACTTCCCCCGGCGGCACAGCGCGTTGTGGAGCCCCGAGCCCGCGAGCAGCGGCACGTGGATCTACCCGGCCGTCGTCACCCTCATCGTCTTCGGCTTCTTCGCGTACAGCGTGTGGATGATCATGCGGCAGAAGCGGCTGAGCGAGATGAAGAACGACTTCATCGGCAACATGACGCATGAGCTGAAGACACCGATCAGCACCATCGCCCTCAGCAGCGAGGTCATCGCCGATCCGTCCATCGTGCGCGAGCCGGACCGGCTGGCGGCGTACGCCCGCATCATCCGCAGCGAGACCGAACGCCTGCGTGCCCAGGTGGACCGCGTGCTGCAGCTCACCACCCTGGAGCGCGACGGGCCTTCGCTGAACACCGAGGCCATCGACCTGCACGCACTGGTCCGCGAGGTGGCCTCCTCCTTCGCGCTGGTGCTGGAGGAGCGGAAAGGGGAGATCCACCTCGACCTGCAAGCGTCACGGCCCCTGGTGAAGGGCGACCGTGTACACCTCTCCAATGCGCTGGCCAACCTGATCGACAACGCGATCAAGTACAGCCCCGAGGCCCCCCATGTCACCGTGTCCACGCGGGATGAAGGCGGCGATCTGGCGGTGGAGGTGGCCGACCGCGGCATCGGGATCGCCCGCGAGCACCTGCGCCACGTCTTCGAACGCTTCTACCGGGTGCCCACCGGCAATGTGCACGACGTGAAAGGCTTCGGCCTGGGCCTGCACCATGTGCAGCAGGTGATCAAGGCGCACCACGGATCGGTCCGCGTGCACAGCGAACCCGGCCGGGGCAGCCGCTTCACCCTGCTCCTTCCCCGCACCACCCCAACCCCATGAGCGACAGCAAAGGCCACATCCTGCTGGTGGAGGACGACCCCAACCTGGGCTTCGTCATCCAGGACGCCCTGGCCCGCAAGGGCTACACCGTGCACCTGTGCCGCGACGGCAAGGAAGGGCTGCGTTACTTCAACAGCAACCCGTACGACCTGTGCGTGCTCGATGTGATGCTGCCACAGAAGGACGGCTTCAGCCTGGCGGAGGACATCCGCATCACCAACGAGCAGGTGCCCATCGTGTTCCTCACGGCCAAGAGCCAGACGGAGGACCGGATCGCCGGGTTCAAGGCCGGCGGAGATGACTACCTCACCAAACCGTTCAGCCACGAGGAGCTTGTGCTGCGCATCGAGGCCATCCTGCGGCGCACCAAGGGCAAGGGCGAGGACAAGCGCCAGCGCGAACGCTTCGAGCTGGGCACCTACGTGTTCGACCACCGCGACCTGAGCCTCAAGCATCCGGCCGGTGACCGCAAGCTCACCCGCAAGGAGGCCGACGTGCTGCGCCTGCTGTGCATGCACCAGGACCAGGTGCTGCCGCGCGAGCTGGTGCTCAACATGGTGTGGGGCGATGACACCTACTTCCTCGGCCGCAGCCTCGACGTGTTCATCAGCCGCCTGCGGAAGTACCTGAAGGCCGACGCCACGGTGCAGATCGTGAACGTGCACGGCGTGGGCTTCAAGTTGCAGGTGGGCTGACCGTCCGGTTACCTTGGGCGGGTGACCCGGTCACTTCGCATCCTTCTCTGCGTCGCCTTGGTGGGCCTGTGCAGTTCGTCCATCACGGCCAGCACCACGGACTCCTTGTGGACACGCTATCAGGATGCCCGGTTGAGCGTGCGCGAGCGGCTGACCGCGCTTCACGACGTCATCCACGAACTTCGGTCGAACGATGTGGACAGCAGTCGCATCCTTGCCGAACGCATGCGGGTCGAGGCCCTGGTGGCGAAGGACACCCTGATGACGGCCCTCGCCGAACGCGACCTGGGGATCGCCGCGATCCTGCAACGGGACAACGACCGGGCCCGACACCACCTGGAACGCGCGCTGGAGCTTTACCTCCTGGAGGGCGACAGCGCCGGGCACCGGGGGGCCGGGGCCGCCCTCAGCAGCCTGGGCATCGTGCACAAGAACGCGGGGCGCATGAACGAGGCGGTCGCCGCATACAGGCGCTGCATCGCCGAGCATATCCTGGCCAACGATGAAGGAGGAACGGTGTACGCCCTGAACGGTCTTGGCCTTGTGCACGAGATGCAGGGGACCTACGACAGTGCCCTGGTGTACTACGGTGCGGTGGCCGAGGTGGCCGCGCGCCTGGGGATGGATGACATGGAGGCCGCAGGCTACGGCAACATGGCCAATGTGAACGCCGAGCTGGGCCGCATCGGGGAGGCGATCGAGCTCACCTACCGCAGCCTGGCCATCATGGAACGCATCGGCGATCGGAAGGGGGTGGCCACCTGCTACACCAGCATCAGCGCGCTGAAGAACGCGCTCGGGGAGCACGACGAGGCGTACGCCCTGCAACAAAAGGCGCACGCGCTCTACACCGAGGTGGGCTACCGCCAGGGCCTGATGACCTCGGGCACCACCCTGGGCTCCATGCTGTTGGCACGCGGTGCGGTGGACAGCGCGGCCCTGGTGCTTGAACGGACCGTGGACCTGGTGCGTGCGACGGATGCGCGCGACGTGATGGGCCGGCCGCTGCGTGACCTGGCCGCGGTGCGCCGTGCGCAGCATCGGACCGGTGAGGCGATGGACCTGTTGCACGAAGCGGTGCTGCTCGCGCGCGAGCTGGGTGACGCACCCGGAGAGGCCCTGTCGCTCATCGGGTTGGGGCTGACGGAACTGGCCCGGGGACGTGCCGCCGAAGCCGTCCGGTACTGCGGCAAGGGTGAGCAGCTTGCCCAGGTCCACCACACCAAGGACGAACGGATGGAGGCGTGCAGCTGCCTTCATCAGGCGTACAAGGCGCAGGGACGCGGCATGGAGGCCTTGCGGTACCACGAGACGTGGGTGGCACTGCGCGACAGCATCGCGAACGACCGCACGGCGCGGCAGCTCACGCGGCGCGACATGCTGCACTCCTTCAACAAACGCCAGCTCGCCGACAGCATGCGCCACGCCACCGAGCTGGATGAGCTGGAGACCGCACGCACGATCGAAGCCCTTCGTGCCGATCGCAACCGGGCGCGGGCCTGGGCCGTGGGCGGCGGGGGCCTGTTGTTGCTCGTGGGCGGTGGCCTCTGGTTCCGCACCGACCGCAAGCGGCGCCGCGAACGCTTCGAAAAGGAGGCCGCCCACCTGGAGACCCAGGCGCTGCGCAGCCAGATGAACCCCCACTTCATCTTCAACGCCCTCAACTCCATCAACGCCTTCATCCAGCGCAATGAGCCCGACGACGCCTCGAGCTACCTCACCCGCTTCGCCCGCGTGATGCGCAGCGTGCTGGAGAACAGCCGCCACGCCACCGTGCCCCTGCACGACGACCTGGAGACCCTGCGCGGCTACATGGACCTGGAGCGCCGACGCCTGCAGGAGAAGTTCGATTTCACCATCCGCGTGCATCCCGACATCGACCCCCAGGAGGTGCAGGTGCCTCCGCTGGTGGTGCAGCCCTTCGTGGAGAACGCCATCTGGCACGGCATCACGCACAAGGAGGGCAAGGGCCACATCACCCTGGCGGTGGAACCCCGCGGCACCCAGCTGCTGTGGATCATCGAGGACGATGGCGTGGGGCGCAACGCCCCCAAGGCGCAGCACACCGAGAAGCCTACGAAGAAGACCTCGCTGGGCACCGCCATCACCCGCAGCCGGCTTGACCTGGTGCAGAAGCAGCACGGCGGCCATGCCGGTTTCCGCTATGTGGACCGCCCCACCGGCACCCGCGTGGAGGTGGAGATGCCCTTGCTCAGGGATGTGTAGTGGCGTCACCCCCCTCCTGCGCGTGGAACGCTCCACGTGCCGGGCAAGGAAGGCCCGCCGTCGCTTCGCTATGGCGGACAGAGCCGGGGGAGGTAGCAGCTCAGACAGACATGGTGCGCAGTTCCGTAACCACCCCGTACCCCTCCTTGTGCACCCGCAGCGAGCGATCGCTGCTCAGGAGGGGGGGAAACCCATGTGCTCATGTGACCATTTGCCCATGTGCACGACCTGTCCCGCCTCAGTGGGATGACCACGGTCTGTCCCGCCTCAGCGGGATGTGCACATGCACCAAGGGCCGCCCCGCGATCGCGAAGCGGCCCCTGACCCATCTAGTGCACAAGCCTATCGTGCCACCTTCACGGCCTTCTTCACCACGAAGCTGTCGTTGAGGTACAGCGTGCAGTGGTAGGTGCCCGGCGCCAGATCGGTCGTGGTCCATTCGTGGGTGTACGTGCCCACCTCCCGCACGGCCTCCTCCAGCACCTCCAGCCGCTTGCCGTTGCTGTCGCTCACTTCCAGGCGTGTGCGGCCCGGCGTGGCCACCGTGTAGCGCAGTTGCGTGAGGTCCGCCACCGGGTTGGGGATGATGTGCAGGTCGGTGCGGAGGGCTTCGCTTGCGCCCGCCCCGCCACCGGCCCCTGCCCCTGGGATCAACTCACGTTGTAGCGTACCCCCTTGGGCCGAGCAGCAGGTGGCCAGGTCTTGTTGCATGGCGGCAAGTTGGTCCTCCAGGGTGCTGATGGTCTGCTGCTGCTGCTGGAACGCGGCCATCAGATAAGGAATGAGCCCCGTGTAGCTGACCGCCTTGAGATCCCTGCCAGGATGGAGCAGGTTACCGGACTGATCATAGCTCGCCGGCTGATGAACATCGCGGACCAGCTCCGGCAGCACGGCTTGCAGTTCCGGGGCCATGACCCCAAGCTGCGTTCCGGTGGGCATGTTCATCTGCGGACAGGTGCTTGGATCGAACTCGTAGGTGTACAGTGGGATCGCGTTGAGCAGGTCCAAGGCCTGCTGCCGATCCGCGGGTTGTACGTTGGTCTTCAAGGAGGGGTCCGAGGTGGAAAAGATGTTCGAGCTCGTACTGAACTGGGTTCCGTTCACAAAGAGTGCCCATGCTGTACTTCCTCCACTTGCCATGGTGTAGAGACCATAGTTGTTCGCCGCATTGCTGCTCGTCCAAGCGTCGAAGTAGCCTCCGTAGTTGTCGGTGACACTGCTGCCGGAGTTCCAAATCTGGGAGTGAACTCCGAAGTTGTTCGTGGTCGTACCTCCCACGGAACACGAAGCTCGCAGGGAGATGTTATTCGTGACCGTGCTACCGGAGGTAACATTGGTCAGGCCCTCGGCACCGACGTTCAGGTCATACGAGCCGGTGTTGATAAGCTCTCCCCAGAATCGCCCACCTGTGTTCACATCAGTTCCGTTGTATGAACGGGCCTGCACGCCATAATGCTCCAACCCGGTACCATCGGTGTAGAAGCCGCCGCCGATCTTGCTGTCCGCACCACCGCCAGCCTCCCCGCGGATGGTGGTCATGCCCGTTCCGCTTGCTGGGGCATACCGCACATCGAGCTTCGCCGATGGGGCGTTGGTCCCGATCCCGACGAACTCATCCTCGTCGGGGCAATCCGGATCCGCAGGACCCACGGCCGTCCACACGTGTTGCACACCAGGGCTCATCTGCCACTCGCAGTTGTCCGGCAGGTTCACGATCGGCCTGTGCTCCAGCACACCCGTGCTCATGTTCAACGTGACCATCTCATCACTGGTGCTCACGGGGTCCGTGGGCAACTGGCGCACGCGGACCTTTCCGTCCACCACATCCAGCCGCTCCTCAGGTTCGGTGATGGTCGGGTCGGCCAGGTTGGCCGCGTAGAAGTCGCCGATGCCGACGTTCACTTCATCCGGTGTCACCGGGTATAGCCGCATGCCCTCAAGTCCCTCTTCGCTGTAAGCCCCGGAAGAGCTGGAGCTGCTGTAACCACTGGTGAAGAGGAAACGCAGCCGGTCCGGACCGTACCAGGTGGCCGGGTTGTCGCTCCAGTGGATGACCATATCGGTCTTGTCGGTGCCATAGGATTTCTGGCCGACGTAACTGTGGTCGCTGTTGCCTGTCAGGGTCATCCCCACGTTCATCCAGGGCCGGTCGCTACTGGTCTGGGCGTTGTTGGTGGCCGCCGCCAGGTGCAACAGGCTGTAAGGCCCGTTGGCCCCGCTCAGGAAGTTGGCGATGTCCGGGCTCAGCAGCATCCAGCCGTTGGCCGTCTTGGCCCCAAAGCTGGAGTTCACCACGTAGTTCTGCGTCTTGTTCACCCGCAAGCGCCAGTCGTCATCTGTGCGAACGTTCATCGGTTGATTGTCCGTTGTTCCAATGAAGTTCGTCACCGGATCCATGCTTACATTACCGGTGGTCTCCCAATAGGTCTGCGACCGCACCACGGTCACGCTCAGGCACATGGCCATGAGCCAAGCTCGCTGTTTCATCGTCTTCAGGCATTTTCGCCCGAAGCCTCCTTCTCACTTGACGAACCTCGTCACGACCTGCCCGGTGGGACCTGAGCACCGCACCACGTAGAACCCGTTGGGCAACCCACGCAGCTCGACATGACCGTCTGGGCCGCTTGTTTCGGGAAGGGCTTGACGGACCAAGCGCCCACCTGCATCGAACAGATCCACCTGGACCACCTGGAGACCTTCCGACCATCGGACATCGACACCATCCCCTAGCGGCACCACGACTATTTCAGGCTGCTGCTCCGTTGGGCCGGATACCGCGTTCTCGCCGGAGACCGGTTCCACCCGAAGGTCATCCAGGTAGTAGTACGCCCAGGTGTCCGGGTCGTTGGGGTCCACCACCAAGCCGTTCACCGAATCGGCCACGGCGAAATGCCCCACGATCATCCACCGTTCGCCTCCTGCGGCCAGCAGGGTATCGCGGATCTCGGTCCAGAGGTCGTCCTCGATCAGGTAGCTGCTGTTGGGGTCGCGCAGCTGCACCTGTGGTGTCACGTGAAGCCAGTTCGGGTGGGCCTCGTACAGGCTGTCCAGCCCGAACCAAACCCCCAAATGGTCCACCGCCAGGCTGAAGGTCCGCTTTCGGGCTACCCACAGAGCCACCACATACCGCTGGCCACCGACCAAGGGCGTTGTCAACCGGCACATCAGATAATCCCGTGTGTTAGAGCTACCTGCACCATACCACGCGTACGCACCGGCCAGGCGTGTGCCCGTGCGGGCATACTGGTACGCGGGTCCGTTGGGTCCGTTGGGTTCCATGTCGGCACCGCAACTGCGGTTCAGGTCACAGTCCCACACATCGGGTGTGGCGGTGTTCGGGTTGTGCCAGTCGGTCGCTTTCAACAAGGTGCACTGCGTGGGGGTCTCACAGGCCGTGGTGTCCTCGAAGCTCGGGTTGGGCACGAGGTTCTGGGCCGTCGCCATCGCGGCGAGGGCCAGGTTCATCAAGTGAAGAAGGAATGCTCTGGGCATCTTCGTTCTCCTTTCTTTTTGCGGCGCTCCTGGTCGCCGGGTAGACAGCGCACCGCATGGATGCGCTGCCTTCCCGCACGGATCGGCCTTGGACCATCCGTTGCGACCGGCACCATTGGGGCCATGCGCCTGCTCCCCAAGGGTCGGTACCTTTGCGCTAGCTCGTGTTCATCTTTCGTCGTAGTTAGGTGGGGCATGAGTGGCAGAGCCCTCGGTGTTGCAAGCGCCGGGGGCTTCTTTCATCGATGGTTGGTGAGGTTCCCGTGATAAGTCCCGGGCTTGTCGGCCTCCAGCCTCCAGCTTCCAGCCGCCAGCCACCAGCTTCCAGCCTCCGTCAGGCCTGCGCGTGCTCCGCGTTCACTGGAGATGGGGTTCACGGCAGCCATGGCAGATCGAATATAGTCGACATCAAGCAAGCTGATGCTCGCGGTTGAAAACTTCATGTGGGCTTCACCGATCGGATCGTACGACCGAGCCAGGTGCCCGGGTTATCGC
>Ga0138256_10008093_pt1 | contig 11071 bp, 6 predicted proteins | sample KNB2016incub_MG_FD_105486 | JGI IMG/M metagenome (GOLD analysis project Ga0138256, IMG submission 105486) | Active sludge microbial communities from wastewater in Klosterneuburg, Austria - KNB2014incub_MG | ecosystem: Engineered > WWTP > Activated sludge > Unclassified | place: Austria...
GTTTGTAATTATGTCATGCATCTATCCAAATGCAAACCAAAATTAAATCTGTTTAATTGAAATTCCAAATTTATTTTGGAAAAATAGTTCACGGTTTTGATTGATTTTTAAAAAATAATGATTTACTTTTCTCGTATCAAAAAAACTACCATGTTCTTCATTAACTATTTAATGCTGTATCACACGCTCCTTTTTAAACTCTGCGGGGTTGCCCTGATAGATGCCATAAGCTTTAAGTCCTGATGTAGCCACAGAACCTGCTGCCAGCACACTGTGAGAATAACATGTTACGTTGGGACAAACAATAGCTTTTGCTCCAATAAAAACACCATCCTCAATTGTCACAGGGCCAAAAATGGTTTCAAACCTTGAGCTTTTATAATTGTGATTGCCTGTAAGTATCATAGCTCCTTGTGCTATGTTTACATGGCTTCCTATAGTTACCTGATCAAGATTATAAATCCATGCGTTTTCGCCAATCCAAACATGATTGCCAATTGTCAATCGCCAGGGGAACTTTATATTAACACCGGGCTTGCTGATGACTACGCCCTTCCCTATCCTTGCACCAAACAGGCGCAGCAAAAAACATCGTATTGCACTCGAAGGGCAAAAAGGGCTGATGAAAAAAATAACATTGACCCAATGCCACAGAAAAAATTTTAATGAAGATGCGCCACGGTCAAATTCTGATGGATTAAATTTAGATAAATCGGACTTTACACGTTCTTCCATTGGCCAAAAATAAAAAATGTAACAATGTGTTAATCCTTTATCGGAAAGCGAATAGTTTGGCTGGCATAAAAATGATACTGCACTAAATGTTCTTTAATATAATTCTGCCAGGTTCGCTGTGCAAATTCTACATTGGAAAACTCTGTTGCTTTATCGTAAGCCTGATGTTGCTTCTGCAGATCCACCCATGTTTTGTCATACACTTCCTGCACGTCTTTTATGAAGGTGCGCTTATTGGTCTTTAAAGCCAAAACCCGCTTTTTCATCTTACGGGCAAAGACTTCAGTTAAATCAAAATGACCTTTTTCATGTTCCAACAATGCCGGTGTTACATCTTTTTTACGTACCCACGATTTGTTTTTATCCATGTATGCAATAATGGTCAAAATGGCTGTGTCGCCAACAATCTGCGGAATACAATACAAGCCGCAGTTGGTTGAAATATGCAGGTTTTTGTCAGGCGATGTTATTGGCCCTTTATAATCTTCCATTTTTAAGGATAGTGAATCATTCCACTCTATCAATTCGCGTTGTGCATTGGATGTCTGACTTAAAACGAAACAAAAAACAAATACAGTCAAAAAGCGCATACTTTTAAATTTTTAGATTCTTTTACGGCAGATGCTCTTTTTTTTTACATCAAAACTTCTTCAAACCTTACATTGAACTTACTGTTTCAACTTTTTGGCAGTCAAATTTCAGAGCATTTAGCCGGTATCCTTAACTTTGCATAAAAAAAATGAAATCATGTTTGGAAAGTTAGCCGAGGCACAAAAAAAAATGCAAGAGATAAAAGACAGACTGGAAACAGTAATTGTCACAGGAGAAGCAGAAAATGGCAAGGTTGTAGTCGAAGCCAACGGCAATAACCGCATACGCTCAATAACCATCAATGAATCGTTATTTAAAATTGGAGATAAACACGAAGTTGAAGAGTTGATTACTGTTGCTGTTAACCGTGCGCTTGAAGCTTCAGAAAAATTAATGCAAATAGAAATGGCTGCAGCATCAAAGGATATTCTACCCGGATTTTTACAAAAATGATTTCCCTCCTATTTCTTTAATGTTTTATAGAGCTCAAACTTTTTCTTTACATAAAGGATAAAATCGTATTGTGTAGAATTTTTCAAGAACTCATCGCTGACGTTAATAAAATCAACAAAGTCGTCAAACTTTTCTTCATCCAGAGTTATCATATCATTGTCAACATATTTCCGAAACAACTCTTTAAGTAATTTTCGTTTATTGTCTTCGTTTCTCAGTTGGGCAATATTTCGTTTAGCTCTCTCTCGTTTGCTGAAAGATTGATACAAAAAAGTAATCGGGCTTTCAAATGCATCAATGCCAGAAACCATATAGTCTTCTTTTTTATAGCCGAGCTTTTCAATATCTTTTTGAATGACTTCGAGTTCGCGAGGCGGAATTATAATTACAGGTTTCAAGGTAACAACTGGTTTTTCAAGCAAGACTGCTATTCTGAATGTGTCTTTTTGCATCGAATCTTTAAAACACAGCTTTTTTACAGAATAGCCTGTCGCATTCACCATAATAGTATCTGTTTTATTAAAACCATACTGAAACGAATTATTATCAGCTGAAAAAAAACCTGTTCCGGTGGTTTTATTTACAATCATTAATCCCTGCAAAGGTAGTGCAGGATCGTTGCCATTTACTTTGGCAACGACATAAACTTTTTGCCCTTTAACAAAAACAGTCAGCAGCGACAACGCAAAAATTAAAACATGGCATTTAGCTTTCAATATCATACGGCAATAATAACAACTATACATAAACTGTTCAATGAAGATTTACCATAAAAAAAGGGAAACCAGTTACGGTCTCCCCTATTCTGAAGCTACTGTTTCTGTTTTTAGCGATTCACTTCAAATCTTATATGATTCTCTTCACTACCTTTTGTGATGGTTAGCGTGTAAACTCCCGGAGTAAACATTCTCAGGTCAATGTCGCCACCATTGTTTCCTTCAGAAGCCATCTTCTTATCGTTCAATAAAACCCGACCGGCAATATCACTAACTCTGATAAAGTAATAACCTTCTTTCTTTGCATCAAAGGCATAGGTAATGTGGTCATCTGCAGGATTTGGATAAGCATTGATCATCAGTTCAGAAGTAGCTTCTCCCAATCGTGCATTGCCTGTTGTGAAATTCTCCATAGAACTATAAGCAGAATTGTTTGAATAAGTACACATAGATTTGAGCTGAACATTATACAACACTCCCGGACTAAGGTTTCTGATAATGGTATGTCCTGCAGAGGCTCTGACATAGGCATATTTCCACGAATTACTTGTTAACGGTGCGTATTTTATCACCACATAGGAAACACCTGGTTGTGGATTCCAGCTTACAGTAGCTCTGTTTGACATTACATTTGATATAGTAATTCCACTTATCACATCACATCCACTTGTAGTAGTAAAATAATTATCGCTGCTGTAGTTGCTTGATACATTTCCACACTCAGTCTTTACGCTCCACTGATAGGTAGTTCCGGAAACTAAACCTGTTAAATTAAATCCCCATGCTGTAGTATTGTTAGTAGCAAGTGACTTATAGGTATAGCTTGATGCGCCTAACTTTTTGTAACGTATGGTGATGTTAGTTGCACGTGTACCATACCAATTGAGCTGTGCTGAACTGTTGGTAACATTAGTGGTAAATGTATTTACAACAGTACTGCCGCAAGCGGTAGGGCCACTAAGTGTAGTAAATACTTCTGTTGCACTTACGATTGCACTACCTGCACAGATTGCAGTAACTCTCCACTGATAAGTAGTTGCAGGTAATAATTCGTTAATATCAATATTGTTTCGTGAACGAACATATTTTACAATCACTGTTGAGCTTCCCATTACGTTATAAGCAACTCTGAATGAATCGGCCGAAACAGCAGGATTCCACATCAACGAAGCTTTTTTATCAATAATATTAAACGCACTTAACATATCAGGTTTAGCACAAGGTGCAGGCTCTAATGAGTTAACTTGAATTTTTGCTGCCGGTGACTGACATCCATAAGCATTCTTGGCTACAACTGAGTAAACACCTGATGCATTTACAGATATTGTTGGCGTTGTCTGACCACCATTCCACTGGTAAGATGCTGCACTTGGTTCAAATGCTTTAAGCTGATACATTGTGCCTGTAACATAAGTGTAGGTAACTTCAGGCTTGTTTGGTGTTGGTGCCTGAGCGATGGTGATATTAGCAGTTGATGTAGAACCGTCACTGTTTCTGATGTTTACAGTGTATGTGCCGGGATTAGTAACAACTATACTTTGTGTAGCTTGTAACCCGGGTAACCAAATGTATTGCATTCCAGGACTTGAAGTAAGCGTTGCAGATTGACCCAAGCAAATCTGATTGTTAGCAGCAGTAGTTGTTATTGATGCAGGTTGCGAATTGTTTACTACGGTTATGACCATTGGTGATGATGTAGCAGAACATCCTTGTGCATTAGTAACTTTTACAGTGTAGCTTCCCCCTGTATTTACAGTAATTGAAGAAGTTGTTGCACCGGTTGACCACAAATAACTGCTACCTGCTGATGCAGTTAAAGTTACTGACTGACCTTGTGTGATGGTTGTTGAACCACTGGCAGTTATAGTAGCTACAGGTAATGGATTCACTGTAACAACCAACGGTGCTGACGTTGCCGAACATGAACCATTAGAAACAGTTACAACATAACTTCCTGATGTACTCACATTAATATCCTGAGTAGTTGCTCCATTTGACCATTGATAAGATGTTCCTGCACCGGCACTTAATGTTACGCCACCACCCTGACAAAAAGTAGTTGGGCCATTAGCAATAATTGTTGCAGATGCACCACCTGTAGTAACAGCCAATGGAGCAGATGTAGTTACACATCCTTGTACATTATAAACTTTTACGGTATAGCTTCCTGCCGCAGACACAGTGATGGATTGTGTTGTTGCACCTGTTGACCATAAATATGATGAACCACTGCTTGCTTTTAATACTACACTTGCTCCTGAACAAAGCATGGTAGAACCATTAGGTGTAATTGTTGCAACTGGATTTGATGCCACTGTAACAGTTTGTGGTGCCGATGTAGCTGAACAATTTCCATTAGAAACGGTTACAGAATATGAACCGGCAGCATTAACAGTTATTGATTTTGTTGTTGCACCATTTGACCATAAATATGATGTGCTTGTATTGGCAGTTAAAGTTACATTACCTCCTTGACAGAAGCTAGTCGGCCCGTTAGCCGTAATTGTAGCTGTTGGTATTTGACTTACTGTTACAACCTTTGGGGCAGACGTTGCTGAACAGCTACCTGAATTAACCGTTACAGAGTATGAACCAGATGCATTAACAGTTATTGATTTTGTTGTTGCGCCATTTGACCATAAATATAAAGTGCCTGTGTTGGCTGTTAATGTTACACTTCCGCCCTGACAGAAAGAAGTAGGACCACCGGCTGTGATAGTTGCAGTTGCATTATTACTCACAGCAACAACTGTTGGAGCCGATGTAGCTGAACAATTCCCATTAGCAACGGTTACTGAATATGAACCGGCTGCGCTAACTGTTATTGATTGAGTAGTTGCTCCATTTGACCATTGATAAGATGAACCTGCATTAGCAGTTAAAGTAACATTACTACCCGGACAAAATGTGGTTGGTCCATTGGCAGTGATAGTTGCTGTTGCCGAATTACTAACTGTTACAGAAGTTGGAGCAGATGTTGCACTGCACGATCCATTATTAACTGTAACAGAATATGAACCTGCTGTATTGACAGTTATTGATTTTGTGGTTGCACCTGTTGACCATAAGTATGAAGAACCTGTGTTGGCAGTTAATGTTACACTACCACCAGGACAGAAAGTTGTTGGCCCACCGGCTGTAATAGTTGCTGTTCCACCTGCAGTCATAGTTACACTTGTTGCTGCTGATGTTGATGAACAACCCTGCGCATTACTTACTGTTACTACGTAATTGCCGGCTGTGTTTACTGTTACTGATTGTGATGTTGATCCATTTGACCATAGGTATGATGCACCAGCACTAGCCGTTAATGTAACAGAAGCACCCTGACATAATGCTGTTGATCCACTTGCAGAAATTGTAGCTGCAGGAGCAGAACTTACTGTAACTGTTACCGGATTACTGATAGCAGCACAACCACTACCCTGTGAAACAGTAACTACATAATTTCCTGCTTGTGAAACAGTGATTGATTGTGTAGTTGCACCATTTGACCATAAGTATGAATTGCCTGCTCCGGCAGTTAATGTTACATTTCCACCCTGACAGAATGTTGTTGGTCCACCGGCATTGATAGTAGCTGTTCCACCGGAATTGCAAGCCACCATTGAATAGTTTGTGATGACATTATTATTTGCCGATAAAATGAATTTATCAATCATTAACTTATTGTTTGTTGGAGTAAAACGAATTGTATGACTTCCAACACTAAGACCGCTAAACTGAATAGCCTGCTGTGAACATGCATCTAAACGATACCATGTCCAGTTTGTATCAGTTACACAACCGATAGATTTTGATGCACCATTGTCAACAGCAACACCAAAACCTGTTGAAGTCCCATCTGTACTTCTTGCTCGAACAAACAAATATAAGTTTGCTTGCGCTGCGCTTCTTGGTTGAAACACATATTCTAATGGCGTAAATGTAGATTGTGTTGAAGGAAACACAACTGCAGTAGTAAAGTTAGTATAATCGCCTGCGGCTGCACCTTGAGGCTGAATGGTCTTCAAGCTATATGTTGCGTTGGTATTATCATACAATTCTGATTCAATTGTAAAATCTTTTGACCAGAATGACGGATGAGACTTTTCATGCCATTCATCTAACTGATAAAATACAGGAGATGATGCATTTGTTTTATCATAAATATAAGTGCTGCCCTGACGTCTTACTTTGAATTTTACCTGTTGACCATCTAGTGTAATTGTTGCTACACTTTCATTTTCTGCACCGCCAACCATACTTGTGTTTGGCTGAATGGTTCCGGTAATGGCAAATTTAGATTGTGTATTATGTTTTCTTACTACAACTAATTTACGTAAGTCACCAGCCCAGAAAGTATAACCCGGTTTACCTGAAGGTGCGCTATAATATGCAGGTACATCGCCAGGCATTACACTACCATTGCGTAAGAATTCTTCATAGCGGCTAGCAACAGCTTGTGCATAACTGGGCATTGCTGTTTGCCATGCATAACCTGCAGGGTTTGCAGGTGGTGGATTTGGTGGGTTGTAATTTCCTGATTCGTTAAAATAACCTGTATAGAAAAATTCAGCACCAATCATGTTCAGACATTTTAGCAATCCCATAAACTGTGCAGGACGCATATTGTTATCTTCATTAACATCCCAACCTGCTGCAACAAATGGAGAGAATAAATTATCACCTGCTTGTAACTCATAATAACGGCTATCAACTATCCACTGCCAACCATGCCATGCAGTTATCCAATTGCGCCAGTTGTATGGCCAACGTGGATAAAAATCAGGCGTACTGTAACGCTGACCATTTATTGCTGAATTCACCAAACGGGCTTCACTGTATTTTTGACGATATTGAGGAAAGCCATCAATTCCATACTCAGTAAATTTTGTATTAGATAATGCCGGAATATCCATGATAACATCACGGTATGATTGTGTTTCGTTCTCTTTAAATTTTCTTGCTTGAAAAGTCTGGAAATCCAAACCCGAAGCATTCTTTGCAGCAACCACTGCAGGGTCAGCAGCTAATGCAGCATCTGTACTCCATGCAAACACTTCTCCATTCTCATTTATCATTGTTAATGGTCTTGTCAAAGCATTCAACACATCCTGAACGTTTGACTTCATTTGATTGCCATCACCGGAATAAGCACTTACAGGTGCTGTAGGTCTCCACCACTTAGTTGATGAGTTGTTTCCATTTGGATCAATAAAATTACCTGAAGAATTTTGAAGGTATTTATCAGCAGACAAATTCTGACTTCTGATTAATGAAGGATTCAACTGTGCACGAAGTGTAATTAAAGACGTTCCTAATTGTGGATTTTGATTAGCAAGATTTGCCCATGCATTTCCCCACTGATCCATGCTTAGACGAAGCTGAATCATGTAGTTCCAGTTTTTAGCAAGCTCTTCATTAATGGCAGTACTGTTTGTTGCTGACTGTGCATCAGATACACCGCTTTGAAAACGGCCACCCATATACATTAAATCCACCCAATTGAAATTTTTCAATAATGTATTTCCTGCTTTATAACGAGCTACAGGATAACTTCTCAATTGATCAATTGCAGATACATTTGGATTTGGATGCCCCGGAGCAAATTCTGTGTTATCCAAACCTGCCGTTACTGGTGATGCTGTTGGTAAATTACCATTGAAAGTAAGGTTAAAGCTATAAGCCTTGTTGGTTTGCACTGCATCTTTATAATGCTGATAAATTAACTTGGAAGGAACAGTTCTGTTGTAAATAGCAATCTCATCATATTCACCAAAGTATTTCATATAACTAACACCTTGATTCCAGAATAAACTTGTATTCGAGCCATTAACAATCTTTCCTGAAATAGTTTTTGAATATCCAGATGGACATTCTCCGTCAATATATATTTCTTTTTTTCCGGTAAGTGAACTGTATTGAAATACGATATGATGCCAGTTGCCATCAACAAAATATCCATACGAGCGTTTACCAATTCCATCAAAGCTAACTTTCAACTCGTCTGAACCGCTACCTGAAGTATAGGTATAGAAATAAATTCCATCAAAATTAAAATTAGCGGAAAATCCTCCATCCATTCTTCTGAATAGTAAAGTTTGGTTGAATTGATAGCCCGGCTTAAATAAAAACTCAATGGCAAATGATGTATCTGGCACAAAATTACCAGTGTTAATATTATCACCATTGCTGCCTAAAATTAAACCTTTACCCACAGCACTGTTATTAGAAACTGTGTAACCACAACCATAGGAAGTAAAATCCATATTGGTACGATTCATTGAGTCCTTATTAAAAGGACTGCTGTTAAAAGTCCAGTAGCTTACCGGTGCATAGGTTTGTGCATTTGCAACCTGAAGCAGTGATAATGCAGCAAAGATTACATGAAGTAATAATAATGACAAACTCAGGATCTTGAATTTCCTGAACTGTCGGTTAATTAAACTCCTGATTTCTGTTGTCATTTCGTTGACAGCATTTGCGAAGTAGATTTTTTGTGCCATTTGAATTTTTTTTGGTTCAACAAATTTTTGGCACGTTGTTTGAAAAGAAGCTTTTGATTGATTTGACTTTTTTTCTCGTGCCAACGCAGGCAATATAAACTGCAGTTATACCTAATAGCATTCGACTAGCCTTCATTATTGCATTTGCAAGAAAACGGTCTGTGTTGGCAATTATTTAGTTTTCTTTTTAATACTTTTCATTCTTAAAGTAAAACACATTTTATTTTAATTTAAGATTGACCTTGTGTAAGATTTATCCGTTTTATTATAAAAACGGAGACTATTGTAGTCATAACAAATTGTCTGCTGACAAAAAAACTTACATGAAGTATGAAATTTGTTAAAACAGTTTAATAAAAAAAGGACGGTATGCATTTGCACACCGTCCTTTTTTAACTAAAAACTAAATATCAATATGGACTTTGCAACACTTTACCGTGTTTGGTCTGTTTAAAATCATCTTTAGAAATTGCATCTTTCTTTCCAAGATATGACCATTTTATAGCTGCTGTATATTCATTAAAAGTATTATTCAAATCTTTCAGCTTAACATTGTTAACCATATCAGAAAGTGTCTCATCCAACTTCCATGACCCTGTTGCTTCGCTACGTCCCAAGGCACCTGATTGTGCTTCTGATGTCTCCAACTTCTGATAATAGTTAGTTAGATATCCCTGACGTAAATCTTTGAGCTCTTTTTCGGTAAATCCTGTTTTTTTAATAGAATCAATAATAGAAACCATTACATCTATTGCTTTTTTAGGATCTGTGGTTGTAATATAGATAAAAGAATATGGGGATGAAACGGCATTGCGCATATATCCGGCAGCCGGTGCATAAGACAAGCTGCGTTTTGTTCTAAGCTCTACAAAAAACCTATCGTAAAGCATTTGCATTGCTAAATCCATCTGCACGCCCTTATCAATTGCCAATGATGGCGCACTCATAATTCCCATCAGGTAATTTGTAGCAATATCGCGGTCAACAATAACTTCGCTACCTTTAGTAATAACCAATTTGGGTTCCACAACCGGTGCTGTTCCAACAGGCATTTTTCCTAATGTAGCTTTTATTTTACTCACTAAATCAGCTTCATTAACATCGCCCACAACAACTAAGTAGCAACGTTTTTTTCCTATAACATTTTTATAATGACTAATAATATCAGCTAATGTTAGTTTTTCAATGCTTGCAACAGAACCTTGTGGGTCTTTTGCATAGTTTCTGCCTTTGAATGTTTCTTCCATTGCAATTGAACTCAATGAACCATCAGCATCGGATTCACGTTGCTTTGCACCTGACAAAGCCTTTTCCTTTTCCAAGTCAAACTCTTTTGAGTCAAAGGCCGGATTCATTACTGCATCAGCAAATAGATTCCACGACTCATTCCAATTGGGTTTAATACATGTCATACTCAGGTTTCCATAATCCAATCCCGAAGATGACTCGAATGATGTACCAATTTTTTCGGCAGCATCATTAAAAGCAACTTTATCCAATTTTTTTGTTCCACCATTCATAGCAATGGAAAATGCAAGGCTCTCTACCCCCTCCTTCTCCTTTGTATAATTAGCAGTTCCTCCTTTTACATATAATCGTACACTGATTACTTCTTTTGGCGTATGGCGCAAAATTAATTTCAGGCCATCAACATTAACTTCTTTTGTTGCTTGTGCAAGAGCAGCACCCTGTACTGATATCATAGCTGCACCTATTGCAAAATATTTATATAACTTATTCATAGTTCGATTTTTTTATTTTAAAATTTCATCAGCAGAATTAATTCCAAGAGACTCTTTCATTTTAGGATTTAAGAGCAGACCTGTTACAGAAGGTTTTCCTTTGATATATTTATCTACATAATCAGCAATATCTTTTCTTGTAACTTTTTTAATCATGTCATTGTAGGTAGTATAATAGTCTATACTTGCAGATGCCCACCAAAATGTAACAGTATGCACATATGCCGATGTTTTTTCTTTGTTATAAATATCATCCATGATGAGTTTATTCTTAGCCGTCTCTAGCTGTTCATCAGTAAAATAATCAGGTGCATCAAAGCGATTTACCTGCTCCATGAGTTTACCA
>Ga0138256_10008094_pt1 | contig 11069 bp, 8 predicted proteins | sample KNB2016incub_MG_FD_105486 | JGI IMG/M metagenome (GOLD analysis project Ga0138256, IMG submission 105486) | Active sludge microbial communities from wastewater in Klosterneuburg, Austria - KNB2014incub_MG | ecosystem: Engineered > WWTP > Activated sludge > Unclassified | place: Austria...
CAACATCCCGCAGCGCGACGGCGGCACGCACCTCACGGGGCTGCGCACGGCGATGACGCGCACGATCAACAACTACATCGAGAAGGAGGAGATCGCCAAGAAGGCGAAGGTGGAGACCACCGGCGACGACATGCGCGAGGGCCTAACCTGCGTCCTCTCGGTCAAGGTGCCGGAGCCCAAGTTCTCCTCGCAGACCAAGGACAAGCTCGTGTCATCCGAGGTCCAGCCCGTCGTCCAGGAGGTCGTCGCCCAGAAGCTCGCGGAGTTCCTGCTCGAGAAGCCCGCCGACGCGAAGGTGATCTGCACGAAGGTGGTGGAGGCTGCGCGCGCGCGCGAGGCGGCCCGCAAGGCGCGCGAGCTCACGCGGCGCAAGGGCGTTCTCGACGGAATCGGGCTGCCGGGCAAGCTCGCCGACTGCCAGGAGCGGGACCCGAAGCTGTGCGAGCTCTACCTCGTCGAGGGAGACTCCGCCGGTGGGTCGGCCAAGCAGGGCCGCGACCGCAAGTTCCAGGCGATCCTGCCCCTCAAGGGCAAGATCCTGAACGTCGAGAAGGCGCGCTTCGACAAGATGCTCTCCTCGCAGGAGGTCGCCACGCTCATCACGGCGATGGGCACGGGCATCGGCAAGGACGAGTTCTCTCTCGATAAGCTCCGCTACCACCGCATCATCATCATGACGGACGCGGACGTCGACGGCGCCCACATCCGCACCCTGCTGCTCACCTTCTTCTACCGGCAGATGCCGGCCCTCGTCGAGAACGGCCACATCTACATCGCGCAGCCGCCCCTCTACAAGGTGAAGAGCGGCAAGGACGAGCGTTACCTCAAGGACGAGCACGCGCTGCGCTACCACCAGCTGCGCCGCGCCCTCAACGGCGCCATGCTCGTGCCGCGCGACGCAAGCGCGCCGCTGGCGGGGGAGGCGCTCGAGCGCATCGCCACGGAATACCTCACCACGGAGGCGATCATCGAGCGCCTGTCGATGGGCATGGACGCAGGCGTGCTGCGCGCCCTGCTGGACATGCCGCGCATCACCCTGGAGACGAAGGAGGGCGCGGCGGACGCCTCGAAGGCGATCTACGACGCCCTCGCGCCGGCGGCGCCCAAGGCGCACATCGAGCGCGATCCGACCTCGGACGGCTGGCGCGTGCGCCTCGAGAAGCTCGTTCACGGCAACAGGGTGGAGACCATCCTCGATCACGCGTTCGTGGAAAGCGGCGACTACACCCAGATCGTCAAGACCTCCGAGATGCTCGCGGGCCTGGTCCAGGAGGGCGCGCAGGTCAGGCGCGGCGAGGCGGCGCGCGCCATCCGCTCGTTCAAGGAGGGGCTGGACTGGCTGTTCGCCGAGGCCAAGGGCGGCATGGCGATCCAGCGCTACAAGGGGCTGGGCGAGATGAACCCCGAGCAGCTCTGGGAAACGACGATGGACCCGACCAAGCGCATCCTGCTCCGGGTGCAGGTCGAGGACGCGATAAGCGCCGACGAGATCTTCTCGACGCTCATGGGCGACGACGTCGAGCCGCGTCGCCAGTTCATCGAGACCAACGCGCTGGGCGTATCCAACCTCGACGTCTGACGGGCGCGCCGCCGCCGGCCCGGGCCGCGAGCCTCCCGGCTACGCGGCCTTCTTGGCGGCCTTGGCCTTCCTCGCCGGCTTCGCACCGGCCTTGGCCTTGGGCTTCGGCTTCGCCTTCGACTTGGCGGCGAGAAGGACGAGGGCCTCCTCGAGCGAGAAGGTGGCGATCGCGTCCTTGTCCGGGAGGGTCGCGTTCACCTTGCCGTGCTTCACGTACGGGCCGTACTTGCCCGCGTAGAGCGCGACCGACTGGCCGTCGTCGGGGTGCTTGCCCAGGACGCGAAGCGCCCCGCGACCGCCCGGGCTCTTGGGTTCCTTCAGGAGCGCCACCGCGCGATCGAGCCGGATGTCGAAGACGTTCTCGTCCTTCGGGATCGACTTGAAGGCGCCGTCGTGGTTCACGTACGGGCCGAAGCGGCCGATGTTGGCGACGACTTTCTTCCCCGTCTCGGGATGGGGGCCGAGGTCGCGCGGCAGGGCCAGCATCTTCAGGGCCACGCCGAGGTCCGCCGCCTCGGGGGCGACGTTCTTGGGCAGCGAGACCCGCTTGGGCTTCTTGTCGCCCTCGGCCTCCCCGAGCTGGAAGTACCACCCGAAGGGACCCTGCAGGAGCTGGATGGCCTTGCCCGTCTTCGGGTCGACGCCGATGTCGCGCCTGGCGGCGCCGTCCGCGGAATCGCCGCTGCCGTCGAGGTTGCGGGTGTAGTCGCACTCCGGGAATCCCGAGCAGCCGATGAAGCGCCCGCGCCGCCCCAGGCGGATCGAGAGCTTGTGCGCCTTGCACTTCGGGCAGTCCTCCTCGAGGACCTCCTGCGTGACTTCCTTGCGCGAGACCGATTCCTTCTCGCCGATCTGGGCCGAGAAGTCCTTCCAGAAGCGCTCCAGGACGGGAAGCCACTCCTCCTTGCCGTTGGAGATGTCGTCGAGCTCGTTCTCGAGCTTGGCGGTGAACTCGTAGTCGACCCAGTGGGCGAAGTGCTCGGTGAGGAACTTGTTCACCACGCGGCCCACGTCCGTGGGCTGGAAGCGCTTCTTCTCGAGCACCACGTACTCGCGGTTCGTGAGCGTCGAGATGATGGAGGCGTAGGTGGAAGGGCGCCCGATGCCGTACTGCTCGAGCGCCTTCACCAGGCTCGCCTCGGAGTAGCGCGGCGGCGGCTGGGTGAAGTGCTGCTCGCCGTAGAGCCTGAGGATGGACACGGTGTCGCCCTTCTCGAGCGCGGGAAGGCGCTTGTCCTCCTCCTCGACCGCGTCGTCCAGGTCCTCGTGGTAGACCGCGTAGAAGCCCGGGAAGACCATGGTCTGGCCGGTGGCGCGGAAGGTGTTGCCGGCGCCTCCGGCGGTGAAGTCGACCGCGACCGTGTCGAACTTCGCGGGCGTCATCTGGCAGGAGAGCGCGCGCTTCCAGATCATCTCGTAGAGCTTGCGCTGCTCGTCGCTGAGATAGGGCGCCACCGATTCGGGAGAGCGCGCGATGGAGGTCGGCCGGATGGCCTCGTGCGCCTCCTGGGCGTTCTTGGCCGTGCTCTTGTACGCGATGGGCGACTTCGGCAGGTAGTCGGGGCCGTAGTTCTTGGTGATGTACCCGCGCATCTCGGAGACGGCCTCCTTCGAAAGGCTCACCGAGTCGGTCCGCATGTAGGTGATGAGGCCGGTGACCGCCTTGCCGAGCGACACGCCCTCGTAGAGGCTCTGCGCCACCTTCATGGCGCGGTCGGTGGAGAAGCCGAGCTTGCGCACCGCCTCCTGCTGCAGGGTGGAGGTGGTGAAGGGTGGCGCGGGCGACCGGAGCTTTCGCTTCCTCTCGATGTCGGCGACGCGGGCCACGCCCTTCGCGTGCGAATCGAGGAAGCCGGTGATTTCGGCATTGCGCCCGGCGTCGCCCACCGAGAACTGGTCGAGCTTCTCGCCCCGGAAGTGGGTGAGCTTCGCGGTGAAGGGCGTCTTCGCCTTCTCGGAATCGAAGTGGATGGACCAGTACTCGCGCGACTTGAAGGCCTCTATCTCTATCTCGCGCTCGACGATGAGCCGGAGCGCGGGGCTCTGGACGCGGCCGGCCGACAGCCCGCGGCGGATCTTCTTCCAGAGCAGCGGCGAGAGGTTGAAGCCGACGAGGTAATCGAGCGCCCGGCGCGCCTGCTGGGCGTTCACCAGCTCCATGGAGATGTCGCGGGGGCTCCTCACGGCCTCCTTCACCGCGCCCTCGGTGATCTCGTAGAACACCACCCGCTTGAGCGTCTTGTCCTTGAGGGCGCGCTTGCCCTTGAGGATCTCGGAGAGGTGCCACGCGATCGCCTCGCCCTCGCGGTCCGGGTCCGTCGCGAGGAGCACCGTCTCGGCCTCCTTGACCGCCCTGGCGATCGCGTCGACGTGCTTGGCGTTGCGGTCGATGATCTCGTACTTCATGCGGAAGTTGTCGTCGGGATCGACGGCGCCGGTCTTGGGCACGAGGTCGCGGACGTGGCCGTAGGAGGCGAGGATCTCGAAATCCTTGCCCAGGTACTTCTTGAGCGTTTTCGCCTTCGACGGCGACTCGACGATGAGGAGGTTTGAGGCCATGGGAGCGGTATCTGCTTTTCTCTCGAATCCGGTGACGCGGGGTCCGGCGGGACGCCGGCTGCCCGTTCGCGGCGATCAGGGTACAGCAAGTTGCCGGTAGAGCCCGCCGGGAAGCCTCTCCACGCGTCCGTCCAGCTCGAGGCGCGTGAGCTCCGCGGCCAGCGCGGGAGCCGCCTGGCCGGTGCGAAGGACCAGTGCGTCCAGGCTGGCTGGCGCGTGCCCCATCGCCTCGAGGACGGGGTCGGCGCCGCCATCCGCGCGAGGCTCGGGCGCGCCGGCGGGCAGGGGGGCGGCCTGGCCCAGTTCCGCCAGGATGTCGTCGGCGCACTCGACCAGCTTCGCGCCCTGCTTGAGCAGCCAGTGGCAGCCCTTGGAAAGCGGGGAATGGATCGAGCCCGGGATGGCGAACACATCGCGCCCCTGCTCGAGCGCCATTCGCGCCGTGGTGAGCGAGCCGCTCAGCAGGGCCGCCTCGACGACGAGCACGCCGCGCGCCAGGCCGCTGATGATCCGGTTGCGGCGCGGAAAGTTCGAGGCGACCGGGGCGGTGCCCAGCGCGAACTCCGACAGCAGGACGCCGCGCTCGGCGATTTCCCGCGCCAGGTCGCGGTTGGCGGCGGGATAGACCCGGTCCAGGCCGGTGCCCACCACGCCGATGGTGGATGAGGCGCCCGCGAGCCCGCCCCGGTGCGCGGCTGCATCGATGCCCAGGGCCAGGCCGCTTGCCACGGTGAAGCCGCGGCAGGAGAGCTCCCTTGCGAAATCCCGCGCGTCCTGGACGCCCTGCTGGGTGGCGTTTCGGCTGCCGACGATGGCGATGGCCGGCCGGTTCAGGAGCGATACCTCTCCCATCGCATGAAGAATGGTGGGGGGGTCGGAAGTCTGCAGCAGCGCCCGGGGATAGTCTTCGTCGCCGAGGGCCAGGAGGTGGTTGCCCGGTTGCTCCAGCCAGGCGAGGGTCGCGGCCAGGATGCCGGCCTCAGGCCCGCCGGCCAGCGCTTCCGCCGCTTCCCGGCCGGCCACGGCCGCCACGGCCTGGCGCCCGGCATCCACCGCGGACGCCGGGGTGCCGAACGCCTTGAGCAAGGCGCGCTGCGCGGTCCCGGAAACCCCGGGCACGAGGCACAGGCGTAGCCAGTCGGGGGCGTCGGTGCGCATGTGGGAAGTCCTGTGAGGCGGGGCGAAAGGGGAGTGATCCTACAACGACCGGGGCGCCCGTCCGGCTGACGCCCCCCTGAAAAGGAAGCGGGGGCCGAAGCCCCCGCGATCCGCGATCCCGGCATGTCGCCGGGTCAGGGCGTCTGCACCACGTCCCCGACGGAAATCGGCCGCACGCTCTTGAGGATCATGCCGTAGGAGATCTTCTCGAAGGTCCGGAAGACGATCAGGAGCCCGCTTCGCTCGTCCGGCAGCTTGTAGGACCGGAACGTCCCCGCCGTCGGCGCCACCTCGGGATCCTGTCCCGCCACGACGGTGTCCGGCACGGGCGGGTTGGGTGTCACGTCGATCTTCATGCCGGCAAGGTTCGGGAAGAGGTCCACGCCGAGCGGGGGTCTCGCGCTCCTGGTGCCGTAGAGAAGGTCGCCGCTTCGCATCGTCGCCAGCACGTGGCCGACCTCGACGCCGTCCCGGGAGCCGCGGTTGATCGCCACGATCGAGTACTGGGATATGTCGGAAACGCTCCCTCGCACGGAGAGGATCATGCCCTTGATGGGCTTGTCCGGGGCGCGCGGGACGTAGGAGGGGAAAGTGGCCTCCCGGGCGGGCATCAGCCGGTCGTTCTGGTTGATTTCCTGGCGCGCGCGCGTCACCTCGATCGTGCTGGGCGAGCCGAATCGCTTCACGCGGGCGTCGCCCACGTGGATCGCCTCGAAGCCGAGCACCTCGCCGGTTTCGGGATCGTTGAGCGTCTCGCCGGGACGGAAGATCTGCCAGTTGACCGCGTCGCCCGTGCGCAGGCCCATCACGTAGGCGGTGTTGCCGGCGCCCACGATGACACGCTCTTCCTCGGTCGCGACGATCCGCGGCAGCGTGTCCATCACGCCCGGGTCGACGATCAGGGGCTGGGTCAGGAACGGGCCGATGGCCGAGCCCGGGATCGTGGGAACGGCCGTCGAAAGCGGCTGCACCCGGGTGCGCGGCTCGAGCCGCACGACCGCGTCCGCGGGGATCGCGCCGCCGGCGACGAGGGACAGGGACGGGTAGGCGCCCGAGCGGTCAAGCCGGATGATGTCGCCTGGATAGATGAGGTGCGGGTTCTTGATCTGATCCCGGTTCATCTGCCAGATCTGCGGCCATTTCCAGGGTTCCTTCAGGAACTTGCCGGAAATCGCCCAGAGGGTATCGCCCTTCTGGACCTTGTATTCGGATGGGGCGTCGGCCTGCAGGTCGTTCATCGAGGCTGCCGCGGTGGCGGTGGCCTGCGATGAAGCCAAACCCGGAACCAAACTGGCCGAAGCGACGACTAACGCTATAATGAGCTTTCGCATCGCGGCTCTCTCTTTTGGATATGGGGCGCAGGACCCATATTCTGAAAAAGGGTTACGACCTCTTTTTCAAGTAGTGCGGTAAATTCTGCGCTTAATCTGTTCTATTCGCAAGCATTTATGGCCATTCTCGAGATACTCCAGTACCCCGACCCGAGGCTGCACCTGCCGGCGGCACGCGTCGAGAAGATCGACGCGTCCACCCGAACGCTCGTCAAGGACATGGCCGAAACCATGTACGCGGCCGAGGGCGTGGGGCTTGCCGCGACCCAGGTGAACGTTCACCAGCAGGTGATCCTCATCGACACGAGCCCGGACCGCACGGAGCTGCGGGTCTTCATCAACCCGGAGATCATCCGCCGCGAGGGCATGGCGCTCAACCAGGAGGGTTGCCTCTCCGTCCCCGGCGTCTACGAGAACGTGGAGCGCGCCGACAGCGTCACCGTGACCGCGCTGGACGAGAACGGTGCCCGGTTCACGCTCAATGCCTCGGGGCTCCTGGCCGTGTGCATCCAGCACGAGATGGACCACCTCCACGGCAAGGTCTTCGTCGAGCACCTCTCCGAGCTCAAGCAGAACCGCATCCGCGCCAAGCTCAAGAAGCGCCAGCGCAAGGCCGCCTAGCCTCCCGCTTGCGCCTCGTCTTCGCCGGGACGCCCCCCTTCGCCGCCCGCGCGCTGTCTGCGCTGCGCCAGGCCGGGCACGACATCGCCCTGGTGCTCACGCAGCCCGACCGGCCGTCGGGACGCGGGCTCCGGACCCGTCCCAGCGCGGTGGCGGAGACGGCCGCGGACCTGCGTATCCCGATCGCGAAGCCCGCTACGCTCAAGACGCCGGAATCGCGGGTTCCCATCGAGGAGGCCAAGCCCGACCTGATGGTAGTGGCTGCCTACGGGCTCATTCTCCCGAAGTCAGTGCTTGCTATTCCTGCTTCGGGTTGCCTGAACATCCATGCATCGCTGCTGCCCCGGTGGCGGGGTGCGGCCCCGATACAGCGCGCGATCCAGGCGGGCGACGCGGAAACGGGCGTGGCCATCATGGTGATGGAACCCGGGTTGGACACCGGCCCGGTCCTCCTGGAACGACGGGTGGCGATCGGGCCCGACGACACGGCCGCAACCCTCACGGACACCCTTGCAGGGCTTGGCGCGGCCGCGATCGTGGAGGCCCTTGCCCGGTTGCCTTTGCTATCGCCCAGGCCGCAGGACCCCGGCGGGGTGACTTACGCCGCCAAGATCGGCAAGTCGGAGGGCGCGCTGGACTGGCGTCTCGGCGCGATCGCGCTGCACAGGCAGGTGCGCGCCTTCGATCCCTTCCCCGGCGCGGAAACCATCCTGGGCGGCGAGCCGCTGAAGGTCTGGCAGGTCCGTCCCGTGGACGGAACCGGCGAGCCCGGCACGGTATTGCGCTTGCAGGACGGTTGCCCCGTGGTTGCCTGCGGGGATGGAGCGTTAGCGCTTACTGTCATGCAGCGGCCCGGCTCGCGACGTCTGCCAGCCGCGGAGTTCGTCAAGGGCCGGCCCATGCCGCCGGGGACGCTCCTCGGGGCGCCCGCACCAGGGGGAGCTTGATTTCCGCGGCGCGGGAAGAATCTAGCGGGTGCCGCGATCCCGCGGCCCCGTCAAGCGAGGACCTCGAGACGATGTTCGGCAACTGGCTGAAGACTTCCCTCCTGATGGCCGCGATCGTCGCCCTGTTCGGCACGGTGGGCGCCTTCCTGGGCGGCGCCCAGGGCATGCTTGTCGCCCTGGTGCTGGGCGGTGCCATGAACCTCTGGGCCTACTGGTTCTCGGACCGGATGGTCCTGCGCATGTACAACGCGCAGGAGGTCGACGAAACCACCGCGCCCGGGCTGTACCGCATGGTTCGCGAGCTCGCCGAAAAGGCGGGGATCCCCATGCCGCGCGTCTACCTCATCGACGAGGACCAGCCCAATGCGTTCGCCACCGGCCGCAACCCCGAAAACGCCGCGGTCGCCGCCACCACCGGCATCGTGCGCATCCTGTCCGAGCGCGAGCTCCGGGGCGTGATGGCGCACGAACTCGCGCACGTGAAGCACCGCGACATCCTCGTTTCCACGATCTCCGCGACCATGGCCGGGGCCATCTCCTCCCTAGCGCAGCTGGGCCACTTCTTCGGCGGCAGGGACGAGGAGGGCAGGCCGGGCAACCCGGCCGTCGCGATCATCGTCATGATCGTGGCGCCCCTGGCAGCGATGCTCATCCAGTTCGCCATCTCGCGGGCGCGCGAGTTCGACGCGGACCGCGGAGGCGCGCAGATCAGCGGCGACCCCCGGGCGCTCGCCTCGGCCCTGGACAAGATCCACCGCCACGCGAAAGGCATCCCGATGGCGACCGCCGAAGCGCATCCCGCCACGGCCCAGATGATGATCATGAACCCGCTCTCCGGCGGCGGCGTGGCGGGGCTCTTCAGCACGCACCCCGAGACCGGCGAGCGGATCGCGCGCCTGAATTCGATGGCCGCCGCGGTGTACGCATACTGACAACAACGGCCGCGGGTGACGCGGCGGCCATACCCCACCCGTGCTCGATATCCAGCTCTGTGCCGCGACAGTCCTCGGCGATACCCTCGCAGGCGCCAACCTCTCGACGGCGTTCGAGGACGGGTTCCGCCGGCATCCGGCGCTGAGCCCGGGAGAGCGCGCCGTCGTCCGGGAAATCTGCTACGAGGGACTGCGCTCCCTCGGGCTGCTCGAGGCGCAACTCGGGAAATTGTTGCTCACGCCCGTCCGCCACGCCGGCCTGCGAAGCCTCCTGCTGGTCGGCCTGGCGCAGCTGCAGTTCACCCGGGCCAAGCCGTATGCGATCGTCGACCACGCTGTGCAGGCGGCGGAGCGCCTGGGCCAGCCTGCGGCGCGCGGGCTCGTGAACGCCGTCCTGCGCAACTTCCTTCGCCGCAAGCACGACCTGGGCCGCGAGGCGTGGCACACCCCTGAGGCCAGGCTCGGGTTTCCCGCCTGGTGGGTGCAGAAGCTGCGCGACCAGCATCCGGCAGGCTGGGAAGCGATCCTTGCCACGGAGAACCAGCATCCCCCGATGACCCTCCGGGTCAACCGCCGTCGCACCACGGTCGAGGCCTACCTGGAGATGCTTTCGCAAGGGGGGATAGAGGCGCGGCCCCTGGAAGACGTGGCGGTTCGCATCGACCCGCGCCCGGTGTCCGAGGTCCCGGGGTTCGCCGAGGGGCTCGCGAGCGTCCAGGATGCCGGTGCCCAATGGGCGGCCAGGCTCCTCGAGGTCGCGGCCGGCCAGCGTGTCCTCGACGCCTGCGCCGCCCCGGGCGGCAAGACCGGCCACCTGCTCGAAATCGCGGACCTGGACTTGGTGGCCCTGGACAACGATTCCTCCCGCCTTCACCGGGTGAGGGAAAACCTCGCCCGGCTCGGCGCCAGTGCCACCCTGGCCTGCGCCGACGCGGCGGTGCCCGCGGCCTGGTGGGACGGCCGCCCCTTCCAGAGAATCCTGCTCGACGCCCCCTGCAGCGCCTCCGGGGTAGCCCGGCGCCATCCCGACATCCGCTGGAACCGGCGGCCCTCGGACCTCGCGAAATTCGCCGCCGGCCAGGCCGCCCTCCTCGATGGCGTGTGGCAAGTCCTTGAGAGTAGTGGTAAATTGCTTTACGCAACCTGCTCGGTTTTCCGCGAAGAGAACGAGGCTGTCGTGGAGGCTTTTCTCGCGCGGCAACCGGAGGCACGGATTGCCCATTTCCAGCCCGGTGCGCCCCAGGGCGGCCGGATTTGGCCGGACGACGATCACGATGGTTTCTTCTACGCTCTCATCGAAAAGCGCTAGCGCCGCGTGGCGCATCGCGCTGGGAGCGCTGTTGCTCGCGATCCACGCGATCATCGCGCCGCAGGCCGCGCTCGCCGACGGCATCAGCCCGGTTCGCGCGAAGGTCGAGGCAGGCAAGGACGGCTACCGGCTCGACGCGGAATTCGACGTCCGCTTCAGCCCCGGCCTCGAGGAGGCCGTGAACCGCGGCGTCGCCCTCTTCTTCGTCGTCGAGTTCGAGCTTTCCAAGCCGCGCTGGTACTGGTTCGACGAGAAGCCGGTGCAGCTTTCGCGCACCTACAAGATCACCTACACCCCGCTGCTCCGCCAGTACCGGCTCTCCTCCGGGCCGGCCTACCAGAACTTCACGCGCTTCGAGGACGTCGTGGCCGCGCTCGCGCACGTGCGCGGCTGGCCCGTGGCCGACGCCGGCGCGCTGCGCAGGCAGGGCGAGTACCAGGCCGCCATCCGCATGCGCCTGGACACGACGCAGCTGCCCAAACCCTTCCAACTCAACGCGGTCGCCTCGAGCGACTGGAACCTGGCCTCGGATTGGTATCGGTGGACCGTCAATCCATGAGGCCGTTGATCCTGCTGTGCGTGGTGACGGGCGCAGGCCTCGTCTACCTGATGTCGCAGGCCTCGTCGAACACC
>Ga0138256_10008095_pt1 | contig 11068 bp, 10 predicted proteins | sample KNB2016incub_MG_FD_105486 | JGI IMG/M metagenome (GOLD analysis project Ga0138256, IMG submission 105486) | Active sludge microbial communities from wastewater in Klosterneuburg, Austria - KNB2014incub_MG | ecosystem: Engineered > WWTP > Activated sludge > Unclassified | place: Austria...
AAAAGTCCGGCAATGTCAGGAAAAAGTAACCACGAAATCGCACAAAACAACACGAAAATCAAATTCCCCTTTTGTGTCCATTTTGTGTATTTTCGTGGCTAAAAGTCCGGCAATGTCAGGAAAAAGTAACCACGAAATCGCACAAAACAACACGAAAATCAAATTCCCCTTTTGTGTCCATTTTGTGTATTTTCGTGGCTAAAAATCCGACAATGTCAGTTTGCCGCCTTAAACCTGAGCGAGAGCGAATTGATGCAGTATCTCAAACCGGTCGGCTTCGGCCCGTCGTCAAAGACATGGCCGAGATGGCCGCCGCAGCGGGCGCATTCGACCTCGATCCTTACTTCGTCGAGGCTGCGGTCGGTTTTTTCGACTACGTTCTTCTTGAAGATGGGCTGAAAAAAGCTCGGCCAGCCGGTATGCGAATTGTATTTGGCGACCGACGCAAACAGGGCCAGGCCGCATGCTGCACAGTGATAAGTTCCGGCCTTTTTGTTATTCAAAAGTGCGCCGGTGTCGGGAGCCTCGGTCCCTTCTTTGCGGAGAACATTGTATTCGTCGCCGGTCAAAAGGCTCTTCCATTCCTTTTCGGTTTTCGCCACCTGCTGGCCGTCAAATTCGCCCTCGGTAAAGGTCAGTTCGCGAATCGTCTTGACCTTTGCGGGTTTTGGAGTTGGGGCCGGATCGGCCGGTGCAGCAGTCAAATTGTCGGCGGTCGCCGTCAAGATGGCAAAACTGGCCAGCATAACAATTGAAAGTAATCCGAATATGTATTTCACGATATTATTCTCCAGTCTCAGCGTCCTCTATGTAAACACAAAGTTCACAAAGAGTACACGAAAAACAGGCCACAACGCTCGCGGAAGGCAAGCGCAAACCTCAAATTGGACGTTTCGCCCTATCTTACGTTGGGCTTGTGTATTGGATATTGAATTCGCCGGGTGTGCAAAGGACTTTCCCTTTCGTCGTGCCGCAGCCCTTCCCGTTTGCGACGCTAAGAAACCTTGTCTTGTTTGCCTTCAACACCCGGCGAAACTTGTGGAACTAATTTGGCATGAGGACAGTATCGATCACATGTATGACACCGTTAGACTGGCGAACGTCGGCGATCGTCACCCAGGCTTTGCCGCCTTTTTCGTCCCAGATGAGCAGATTCTTGCCGTCCATCGCGGCCCATAGCTTGCCGCCGGCAACTGTCGTAAATTCGGCCTTGCCGTTTCCGGCTTTTATCGCTTTTGCAATGGCCTTAGAATCCATATTTCCGGCGACGACATGATAAGTCAATATTTTAGTAAGTGTGGCCTTGTTTTCGGGCTTGAGGACCATTTCGACGGTTCCCTCAGGCAGCTTTTCAAACGCACTGTTGACCGGTGCGAAAACGGTGAATGGTCCGGCACTCGCAAGCGTATCGACCAGCCCGGCGGCCTTAACGGCAGCGACGAGCGTTGTGTGGTCCTTGGAATTGACGGCATTTTCGACAATGTTCTTTGTTTTGTACATAGCGGCACCGCCGACCATCGGGTTGCCGTCCGATTTCATGCCCATCTGGGCCGAAACGGCAGACGTCATGCCAAGTGCCAAAAGAGTTAGTGTTAGTAGCGATTTCATGATTTTCCCCTTGTTTGATTTTTCTTTGAAAAGGTTTTTCGTTGCCTTTGGTGTAGTTTTCGGGAAAGTGATCAGAATGGATTCACGAAGGAAGAAAAATATTTCCGCGTCAAAATGCATACGCCCGCACGTCAGGATGTGCGTAGCACTCAACCTGCGGGTAACCCAATTGCTCACATTGGCGCGTGTGCACTATTCGTTCGACTCAAATCGACCGCCGACGATAGAGGCCATTTTGTCGCGGATCAGATCAAATCCGAAGCCCTGCCTGATGAGGTGGTCAAAGAATTTTTTTGCATCTTCGCGGGTTTCAGGCTTGCCCCTGAGGCGCAGGCGTTTAGCGATGGCGGCGTCAATCAACTCGTTTTCAGGCAAATGGGCAAATGCCTCGGCGACGGCTGCATCGACGGTTTCACGGTCGAGCTTTTTCTGCGACATCGACTGCATCAGGCGGCGCTTTCCCTGCGGACGCTGGCGAAGCTTGGCAGCCGCCAGATCGCGGGCGTATTGTTCATCATCGAGATACTTGTATCCCTTTAGCTTTTCGATGACCGCATCGACAATCGCCGCATCCGTCCAGAGCTTTTCCAGCAGCCGTTCGCGAAGTTCCCCAATAGAGCGAGGTTTTGCCGCCAGCAGTTTCACGGCGCGGTTCATCGTCAGCTCGCGAGCGCGTGTCTCATCTTTGATGACGCGCATCGAGTCGTCAGGTTGTTGGCGGCGTCGCATTTCGACTTACATTCTAAACTTGTTCGGGACGCTGAGCCACAATCCAATGCGCAAGCCCGCGCGTAAGCAAGGGCGTAAGGTATTACGCCCTTGCTTACGAGGCTGGGTCAAAACTACGAAACGATAGCGGCTTGCCGCTCTATTTGCGGAGAAGCTTGCTTCTCCGAGCCTGGTGGCAGACGCGGCTATGCCGCCGCTCTACGCAAACCAGTAGAAACATAGAGTTTACGTGGTTCACCTTTCGGCGGCGACAAGCCGCAAAAAGTATTAGCCAACGACGGAAAAGCGAGCTTTTCCGCAAATAGACGGGCAAGCCCGAAGTTCTGACACATCCGCTACGAGCGGGCTTCTGCATTGCGAATAAACTAGAATTGAACTCAATGGACGGTATCCTCATCATCGACAAACCCGCTGGCCTGACATCGCACGATGTGGTCGCTCGAGTGCGACGCATCCTAAAAACCAGGCGCGTCGGCCATACCGGGACGCTCGACCCATTTGCGACCGGCGTGATGGTCATCCTCGCCGGCCAGGCGACGCGTCTCGCCCAATTTCTCGACAAGGACGAGAAGGAGTACGAGGCGCTTGTCAGATTTGGCTTTGAAACAGACACCGGCGACGTGACTGGAAGTCCAAAGTCCAAGGTCCAAGGTCCAAAGTCATTGAGCTTAGAAGACGTTCGGGCCGTTCTAGGCGATTTTCGCGGCGAGATCGAGCAGACACCGCCTATGTATTCCGCCAAAAAAATCGACGGCAAAAAGCTCTACGAACTCGCCCGCAAAGGCGAAACCGTCGTTCGCAAACCCGTCCGCGTCAACATTTCCAACCTCGAAGCCGGGAATGGCAACCCCAACGACGGGAACTCGGGCCTATCTGCCGGGACCGCAGGCACCCTCGCCTGCAAGGCCGGTTCCTCCGGCCTGACGGACCCGGTGGTCGATCAACTCGCGACGGAACAAAATGCTAACGCTCATCAGGCCGGAGGAACCGGCGTAAACAGCTTTACTGGCGAGGGCGCCTGTGTTACCGGCGATACCGTTACCCTTCGCGTAACCTGCTCGGCCGGCACATACATCAGAACCCTGGCCGAAGACATAGCCCGGCGAGCCGGAACACTCGCGCATCTCGAAGAGCTTCGCCGGATCCGGGCCGGACGATTCACAATTGCTCAAAGCCTAACGCTCGAGCAGCTTGCAGAGTTGCCCGAACCTGCGTCCGCATTGATCCCGATGGAGCAGGCAGTTGCTCATCTGCCTGGCCTTGAATTGACTGACGAACGAATTGCAAAAACACGAAACGGCCTCTCGACGCGCGTCCGCGATGCAAACTTTGTTGACGGCGAAGCGGTGAAAATGGCCGATTCCGGCGGCCGTCTCGTCGCGGTCGGACGATACGACGCAGAGGAAAATATTGTCCAGCCAAAGGTCGTTTTGGTATAGAATTACGGCGGGGGCCGCAAGTTATGAAAAAGCGAAATCTGGCATTGGCATTTGGCGGGGCAATCGGAGCGGCGGTTGCCGTTAAATTGCTGACGCGCGCCGCGACCGTCAATTGGGACGATGTCTCAGGCGTCGTCGTCCACGCCGACCGTTCGCGGTTTGTAAATGTTGATGGGGCCCGGGTTCACTATCAGGAATTTGGCGACCCGGCCAACCCGCCGATGATCTTGATACACGGCTACACGGCGTCGGTCTATGTCTGGAAAGCAGCGGCGCCGCTGCTGGCCGATGCCGGGTTTCATGTTATTGCGATCGACCTGCTGGGCTTTGGGTATTCGGAAAAGCCGGCGTGGTTTGATTATTCAATTGAGTCGCAGGCACGCATGATCTCGCGGTTTATGGACCGCCTTGGCATTGGCCGGGCGGTAATAGTCGGCAGCTCCTACGGTGGTGCCGTGGCCCTAAATCTGACGCTCGATTACCCCGAACGCGTCGAAAAACTTGTGCTGTCTGACGCCGTCTGCAACGACGAGCCTAAGAATCATCCGATCCTGCGGCTCGCCTCGATTCGCGGTATTGGCGAGGCGATCACGCCGTTTCTAGTGGATTCCAAGGCGTTTATGCGGCTACGGATTCACGGAACCCTGGCCAAGGCAAACCACCACATGATAACGGACGAACGCATCGAATCGATCCGCCGGCCGCTCTATGCAGCGGATGCACACCGCTCGGTCCTCGCCGCTTCGCGTGCCTGGCATGCCGACCGTCTCGAACAGGATGCACACCTTATCAACCAGCCGACGCTGATCATCTGGGGCGATGAAGACACGGTCATCCCGATCAAACATGGTTATAGGCTCCACGAGGAGATTTTGCATTCGAGATTTGTGATCCTCAAAAACTGCGGCCACGTCCCGCAAGAGGAAAAGAGCGAGCTATTTACTGAATTGGTCAGCGAATTTGCCCACGATCAAAAAGGCCGGATCGCGGACAGAAACAGCGACGAGGTACGCCTGGAGATTTAAATAAAGCGATTGCCGGGACCGCAGGCGCCCTCGCCTGCAAGACGCGACAGCGTCTGATTGATGCGGCGAATGAACAACTAACCGCCGACGTAGGCACAAACGGCTATCAGGCCGGAGGCACCGGCCTTTGCAGGCGAGGGCGCCTGCGGTCCCGGCAAACGTACATCAACCAAAACGATGGAATCATCCGGCAGCTTTTTATATGGCAAGGGCGTCTTTACTACGATTCCTGTGGTTGCGGGCCGTCCGTTTGAATTTGAAAGGCACTGGGCGAGACTGAAACGCAATGCTTACGCGATTTCATTAAACACATCGGCGCAGTCAGAGGAAGCCGTGCTGGCGGAATTAAGCAGTAAGCTGGCGCAAAACGGCATTGCCGACGGCCGGGCAAGGATTACGCTCTTTGACAATTCACCACATGCAATCTGGGCTGAAGGCAGTAGGGCGGAAACCTGCGTGTCCATATTAGTCGGTAATCGGCGGCCGGTAACCGACGATTTCAGGCTGGCGGTTTCGCCGTATCCGGTCAATTCCCGTTCGCCGCTCGCCGGGATAAAATCGTGCAATTACCTTGAACCGCTCATTTCACTTAACGAGGCACAGGGACGTGGTTTTCAAGAGGCGGTTCGAGTGAATGAGCTTGGCCAGGTGACCGGCGGATGTATGGCCAATATCTTTTGGCTGACCGATGGTGAACTGTTTACGCCGAGTCTCGCAACAGGATGCCTGGCCGGAACGACGCGGGAATATTTGTTAGAAAGGTTAGAATGCGAAACGGTTGACGCTCAGATAGATGCTTTAGACAGGGCCGACGCAATATTTCTGACATCCGCGGGATTGGGCGTCGTGCAGGTCGCTGAAATCGACGGGCGACAGCTCAGCAAGGTCGATCATCCGATCCAAAATCTGCTGCCATATTAGGAATCGTAAGCACGAAAATGCACCAAAAGGCACGAAAAATATTTCGTGTCCCTTTGGTGTAATTTCGTGGTTACCGGATTTTACTACCCTGCGGTTTCGAAAAGGGCGAGGATCTGTTTGCCCTCGTTTGAGCGTGGGTCGATCGTACGGAGGTGCTTTTGCCCCTGCATTTCCCAAATCGCCGTCACGGTTCCTTCCTTTTCAACTGCCTGATACGAAACGTCTTCCGGCTCCGCCGGCGTCTCGGCAACAGGCGCCGCTTGTACTGCTTCTTCTGACATCAAAATCTATGGTCTCCTTAACTCGCTGCTATCAATAAACTCTTAATAGAAAAGGAATTCTGACATATTTAGGGCGATTTTGTCGAGTCGGCTGGCAATACCTGTGTCGATGGCGAGCACAATCAGAACGGGACCGAGCTGACTGCCCGCTTACGCAGGCGGTTCCGACACGGTGAACAGCCGCCATTTGCCATCGACGCCATCAAACGTTTCTAACCCAAATTCCGAGAATCGCAGCCCGGAACCGGCGACCAGGTCTTTTACGGTACGCGAGACGATAATGCTGCCGTCAGACAATTGCCCAACCTTACACGCAAGTTCGACGGCAAAACCCGAATATTTATCACCCGCAACATCACATTCGCCGGTGTGAAGCCCGGTCCTGAGTTTCACACCTTGCTCGCCAGCCGCCTGATTCACAGCAATCGCACACCGAATGGCCCTGGCCGGGCCGTCAAACGCGGCAAGCGTCTCGTCATCGCCGACCGAAACAACCACTCCTCTGAACATCTGAAGCTGTTTGTGCATGAACTTGCGCGATGCCGCCACAAACGCCGCCCAGTCTGCCTCGCCGCGAGCAGCAATTTCGGCATCAGCATCCGCGAATGAAAGACTCATTACCGTCGCCAGGACGCGGTCATATTCACCCGCAAACCGGATGCTGGTTATAAACTCTTCTATCACGTCCAGTATTTCATCGCTGTCGCCGACGAACGGCAGATGATCGATGCCATCCAGTTCAACATATTTTGAATTTGGGATCTTCGACGCAACAAAACGCCCCTCTTCAACCTTGAGACATGCGTCGCCGGAGCGGTGAATGACGAGCGAAGGCACACGAATCAATGGCAAAACCTCGCGAACATCGATCTCGGCATTCATCTTTGTCAGGGCAACAGCCGCACCGGGACTCGCTCCCATTCTAAGGTAAGTCGCCCACCAATCGCGAAAATCGGCATCCTCGGCCATCGACGGTGCACGCTCAGCAATGCCGACCGGGCCGCCCCACTCGCACCGCATCAGTTCAAAAAACGCCTCCCGTTGCTGCTCGGTCGGCGCCCACGGATAATCGTCATCACAGATTCGTTTGGCATACGTGCCAATCATGACCAGCCCAGCTGTCCGCTCCGGATACGTTGCGGCAAAAAGTGAACACATTGGCCCGCCTTCGGAAACGCCGACGAGCACCGCGCGTTTCGAACCTACCGCATCCATGACCGCATGAACGTCTTCCATCCGTTGTTCCAGCGTCGGCAACTCGCTTATCGGCACGTGATCTGACAGGCCGGTGCCGCGTTTATCAAAGAGAATCAGACGCGAAAATGAGGCCAGCCGATCGAGAAACGAGGCGAACAAATGATGCTTCCAAAAATACTCGAGATGTGAGACCCAGCCCATGACAAAGACGATATCAGTGGGACCGCTGCCGACCACCTGATATGCAATATTCACATCGCCGTTTTGGACGTAGCGCGTTTCGGGCGGCTTTCGCTGATCAAGCGTCAGAACCGGAAACTCCTGGGCTCTTCGCTCTGCGGCATTATTAATCCTGTCGCGGCCGAGTTCTTCGACGTAAACCCTCGCCCGTGTGGTTTCAAAGATCTCAGTCGTCGGGTCCCGCTGTTCTACCCTACTCACCTGGGCGACGAAGCGGTAGCCGTATTTTGGCACCGTCTCGATAAACTTATTGCCCTCTGATTCGCAGAGGACGCGGCGAAGCTGTGAAACATTTTGTGCGAGATTATTCTCTTCGACAAAGCTGTCTGCCCATATCTCGGCCAGCATTTGTTCCTTGCTCAAAACGTGTCCGGCATTGGCCGCCAGCATTAACAGCGTGTCAAAAACCTTGGGTGAGAGCTGGATAGGTGAGCCATTGCCGTATAACGACCGTTCCGCCGCATCAAGACGAAAATCGCCAAAACTATAAATTGCGGTGCCGATCTCAGGCATTACGCTCCTTCAAGGCTTACTCAGAATTTTTTCAGAAAACCTTCACAATTTTCTAACGACTATTGGCAACGGGCTGCGGCAGACTCTTACTGACACTAAAAAATCAGTTGCGAGAGACGATTCTAGCACGAAAAACCTAGCTTTATGACAGCACAACGCCAACGCGAGATCGTGATCGAGTTTGAAAAGGTAAGGACAATTCGCAAGCGTGCCAAAACTACTTTCGAATTGTGCGAGGGCTGCGGCAACGAAGTTGATTTTGTGGCCCTGCATTTGGCCGCAGAGTTGTTTGAAACAGCGACTGGCGATCTCGCGGCCTTTGTCACGGCAAATGGTGTTCATACCGGAGCGACGCTTGATATTTGTATCCCATCGCTGCTTGCTGTCATGCATCGACACACCAATGGCATTCCGGTAAAGATGATCGGCGATCCCCAAAAGATGGAGCAGACCGCCCCAAGGAGGAAATCATGAAATCTACAAAATTGTTAACATTGGTCACATTCCCGCTAGTTCTGGGCGGCTTACTTCTTTATGGCGCTGAGATCGCCGGCGGCTTGGCTTCCGCGGCTGGGGCATTTGAGGAATCTGCCACATTGATCGCCTCCGACGGAGCAAACAATGACTCGTTTGGCAACTCTGCTGTGATCAGCGGCGATACGGCGGTGGTCGGCTCCTATGACGACGACACGGTGGCCGGAGCCGGGGCCGGTTCAGTATATGTGTTTGTACGCAGCGGCAGCATTTGGACTCAAGTCCAAAACCTGACGGCATCTGACGGAGCGGCTGGTGACAACTTTGGCTATTCAGTCGCGATGAGCGGTAATACGTTGGTCGTCGGTGCCGAGCGCGACGACACGGCTCGCGGCTCCGCGTATGTTTTTACTCGGATCGCGGGTGTGTGGACCGAGCAGCAAAAGCTTACTGCATCGGACCGGTCGGGGTTTGACCTCTTTGGACACTCAGTGGCGATCAGCGGCGAGACGATCATAGCCGGGGCTTTTGGCTCCAATGTACCCGGAAACGATGATGCAGGTGCTGCCTACATTTATACCCGCAGCGCGGGCATATGGACGCAACAGCAAAAGCTGGCGGCCGCGGACGCTGGCATGCAGGACAACTTTGGCTTTTCGGTCGGGATCAACGCTGACACGGTTGTCGTCGGTGCCTATCAAGATGACCTGACAGCGGGTAACGACGCGGGCTCTGCCTACGTTTTTACCCGCACCGGAACTGTCTGGACGCAGCAGCAAAAATTGACGGCTTCCGACGCAGCCGAAGGTGACTTTTTTGGAAACTCGGTAGCAATCAGCGGCAATACAATAGTCGTCGGTGCCTTTTTTGACGACACGCCTCGCGGTGATAGCTCCGGTTCCGCTTACGTCTATGTGCGAAGCGGCACGGTTTGGGCCGAGCAGCAGCATCTGACCGCGTCGGACGGGGCATCGATCGATGATTTTGGTTATTCGGTAGCGATCAGTGGCAACACTATCGTCGTCGGCGCCGTTGGCGGCAATACGACCAGCGGTGCGAATTCGGGTACCGCGTACGTCTATACCCGAAACGGCACGATCTGGGCCGAGCAGCAAGAGCTCTCGGCATCCGCCAGCGCATCTAACGAAGATTTCTTTGGCTCCGCCGTCGCGATTAGTGAAAACAACATAATTGTGGGTGCCTTCTTTGACGATACCGCAGGCGGCGAAAATGCCGGTGCGGCGTCCATATTTAGCTCACCTAGTGTGAGCGTGGGCGGTAAAGTAAGCACGCCAAGCGGCCTGGGGTTGCGAAACGCGGTTGTCGCGCTGATCGATTCGCAGGGCGTTCGTCGAACCGCCACGACCAGCTCGTTTGGGATCTACGCGTTCGACAGCGTTACCATTGGCGAGACCTACACTATAACCGTCGGTTCAAAGCGGTTCCGTTTTGCCTCGAGAACGCTGCAATTCAATGCCAATGCGAGCGATGTCGATTTTATCGGCCTGGAATAGTTTGTCTCTCAATATCAAGGCGGGATGGCGGCTCGACGGGGCCGCCTTATTTGTTGTTGGCATTATGGGTTGCGGGTACGAAGGCGCACAAAAATAATTCGGCCTGAGCTATTGACATTCCGGCGTTGGATTCGTATCTTACTTGATAATTTTAGGCATCTGAAACAGACGGAAATTGGATATCGGTGTGCCATCGGCCTAAAGGTTTCGGTATCCAGCGGACAACCAGGTTGCCATCTATCGGGACCACACATTTTCTCCGAAATTGGAGTTTGAAAAAGGAAATATTATGAGTAAATCAATGAAATCAACTACGGCGGTAAATAGTAGAACGCTGCTGCTGGGTGGAATCGTGCTGGCGCTTGCCGTTCTCGGAGCACTCGGCTGGACATTAATGAGCGGGCCTGCCGATCAGACGGCCGCAATACATTCGGGCGAGGAGCGGTCGGAAACAAAGATGCGCAGCCGCGACAATCCTGAGGAACGCTCTGACTGGTTTATGTACCAGCGAATGTATCCATTTGAAAAGGTTCCCGAGGATGCGCGTCGAAAAGCATATAGCGAAGTACTCGCCCGCGGCGAGGGTCTCGGGCCGCAGGGAGCCGCGTCCACCTGGACGCCCATCGGCCCGGCTCCGACGGCCGGAGCCGGCCCCGGCGGTGCCGTATCAGGCCGCATCAATGAGATTGCGATCTCACCCGCAAATACGCAGATCATTCTCGTTGCTGGCTCGACCGGCGGTATCTGGCGATCAGCAGATGGCGGAGCGACGTTTGCACCGGTTAGCGATTCGCAGGTCGATCTTTCGGTCGGTGCAATTGCCTTTGCCCCGAGTGACGCAAACGTCGTCTATGCCGGAATGGGCGATAACGATAACGGCTATTTTGGAACCGGTGTTTTGAAATCGACCGATGCGGGAGCGACCTGGGCCCGCGTCAGCAACGCATCTCTGCCGACACCGGCGCGGGCGACAAGCATCGATGTGGACCGCACCGACCCAAATAAGGTCTATCTCGCCGTGAATAATTCCCTTGATGCCGGTAACTGTACCAGTCGCCCGTGCGGCGGCTCAATCGGCGGCGTTTTTGTATCGGCGGATGGCGGCGTCAGTTGGAACAGGACGCTGA
>Ga0138256_10008096_pt1 | contig 11068 bp, 8 predicted proteins | sample KNB2016incub_MG_FD_105486 | JGI IMG/M metagenome (GOLD analysis project Ga0138256, IMG submission 105486) | Active sludge microbial communities from wastewater in Klosterneuburg, Austria - KNB2014incub_MG | ecosystem: Engineered > WWTP > Activated sludge > Unclassified | place: Austria...
TCATTCATTCGCATAAGAAAGGCGAGATCCGTTTTGGCGCCATACTTTAAATTGCCCTGATCCAATAAATCCGATACTTTCATTCCTTCTATGAATTGGTAGGTCCCAGGGGTTTCTACCATACCTTCTATGGTGATCACTTGTTCCGAGGGGAGGGGTATTCTCCTGATGTTGACGACATCTCCACCAATTAAGGTAAAATCCTCCTTTTTATCCATCAGGTCCCTGAAAGGCACATCGATTATAATTTCTTTGTCATCAATGAATCTTTTGACCTGAATACTTTTAAGAAATGCATCTTCCCTGAGCCCGGCGGCCAATGAAATTAATTTATTCAAATTTTCACCGGCAATCAATTCATAACGCATAGGACGTTTTACTGCGCCAATGATTGCCACTACCCTTTCAGCCAGCGGGATATGGATGATATCATTTTGTTCCAGATAAAAGTTCTGTGCTATAGCCGGGTTAGCTATAAAATCATAGACATCAATTTGTTTAACCTGGCTTCCCCGTATAAGTTTAATATTTCTTACACTGCCGATTCCATTTGGGCCACCGGCGGCTACCAGCGCATTAAATGCTGTATTGGTGGCAGGAAGGTGAAAGGTGCCGATCTGTCCGGCTTCCCCATAAATATTGATACTGATCTCCCGCGAATAATCAACGGTCATTTCAAATTCATTTGGCTCAAAAGTAAAATAGGACGATAACGTTTTTCTTACCACTTCTCTTGCTTGCAGATAAGTGAGCCCTTTAATGTATATCCTTGGAAAATTGCTTATTTGAATAAAACCCTGTGGACTGATTTCCAGATTTTTAAAATCCGCTTTTGATCTTCCGAATACATGCGCGTTGACAATATCCCCTACACCCAAAATATAGGTGTCCGGAGGTTTGATATTCTCCGATTTATTATAAGCCAGGATACTTTTATTTCTGAAAATTTCCTGACCGTATATCATATCCAGTGGATTGGTACTGGGGGCAGGTGGAGGTGGCAATGGAATAAATACCGTATCCGGTTTGGAGGATTGTGGTTTCGCAGGTTGAGCTGCGGCGGCGGCTGAATCAACAGGTGTAGAGGGTTTGGTAGAATCTGCTGCTGCAAGTATCCGCAGTCGCCCTTTTTCTGCCTCCAGTTCAGCTATAGTCTGTTCCATCGTAATTTGAAATTGCAGGGCTTGTTCAGCAGACATACTCTGAAGATCATTGAGATCAATACCTTTTTCAAGCAATCGATCCTGCAGTTCCTGTTCCGTAATACCCCTGCGCAGGAGTTCTGTATTCGTTGGCGAGGCAGTTGGTCGTATAAGAGTGGGAACCTGGGCCTTCAACGACAAAGCCGGGGAAAGTAACATCAGGAGAATAAAAAGAAAAATTGGATTTCTTTTCATGTATTAGCGGTTTTGATACTGAAGCTCATAATAAGCCTGATAAGCCCCTGAAGTAACCCCTTCCAGCCATTCTTTTTCTTTTAAATACCAATCTACTGTCAATTCCATTCCTTGCGTTGTATCCACCTTCGGGCTCCATCCCAATTCATTTTCCAGTTTTGCCGGATCAATGGCATAACGTTGATCATGTCCCGGGCGATCCTTTACAAAACGGATCAATTCCTGAGAAGTGCCGGCAGGCCGATTTAACTTCGTATCTAAAATCTTACACAATAATCGAACCAAATCAATGTTTTTGAGCTCATGGTGGCCACCGATGGCATAGGTTTCGCCCCGTTTACCACGGTGTGCAATGAGGTCGATGGCTTCGATATGGTCCTGAACATACAACCAGTCGCGGATATTGCTCCCATCGCCATAGACCGGTATTGGTTTAGAGTTTATAATATTCTGAATAACTACCGGTATCAATTTTTCAGGAAATTGATAGGGTCCATAGTTGTTTGAACAATTGGAAATGACGATCGGGAAATGATAGGTGTGATGGTAAGCTCTTACAAAGTGATCAGACGATGCTTTGGAAGCGGAATAGGGTGATCTTGGATCGTAGGCTGTGTTTTCTGTAAAATATCCTGTAGCCCCGAGGCTGCCAAAAACTTCATCAGTTGAAATATGAAAAAATAACTTTTCATCCAGGTTTTGCCAATACTTTTTGGCGGTCAATAACAGGTTGGCGGTACCCAGTACATTAGTTTCAATGAATGCCAGGGGATCCATGATGGACCGATCGACATGGGATTCTGCCGCAAAGTGTATGACCCAATCCGGGTTATATTCTTCAAAGATTTTTTCAACTGCTTCCCGGTCTTTGATATCGGCTTTGACAAAATGATACCGGGGATCATCTTCTATGTCTTTGAGGTTAGACAGGTTGCCTGCATAAGTCAGCGCATCCATGTTGATGACACGGTATGGATATTTCTGTATAAAGTGCCTTACAGCATGGGATCCGATAAATCCTGCACCACCGGTGATCAATAGGGTTTTGGTCATTGTCCTTTTAATTCAATACTTGTTTAAAATATGCTAATGTTTGTTTGAAACCATCTGCTCTCGAAACCCGGGGTTCCCAATCCAATAAGGCCCTGGCTTTGGTAATATCAGGCCTGCGTGTTTTCGGATCGTCAACCGGTAAAGGTTTATAGACTATTTCAGAACTGCTGCCTACCAGGTCCAATACTTCCTGAGCCGTATCTTTTAGCGTGATTTCATCGGGATTGCCAAGGTTAACAGGGAGATGATAATCACTTAAGAGCAGTCGATAAATCCCCTCAACCAGGTCATCCACATAACAGAAAGATCGCGTTTGTAACCCATCACCAAATACCGTAATATCTTCTCCCCGGATTGCCTGTGAAAAAAATGCCGGAAGTGCGCGGCCATCCTGTACCCGCATACGAGGGCCATAGGTATTAAATATCCTGACAATCCGGGTCTCAAGTCCATGGTAATTGTGATAGGCCATGGTGATGGCTTCCTGAAATCGTTTAGCTTCATCATAAACTCCTCTGGGCCCTATCGGGTTGACGTTTCCCCAATATTCCTCCGTTTGAGGATGTTCCAATGGATCACCATATACTTCTGAAGTTGAAGCGATTAAAATCCTTGATTTTTTTTGACGAGCTAATCCTAATAAATTGTGGGTACCCAGAGATCCTACCTTAAGGGTTTGAATAGGCATTTTGAGGTAATCGATCGGACTGGCCGGCGATGCGAAGTGCAGGATATAATCCAGCTCACCCGGAACGAAAACAAATTTGCTGACATCGTGATGATAAAATTCAAAAGACTTCAGCTTAAATAAATGTTCAATATTGCTCAGGCTGCCGGTAATCAAATTATCCATGCCGATTACAAAATACCCTTCCCGGATAAACCGATCACAAAGATGTGATCCCAGAAATCCGGCGGCACCGGTAATCAGCACTTTTTTCATTAAATTGTTTCTCTAAAAAGAGCCGCAAATATAGGAGATAAAGCCATGATAATCAATTTTATTTGCAATAAAACCCGTTGATCATACGGTCCGGGAGACACAAATTTAAAGCAGCTTAACTGTCAATTCATTTTGGGTTGAACTACCTTCGGCCTGTGAAACCTAATTCATGGTTGGTCGTTTTGATCTTTGCCGGTATACAACCAGGGCTCAACGCACAGGATAGTTTGCCCGGGGCACTAATTCAACTAGGATATGGCTTTCAGCAGAGTTTATTTGATATGTCCCCCCGATATGGGGCTCATGGTTCCTTGCACATGGCGATGATTTTGAAAAAAAATACCTGGGAATACGGGTTAAGCGTCCAGTACCTGTTTGGCAGCCAGGTCAAAGAAGACGTTCTCGCAGGTTTAAGATCGCCAGGGGGTGAGTTGATAGGCGAAGACCACCAGTTGGCCCAGGTGGACTTTAGGCTAAGGGGATCATTGTTTGGTTTGGTTGTTGGGAAAAGCGTTCCGATGCAAAAGGCGGGCAACCTGGTCATCGGGATTCAACCGGGGTGGTTAATTCATTGGATACGATTTCAAAACAATGGCAATACGTTTGCCCCTATCCGCGGAGCATACCGCTATGGTTATGATCGGTTAACTGCCGGTCCGGCAATATCAGAGCAATTGGCTTACCGTTACTTGAGCCCTAACCGGTTGATCAATTTTGAACTGGCCCTCCATTTTACACAGGGTTTTACCAAACTGAAAAGAAATATCCAATTGGATCAACCCAATCTATCCACCAGCCGGCGGTTTGACGGTTTATTGGGGATTCAAGCCCGGTGGATAGTGCCTGTATACCGCAAAAAAAATCCGGATACCATTTATTATTGAGTTCAAGATGATTCGATTTTTATATTCCGTTTTGATGACGCTGGTATCCTGGATTATTCCATTGGTTGCTGTTTTCCGCCCCAAGATCAGGCTTTGGTATCATGGACGTAAACATCAAACCCTTCCGGAGCTTACATCATCACCGGTTTGGATTCATTGTGCTTCCCTGGGAGAATTTGAACAAGGCCGGCCGCTCATAGAAGCTTTGAGAAAAGAATGGCCTGAAGTCCCATTGGTATTGACCTTTTTTTCCTCTTCGGGATATGAATTAAGGAAAAATTACAACCAGGTCAATTGGGTCGGTTATTTGCCTCTTGACCTCCCGGGAAATGCAAATCGATTTGTAGAACGGATCCAACCGCGACTGGTGATCTTTGTCAAATATGAATATTGGTTTAATTACCTGGTAGAATTAGATCGAAAAAAAATACCCTTTATTTTTATTTCAAATGTCTGGCGATCCCATTATTTCCCGCTTAAATGGTGGGCAGGATGGTTTCTGAAAACCATTAAAAAAGGAAAGGCTTTTTTTGTCCAGGACCAGATCAGTGCCGAAATCCTGCAGCAAAATAAATTTCCAACTGTTTTTTTAACCGGCGACACCCGCATTGACCGGGTATTGGATTTAATAAAACAACCGATGAAATCGGAACAACTGATTAGTTGGGCTCAGGGATCCACCGTTTTTATAGGTGGCAGTACCTGGCCAGAAGATGAAAAAATTTTATTCGAATTCCTTGAAAAAACTCCGGGCCTCCGCATGATCCTGGCTCCCCACGATCCCACTTCAATCCGTCTGAAAGATCTCTATACCCTATTCAAGCCCTACCAACCTATATATTATTCGAAATGGAAAGGGGAACAAGCACAGGTACTGATCATCGATAGTGTCGGCCTGTTAAATGGTCTCTACGGATACGCCCAGGCCGTTTTTATAGGGGGTGGATTTGACCAGGGTATCCATAATACCCTTGAAGCAGCGGTTTATGGCATTCCGGTTTTTTTTGGACCCAGGCATACCAACTTTAAAGAAGCCCGGGATTTTCTTGCACAAAACCTCGGATTTGAAATTCATCGAAGCGAAGACCTCATTCAAAAATGGTCTGCTATCAATCCGGAAGATCTAAATCGTATAAAACAACAATTGCATGTATATTTTATGGAAAACCAGGGGGCGACTGCAAAAATCATTGACTACCTTCGCGGCTTCATCCAGAATTAAATTATGTCTATCGCATCTGCTTTAAAGGAATTTGAAGGAGCCAGGGTATTGGTGATCGGAGATATTATTCTGGACATCTATATTTATGGATCGGTAGACCGGATTTCACCGGAGGCACCTATCCCCATCCTGAACCATAAAAATACACGGCATGCCCTGGGAGGAGCCGCTAATGTAGCTGCCAATTTAAGGGGACTTGGAGCTGATGTCCACCTGGTTTCCATTACGGGAGAAGATGATGAGGCTGATTTTCTGACGACTATGCTGGACCTGGAAGAAATCCAACACGATTTAATACGTCTTAAAAACAGGCCGACCACTTCCAAAAGCAGGGTTATTTCGGGTGCTCATCAACTCCTCCGGATTGATCATGAAACCACGCTGGAAATCGATGCTCAGGAGAGTGATTTGTTATCCGCAAAAATAAAAGAGGTGATCCATCATTTTCAGCCTGCCATTCTGGTATTGGAAGATTACAATAAAGGAATGATGAATTCAACCATTATTGCCCACCTGAATCAACTGGCGGCGTCAATTGGTATACCAGTAGTCGTTGATCCAAAAAAGAACCATTTTTTTGATTATAAGGGGTGCACCCTTTTTAAACCCAATTTTAAGGAATGTGCCCAACAAATGCCTTTCGCAATTACTCCCGATCTGGAGTCTCTTAAAGAAGCCGATCGATACCTGAGGGGAATTTTAAAAAACAAGTATACCATGATTACCCTGGCCGAGCATGGAATATATATTTCAGATGGTGAAAAAAGCCTGATTGCCCCCACGGAAATACGAAAAGTATCCGACGTCAGTGGAGCCGGGGATACCGTCACCGCCATTGCAACATTTGGTGTTATTCAATCGTTATCTCTGGAGTCTATTGCAAGCCTCGCCAATATAGCTGCGGGTTTGGTATGTAGTAAACCAGGGGTGTATGCTATTCACAAAGAAGAACTTATTCAAAACAACAATTAGTACTATTTTTGACGCAAAATTATTATAAGTAATATGTTAAAGATTATATTTTCATTCACACTAACAATTTTATGCCTTTCTATTCAGGCTCAGTCTTCGCTGAGGATTGTGTCACCAGCTTCTATTGCGGGTGATTATCCGGTTGCAAGGGCTTTATTCGGTAACGGATTTGCCGACACCCTTCGGGGTGAATTGATCATCGCCAATAATGGATCAGGTAATGCACGCGCATGTGACACCATTGTCAATAATATTCAAGGCAAAATTGTATTGATCGACCGGGGTGATTGTTTTTTTGATCAGAAAGCATTACGTGCTCAACGTCTGGGAGCCAAAGCAATGATAATAATAAACAATGCTGCTGGTGGTATTTCCGTATTTGGAATTACAGATCCTGCAATCACCATTCCAAGTGTGATGATTTCATTGGCCAATGGAAATCTTATAAAGGCTGCCGGTGCAGGGACCCAGGGATTTTTATATTTTAATGATCCAACTGGCACTGAACCTGTACTTTATTCCGAAACATTCAATGGGGGTAAGGGCGCCTGGACGTCGGTGGGTATCAGCGCTGCAAAGGATACCTTTACCTGGGACCCCAAGGGGATCAGCAGAGGAGCGCTGGGAGAATATGTAATCGATGCGCCAACAGCCAATAACGGGACTATGATTTTTGATGCCGATTACCTGACTACCCAGGGAGATACTTTAAAAATACCTGCTGGTAGTCCCCCCTATCCAAACCATCATGGGGAGTTGATATCCCCTATTATCAACTGCAGTTCTTTCAATTCTGTGACCCTCAAGTTTTTTGAATTGTATCGAGGTTTAAACGGTAGCACATTTATATCTTACTCTACGAATGGAGGGACTACCTGGGCTACTCCGATAGAAGTGAATGCAGACCTACCAGCTGGCGATATTACAGAAGGGGGTAAATTTTTAAAAATTGAATTGCCCGCTTTGGCCAACCAGGCACAAGCCAGGATCAAATTTATATTCAATGGCGATTTTTATGCCTGGATCATCGATGATGTAAAACTACTGGGTAAAGCACCATTTGATATTGCTGTCCAGCCTGACCAATTTTTCTTTCCATTTAGTTTTGCGACACCGGCAAGTCAAATCACCACAGACACCAGTACCTTTTCTGGAGATCTGGCTAATTTTGGCACCACGGCAGCTGTTAACCTGAAGATGAAGGTTCAGGTAACCAATAGCCTGGGTGCATTCCTCCATCGGGATTCCCTTATTGTTGCCAGTCTGGCTCCAGGTGCCAAGGATACAACGTTTTTTTTCCCGAAGTCCTATATTCCAGGCAAAATGGATCCGGGTGTTTATACGATTACGTATTCAGTAGAAGGAGGCCCCGGCAGCCCGGCCGATGCTGACCCAACCAATAACTCCCAAAAGCAGGATTTTATAGTTACGGATAATCTCTATTCCAAAGATGATGGTCAGAATATAAACTCTGGTGTGCGGGCTCCCAACGATGGCGACTATTTTATCGGAAACCTTTACAATACGTCTACCGATTGGAAGGCTGCAGATAAATTTAGTGCCAGCGAAATTACTTTCGGAGCATTTATGGATAGATCAGATGGGATGCTCAAAGGAAAATCAGTGACCATTTATCTGGCTGAATTATTGCCTACGATAGCCCCGGACTTTAACAATTTTGATTTAAATAAATCGATCACTGAAAATCCCGCTCAGATAAAAATCGTAGGTATCGGAACGTATGATTTTAAGGAAGATCAGGCAGAAGTGGCTACGGTGGCCATTCAGGAAATCGTAAATTTTACGGATAAAGTCCCGTTAAAAAAAGGCACACGTTATCTGGTAGGTGTATCCTATAAAGACGCCTCCAACAAGGCCTATAATTATGTGGAAACGGATATTGATTATTATTATATCAGCAGTTTGTTATTCGGAGCAGGCCAATGGGGAGGTTCCTTTGCCCCTGTAGCCAGGTTAAGACTGGACATCTCCACTGCGGTGGATGAACTCGCGCTACCTGATTATACCTTGCAGTTGAGCCCAAACCCCGCAACAGACCTTATCCGCGCCCAGGTTAATTTTGATAAAAAGACGGATGCCAATTTTATCATCGCCGATATCAATGGCCGTGTACTTGAATTTAAAAGCCAGAAAGGGATATTAAAAGAATCTTTTGACTTTAATGTGAGAAGCTATGCCCCGGGAACCTACCTGATGCGCATCTCCACCGATGAGGGTACTAAAACCAAAAAATTTATTATTCAGCGATAGTCAACCGTTTAGAAAATTATAAAACGAGAAAAACCTCTGATTCAGGGGCTTTTCTCGTTTTAGGCGGCATCCACGGGCAGTAGTCCGAAAGCATTGATAATATTTAATTCGTATTTGGGTTTTGGGACATCCCTATCGCCATTTTTAAAGAGCTATTGGTATAAAAATTCGTTTTTTCCGCAGAGAAACCTGCTGAGCAGTCCGCTGGGTTATAAAATATGGAGGTAAATGATAGTTTGTTCCTTTTGTATCCAGACGAACAAAGCAGGAGCAACTCCCCGGAGAATTAAATGATACGTATCTCCATGGATGAGGGGGAACTAAAATGAAAAATTGATTTATCATTAGTCCACCGGTTAGAAATCACACAAAAAAAGCCCCTGAATCAGGGGCTTTTTTTGATATTATCCGAAGTAAATGAATTGGCAGAGCTTGTTATTTGGCGACTCTGATAGATTCTTCTTTCAGCTCCGAGATGGCCTCTCTCAATTTTTCTATTTCAGCCTGCTGTTCTTTAATAGAAGCTACTAAAAATGGGATCAGGCCTTGCTCATCAACGGTATGAATTTTTGCATCCCGGTTTAGGTTTTTACCCACATTATATGAAATGATCCTGGTCGAAACCAGTTCCGGGAATAATTGTCCCATATTTTCCGCTTTAAATCCAAATTGGACGCCGCGTTCCAGATTAAGGTGCGGAAAGTTTTTGGCGTTGTATTCAAAAGCTACAGGCTCCAGCTGCACTATTTTATATAATGTTTGTGTCAGCGGGGTTACCCTTCTTTTAAGCTCGCTGTCCGGAATGGTTTGCGAAAAACCGCTTTGCTGGAAAATGAATACGGAACAAAACAACAAAAATATATTTTTCATATTAATAAATTTGATAAGGTTACATATTGTCTCAACTTCAACCATGGCCTGAACGCTGCACATTAAACACCTCGCCGTCGAAGCCCTGTGACTGTCAAAATCCTCGTTAGGAAGTACAAAGATAGTCAATTTATTTTCAATAATAGTATTACTATCATGTTAAAATGTTTAACTTCTGCCATTAATTTAGATCCGGCAATAAATCACAATCGGTAATTTTAGGGGTCGGTAAGCCAGCAAATCAAAGGATCATGGAGATGCAATTGCAAATTAAGATGAATCAAAAGTTGTACATCAGGGATCCTGAGTTAACTGAATTGGGTAAAAAAATACTCCTGCATGGCATTCATTTGATTCATAAGACCGGGTTTGAATCCTTTACCTTTAAAAAACTCTCCGAAGACATCGGCACGACAGAGGCTGGTATCTACCGTTATTTTGAAAATAAACACAAGTTACTGATCTACATCACGGCCTGGTATTGGGCCTGGCTGCAATACCGGGTCACTGTGTATACACAAAACCTGGCCAACCCGGTAACCAAATTAAAAAAAGTGATCAAACTGTTGGCCTCTACGGTGGAAGATGATATCAAAACCAGCCATGTCCCGGAAAACATTCTTCACCAAATCATCATATCAGAAGGTTCTAAAGCCTATCTCACCAAACACGTCACAGAAGATAATAAAGACGAATTGTTTAAACCGTATAAAGACCTTGTTGCAAAAATCGGGTCAATTATATTGGAATGTAACCCCCGGTATAAATATCCAAAGTCCCTGGCAAGCACCATCATCGAAATGGCGCATTTTCAGAATTTTTTCATGCACCATCTTCCATCCTTAACCGATTTTGAAGACAATAAATCGGATTCCAGGATAGTATCTTTCCTGGAAGAACTGGTGTTTTCAAGTATCAAAAAAGGATAAACAAAAGGCGTTACAACCCCTTCAAACTGTCTTCGAGGTTTTTCAACCGCTCCAATCCATCCGCCAGCTTCTTCTTTTCATTTTCAATCACTTCCGCTTTGGCATTTTGAATAAACTTTTCATTCTCCAATTTCACCTGAATGGATTGGATAAACTTTTTAGCATGGGCCAACTCCATTTCCAGTCTGACCTTCTCTGCGATCGCGTCAATTTTTTTATTCAGTACCAGAAAATATTTGGTGGTACCGCTGTTAAAGGATACTGCCTGAGGTACTTCCGTACTGACCCATTCCAAAGAACTCAAATTTCCAAATTTTACGATAAAATCGCGATGCTCCGTGGAGTCAAGCAACATTTGACTCTCCGCAGAATCAGATATTTTGAGTTCCAGGGACTCTTTGAGACTGATCCCGTTTTTATTCCGGATCTCCCGGATAGAACGGATGATATCCTGCAAGGCAAGCGTGGCTTTTATTTTCCCCTCATCGTAGGGCACTGGCCCAGGGAAAGGACTATTGATACAATCA
>Ga0138256_10008097_pt1 | contig 11068 bp, 6 predicted proteins | sample KNB2016incub_MG_FD_105486 | JGI IMG/M metagenome (GOLD analysis project Ga0138256, IMG submission 105486) | Active sludge microbial communities from wastewater in Klosterneuburg, Austria - KNB2014incub_MG | ecosystem: Engineered > WWTP > Activated sludge > Unclassified | place: Austria...
AACCATGCGCCGCAAGTTGAACGGAGAACGCATAGCCCCGGTCCTGAAGTCCGTCACTCTGTTTGCAGCGTCGCGATGAAGGCATCTGCCTCGCGAACCGACTCTTCGATCTCCCGCACCAGCCCATCCACCTCTTTGTCCATCTCCATCGAGGTCTTCTTCAGAGAGGCAATGGCGCGGGCGTTGAGGTTGTGTTTGAGGAAAATCACCTTATCGTGGAAGGCCTTGATCACTGGCGTCATCCTCGCTTCCACCTCACGCATCTTCTTCACCAGAACAACCTGGCGCTTCTGCGTATCGGCGAGCATCTGGCGGCTCTGCCGCTTTAGCTCGCGGTCGCTGACCGAGGCGATCTCGTTCTTCCACTCCTCGAACAGATCGCGCGATACCTGTTCAATCGAGTCGATCCGCTTACTCACCTGGCGGGCGCGGTCGGCGGCATCTTCGTATTCCCCGTTCAGCTTCTTATAGACCTTCTCGAGATCGCCTCCCTGGAATCCCGTTAAATCCTGGAAGGCCTCCATCGTCGTCTTGATCTGTTCCTTGGCCTTCTCCTGATCTCTCTTGGCGTCCAGAATGCGGCTGGTCAGGATGTCCCGCTTCTCTTTCCCGATCTTCTTCATCGAGGCGTAATAGACGCGGGAACAACCGCCCAGACAGACGGCCGCCACGAGAACGGTAACCAGGGTGCTCGATCGCATTCAATTCCCTAGCCATGATAGCGTCTGAGCCCTCCAGTCTCGCCCCGCTCGGGAATCTGAGACACTGAATGCGATGCAAACGATCAACCGCAGGGACCTGATGCGGCTCGGGGTGGGCTTGGGCTTGGCGGGACTTCCCTCGCAAGTCCGCGCCGCCGCCGGCCGGATCCGCTTCAGCAAGTACGAGATCTTCCCCACCAGCATTCCGATGGCGGAACGGGTGCGCGCCGCCTGGGCCGAAAGCTACCGCCTTCAGGGAAGCTTTCAAACCCACTACAGCGCGGTCATGGTCCGGTTGCACACCGATGAGGGCCTGACCGGCGTCGCGGAATCGCTGGCCAGTCCGGCGCAAACCGAAGCCATCCTCAAGCGCTTGATGGGACGCTCGCCCATCGAGCACTGGCAGGACGACTCGCTTTCGGGCGTGCTCATGGCGGTCCACGATATTCTCGGCCAGGCGTCCGGCATGTCCGTGGCACGCCTCCTTTCTAACTCGCCCAAGACGCGCATCGAGCACACCTGGTGGACCCATTGTCTTCCTCCGGACCTGATGGCCTCGGAAGCCAAGCTCGGCGCCAGCCTCGGCTACCGTGTCCACAAGGTGAAGGCGCGGCCATGGCAGGACCCGCTCGACCAGGCCGCGGCGATGTGCGCCGTCGTCCCCAAGGAATACCGGTTCTGGGCCGACGCCAATGCCAGTTGGGGTAATCCCAGCCGCGCATTGCACTTCATCAACGGACTGGCGCGGCACTCCAACTACTTCGCCGTCGAATCGCCGGTGCAATACCGCAACGTGTCGTCGTTCCGTGAGTTGAAAGGGAAATCGCCGCTCAAGATCGCGGAACACATGGGCGACGACCCGATGACGTTCGTGCGCGAAGGCCTGCTCCAGGCGTTTGTCATTGGCGGTCCGCTCGGCCGCACGATGGCCAGGCGCGCGCTGATGGCCGAAACCACCGGAGTTCCCCTCTGGGTCGAGTATGCCACCCAGAGTGGAATTGCCCAGGTGTATCAGACACAGCAGGCGGCGGCGTATCCGGGCATCGAGTATTGCATCTCCGTGACCCACTGTCTCGAGGACGATCTGATGGTCGAGCCATTCAAGATGCAGAGCGGTTACTACACGGTACCCACCGGTCCCGGCATCGGCGCCACCCTCGACATGGCGGCCGTGGAGAAATACCGGGTTCGCTAACCTACCATGCGCGTACTGACGCTCGTTGCGCTCGTCTTACCGGCCTTCGCCGCGAATGACATGCCTTCCATCCGGGCCACCGGGCGTCACGCGCCACCCGAGTGGGCGGTGCTCCAGCGCAAGCTCATCGCCGTGATGAACGAGGCGGCCCCCGAGTACCTGCGCGCCTTCACGCATCGCGGAGGCGCGTTCAGACTGCACGGTAAGGTAGACGACGACTACGAGTGCTTCCGTAACTGGCCGTTGTTCTACGCCATCGGCGGCGATGCCCGCGTGCTCAACCGGTCAATCGAACAGTGGAATGCGGTCACGCGCTACTGGACCTACGAGAATCCGGCGCTAACGGACGAATTCATGAAGCATTACGACATGCTTCACCTCGCCGAAGCCTATGTAGGCTTCCAGTACTTTGGCCTCGCCGATCCGCACATCCCCGAGAATACGCTGCGAGCCCGCCGCTTTGCCGGCTACTACCTGGGCATGCCGAACTACGACCCCGTGCATAAGATTGTGCGCTCGCCGTTCACCGGCGCGGCCGGTCCGCTGTTCCACTCCGACGCACGCTACATGCTCAACTACGGCCACGCCTCGCTCTTACCGCTAATGACTCACCTCGAGCCTGGCTGGGACAAAGACTCGAAGCGCGCCGCTGAAATCCAGGCGCTTTACGACCGCGTCGTCATCCAGGGCGATGTGATCATGAACCTGGCCGTCACCGGACTCGTGACACATGCCTACATCCAGACGGGCGACGAGAAGTACAAGCGTTGGGTACTCGAATATGTCGACGCCTGGATGGAGCGCATCCGCCGCAACAACGGCATCATCCCCGACAACATCGGCCTGAACGGAGTCATTGGCGAGAATCGCAAGGGCCAATGGTGGGGCGGATTCTTCGGCTGGACCGGCCGCTATTCCCTCGAAATGATCTTCAATTCGCTGGTGACCGCGGCCGAATGCGCCTACCTGTTAAGTGGCGAATCGCGCTATCTGGACCTGCTCCGTTCGCAACTCGATCTCCTGCTGAAGAACTCCCAGCAACGGGATGGCGACCTGCTGGTTCCCTACCGCTACGGACCACAAGGTTGGGAGGATTTCCGGCCGCTGGAAACGTATCCCCTCAGCCACTTGTGGAAGGCGTCGATGAGCGGTGAAGACTGGCAGCGCATCGAGCGTGTGCGCGCGGGCAGCAGGCGCGGCCCCATGCCCTACGCCTATGCCGAGTCGCCCAACCAGCCCGAGCCCGGCTCGGAAGCGTGGCGTCCCGATGGTTCCCTCATGGACTGGAAGCAGGTTTTGACCGATCTCAAACAACGGAACCAGAACCGCTATAACGAATCTCCTCACATGCTGTATCTGGCGGGCGAGAATCCGGATTGGCCGGTTCGAATCATGCAAGCCGAGTATGCGCGCGTGCTCCGCAATCTCGACCGCATCCGCAGCGGCGTCTACCAGCACGAGTGGAAATCGCACAGCCTCACTGAACAGAATCCGGTTTTCACCAATGGTCTTGCGCAGATGACGATGGGCGCTCCCTACACGTGCTTCAACGGCGGTCTGCTCATGGCGCGCCTGCGGTACTTCGATCCTACCCAGCGCCGCCCCGGACTGCCGGCCGATGTCGCCGCACTCGTCGAGCGGCTGGAAGATCGGAAGGCCTCGCTGCATCTGGAGAACCTGAGCGCTTCTCAATCGCGGACCGTGATCGTGCAAGCCGGCGCATTCGGCGAACACCGCGTCACCAACGTGACCGTTGCCGGCGCCATGGTTCCGGTGAATGGGAAGCATTTCCAGGTGGAGTTACCGCCCGGCGCCGGCATTCGCCTCGAGATCGGCATGGACCGTATGGTCAACCGCCCCACCTACGATCTGCCCTGGAATTGACATGGACCGCAGCCATATTTCGTGTATTCTAGAAATATAGGAGCCTCATGCCTCCCCAGGATTCCTCCCGCCTCCCTTTCCTTGACCGCTTCCTCACCCTCTGGATCTTCACCGCCATGGCCTTGGGTGTCGCCATCGGCTACCTCGTTCCCGGGATCGTCGCAATCCTCGACCGCTTCAGCATTGGCACTACTTCCATTCCAATTGCGATTGGCCTGATCCTGATGATGTACCCACCCCTGGCCAAGGTGAAGTATGAGGAGCTCGGCCGCGTCTTCCAGCACCGCCGCGTGCTCGTGCTCTCGCTCGTTCAGAATTGGGTCGTTGGTCCGGTGTTGATGTTCCTGCTGGCCATCATCTTCCTGCGGGACAAGCCCGAGTACATGACGGGGCTCATCCTCATTGGCTTGGCGCGGTGTATCGCGATGGTGATCGTGTGGAACGATTTGGCGCGCGGCGACCGCGAGTACGCTGCTGGGCTCGTGGCCTTTAACTCCATCTTCCAGGTGCTCTTCTTCTCGGTCTATTCCTACTTCTTCCTCGCGACGGTGCCGCGCTGGCTGGGTCTGACGGCCGTGGAGGTAGACATCTCGATGGGAGAAATCGCCAAGAGCGTTTTCATCTATCTCGGCATTCCCTTCCTGGCAGGCATGATGACGCGCTTCACGCTCATCCGCTCGAAAGGCAAGGCGTGGTACGAGACAAACTTCCTTCCGAAGATCAGTCCGATCACCTTGATCGCGCTCCTGTTCACCATTGTCGTGATGTTCTCGTTCAAAGGTGAAATGATCGTGCAACTTCCGCTCGACGTCGTGCGTGTGGCCATCCCGCTGACGATCTACTTTGTGCTCATGTTCTTTACGTCGTTCTGGATGAGCAAGAAAGTCGGGGCGAAGTATGCAGAGGCCACGACGCTCTCCTTCACCGCGGCGTCGAACAACTTCGAACTGGCCATCGCCGTGGCCATTGCCACCTTCGGAATTCATCACGGCGCGGCATTCGCGGCGGTGATTGGACCGCTGGTCGAGGTTCCGGTGCTGATCGGTTTGGTGAACGTCGCTCTCTGGATCAACCGCAAGTATTTCGCGGGTCAGTTCGAATCGATTGATACTTGCCGTACCGCGCCTACTGCCCCGTGACGGTCACTTCCCGAACCACTTCTCCAGCGGTGACAAGGAACGTATTCAGTCCGCGGGTCGCGGCCAGACGGACGTCAATGGACCATAGCCCGGGGAAGATCCGGTCGACGGATCGCACCGCCACAACCTCGCCCCGCTCTCCCTGCACTGCCACTTCCGGCTGCGTGGCAAGTGGCATCCCGACGGCATCGAGGACTTTGGCGTAGAACCTGACCTGGCTGCCCGCTGCTACGGCTGCGCGGGGCCGGTTTACGAGGGAAATGCTAGCCGCGACGTCGGTCCGGACCCCATACCAATAGGGCACGCGTAGCGCCGCGCCGCCGCTTCCTTGAACGGAGATCGCTCCCTCATAGTGGCCCGGCTCCAAATCCGTACCGGCAAACGTGAGCAGCACCCAGCGCTCGCCGCCCGGTTCCAGCGTGAACATCGTATCGGTGAACGTCGGAGCAGGCCCGCGGCGGGGCTGGGCGGTGAGGACGTATGTCTCCACTTGCGTGCCGATGTTGGTGATCATCAACTGCCGGAAGATCTCCACGCTCCCGCCACCCGCACCGAAACTCAGCGACGAGGGAACCGCCGTGGAGCTTGCCCGTAGCCCCGCTTCCAGGTTCAGGCTGCCCGCGCCCGCACTCTGTACCGGAACCGGATTGCCGTCCACAACCACCGCCGAGGCCGTATTGCTCAGCAACGACCGGTATTGGCCGACCTGAAGATTGGGGCGAACCGACTTCAAAACAGCCGCCGACCCGGCCACGAGCGGCGCTGAAAAGCTGGTCCCGTCCACGACGCGGTACCGGTTGCGGCTTTCGGTTTCCGTGCCGTTCCCCGCCGCGGCCGTATAGACGAACTCGCCCACCGCGAGCACATCGGGTTGAATGCGCCCGGACACCGACGGGCCGCGGCTGGAAAAGTCGGAAACCCGTTGCGAGTCCACCGGGAATACACCGTTTTCAAACCGCAAGGTAAGGGTCAGTTCCGGCGACTCGCCGGCACGCCCCTTGATCGCCGCGCCCGCGGCATTACTGATCATCAAAGCCGGAAGTGTGGCCTGCTGCGGGTCCCATGCCGCCACCGGATTCTGATTCGTGTAAATGATGGCCGCCAGCGCCCCCGCCGCCTGGGCATGGTTCAGCTTGGTCTGGAATTCGCAGTCCCCGCGTAGGATCAGTGCGATCCGTCCGGCCAGGCTGTCGGATGGCAACGGCTCGCACGCCAACCCGCTTCCATCTACACCGGCCACGTCTCCGATGGTTCCAGTCAGCGGCTCAGGTGGGCGGATCGTGGCCGCCAGCGCGGGTACGATCATCTCGTCACCCACCGTCACCGTCGCCATCAGAACGCGGCCGTTCGGTTGAGCGCCGGCCAGTAGCACCGTCTCGGATTGTCCCGGAGAACTGGTCGAGGCCGGCTCCGGCCCCAGGTTCCCGGCCGACTGCACCACAATCACACCCAACGCTACTGCCCGATCCACTGCCCGAACGATGGGATCGTCCTCAGGCCGGGGCACCGGAGTGAACCCGGCGGAGAGGTTAATCACATCCATCCCGTCGTTCACGGCATCGTCCAAGGCACGGATCAGAATGTCGCTCGTCGATGTGTCGTCGGGCCCCCCAAAGATCTTATAGGAGCCCAGGTAGGCTTTCGGCGCCGCCCCCGACACAATCCCGATCGGCGACTGGTGAGGAACCCCGGCCGCTACCATCGCCACCGCCGTGCCATGTCCCACCCGGTCACGCGTGGTGGCCTCGGCAACACCCGGCAACAGATTCTCATAACTCCTGGCAACGATCACCTTATTATTGGTACCCGCCAAATCCGACTCGCGATTGCCCCGGGGATACCCATCAGGCACTGGCAAGCCATCGTCGCGAAAGCCCGGATGCGACTGATCGATGCCGGAATCGACAATAGCGATCTTCATCCCTTGCCCGGCCAGTTCCCATGCACCCAGCCTGACCCAGGCCCCGATGATGTGGTTGACGTTCAGAGCGGTGTCCAGGTGTAGCCGTCCCGTCACGACCGGATACACCTTGCGAACACCCGGCACTGCTTCCAGGTCGGCGGCCGTCAAATGCGGCGCCTGCACCACAAACCCGTCGAGCACTCGCTCAAAGCTGTGAACTACCTGTCCGCTCCGGCCCTCAATGGCGCGGCGCGCATTCTGCTTGCGAGCCGGCTGAGGCCTCGCCGTTTCTCCGTCGAGTTCGACAATGAAGCGCCCCTCCACAACCTGGCCGGAAACCACGCCCAGTGCGAAACAAAGCGCAACGCTCAACCAGCGCATCGGCAATTCCAACTCCTATCGGACCGGCAACGACGACGGCCGCGACGTGACGCCGCTGGCCGAGATCACGACCGGCTGAACACCAGTACCCATATCGGCGGGGATTCGCACATTGATCTGGTAAAGACCCACCGATCCGGGCGTCAACCCTGAAAATAGCACTTCCGCTGGACGTCCGCCGATGGTGACGGTCGGCGTCACGCGGCTCTGGGCCAGCGGATCGGCGGGTGACGCTTCCCCGCTCGGCGGTTGATTCGTCACTGGTCCGAGACCGTTGGCATACAGTTGGACGATTGAACCGCGGTCGGCGCCGGCCGCCTGCGTGATGAGGCGGTACGAGGAATCGAGCGCTGCAATCAGCAGCCGCCCGGTCTGAGGATCGGGAAATTCGAAGAAGCCGGGTGAAATGTCGGTCAGATTCAGCGGGTAGATCGCGCTCGAACTCCCCCCGATACTCACCTTCACCTGCGCCTGCGTGATCCCTTGCAACTCCCAAGGAACCTGGACATTGATCTGGCCCTCCGAAACAAAGTGGATCCTCCCTGGCGCGCTGATCCGCCGCTCCGGAACGTCGAAGCTCACGCTGACCCCGCCGAGAGACAGCGGCAAATACGACGTGCTGAAGACCTTGGTCAGATCGCTCAAATTCCGGCCGAAGATCGACACGTAGGAACCCGGAGCAGCCGCCCGAAGCTGTTGGGGACTGTCGGCGGGTACGATTCCATTGGTGGCAATAGCGGGCAGCAACCGGCCATACCCATTGAAACTGATGGTCAAGCCGCCGGCCTGCGCGATGAATTCCTGGGCGCCGATTTGCGGTCCGAGAATCACCCGGGCCTCCGAGATGCCCAGCGGGTCCGTCGACGGGAAGGCCACATCCACTCTCCCGCCGCCCAGCGTGGCGCGATAGGTCACGGGAACATTGTTCACCGGCACGCCGTACCGGTCCACGGCCTTGAAAAGGACACGGATCGCCTGGTTCACCGGCGCGTCGAAGTTCGTGCCCCGGAGCGGAATCAGGTTCGCCACCGTTCCCTCGCCCAGCAGGTACAAATACGGTATCCGGTAGACGAGCCGGCCCGCCACCACCTCGATTTCGCCTTCGTGCGCGCCCGCGGCCGGAGCGGCCCCTTCCAGCCGCACGGTGATCTGGCGGCTCTGGCCGTTGGGCAGCACAAAGCTCGATTCGCTGAAGGCGACTCGGGCATTCCGGTCCGCCGTCAGGTTTCGCGCCGAAATCTGGATCTGGGCGGCCCCTCCCGACACGTTGCTGATGCGAAGCGATCGCGCCACCGGGACTCCCGTGCTGTTGAGCACGCCGAACGAAATCGTCGCCGGCTCGAAGGTGAGCCCCGGTTCAGCAGCCGCTTCCGCGTTCACCAGCCCCGCCCCCACGCCCAACGAACTGGCGCGAAACGCCCGGCCGCTCGAGTCGACGTCCTGCACTACCGCCGACGCCGTGTTCACTACGGCGGACTTCATTTGCGCGGCCGTCGCCGCACGCACCCGTTGCTTGAACAGCGCCGCTGCCCCGGCCGCCAGTGGCGCGGCAAAACTGGTTCCCTCTGCTGCCACATAGCCGTTGGCGGAATACATGTCTCCGTTGGGGTCGAATCGCTGCGTCGCCATGTACAGGGCGTAGCCCGGTGCGGCCACCTCAGGCTTCAACAGCGAGTCGCCGATCGACGGACCGAACGACGAAAAGTATGCGACAAAATTGGGGTCCACCGCCACGGCGAACAGGTTCGGATCGAGGGTTACCTCCCGACCGGGGTTCGAGCGCAAGAACGTCCGCAGCGCCTGTCCCGCCGTGCTCCCGATCATCGCCGTCGGAATGCCCGTCTGCCCCAGCCCGGTGACTGGGAATAGAAAGTCGCTGCCTTCGCTCTGTTCGATCAGAACGGCCACCGCGCCGGCCTTTTGCGCGTGAACCACCTTGGTGGCGAAATTGCACGTGCCGCGGCGCACGATGGCGACCATTCCCGCCAGTGATCCATTCTCCAGGGGCAGGCAGGCCAGCCCTTGGTCCTGCAGATCAGTCACGTCTCGCGCCGGTGCGCGCAGAATGCCGGTCGGCGGAGGCCCATCTTCAGAAAACAGAGCCCGTATCTCGCGCAGGTTCGCAGGCGCATCGCCGGTCACGCGCACCGCCGCGAAATAGCGCTGCTCATTTGTCGTGGCCGCCACCGCCAGCGCCGACGGGGCCGAGGCCGGCGATTCCACCGAATTCAGCGTCGGTTCTCGTTCCGTCCCGCTGTCACCGGAGTTACCCGCACTGGCTACTATCAGCAAGCCCAGCCGCGCGGCATTCTCCACGGCATCGGCACGTGGATCGCACGGGCTGTTCCCGCTCAGGTCGCAGGTCGACCCCCGGTCGTTTGGAGCCCAAATCGCCGGACTGCCCAGTGAAAGAACCGCGATTTCCATGCCGTCATTGATCGCATCCTCGAGCGCGCGTATCAGCGCGTCGTCGAAGGTGACGTCGTTCACCCCGGGAGCGCCAAATATTTTGTAGTTGCCCAACTGGGCCCGCGTGGCCACCCCGGAAATGGGTCCAAGGGGGCTCTGGTGGCGTACGCCTGCGGCCACCATCGCGACTGCCGTCCCGTGACCCACACGATCGCGGGCAGATAGATCGTCAGGCCGCGAATCTTCCGGCACGTCGCCCAGCACCAGCATGTCGACGTAGGACCGGGCGACAATCACCTTGTTATTCGTGAGGGGACAGTCGATTTCACGGCACCGCGGAAATCCGGCCGGAATCGGGAGTGACGAGTCCTGAAAGGCCGGATGACTGTTGTCGATGCCCGTGTCGAGCACCGCGATCCGAACCCCGCGGCCCGCGTTCTGCTCCCCGCCCAGCGCCTGCCACGCCTGTTGCGCACGCACCAAGTCCACCGCTTTCACGGCGTGCCGCTTTACCGGCTCCAATTCCACCACGCGCCGCACGCCCGGCAGCGCTTCCAAGGCCGCGCGATCACCCTTGCCGGCTACAAAAACCGCATTGAGGATCGTCTGCGTCGCGCCCGTGACCACAAAATCCCGCGCCTCCGCGTGCGCCCGCACCTGCTGTTGGGCCGACTCGATCAATCGCCGGTGATCCACCGCTGCCGCCCGGTTTTTCACCGTGCTGGCATCCATCGCCGCCACCGGCGGGGCGTCCAGAATCAGCGCATACCGGTTTGCGTTGCGTGCCTCGACAGCCAGAGGCAGGAATGCGGTCAGAAAGATGGTAAGCGTACGCACGTTCTTACGACGGTCGAGCACGCAGGAAAGTTGCCGCCAGGGCGAGGCTAAGTGGAATCGGGGCAACACGAAGGCCATCATTACGAAAAAGCAAAAAATCGTTTGAGGAGTCTTTTTTTGCCACGCGCACTTGTGCTACCATAGCAGTGCTTCCATGGATCGCCACATGCGCGTTCCTTCACCCTCCGGCTCCGATGAACCCACTCATCATTCGAAATATCGGTGTGCGTCCACGCGGATTCGGACGAGGCGTCTGTAGGACATAGGCAACCATCGGGGTAATTTCAGCCCTTTTTAGGCTAGGCACGGAGCGTTTATCGAAAGAATGGGTTTCACCGTTTTCCTTGGCAATCTTCCGACTTGGGTCACCAAAGATGACATCAAGTCTTGGCTCGCGGCAGAGAATCTGGTCGCCGATGACGTAAAAGTCATCCGCAATCCGGAAACACAAGAATCGAAGGGTTTCGCTTTCATTGAAGCGCCCAACCAGGAGGAGATGCAGAGCATCATCCGCCGGTTTGACCGCGCCCCCCTGGAAGATCGCCTCCTTCGCGCCAATCCCGCGCAACCTCCCAAGTCGAAACGCCCAACCGCCAATGGTCCCGCCGGGACGCAACCG
>Ga0138256_10008099_pt1 | contig 11068 bp, 6 predicted proteins | sample KNB2016incub_MG_FD_105486 | JGI IMG/M metagenome (GOLD analysis project Ga0138256, IMG submission 105486) | Active sludge microbial communities from wastewater in Klosterneuburg, Austria - KNB2014incub_MG | ecosystem: Engineered > WWTP > Activated sludge > Unclassified | place: Austria...
CAGGCTTCGGTCATGCCAACCGCCCGCAGCGCCATCATGCCCCGCGCAATGAGCGCCTTGGCCAAACCCTGCCGGCGGTAGGGCCGCCGCACGGCAATGGGATCCGTCCAGCCGCGCTTCAAGCCATAGGCCTCGTTGTCCGAGGTGATGATCGAGACATGCACCTCACCCGCCACCTCGTTTGTTCGCGCATCCCACGCCACCTGCCACAAGTCCTGGCGGCTGAACGGGTCTTTGCCCCAGCCTTCCATCTCGCTCTCGGTGGCCTCTCTGTGACCAAAGTGATCGCGGAAGGCCTCGTTGCGCGCGGCAAAAATGGCCTTGAACTGGGCGGGCGCAACCGCGCGGGTCTCAACGCCCGCAGGCAAAGGCAGGTCTGGGATAGGCGCGCTCAGGTCGCGCTTCATCAAAAAGCCATACCGGAACGGCGTGAATTCCGCGTTTTGTAAAAGCGCAATCTCCTCGGTCATCGCACCCACCACGCTGGTTTGGAAAAAGCGCGGCCCGGTGTGCGGGTTGGCCCGCGCCAGTTCCGTGCTATGCGCTATGCACCACTTGAACAAAGCCGGATATGCGCCCGCTGCCCGCGCCTCTTTTGCGGCGCAGATTTCGTGCCACGCCACTTGCTCGCCAACGTCATTCGTGTAAAAACGCACCCGGCCATAGCCCGCTGGCTGGCCGTTCATCTCGGCAAAAATCATATCGCGCTCTGGCGCAAAGTCGCTGCGGCCAGTCCAATAATTTTCAATGCTATGGGCAGTCTCGGCGAATGGGATACCATCCGCCGCAAAACTGGCCGACTGAATCTCTGCCGCCGCCGCAAAATCTTGTTTGCCCATAAATGGGCGGAAAGTGAATGTGTTTGTCATGATGTTTTTCTTGATGGGAGGATGGGAGATGGAAGACGGAGGACGGAAGACGGCCTTTCCGTCCTCCGTCTCCTGTCTTCCGTTCTTTTACTCCATCGCCAATACAGTCCAAGACCGTCCTCCGTCTCCCATCTACCGTCCCTTTATTCCTTGGCCAAAGTTGTTGGTTTGCCAAACAAGGTCGAAATTTCGGCTTCACTCAACTCTGATTTAGCAGAGCGTTTGCCCCAAAACTTTGTTTTGTTCAACATTGCAGTTGGAATCACGATGCTCATTCCATCACCGAGATCGTAAAGTGTGAAATCTGCCAGAACGCCAATTTCAAAACGCAACGCGCGCGTTTTTGATAGTTTTAGCAGCAGCAAAATCAATTTCGTCAACAAGTCACCCTCTTTTAGAGATGGCGACCGTTTTGTTTTAACCAACGACCGCCATCGCCAAATCTTTATTTACTTCATCACTTAAAAACCCGTCTTCCGTCTTCTGTCTTCCGTCTTCGCTCACCTTCATCTCCTCGTCCCGAATCACATCATTTTCGGTGTTGCCCTGCTCCTTAAGTTGCAGGTCATACAGGGCGCGGTATTCGCCGCCCAGCGCGTAGAGCTGTTCGTGCGTGCCTTCCTCGGCCACGCGGCCATCTTTTAGCACCACAATTTTGTCTGCGCCCAGCACCGTGCTGAGCCGCTGCGCCACCACGATGCTCGTTCTGCCTTGCATCACCTGCGCCATCGCCTTTTGAATGGCCGCCTCGGTGGCGGTGTCCACCGCGCTGGTGGCCTCATCCAAAATAAGCAAACGCGGGTTCATGATGACCGCCCGCGCCAGCGCCACGCGCTGTTTTTGCCCGCCGCTCAAACCCACGCCGCGCTCGCCCACTTTTGTGTCGTAGCCCTTGGGCAACTCGTGAACAAACTCGTGCACATGCGCAATTTTTGCGGCCTCAATCACCTCTTCCAGCGTGGCGTCTGGTCTGCCAAACGCGATATTCTCTTTGAGCGAGGCGCTATACAAAAACGTCTCTTGAGGCACAATGCCAATGCCGCCGCGCACATCCTTTAGGCGCATTTCGCGCACATCTTTGCCATCCAGCTTCACGCTGCCACCGGTCACATCGTAAAAACGCGGCACCAGGTTGATGACGCTGCTTTTGCCGCTGCCCGTGCCACCCAGGATCGCCACCGTCTGCCCCGGCTCCACCGTGAAGCTGAGCCCGGCCAACACCGAGGTGGTCAGGTCATCTGGAAAGCTAAAGCTCACATCCGCAAACTCCACTCTGCCGCTCCCCTCGCCCATCCAGGGGATGGCGTCCGGGCGGTCTTTGATCGTCTCTTCGGCATCGAAAATCATGAACAAACGCGGGGCCGCCGCCGCCGCCTGGCGCATGATGTTGACCAAAAAGCCCACGCTGCGCAAAGGCCAAATCAGCCCCCAGATATACCAGTTGAAGGCAAAGAACACGCCCAGGGTCAGCGTGCCTTCCATCATGCGAATACACCCAACCAGCACCAGCAAAATCCAGGACATGGCCGAGAAAAAATCTGCCGATGGAAAGTAGTCTGCCTCCAGCTTTGCGCGGTAGACGTTTTTCTCTTTGTTCGTGCTGTTCTCTGCGCCAAACTTGCTCACCGCAAAACTTTCGCGGGCAAAGGCTTTCACCACTCTCGCCCCGCTCACGTTCTCTTGCAAAACGGTTGTCAGCTTGCCCATTTGCTCGCGCACGGCTTCCCACGCGGGGTCAATGCGGCTTCTGAACCGCACAATTTCCCTCAGCAAAAGCGGGTAAGGGATGAGCACGAACAACGTGAGTTGCCAGTCCAACGCCAAACACATCACAAGGGTGAACATCAAAATCAGCGCTTCGCTAATCAGGATGCTGAACCCAAACGAGACAAACTGCTCCACCGCGTCCATGTCGCTCATCATGCGAGACATGATCTGCCCGGTGGGCGTTTTGGCATACCAGCTAAACGGCAGGTATTGCAGCTTGCGGTATAGCGTGTTGCGCAGGTCGCGCACAATGTTCGCGCCAATGACACCCTGCCAGTAGCCCTGCAAATACTGCGCCGCGCTGCGAATGATCGTGATGCCCATCAGCAAAAGCGAGAACATCGTCACGTTTTGCATGTTTAGCTTTGAGATGCCGTCATCCACAATCAGGGTGAGCACATACGGCGTGATGGTGTTGCCAATGGTCATCACGATGATGGCCAGCGCGAGCAAGACCAACAGCCCGCGATACGGCTTGAAGAACGGAATCAATCGTTTTAAATATGCCATTTTGCGATCCTTACCACTCAATCTTTTCACCGCTGAGACGCTTAATTTTTTATTCTCTGCGTCTTTGCGCCTCTGCGGTGCGCTGCACAAACCGAAAAACAAAAAGAGCCACGAGTGCTTGTCTGCGCTCGTGGCTCTTTTAAAAAGCCTGTCAATGAGTCTGGTTAAACCCTCTTTCGACCGGTTAAATCATGACGTTGACCATGCACGAGGCGCAGTACGGCAGGGAACGGAGCGATTCCGCCCGCCCGAACCTTGATGAAGAAGAGTCTGCTTGTCATCTTTTTCTTACCTCGTTAAAAATCTTGTCTAACGTCTAACCAGCGGAAAGTATAACAGAAGGCGAAAGTTTGTCAAATTCGCTTTGCATTATCATTCCGCGTGTGAATAATGCCGCGCCCCTGCGCCTGAGCCAGCACAGCCTGGGCGATTTTGCCGATTGCCCGCGCCGCTACTACCTGCGTTACATCGCTCAGCAGGCGTGGCCGCTGGTCGAGGCATCGCCCACCGGCGGGCTGACCGCGCTGCAATACCGCGAATATCTGCGCAAAGGCGCGTTGCTTCATCGCTGGATAGAGCGGCATTGGCTGGGAATTGACGAAACACCGCAAACCGACGACCCCGAGCTGCAAACCTGGTGGGCGCGGTTTTTAAGCGCAGACTTCTCCCATCTGCCCGCAACCCGCACCCCAGAGCTTGAACTAACCGCGCCGCTGGGCGAGGCCAGTTTGTATGCGCGGTTTGATCTGCTGGCCTGCCAGCCCGGCCAGGCCGTGATTGTGGATTGGAAAACCCTGCGCGGCGAGACCGCGCCCAGCTACCAAATGCTCAAGCGGCGGATTCAAACGCGGGCCTATTTGTATGTGCTGGCGACGGCGGGCGCACCGTTCAACGAGGGCCATCCGTTTGAGCCGGAGCAATGCGCCATGCGCTATTGGCTGGCAAATTTTCCAGATCGCGCCTGGGTGGAAATCACCTACTCCCGCGCAGAGTATGAGGCAGACAAAGCCATGCTATCTGGTTTGGTGGATGAGATTTCGCGCGGGCAAACGATTGAGGATTTCCCCAAAACGTCCGACGAGCGCAAGTGCCGCTACTGCGAATACCGCACGCTGTGTCATCGCCTCGGCGCGCCGGGCGCCATCACCCCGGAATTTGACCCCGAAACCGCGCTGGACGGCGAAGTGGGGGAACTAGACTACTGAAGGGGCTGACAAGGGTGAAGAGGGTGAAAGGGGTGATGCGTCATCCAAATCATCCCTTTCATCCTTGTCAGCCCCTTCATCTACGTCTCTATTTCGCCATCTGCGTCAAAGCGTCAAACGCCGGGCGCGGCGAACCATCTTTATGGATGATGCTGTATGGCAGCGCGTTATTCTTGTCGGCGGTCGCGTCGGTCTTGGCGATGTAATCCAAATTGAACACCACGCCAAACTTCACATACCCCAGCGAGCGCATGATGCTGAACCCCTGCACAATCCAATCCGCCTGTTCCTTCTCGGTGTTATCCAGCGCAAAGTCAAACCCGGGCGGCGCGCCAGCCACCCCCAAATTCTCCATGCTGGGCCAGCCAAACTCGGTCACACAAATCGGCTTATTGGTTTTTTGGCGGTAAGTCGTAATGGTGCTCAGGAACGACCACGAATGATGCGGGTTATCAAATGGCCCGCGGAATTTAGCAGTGGGGTCGTTATAACCCGAGTTCCATTCCTTATCCGGCGGAAAGTTGAAGCCATTCAAGTGTACACCCACGCAATCCACCATCGCAGGCGCGCCCGCGGCCACCAGCTCATCCATATACACAAAGTCATCCATCGCCTTGCCGGGGTCATTCGCCCCGGTGGGTGAAAGCGCCGTCATCACCACCAGCAAGTTGGGGTCAATTTTTTTCAAGGCAGCAGAGATGGGCTGCAAATAGCGCACGTAATCCGCGCCTTTCATTTGCCCGGATGGAATTTTCCAATCGCGCTGAAGATTGACTTCGTTGAACACTTCAATCGCTTGCACACAGCCTTTGTAGCGCCCGGCGATGCGGCTGAAAAAGCGCACATTCTCGTTCACATCATCGGCTGGGCTGGGACGCACGCCGGGCGCATCTTGCACGCTGCGCGCCCATTGCGGCGGCTGGGTGATCGTCATGGCGAGATTGAGACCCTTCTTGTTCGCGTCGGCCACAAAAGCGTCCATCAATTGCCATTTGAACGCCTCCACCTGGCCTTTTTGCGGCTCAAACTCATACCAGTTCACCTTCATCCCCAGCCAGGTCATCTTCAACTTCTCGGCCACCACCGTGTTCCAAAAGCCAATATCGCCCACCAAAATGTTGCTCTTGATGCCCACGCCCATTTTTTGCGGGTCTGCCGAGCGCGGCTGCGGGCACACAAAATCGGCCAGGCCTTGCACTGCGCCCGCCGGGTCCATTGTGCTGATGGGTTTTGCGGTGGGCGCGGCGGCGGTTTGGCTGATGGGTTGCGTGGTTGCCGCGGCTGCTCGTGTTGGCGCGGCGGTCACTGCCGCGCTCGCAACATCCGTGGCATAAATGGTGATCTTGGGCTTAAACGGCGTGGCGGTGGCCGCAGCCCCGCCCAGCCCGCCCTTGCTCAGCGCAGAAATGCCCGCGGCGACCAATCCCACGCCCACGCACAACACAACCCCAGCGGCAATTCCGCCAATCATCATGCGGCGCTTGCGCTGGTTATCAGGGTTAATTTTGGGGTCAAAAGAATATCGGCTCATGAAAAATGCAAAAATTCAACTAAAACAACCTCAGTTCTGGTTAAGGGTAAGCCTGTCATTTCGAGCGAGGAACGAGCGAGAAATCTGCGAAAATGGCACGCGCCAAGCCCGATTTACGCGCAGATTCCTCCGCCTTCGGCGTTCGGAATGACAGATTTAAGTTCTTTTTTAGCCTTATGCTTCATTGCAAATTGATAAAACTTAACCAAAACTCACGTTAAAACAAAAAACAATTTATACCCCAGAGACACAAAGACGCCGAGTTTTTTTATTCTCAGCGTCTCTGCGTCTCTGCGGTGTAAAAAATCTTACTGCGCCGCGGCGCGGATGGAGCCGCAAGCCGGGCAGGAGCCATCCGGCCGGAAGATGGAATACGCCACCTGCGGGTCGTTGCCATCCTGCTTATGGAAGTTGGCGTTCCACACAATCACCAGCCGCACTTTGCCACTCTGGCGAGAACGCGTCACCACTTCGGCTTCCCACGCGGCCTGCTGGGCCAGCGTGATGCCGTTGCCCCATTCAAAGCCGGGCGGCAGGCTGCCCATCACGCCGTCCTTGGTCACATAACCCATCTCGGTAAAGCACACCGGGCGGCCCATGTTGTTATACGCCGTGTCCAGCGTGCCATAAAAATACCAGGATGGGTGCCCGCCCGGGTTGCCGCCGGTTGTCACCGATGGCGCGTTGGGGCTGCCGTTAAAGTGCGCTCCTTGACAATCCATGTAATTGGCGGCACCAGCCGCGCGAGCGCGGGCCAGGAACGGCGCGTCATCGCACCCGCTGGGGGTGCAATTGCCGCCAAAGTAGCCGGTGGGGGCCGCCGCGCCGCCAATCACCAGCGTGCCGCCGTTCGCGGCTTTAATCGCCCCATACGATTGGCGGAGCAGTTCGGTGTAATTTTCCGGGCTGACGTTGGAGCCACCCACTTCGCGGTCCAAGTTTGGCTCGTTCCAAATTTCAATGGCATCCGCGCCTTGTTTGGCCATGGCCGCCACGCCCGCCGCATAGGTTGGGTAATAACCGCGGTCGGCAAACCGCGAGCGGTTGCCAATGACGCCCAGCAAAACCTTGATGCCGTTGGCGTGCGCCGAGTTGACGATCCAGCTCACATCCGGCGCGCCAGAATCAAACACAATTTGAACCTTGATCCAGTTCATGCCTGCTTCGCTGCGCATCCGCGCAAGATAACCAGCCATGTTGTTGCCCGTGTCAATGTGCGCGCCAACACCCAGCCATCCGCCGCTGCTGGGCGGGGGAACAACCGCGGCGGGGGCGGTGGTCGCCGCTGCTGCCGGGGCAACCGCCACAGGCGCCGCTGTTGGCCGAACAACCGCAACCACCACAGGTTTGGGTGTGGCGGTGGGTGGCACCGGCGTGGGCGTGGGCACAACCACTTCCACGTTCACCGTGCCGCGGTCATTTTGCCCGGTCAGCGATGCGCCCAGCACATATTTGCCCGCCTGCGCCGGGGCTGTCCATTCGTAGGTCATGCCTTTGCCATTGGCATCGGTCACGCCGTTCACGCTCCACGCCAGGCTGCTGGCGGGCGCGGCGGTTTGCGCCGTCGCCTGGTTCATTGCGCTGATGGCGCTTGCGATGGCCTCAGTTCCGGCCCCAGCCCCATCCAGCCCGCGCACAGAAACCCCGCGCAGGTTGTATTGAGCCAGCATGTCCAGCTTCTTCTTCAAGCTGGCGGCGGTGTTCAGCCACACGGTTTGCGTCGCGCCGGTCGCATCGGCAAATGAATAGCGATACGTCTGCGTGTCGGCGTCATATTGAATGCTGGCCGGGTCTACCAAACCCGTAATTTTGAGTTTGACCTTTTGGCCCGGCGTGAGCGGCGCAGAAAGCGGCTGTTCTGGCACAACTTGTCCCAGCGGTTGCAGCGCCTCGGCTGCGCTGATAAATTGCGTGGTGCCATCGGCGGCCTGTTTTACGCTTTGCGCAGAAATCACGGCCTGCAATTTGTCTTTGCCAACCCGCGAGATGGCCCAGTTCATCAACGCATCCAGCGTGCTGGCCTGGAACAAAGTCGGGTCGCTGGTCATATCCAGCTTGATGGAATCTGCGGCCGCCGCGATTGAGCGCACGTCGTAGCCATTGGTATTCCACATCGTCTCTGGGTCAACGCTGTTTGTTTTAACCGGCGCGGGCAACACCACCGTGAGCGTCTTGCCTTTGGCGTGAAGCGCATCGCCCAATTTGGTCAAAAACTGGGCATAGGCATCTTGCGAGGCCGCATCCAGCCCGCGGTAATCAATTTCCGCGCCAGCATAGTTGCCAATACGCGCCACCAAGTCCACGATGTTGGCGATGTGCGCGTCGGCGGCCTTCGGGCTGGCCAGCATGTCTTTGAGCAGTGTGCGGTTGATTTGACTGGCGGAGGTCCAGTTGCGAATGACCGGCGTGACTTTGGCATTGCCATCCACGCTCGCCAGCAGGCTGCGGTCGCCCACCACCATGCCGTTATCGCCCAGGTAAAGACCCACCGGGTTAAGTTCGGTCAGGCCGGCCAATTTTGTCGCGTCCACGCTTTGGCCGTTGGCGGCCAGTTCGGCAGAAATGCCGGTCTGGGTGGGCGCAACTTGCATCAACATCACAGCAGAAGGGAGCTTGCTCACCGGCGCGAGGATGCTGCGGGTCGCGGCGTCTTGCTGCGCCCCCAGCCAGCGCCAGCGCTTGGCGGTTTCATCCCAGCCAAACACGGCCAGCGCGTCCAGTGATTTGGCCTCGGCGGGCGCCTTCACGCGCAAGGTCGCCATTTTTGGGGCGGTGTTGCATCCCTGAATCTGGTAAAACGCGCTGGAGGGCTTTGCGCCATCCGGCACGGCCTGCGCCGCGGTTTTTACGCTGGCGCTGCCAGAGTTCACGCTAAAATCGTTCTGCGCCACCGATGACAGCTTCACCCCAAACGCGCCTTTCAGCGCATCTGGCAACACGTTTACGCTCAGGCCATCGGCTGTACTAACCGTGGTGCGGCTGGCGCTAAAGTCATCGCAGCTGTTCTGGCTCAGCGCCCGCACGGCAAAAAAGGCCAGCCCGGCGATCAAAATCAGGCCAAGCGCCAACCCGCCATATTTGACGATGCTGCCCGGCGCAAAACCGGCAGCCAGCGCCTTGCGCTCTCGCGGGGCTTTTGGCGCGCGGGGCGGTTTGGACTGGCGATACTTTGTGTTTTTGGGCAGTTGGTCAATCACCGGCGTGGATGTTGGCTCTCCGCCAAAGTCATCCTGCGATTGATTTATTCCGTCATCACTCATGTTCTGTTTTCTTCTCCTCAATCAACGGGCAAGAGTTTGTTCTTTTGTACCCTGTAAGGTGTAGCGCACAAAACAGGCCCAAAACTTGCGCCTCGCATCTTGTTTCACGCCACACCCTATATTTTTATGGAAACTCTCTATCGAATCAAAAGATTCTAGCATGACGGCATTTTGAAACATCCTTTTCTGAGCCGTCAACTCAATCTTGGCGCGCCGCAGCGCGAGAAAAGGAAATCTGAGCAAGGTGAAAAAGTCGGGCTGGTTGGTGGGCAGCCTTTTGGCCCGCAAAGGCTTTAGCAGCCCGACTTCATGGCGCGGCGCAAATTGTTGCGCGGCTTGTCTTATCTGCCGGATAACTGGGCAATGGCTCGGTCAATCCGCTCCAGCGTGGTGGCTTTGCCCATCACAGCCATTGTGCCAAACAGCGGCGGGGTCACGCTCTTGCCGGTCACGGCATTGCGAATGATGGTGAACAATTGGGTGGGCTTGAGCGCGAGATCATCGCCCAGCTTGCGCATAGCCTCTTCCATCGCGGCCGCGTCGTCAAAGTTTGGCAATTCATCCAAAACGCGGCGGCTCTCTTTGAGCGCGTGCAGCGAAAGATGCAGCTCCATCTTTGGCCCAATCAATTGCTCTTGCGGCGGCGTCACGATGTCGCTAAACACAAAATCCACAAACGGCGCGGCCTCGTTCAGCTTTTTAATGCGCTCGGTGATGAGCGGAATCATGCGCAATAACTTCTCATGCTTTTCTGGCGTATCCACCACCACGCCAGCCTGGGCCAAAAACGGCTCCAGCCGCTTCGCCAAATCCTCGGCGGGCAGCCGGCGAATATGCACGCCGTTCAGCCAATCCAGCTTGTTGTATTCAAACACCGCCGGAGAAATGCCCACCCCATCCAGCGAGAACTTGGCGATCAGCTCGTCAATTGTGAACACGTTTTGCTCATCGCCGTTGCCGGGCGCCCAGCCCAGCATTGCCAAAAAGTTAATCATGGCCTCTGGCAAATAGCCCTGATCGCGGAACTCCCAAATGGTCTGCGCGCCGTGCCGCTTGCTCAGCTTGCGCCCGTCGTTGCCGTTCACGTTGGGCGTGTGCGCCCACACGGGCTGATCCCATCCAAAATACTGGTAAAGCAGCACGTGCTTGGGCGCGCTGGGCAGCCAGTCATCGCCGCGCAAAACATGGGTCACGCCCTGCATGTGGTCATCCACCACCACCGCCAGATGGTAGGTGGGGAAGCCATCGCTTTTGAGCAAAATGGCGTCATCCACATTGGCATTTTCAAACACCACCTTGCCTTTCAGCGCGTCATTCAGCACGGTTTGGCCGTTGGGCGGCAAAATGCGCATGCGCACCACGTGCGGCTCATCTGGTTTGATGTCTGTCCGCAGGCGCATGTGCTCGTGAAAACGAAAGTTTTGTTTTTTCGCCTCTGCCTCTTTGCGCATGGCGTCAAGCTCTTCGGAGGTCTCGTTGGATCGGTAGGCGTAGCCGTTGGCGATCAGCCACTCGCTGCGCTCTTTGTAAAACGCCAGCCGCTGGCTTTGCACAAACGGTTTTGGCACGCCGTGATACGACCCATCTGCCAGCGCTTCTGGGTAATCCTCGTTTGTCTTCATCGCCGCAAGTTCGGCATGATCCGGCCCGCCATCCAACTGAATGCCCAGCCAGTCGAAACTTTGCAAAATGCGGCGGGCGCTGCCCGGCACGTAGCGCTCCTGGTCGGTGTCTTCCAGGCGGATGTAAAACTCGCCGCCGGTGTGCTTGGCCAATAGCCAGCTAAATATGGCGGTGCGGATGCCGCCAATGTGCAACTCGCCCGTTGGTGAGGGCGCAAATCGTGTGCGTGCTTTCATGTTTTTATGCTTGGTTATTATCTCTTAATAAAACAACCGACGATGGACGATGGACGATGGACGATGG
>Ga0138256_10008100_pt1 | contig 11068 bp, 7 predicted proteins | sample KNB2016incub_MG_FD_105486 | JGI IMG/M metagenome (GOLD analysis project Ga0138256, IMG submission 105486) | Active sludge microbial communities from wastewater in Klosterneuburg, Austria - KNB2014incub_MG | ecosystem: Engineered > WWTP > Activated sludge > Unclassified | place: Austria...
ATGCTCGGCTTGCCGACGATGTACCGGCGCGCATACGACTGCACGTCGGCCAGCGTCTGCTTCGCCATGCCGTCGATATACCCCATGTAGTACTCGATCCCCGAGACGCTCCACCAGAAGCCGAGCGTGTGGGCAAAGCCGCTCGCCCGATCCTCGCCGTACGCGGTGCTCACCGCGCGTTCCGCCTTCACGTTGGTCAGCTGCTCCTGGGTGATGTAGCCCGGGTCGGCAAACTTGGCGATCTCCGCGTGCAGCGCGGCGATCGCCTCCTTCGTGCGCTCGGGCGTCGTCTGGCCGAGCACCGAGATCGGCCCCTTCTGGTCGAGCGTGTAATAGTTCACGCCGACCGACTGGAAGATTCCGGTGTCGACCAGCCGCTTCTGCAGCACCGAGACCGATTGGTTGAGGGCGTCGGAGAAGACATCGGCTGCGTAGGTCCCCCCAGGATCCTTCCTCACGCTCGGCCCCTGCCACTCAACCTGGACGGTCACTGCGTTCACCGGCTGCTCCACGATGACCGCCTCGTGCCCGGTGAGGTCGGGAATCGGCGGGATCGGATCCTTCGCGAAGGGATCGTTCCCCTTCTTCCAGTCGCCGAAGATCTCCTCCGCCAGCTGAAACACGCGGGTGGGCTCCACGTCGCCGGTGACGATGAGCGCCGCGTTGTTGGGGACGTAATACTTCTGCTGGATCTCGCGCATCTTGTCCGGGCCAACCGTCTGCAGCACCGACCGCTCGCCGATGATGTTCTTGCGGCTCCACTGCCCCGGGTACAGGCGCTTCCCCATCGCTTCCTGCAGGGCGAAGAACGGGTTCGCCTCGTTGCGGTCGTATTCACCGAGCACCACCTGGCGCTCTCGCTCCAGCTCCTCGCGCAGGAACTTCGGTTCGCGCAGTGCGGCGGCGATCAGGCGCACCGCGCCCTCCAGCGAGTCCTTGGGGAGCGTGATGTAATAGTTGACGCGCTCTTCCTGTGTGGTGCCATTGAAGACCGCCGCCAGCTCCGACGCCCGTTCGATGAACTGGTCTGGCTGTGGCAGCTGGGCGTTGGCCTTGAAGAACATGTGCTCGTACATGTGGGCCAGCCCTTCGTAGCCCGGCGGCTGGGTGAACGACCCGTTGCGCACATTGATCTCCACCGTGGCCAGCGGGACGCCGTGGTTCTCGGCGACGATCACCTCCATCCCGTTGGCCAGGACCTTCTGGTGGATGAACTTCTCCAGGTTCGCGCGCTGGGCGTGGGCCCTGGGCGCAAGGAAGGTGATGGCGAGCAAGGCGATGGCCAGCGGGCGAGTAAGAGGCCCGGCAAGGCGCAGCGAACGCTGCCGCGCGCGTCCCGCGCGCGGCATTCCCCATCGCCTCTCCTGTTGTCCTGTGGTCGTTCGATTCGATCCCGTCATTCGATCCTCGAGTCGTCATTCGGGGCGGCGGCGGCAGACGGCCGCAGCCACTGGTGCTTCCCTCTACACACAAACGCCCGCTGCGGTCGCCGCGTTCGCCCAGCCAAGGCGGGCGCTAGCGGCAGCGCAGGCGGGGTCGGTGCGGGCGCCACACCACGTCGAAGCATAGTCCGGCGTGGTCGCGACGGGCGAGTGGTGGCGTGAGCGTCACGCCCCCGCTTTCTTTCGCGCCATCATGACGATCCCCCCTGCTACCGTGGCCGCATTCGCGGACGCCGCGCGCGGGACGCTTGCACCCGAGCGCCTGCGCTATGCCGTCCCGCTCGCCCCGTACACCACCTTCAGGATCGGGGGTCCCGCCGACCTTCTGTACGACGCCACGTCGGCCGACGACCTGGCGGCAGCGGTGCATCTCGCGCGCAGTACGGAGACTCCCCATTTTCTGCTCGGGCTCGGGGCGAACATCCTGGTGGGCGACCGCGGCGTTCGTGGTGTCGTGATCCGCAACGTGGCTCGCCACCATGCCTTCGTCGATGATACGGCGCTGCGCGCCGAGAGCGGGGCCACCGTGCGTGACCTCATTTTCGCCAGCATCGAGCGCGGGCTGTCGGGGCTCGAGCACTACATAGGCATCCCCTCCACCGTTGGCGGCGCGGTCTGGCAGAACCTGCATTTTCTCGCCCCCGCACCCGAGCGGGAGCGCACGATGTTCATCGCCGAGGTGGTCGAGTCGGTAGAACTGCTCACCGAGGGCGGCGAACGCATCACGGTCGACGCGGCAGCCATGGATTTCGGCTACGACACGTCCCGGCTGCATCACACGCGCGACGTGGCGCTCGCCGTGACGTTTCGCCTAACGCCGAGCGATCCGTTCGTGATGCACCGCATCCTGCAGGAGAACCTGAGCTGGCGTGGGGCGCGGCACCCGTGGCTCGACATTCATCCCAGCGCCGGCTCCATCTTCAAGAAGATCGAGGGGGTGGGGGCGGGGCGCCTCATCGACCAGTGCGGGCTCAAGGGGTACCGCATCGGCGGCGCGCAGATCTCGCACATCCACGCCAACATCATGGTCAACCTCGGCCACGCCACGGCCGCCGACGTGCGTGCGCTGATCGCCCACGCCCAGCAGGCAGTCGTCGATCGGTTCGATCACCGACTGGAGCCGGAGATCGCGTTTGTGGGGGAATTCTAGGTCGACTCGGACTCTCGGACCGTTCGCGCCCGACCGTTGATCAGCGTACCGCAGGGCGTGGTTACCGCCGCCGCGAGCGCTCGAGGAACCCCGCCACCTTCTGCAACGCCGCCTCCAGTTGCGGTATCGGCGCCGTGTACGCGAAGCGCACGAACTCGTGCGCCCGGTGCTGCCCGAAATCGCGCCCGGGCGTGAGCGCCACCCCCGTCTCGGCCAGGAGCTCGCGCACGAAGGTCCATGAGTCGTGCGTGAACGGACTGCAGTCCACGTAGACGTAGAACGCTCCGTCCGGCCTGCAGGCGACGTCGAACCCCATCTGCGAGAGCGCCGGCACCACGAAGTCGCGACGACGATGGAGCTCGGCCCGCTGCGTCTCGTAGATCACCGTGCTCTCGGGCTCCAGCGCCGCCACACCGGCCCACTGCGACGGGGCCGACGGAGCGATGAACATGTGCTGTGACATGCGCTCGACCGCGTCGAAGTACGGCTCGGGAATCACCATCCACCCGAGCCGCCACCCCGTCATGTTGTAGTACTTCGAGAACGAGTTGATGACGAACACGTCGTCACCCAGCGCAGCGGCCGTCTGCGGATGCGTCTCGTAGGTCAGCCCGTGGTAGATCTCGTCCACGATGAGCGTCCCCCCCTTCGCCCGCACCACCTCATGGATGGCGCGCAGCTCGGCGTCGGGAATCGTAGTCCCGGTCGGATTCGCCGGCGAGGCCGCCATGACCCCCTTGGTCGTCGGCGTCCACCACCGCTCCACCAGTTCGGCCGTCAACTGGAATCGCTCGGCGGCGCCGACGGGAATCAGTCGCGCCTGCGCACCGCAAAAGGAGAGCAGCGCGCGGTTGGACGGATACCCGGGATCCGCCATGAGGAACTCGTCACCCGGATTGGCCAGAACGCCGAATGCGAGGGTGAGCGCCCCCGAGGCTCCAACCGTCACGAGGATGCGTTCGGCGGGAACGCTTACGCCATAGCGCTCGCGATAGTGCTGCGCGATGGCACGACGCAGCTCTGGAATCCCGGTTGGCACCGTGTAGTGCGTCTCGCCCCGTCGCAGCGCCGCGACAGCGGCGTCGACGACGCGCTCCGGCGTGGGAAAGTCCGGTTCTCCAACGCACATGAGCCGGACATCCTTTCCCGCGTTGATCATCTCCATCGCCTCGCGAAAGATCGCGACAGCGTAGAACGGCTCGATGGCCTGGGCCCGGGCGCTCATGGCTCCGACAGACATGACGTGCGCGCTTGAGGGAGAGTCGGACACGACGGTTCAGCGTCTGGGTGGGGAGGGAAGCGTCTCGAGCGCCTCGCGATGGCTCGTCCTGCCCATCGAAAACAACGAGATACGCAGAGGTATCGCAACGTGTAGCCCGCGGGAGATGCCCGTTGGTCCCGCAGCACTTGATTTGATCGTGTCCGACTGGCACACTCGTGCGGGTCAGCGACTCGTGAGCAACTCGATGGCGGCAGGGGAGGGCGCATTCGCATGACGGATTTCGCGTGGGCGTGGTCAGCAGCGCTTGTCTTGGCCATCGCTGGCGGAGCCAGCACGCCAGATGTCGGAAGCGGTTCCGTGAGCGCCATCGGCGTTTCCGGTGTCGTGTTTGACAGTCTCTCCGGAACTCCCCTGGCCGGTGCCGACGTGCAGCTCCTGCGAGAGGGAGCAAGCGCCCGCACCTACGACGCGCGCACCGACTCTGCGGGTCGCTTCACGATCTCGACGGTGGAAGCGGGAGAGTATGTCGCCGGTTTCTTCCATCCGCGCCTCGATTCGCTGGGGATAGACCTTCCCCCGGTCCGAGTGACGCTCAACGCCGAATCGCAGGTCGAGCTGCGCCTCGCCACGCCGTCGCGTCGGACCATCATCTCCGCCGTCTGCCCCGACAGCATGGCCGGCGATGACGCCACGCTACTCCTTGGGGCCGTGCGCGACGCTGCGCGAGGTGAGCGGTTGACGGGTGCAGTCGTCTCGGCGCAATGGAGCGGGCTCGCCTTTCAGGACGCGGGACTGGTCAGCGTCGAATTTGGAGGGATGGTCCCCGCGACAGCCGAAGGGCGCTTCGCCGTCTGCAACATCCCGCTCGACGCCGATGTCACCTTGCGAGCCGCGGTCGGAGCGGACACGAGCGGCGCGCTCTCGCTCCAGTTCCCCCCGCTCGGCATCCTTGCCCGCGACATCTTCGTCGCCCCGATCGGCAGCGATGAGCCCAACGCGTCAGCACGACTTTCTGGGCGGGTCACGTCAACGACCGGTGCCGCTGTGGCTGGGGCGCGCCTCTCGCTGTGGGGCTTTCCAGGAGCGGTACGCACCGACGAGACCGGAGCATTCGTTTTCGCCGAAGTTCCTGGTGGCTCGACGACACTGGACGTGCGCGCCGTCGGATACGAACCGGTGCGAATCGGGATCGACCTCCGCACCGACGCGCAGCGCAACAACACCGTCGCCCTCGTCGTCGCCCGCGCACCCACCACGCTGGCCCCGATCACGATCCTCGACACCAGGACCAGCGGCGTGCTGCTGCGGAGCGGGTTTGACAAGCGCGCCGAGGGTGGCGTGGGTCGCTTCCTCGACGCCGAAGCCCTGGAAAAGATGCAGGTCGTGAGCACCACCTCTGCCATCGCGCGATTTCCGGGAATGCTCTCCCGAACGAGCGGTCGCGGTAGTCGCCTGTTCATGCGCGACCCGAAAGGCGTCGTCTGCGCCCCCATGGTGTGGGTCGACGGGACGCCCTACTCGCCGAACGCCAGCGCCGACGTCGATGTCGCCATCGACATCGACCACTTCGCCAACCCCGACGAGATCGCCGGGATCGAAGTCTACCGCCGGGTGTCGCAGGCCCCGCTGCAGTACGCCGGCACCACGCAGAGCGCCTGCGGCGTGGTCGTGATCTGGCGAAAGAATATGTTGTAGAGGGGACGGGGGACGGGGGACGGGAGACGGGAGGGCACACCCGCGACATGAGCGAGTCCGCCCCGCCGACTATCCTTCTCCCGTCCCCCGTCCCCCGTCCCCCGTCCGCCCCCCTTGTCTCTCGTTGCCCTTCAGTCGGCCTCCATCGCCTTTGGCGGGCCCCCGGTTCTCGACGGTGCGTCGTTCTCCATCGAGCGCGGTGAGCGCGTCTCGCTCGTCGGGCGAAACGGGGCCGGCAAGAGCACCCTGATGAAGCTCATCGACGGCTCCCTGCGCCCCGACTCGGGCGAGATCGTGCTCCAGGGTGGCGTCACGGTTTCACGTCTGGAGCAGGACATCCCCGAAGGGGTGGCCGGAACGATCTTCGAAGTCGTCGCCGAGGGGCTGGGAGATAACGGCCGCCTGCTCGCGCGCTATCACGAGGCCTCGCTCCAGGTCGGCGTCGACCCGTCCGAGGTCAACCTCAAGACGCTCGACCGGCTGCACCACGCGCTCGACGCCGCCAACGCCTGGCAGCTGCACACCGTGGTCGAGACGGTGCTCCAGCACCTCGCGCTCGACCCCGACGTGCAATTCGCCGACGCCAGTGGTGGTCGCAAACGCCAGACGCTGCTCGCCCGCGCTCTGGTCCGCCAGCCCGATATCCTCCTGCTCGATGAGCCCACCAATCATCTCGATATCGAGGCGATCGAGTGGATGGAGGGCTATCTCATCGATCGCGGAACGACGCTGCTCTTCGTCACGCACGACCGGGCCTTCCTGCGCCGGTTGGCTACGCGAATCTTGGAGCTCGACCGCGGGCGTCTCGTCGATTGGGGCAGCGACTACGACACGTACCTCGAACGCAAGGACGCCGCGCTGTCGAGCGAGCAGAAGGCGTGGGATGAGTTCGACCGCAAGCTGGCGATCGAGGAGAAGTGGATTCGCACCGGCATCCAGGCTCGCCGCACCCGCAACGAGGGGCGCGTCCGGTCGCTCGAATCGATGCGCCGCGAGCGCTCGGCGCGGCGCGAGCGGGTCGGATCGGTCAAGCTCGCCGCGCAGGACGCCGAGCGATCAGGGCGGCTGGTCATCGAGGCGCGCGACGTAAGCTTCTCGCACGGCGACCGCCTCATCGCCCGCGACTTCTCCACCACGATCGTGCGTGGCGATCGTGTGGGCCTCATCGGGCCGAACGGTTCTGGCAAGACGACGCTCCTGCGCCTGTTGCTCGCCGAGCTACCGCCCGGCAGCGGGACCGTTCGGCACGGGACCGGGCTGCAGATCGCCTACTTCGACCAGCTGCGCGATGCGCTCGACCCCGAGCGCAGCGTGTTCGACAGCATCGCCGACGGCGCCGAGTGGGTCGAGCTGGCGCAGGGTCGCAAGCACGTGCACAGCTACCTGCAGGACTTTCTCTTTCCGCAGGACCGGGCGCGGACCCCGGTGCGCGCACTGTCGGGCGGGGAGCGCAATCGCCTCCTGCTCGCGCGCCTTTTCACGCGCACCTTCAACGTGCTCGCCCTCGACGAACCAACCAACGACCTCGACATCGAGACGCTCGACCTGCTCGAAGACCTGCTGATCGAATTCACCGGGACGCTGCTGGTCGTCAGCCACGACCGTGACTTTCTGGACAACGTGGTCACCAGCACCCTGGTGATGGAGGGGAAGGGCGCGGTTGGTGAGTACGCCGGCGGCTACGAGGACTGGGTGCGCCAGCGTGTATCCGCTGTCGAAGCGGCGCCCCGCTCCGCCTCCAAGCCTTCTCAGGTGATCAGCCAGCCGGCGACTGCCGGGCGCACCGAGAAACCGCGCAAGCTCACCTACAAGGAGCAGAAGGAGCTCGACGCGCTCCCCAACCGCATCGACACGCTTGAGCAGGAGAAGGGCGCGCTATACGAGCGCCTGGCCGACCCCGCCGTCCTGCGCGATGGCGCCGCCGTCGCGGCCTCCTCGGCGCGCCTCAAGGCCGTCGAGGTCGACGTCGCCGCTGCTGTGGCTCGCTGGGAAGAACTGGAGACCGTCGCCAGCCTGGCGCAGTAGATCGAGGCGAGCGCAGGCACACGGCGCCTCCCGTTTACCCGCGGCGCATCTTCCACGCATCGTAGCGCATGCGCAGGGTGCGCACCGGATTCGGGTTCTCGTCCGGCGTCGTATTCTCATCGGTCACGTTGAGAAACACGTCGTACGTCCCATCGTTGAACGACACCCCCTCACGCGACGACTTGTTCGCTGCCACGAGGTAGGCCACGTGCGCGGTGCGTGCCACGCAGGCCGCGGCGGTCTTCGGCACCGGCTGCGTGTCGCACGTGCACCGCTTGTCGCCGCCAGCCGCATCTGCCGCCTCCATCGCCGCCATCACCCGGTCTTCGAGCGAGCCGCCCGCTGCCTCGAATGCGCGCACCGCATCCTGAATCACCGCGTTCGAGGCGAGGATGTTCCCCTGAATCGCGTAGTACACCTCGGTCCCCGGCACCTGCCCCTGCACCGCCAGCGCCGCAGCGCCGTTGCGTGCGCCGGAGAAACCAGAAAAGCGCCCCTGCATGTCGAGGATCCCGAACTGTCGCTGCTGAATCAGCGAATCCGCCACCAGCATCGCGAGAATCTGCGACGGGTGCGTCCCCTTCTTCAGCTCGGCGTAAATCAGCATCTGGTTCGCCCGAGTCCGATCCACACCAGCTTGCGCGGCCGCCACTCCGAAGCCGGGGACAATTATCGCCTGCACGTCCATCAATCCCTTCGACGGGAACCGCAGCAGCGCCGCCTGCGCCACGCATGTGGCCGACGAGACGACCATCCTGCCGGTCGCGCGGTCGACCGCCACCACCGACCACGTGGCGTGGGCTGCCGTCGGAAGCACGACGACCATGAGGGCGGCGCACAGCATCGCCGATCGGGAGCGGAAGGAGCGAAGTGAGGGCATAGTCGGGAGTGAATGCCTGACGGATGAGATACATGCAGTGCTACGCGCGCACGGTGCGGCGATGCGTCCGTCAGGCGCTCTGGAGGCACGGCCACGACACGTCGTTTGTGCGACATCGCGGAGTGCACTGACTAGCACTCGGCGGGGTTGTGGCGCAATAGCGCGCGTCCTGCCCTCAGCGGACCTGAACTCCCGAATCGGCGTCGCGCCCGCTTTGGCGCCGTATGCTTCTCGACCCGACTCCCATCACACACCCGGCGAGAAATCCACCAGCAGCCGCCACCCCGTCCGGCGATCCACGGCCCGCGCCATTCCCACCCCCACCGCTCCTCCAAAGACCCGAAACCCCACCGTCACCGACGTCCTGACGCCACTCGTCTCGCGCGACACACTCTGCGGCGTCACGTCGACGCCCTGGATCCCGTCCAGCTGAGGCGGTGTTGGTAACAGCCCCAACTCAAGCATCGCGGCGCGCCCACCGTTGCCACGCACCTGCGTCCATCCGCTTTGCGCCCCGATCGCCAGCGCCGGCGACACCGCCGGCAGGAACCAACGCCGCACTCGGATGGGGGCGCGCAGTACGCCCAGGCTGTACATGACCAGCCCGCGCACGATGGCCGCGTCGGTGCCAGCAAACTCCTTGTAGCCGTAGCCGGGCAGGTTCTGGTTGCGCCCCAGCTCAAAGAGCTGCTGCGGCGGTGGCGACGCGCCGAGCAGTGTCCCCACGTCGCCGCGCGCTGCGAGGGTGACCGGTCCCGCACTGTGGCGTGCCATGACGCGCCCCTCCAGCCGCGCATACCGAAGGTCGCCATGCGCCATCTCAGCGTTTACCAGCACCCCTACCCCCGGGCGCACGAAGTCGGCACTAACATCGGGGTGCCACTCCAGCGAGGCCCAGTGCCTCCAGTAGTCTCCCTCACGCACGCCTCGGTTCTCACGAAACCCCGAGTCGCCACGCACAAGCCCGCGTGACAAGCGACGCATGACCGTCCGGTCGCGAGCCGGTCCCGACTCCACGCGCAGGATCGCCGAGCGTCCCGCGCCGATCTGCCGCCAGATGCCGAGCGCCGCCAGCCGTCGATCGACGTAGTCGTAGTTGTCGGCCCCAAAGATCGGCCCCATCGTACTCCCGCTGTCGAAGATGCTGCGGAAGTCGTTGGTCAGGTCGAGCGACCGCCCCGCCCGTACCAGGTATGTGGAGGCGCCACGGCGCCACTCAGCGCTCGCACGTCCGCGCGCCGTCATCTCGCTCCACGCCCACCCGGCATTCGCACGTAGGGTGACACCCGGGGCAGCATCCCGCAGGCGAAGCTCAGCGCCATAGCCGGTGTACACTCCTTCCACACGATTCACGTGCACCAGGTCCATCAATCGCTGCGTCCGCCACTCGAGTCGGGGCCGACCTGTAGGACGCCAGACGTCGGGGGCAATGTCGTTGAAGTCATCGCTGTGCACGTCGCTCGTCGCCGCCCCCAGTGCACGGTGCCACCCCGAGACCGTCGACAGGCTCTCCGCTGGCGCGAAGGAAAGCGGATAGGGACGGGACATGAGCGAGTCGACGTCCGCGAGCAGCGTCGTGTCCGCCAGCTGGACCTCGTGGTCGCGAAAGCGCGTCACGACACGAAAGATGGATCGCGAGTCGGTGGCCCCGGTCAGCGCCGCCTGCGCCTCGAACCGCTGGTACGTCGGAAGCCAGTACCGCCCGTCGATCTCCCCGTTCTCCAGTTCGACGAACGCGACCGCCTCGAATCCTCCGACCGTGAGCAAACGCGCCAGCAACGATGGCGCCGGCGCCTTGCGCACGAAGTAGCCGCGCATTCGCACCAGCACGTCGCGCGACGCATCCAGGTCCAGTTCGCCGTGGAACGCCACGGTGCTGTCCGGCGCATCCTCACGCGGCTCCGCGATGATACGCACGATCGGGATCTCCCGCCCGTCGACCCGCAGCGTGACTTGCGTGTCGCCCCCAGTGTACCGATACACGCGCTCCCGATCCTCGGCCAGCGGGTGCACCGCCACCAGCCGTTGATCGATGCGGCGCCGCGAGGGTCGCTGCCGCGATGTATCCTGCCCGAACAACAGGGTCAACCGATTGCCGTACAGGCTCGGAACGGTCCACGCCTGTCGAAAGAACGACAGCGACGAGAACTGCAATCCGATCGCCTGCGCCCGGTAGCCGACCACTCGCTGCTCGAAGTTCCCGTCGCGCGTCCAGCGTACCTCGTTCTGCGTCTGCTCGATCGAGACCGCCCCCTCATGCCCTTCGCCGCGCCGCGCCACGATGGCAATTTCACTTTCCGCCTGCGCCCGATACCCGCTCATCGTCACAGGAACCCTGCGGTTGACGCGCGACGCCTGCTCGACGTGAGCGCGAACACCCGAGGACGAATAGATGGAATCAGCCCCAGCAAGCTGGGCCACGAGGAACAGGGCGATCATGCTGCGAGCATCTGGGAGCGACCACTATGCATCTGATGGATACGAAGCGCCATGGCTGCGGGTTCCGCTCGGCGCGCGTCCGGCTGCGCGTCCGGCTGCGCGTCCGGCTGCGCGAGCACTGATCGTCCTGACGCGCCTCGCGATTCCCGCATGCCCGTGGCACTCTTCCATCAAGCCTCCGTTACATCCTCTTGCCCGTTCCGCCATGCCGCGCA
>Ga0138256_10008102_pt1 | contig 11065 bp, 10 predicted proteins | sample KNB2016incub_MG_FD_105486 | JGI IMG/M metagenome (GOLD analysis project Ga0138256, IMG submission 105486) | Active sludge microbial communities from wastewater in Klosterneuburg, Austria - KNB2014incub_MG | ecosystem: Engineered > WWTP > Activated sludge > Unclassified | place: Austria...
CCCAGCGCCCGGCTCGCGCGCGACGAGGGCGGACGCGAAACCGACCTGGCCTTTGACTACGCCGAGTTCAACCAACAACCGCCCGAAGACGTCCAGCGCGTACTGGCCGTGTTGCAGCGCACCGGCATGCACACCACCATGAGCAGCATCCATATTCACGGCTGCTTTGGCGATTTCAACAAGTGGTTGGGTGCACGCTGGATTGCCCGCGAACTGCTGCAACGCGATCTGGAAGCAGAAATTGACCACTGGGTGTTTGTGGGTGACTCCGGCAACGACCAGGTCATGTTCCAGCACTGCACGCACAGCGTGGGCGTGGCCAACATTGCGCGCTTTGCCGACCAGCTGACGCACTTGCCAACCTATGTGACCCAGGGTGCACGCGGTGCCGGTTTTTCCGAAGTGGCCAGCGCCTTGCTGGCGGTGCGCTAAGCCTGCACCACCGAACGCCTACCTGCCGTTGAGGTCGTCGTTCTTGAAATACTTGGTGCCTTGGATAGTGGCCTGCAGGGCCAGGCCGTTTTCTGTGAGCTGGTACAGCTTGACGCCTGGCGCCACCGTGATGGCACCGGCGGCAGCACCGCCCTTATCGCCGGCCTTGGCGGCAGCGTCGGCCTGGGCGCTGGCTTCCCAACCGCTCTCGGTGAACTGCTTGAGCTTTTCAGTCGTAGAAAAGACGAACACGCCGCGAAAATCCTTGACGCCAAGACCAATGCCAAAACCACCGGACACCATTTTCATATAGATGTCCTGGCCGCTGCCGTTGTCATGTGCCACACCCGACCCACCCGCTGCCGACAGCAGGATCAGGTTGATACCCACGTTGCTAAACACTGCGTAGCCGGCCGCTTTTTGCACATCGGCCTTGGCGGCTGGGTGCACTTTGTACAGGCGCGCCAACGTGGCGGAACGCATCTTCTGGATCTCGGCTTTCTGCTCGGCCACCGTCTCGGCCAACGCGGGCCCACTGGTAGCAAACAGGAATGCTCCCGCAAGGGGGAGTAAGGACTGGAACATCAGGCGGCGTTGCATGCTGGAATCTCCTTGCGTGGTTGTGGCGATGTCAGGCAAACCATACACCATCTGCGGCCAACTGCGCGGCCCAATCGTCTCAAACGTCTGCAAAGGCCTGCAGCACGTTCACCGCGTTCACGCCGACCTCTTGCACCGCGTAGCCGCCTTCAAACACCAGCACCGTGGGCAGACCACAGGCTCGCAGACGCTCGCCCACGCGCAGGTAATCGTCACTGTGCAGTGTGAAGCCGGAGATGGGGTCGCCCACAAAGGTGTCCATACCCATCGACACCACCAAGGCCTGGGCACCAAACTGCTGGATGCGTGCCAGCGCCGTGTCCAGCGCAGCCGCCCAGGCGGGGTAGCCGGTGCCACGCGGCAGCGGCAGGTTCAGGTTGAAGCCCTTGCCCGCGCCAACACCCGTCTCGTCCGCGTGACCCAAAAAGAACGGGTATTCGGTGCGTGGGTCGCCATGGATGCTGGCAAAGAACACGTCTGGGCGGTCATAAAAACAAGCCTGCGTGCCGTTGCCGTGGTGGTAGTCAATGTCCAGCACCGCGACCCGCTCCATACCCGCATCGCGCAGATACTGTGCGGCCAATGCAGCGTTGTTCAAAAAACAATAGCCACCAAAAAAGTCGGCACCCGCATGGTGGCCGGGTGGGCGGCTTAGTGCAAACGCGGCGCGGTCACCCGCCAGCATGGCCTGCGCCGCACTCAGCGCGCAATGCGCCCCGGCACGCGCCGCCACCCAGGTTCCCGCTGTAAAAGGCGTGCCCGCATCAAACGAATACAAACCCATCTTGGCGGAAAAGTTGTCGGGCTCGATATCGGTGCGAAAGGTGCGTGTGGGCCAGACCGAGGGCAGAATGTCTGTGCCCGCATTGGCCGGGTCCAGCGCCACCCACTGGTCCCAGGCAGTGGCCAAAAATTGGAGGTAACGCCGGCTGTGGATACGCTCCAGCAGCGCGTCGTCAAATGCGTTGGGGTGCTGTACGGTGCCCAGTTTGCGCCGCTGCAGCTCGGCCAGCACATGGTCAGCGCGGGCCGGAACCTCGTAGCATGGCACCAAAGCACCGCGAAACATTTCGACCTTGCCTTGGTGCTGGGCGTGAAGGTGGTTGTAGAAGGTGATCATGGGTGGGCTCTAGGCTGCTGGGTTGAACGCAGCAGTCGTGCAAGTGATTACCAAAGTATGCACGACTCCACCCGAACCAGCTACGCTTTGTGTCGTAGCCCAAGGCTATGATTGAGCGATAACAGAACGTTGACGTCCTGTACTTTCACGGTGACTCACGACGTATCAGTGAATTTTCTGTCAAAGGAACGATTGCACGATAGATCTTACATCCTCGGATACCGATGCAGTGATTTCTAGTCTCATTTTGTCGGAACGATTCGAACCGACTCGCGCAGAATTCCACCCGATTCAACGCTTCCATCTATATTCGCGTCACCACGGATGCGGGCTTCGCAGTCTTGCCTGTCGTCTCCTTTGTGGACTGCACAACGTCGAAGCGCATTGATTTGATACTCGCTCATATTGCGCTCGTTCACCAGGTGCCCACGCTTGAATTCGGCATACGCATTTTCTGCCTCACGACGACAGTTCGCACGGTTTGAACCCACTGTAGGACTGTCACATGCCGCCATTTCTTGTCGATAGCGATCCCGTCCTGCTGACGAGTCCGTTGCATTTGCCATTTGAACCGTTGCACAGCCGACCAGCGAAATCGCGCAGATCCGAAGTAGGCCAAATGCCCGCTGATTTATCGTATACATGAATAACTCCTTGGACTTAATGACGTCGTTTGTGGGTCTTGCGTATCGATTCCGCGAATCGGCCCATGACCGGTTGGAATATGGCAGTTTTGGACAGCTATCTCTGTGCGATGCCGAACACAAAGCGGAAGTGTTACGTAGTGCACACGAAGAAAGCCTGATGGACCGATACGCCTACACAGAAGGCACGGACCATTGCAGCCGGCACGCAGCCATTCGTCACCGGGCAAGGTTCGCAAGAAGTGGACAATCGTAGCCAGCGTTACCATATTCTTCGGATGGGCAGCATCTCAAAGAGTGCAACCCAGCCTTTGAACACCGGGTATGCCCGGTGGTTCTGCCTGCAAAAAAGGCGGTCAGCCTTTGCGGTGTTTCACGCCAAGAATGCTCCGGCCCCAAATGAAAAACCCTGCTAGCCAGGTGGCAGCAGGGTTTGTTAGTCAGGGCAACCGTCCGGTTAGCTCAGCATGCCCATCATGCGCGGCAACCACAGGGACAGGGGAGCCCAGTAGGTTACCAGCAACAAGAAGCCCAACATCGTGAGCAGCCAGGGCCAAACGGCCACTGTCAACTCGGTAATACCCATCTTGGTAATGCCAGAGGCCACGTACAGGTTCAAGCCCACAGGCGGATGGCACATACCCACTTCCATATTGACCACCATGATGATGCCAAAGTGCACCGGATCAATGCCCAGCTTCATGGCGATGGGGAACAGGATGGGTGCCAGAATCAGCACAATACTGGACGGTTCCATAAAGTTGCCCGCCACCAGCAGCAACACGTTTGAGATCAGCAGGAAACCAATCACGCCCACACCAGTGCCGATCATATTGTCGGCCAGTTGTTGCGGAATGTTTTCGTGCGTCAGCAGAAACGAAAACAGCACCGCATTGGTAATGATGTACAGCAGCATCGCGCTCATGTTGGCACTGGAGAGCAACACGCGGGGTACATCCTTCAGGCCCATGTCCTTGTACACAAATACCGCTACAAAGAACGCATACACCGCGCTCATGGCAGCAGCCTCGGTGGGTGTGAATATGCCGGTGTAGATTCCGCCCATCACCACCACGATCAGCAGCAGTCCCCAGATGGCCTTGCGGAACGCCACCCAACGCTGTGCCCATGTTGCCTTGGGTTGGCATGGGTAGTTATTCTTCTTGGCGCGGTACCAGGTGGTCAGGCCCAGCAAGAAGGCAAGAACGGCACCAGGCACCACACCGGCCATAAACAAGGCCCCTACCGAGGTGTTGGTGGATACCGAATACATCACCATCACGATGGACGGTGGAATCAGGATACCCAGCGCACCCGACGTGGTGATCACTCCAGCGCCAAACGCCTTGGGAAAACCGGCCTTGACCATGGCGGGCATCAGGATGGAGCCAATGGCAACCACGGTGGCTGGGCTGGAACCCGACACAGCCGCAAACAGGGCGCAAGCCAGCACACCACCCAAACCCAGGCCACCATGCCAGTGGCCCACCATGGAGGTGGCAAACGCGATCATGCGTCTGGCCACCCCACCGTGGGTGAGGAAGTTGCCCGCCAGAATAAAGAACGGAATCGCCATGATCTCGAACTTCTCGATTCCCGTGAACAGCTTGAGTGCGACCGATTCAATTGGCACCTCGGTCATAAAAAACAGGAAGGACAGTACGGTCAAGCCCAGCGAAATGGAGATGGGCATGCCGGTGAGCATGAGCACCACCAGCAGGGTCAGAATGATGAATGCGTTCATTTCGTATCCCCTTTGCGTGGGGCTTCGTCGGCTTTATCCAGACCATGGGGATGCAGGTTGTCGTCCATGCGGTAGATCGCATCGTCCTTGCCCGGTGCCAGCGGTTCGTCTTCTTCAAGACCGTCCACATGACCGTGGTCATGGTGTGGCAATTCACCCGTGCGCAAAAACGCGACGGTGACCTGCAGAAAACGGAAACACATCAGGTAGGAGCCCAAAGGGATGACGGAATACACGATCCAGGTCGGCCATTCCAGGTCTGGGGTTGTCGGTCCCTCAAACACGTCACCCAGTGCCATGCCGAAGGTAGATAGAAACGCATGGTGCATGCCGTTTTCCCAGACAAAGCGCAAACCAAGCGTGCCCACAATACCCGTGAACAGGGCGCCTGCCAGCAGACCGAACACCACGAACTTTGCCCGCCACGCATCGCCCATGCGGTTGATCAGCACATCCACTCCCACGTGGATGCCAGTACGCACACCATAGGCGGCGCCAAATTTTGCCATCCAAACGAACATGATGATGCACAGCTCTTGTGCCCAGCCCATGTTGATGCCAAGCAGCCAGTCCTGAACGCCTGGAATGGCCATGCCCGACGCGTAGCGGTGCACGACCGACGCAAAGATGATCAGGGTCGCCGCGCCCATGAGGAATGTGATGATCCATTCCTCGAGGTGATCGAGAATTTTCATGGTGTTGTTCCGTTAGCTACAAAAAAGCTCGGTTGCCAGACCGAGCCTTAGCTGCGCTTGCTACTTGGCGGGGTTGTACCCGGTTTCCTTGTAGATGCTGTGGATCAGATCCTTGCCGATACGCGACTCCATCTCGGTATGGACTTTGGCTGTAGCCTTTTTGAAGGCTGCACGCTCAGCCACAGTGGGTACATAGACCTGGGTCTTGCCGGATTTTTTGACGGCTTCCAATGCATTGTCGTTTTCCTGCTTGGCAATCTGGTTGGCATAGCGGGTTGCCTGCTCCATGGCGTCTTCCAGTTGCTTACGGATATCGGCTGGCAAACCATCCCAGAATTTCTTGTTGGTAATCACAGCGTAGCCCAGATAGCCGTGCTCGGTGAGTATCAAATGCTTTTGCACCTCATGCATTTTCTGGGTGTAGAGGTTGGAAATCGGGTTCTCGGTTCCGTCCACCACACCTGTTTGCAGGGCCTGGTAGACCTCGGAGAACGCCAGCACCTGCGGCAAGGCGCCCAGGGCACGCATTTGCGCTTCCAGCACCTTGGAAGACTGGATGCGCATCTTCAGGCCCTTGAGGTCTGCCGGAGTCTTGATGTCCTTGTTGGCCGAGAAGGATTTGAAGCCGTTGTCCCAATAGGCGAGGCCCTTGACGCCCTTGGCATCGAGCTTGTCCAGCAGCATACGGCCCACGGGGCCCTGGGTTACTTTGTGCAACTCATCATAGTTGTCAAAAATGTAGGGCAGGTCAAACACCTCAAACTCTTTCACACCCAAGGGGCCAAATTTGGCCAGGGAGGGTGCCAGCATCTGCACTGCACCAATTTGCAGTGCCTCCATCTCTTCCTTGTCTTTGTAGAGCGTGCTGTTGGCATACACCTCGACCTTCACACGGCCCTTGGTGAGTTCCTCGGCTTTTTTCTTGAAGTACTCCGCCGCATGCCCCTTGGGCGTGTCATTGGCGACCACGTGGCTGAACTTGATGATGATGGGCTGCTGCGCCATCGACAGAAGCGAAAACGAGCCAATAGCCAGGCCCAGGACAATGCTGCGAAGTTTCATGGTGTGTGTTCCATTGGTAGTTGATCTGACGAGCTTGAAGCGTAATCGAACAGATCACAATCTCAAGTGTGGACATCCACTAAGGGTTAACCCGAGGCATTGAAATTATCCCGTACCATCGAGCTCCTTTATTCTTGGCTGCACGCCGCATTACCTTGTTCCTTGCTGCCAAACTGTTCGTTCTGCTGACACAGCCACTGGCCTGGATAGCCACGCTGTTGCTAGTCAGTTTGCTGGTGCCACACAAACCGGCTTTTGGCCGAAAGCTCGTGGCCTTGGCGTTGGGATTACTGCTGTTCATGGGTTGGTTGCCACTGCCAGAGTTGTTGATCCGCAATCTGGAAAGTCATTACGCAGAAGTGATGCCCGACGTGGATTTACGCGGCTATACCGGCATGGTAGTGCTGGGTGGTTCCAGCGAGCCTGGCTACGTCGCCAAAGACCATGCACAGCCCCTGCTCAATGACGCCGGTGAACGCATGACGGCACCAGTGGCCCTGATGCGTCAGTACCCCCACCTTCGATTGCTCTTCACCGGTGGAGAAGGCGATTGGTTGAGCAGAGGGCCCAGCGAGGCGCAGCGTGCCGAGGTTTTCTTCAACCAGATGGGAGTACCGGCCCAACGCATAAAGTACGAGTCTGCCTCCCGCACTACGTATGAAAACGCCTTGCTCACCGCGCAATTGCCGGGCGTGGACATCAGCCAACGCTGGTTGTTGGTCACATCAGCCTGGCACATGCCACGGGCCATGGCCACCTTTGCCAAGGCTGGCTGGAATGTCGCGGCCTATCCGGTGGACTTTCGCACCGGGCTGGCAACGCCATGGACCACCTACTCAATCAAGGACGGCGCACGCAACTGGCAGTTGGCCCTGCACGAGCTTTTGGGCATCGTGGCCTACCGAATCACTGGGCGTCTATAACAGGCCGGGCAAGCACTTTATCAATGCGCTTACCTTCCAACTCTGTCACTTCAAACTGCCATTGCGCGCAGTCAATGCGCGCGCCAACGGCCGGCAGATCACCCGTAACGGCCATCAGGAGGCCAGCTAGCGTGTTATAGCGGCCACGGTATTCCTGGGGCAATTCGTCGATATCCAACCGGGCCTTCAGCTCTCCTACCGGCATCAGACCATCAAGCAGCCATGTTCCATCACTGTGCTGCTCCGCCCATGCCTGTGTCTGCGCGTCGGGTTTCAATTCACCCGTAATGGCTTCCAGCAGGTCGTGTGGGGTGAGCAGGCCTTGGACGACACCGTACTCATCCACCACAAACACCATGCGGGCTGACGTGGTGCGGAACTGCTCGATCAGCTCCATGCCACTGAGTGTTTCCGGCACAAACGGGGCGGGCTCTGCAATGTCTTCAATATGGCCTGGGTGGTTTGGCCCCAACTCCAGTAGCCGGGCCACGCTGATCTTGCCCACGACGCGGTCCAGCGAGCCGCGACACACGGGGTACCAGGAATGCGCACCCTTGTTACCGCCCAAGCTGGCCTGTGCCAGGCATTCAGCTACGGTAGCATTGGCATCCATCCATTCGATGTCCGACCGCGGCAGCATGATGGATGTCAGTGTGCGGTCATCCAGATCAAACACATTGCGCACCATCTGGTGTTCGTGCTGTTCGATGATTCCAGCGTCGACACCCTCCTCCAGGCTGGCGGAAATTTCGGCTTCGGTCACAACCCGGTTATCTGTGGCATCAATACGCATCAATCGGAGCATCCCATGCGTGCACATCGACAGCAGGCGCACGAATGGCTTCGCGCCGCTGGCAAACCAGGTCATGGGGCGGGACAGAACCCGTGCCACCGGCTCTGGGTACAACTGGCCAATGCGCTTGGGCACCAGTTCACCAAACAAAATGGTGATAAAGGTGATGATGGTCACCACCAAGGCCGTGGCAGAGATTTCGGATGCGCGCTGGGAAATGGGCAACACCGACTGCAACCAATGTGCCACCCCGTCACTGAACGCTGCCTCACCCACAATGCCGTTTAGCATGCCAATGGACGTCACGCCCACCTGAACGGCAGAAAGAAACTGCGTGGGATTTTCCAGCAGGGCCTGCGCGGCCAGGGCGCCCTTGTCACCCGTGTCGGCCATGGCCTGCAAGCGCACCTTGCGGCTTGCCGTCAGCGCCAACTCGGACATGGCAAAGGCGCCATTGAGCAGCGTGAGCAGCACGATCAAAAGAAATTCCATGAAACCCAAGCGAGAATGAAGACATGGCACTTTACATGATTGGTGACGTGCAGGGCTGCGACAGTGCTCTGCAGCGTTTGCTGGATACCATCGATTTTTCACCCAGCCGCGACACCCTGTACCTGCTGGGTGACCTGGTTAATCGCGGCCCCGACTCCAGCGCCGTGCTGCGGCGTTTGATGGGCTATGGCCATGCAGCCCACTGCTTGCTCGGCAACCACGACCTGAACCTGCTGGCGGTTACTCAGGGTGTGCGCAAGCCACATCGCAAAGATACGCTGGATGCCATATTGCAGGCGCCAGACCGTATCGCCATGCTGAACTGGCTAAGCCATCAAAAAATGGCGCTGTTGTTGCAAACCGCCGACAAGCCGCTGCTCATGGTGCATGCCGGCGTATTGCCGCAGTGGAGTGCACCACAAACCCTGGCCTTGGCAGAAGAGGTCGAAGCGGCCTTGCAAAGTGATCAGGCAGCCGCATTCTTCCGGTCCATGTATGGCAATGCACCCAACCAATGGTGCGACACCCTGACTGGCATGGACCGTCTGCGCGTTATCGTCAATGCGCTGACACGTCTGCGCTTTTGCACTGCCGATGGCGCCATGGAATTTGATACCAAAGAAGGCGCAGCCGGCGCGCCAGATGGATATATGCCGTGGTTTGAGGTGCCGGGCCGCCGCACGGCAAACACTACCGTGGCGTTTGGCCACTGGTCCACACTGGGCTGGCTGGAGCGCAGTGACCTGTTATCACTGGATACCGGTTGTGTCTGGGGTGGTTACCTGAGCGCGCTGCAGTTCAACCTGCAGAATGACAGCCAGACACTGGTACAAGTACGGTGTGAACCCGCACAGCAGCCCGGCCCATCCTGATCAGGACGACTTGAACAAAGCGGCGACTTTGACCTTGGGTTTGATATTGGCCGAAATGCTGCGTGTGGCCGGACGTGCACTGGCTTCCCACGAAGGGGTTGCCACTTCACTCACTGCCGCCGGTTCATAGGGTTTGTCGAAAAACGGATCGCGCGGCGCTTTGGGCACCCGGGCAAAATCGCTGCGCGGTGCCCGTGATGGCCGGCTGGAATAGTTCTCGTCCTGCGAACCGCGGCCTTCGCTGCGTCCACCCCGGCCACTGCTGCGAACACTGTCGCCACCGCTTTCCCCTTCATGGGAATACATGCGACGGCCATCGTTGATACGTCCCTGCTTGCGGATATCAGGGACGTCTTCGTCAAACTCCACCGCTTCCAGTTCGATCTTGGTCTTGATCAGTTTTTCGATGTCGCCCACCAAGCGGGCATCATTGTTGCCACCGACAAAGCTCACCGCCAAGCCGGCAGCGCCAGCACGACCGGTGCGGCCAATGCGGTGAATATAGTCTTCGGCGTTGAAGGGGATGTCGAAGTTGAACACCGCCGGCACATCCTTGATGTCCAGGCCGCGGGCGGCCACATCGGTACACACCAGCAAATCCACCTCGCCCTTTTTGAAGGCTTCCAACGCTTTGAGTCGTTCGTCCTGGCTCTTGTCGCCGTGTAGGGCTGTGGTCTTGAGACCTTCGCGTTCCAGCGAACGGGCCAGGCGGGCGCAGCCCAGCTTGCTGTTCACAAACACAAAGGCCTGCTTCATGCCGCGGGTCTTGAGAATCTGGTGCAAGGCGTGGCGCTTTTCGTCTTCCGGCACGCTGTAAAAATGCTGTTCGACCGTGGAGGCCGTCGCATTGGGACGCGCCACTTCAATGGTGATCGGATTTTGCAGGTAGCTGCTGGCCAGCCGTTTGATCTCAGGCGAGAAGGTGGCGCTGAACAGCAACGTCGTTCGGGTCTTGGGCAAGTAAGACAGAATGCGTTGCAGGTCGGGCAGAAAGCCAATGTCAAGCATGCGATCAGCCTCGTCCAGCACCACGTATTCGACCTGGTTCAGCACCGCATTCTTGGCTTCAATATGGTCCAACAGTCGACCCGGTGTGGCCACCAGGACTTCAACACCGCGCTTGAGCTCAAGCGTCTGGGGCTTCATATCCATGCCGCCAAACACCACGGCACTGCGGATATTGGTGTACTTGGCGTAGAGCTTGACCTGCTGCGCCACCTGGTCGGCCAGCTCGCGCGTGGGCAACAGCACCAGGGCGCGCACCGGATGGCGTGCCGGAGAGGTAGAAGCGTTTTCGTGCTTGAGCAAACGTTGGATCAGTGGCAGCGCGAAGGCAGCTGTCTTGCCGGTGCCGGTCTGGGCAGCGCCCATCACATCCTTGCCAGTCAAAACGACCGGAATGGCCTGCGCCTGGATAGGGGTCATGGACTCGTAGCCCATTTCGGCTACCGCGCGGGCCAGTGGCTCGGCCAACTGCAACTGGGCAAACGCCATGGTAGGCGTGTCTGCGGTCAGTTCATTCGATATTTCTGCGGGAGTCGGGGTATTCAGTTCAGTATTCAAGTCGGTCATGCATAGCAAAAGGAGGTGCTATCCGTCCGATAGCTGAATGGCGCCCAACGCTGGGAGCAATTGGTATTATCCCCTATCTAGCGCACCAAGACAACAAAGGGGCTTGTCGGTATTTA
>Ga0138256_10008104_pt1 | contig 11061 bp, 6 predicted proteins | sample KNB2016incub_MG_FD_105486 | JGI IMG/M metagenome (GOLD analysis project Ga0138256, IMG submission 105486) | Active sludge microbial communities from wastewater in Klosterneuburg, Austria - KNB2014incub_MG | ecosystem: Engineered > WWTP > Activated sludge > Unclassified | place: Austria...
CTTCGGGTTTGCTATTCGATGTGCTATATCACATGGGCATTTTGAGCGGCCATATCCGGACAGCAGGAAAACAACAAATGCGCAATAACAGAGATTTGGAATATGTGTCCCACAGCACGCCGTCCAACATTTATTCACTGCGCAAAGATTTTACGGGATTCGCCAACGCTGCCTGCACGCTCTGAAAACCTACTGTCAAAAACGCGATTATGATAGCTGCCAAACCCGCCAATGCGAACATCCACCATTGAATGCCAATGCGATAGGCAAAATCCTGCAGCCAATAGTTCATCGCCCAATACGCAATTGGAGTAGCGATTAGTATCGCCAGCACGACGAGTTTCAAAAAGTCTTTTGCCAACAACCCGACGACAGAAGCGACAGAAGCGCCCAATACTTTTCGGATGCCGATTTCCTTAGCGCGATGTCGCGCTGCGAACGTCGCCAAACCGAGCAGGCCGAGACAGGAAATCAGCACCGCCAACCCCGCAAAACGATTGAACAATGCCCCGGTGCGCGCTTCGGTTTTGTACATCGCGTCGTATTCCTCGTCGAGGAATTTGTACTTGAACACTTTGCCGGGGTTGAATTTTTCCGCGATTGCTTGCATGGAAGCGATGGCTTCTTGTGTTTTGCCGGGCGCAGTTTTCACATAAAAAACGTCAACCCATTCGGGATTTTGGTAAATGATAAGCGGCTCGACGGCATCGTGCAGAGACTGGAAGTTGAAATCTTTGACCACGCCCGCTATCGTTCCTTTCGTGCCGTTGAAATCCACCCATTTGCCGACGGCCCCCTCGTGCAGGCCCATTTCGCGAGCAGCTGCTTCATTGATGATAAAAGAGGTGGTGTCCCAGCCGCTCAGTTCGGGACGGAACCAGCGGCCCTCTGCTAATTGCAACCCAAAAAATGCCTGGAAATCCGTATCGGTGCCAACTTGCCAAATCGGCATTTCCTTGCCCTCGGGTTTGCCTTCCCACTCCATGCCGCCGTTTTGCGAACCGATGCCGACGATGTTGTTGTCGCTCATGGATACTTCGGCCACGCCAGATTTGCCCACAAGTTCGTTTTTGACCACTTCGGCAGGTGCCTTTTTGCCGTACAGGCTCATAAAAATTACGTTCTGACGCTCATAGCCGAGTTTGGCTTCGCGAACGTAGGCCATTTGTCGGTTTATGATGAACGCGCTGGTAATCAGTATCAAGGAAAAAACAAATTGGCCTGTCACGAGTGTTTTTCTCAACACCGCACCTGAGCTGCTTCCTGATTTTCCAAAATTGAAAACTTGTCCTTTTAAAACGGCGACTGGATTGAAGCGCGTCAGCATCAACGCCGGGTAAATGCCAGCCAGCAACAACGCCAGCGCTGCGGCTGCCGCTACCACGCGCAACACGTTCGGTTGGAGAAATTGCTCGCTGTTGAAGTTTTTTCCCGAAAGTTCGTTGAACATCGGCAAGAATGCCCCCGCCAGCAACATGGCAAGCCCGGTCGCCACGAGAATGAGCAGGCCCGATTCTACCAAAAATTGCCCAAATAACTCTCCTTTCCTTGCACCGATGGCTTTGCGGACACCGACTTCCTTAGCGCGGGTGGAGGCGCGGGCAGTAGCAAGGTTGACATAGTTGATGCAAGCGATGGCAAGTACGAGCAGCCCTATCAGCCCGAAGACGGCGATGGTTTTTCGGTCGCCCCCGCCATTGATGGAGGCCCACGACAACATCCCGGAATCCAGATACACTTGGTGCAAAGGTTGCAAAGCGTACCAAAACTGTCCGTCGTCGGGCTTATTGCGGTGCCGGGCGACGAGGGCGGCGAGTTTGTGGGCAAGCGCCACGCGGTCGGCTTCGGGGCGCAGCAACAACCAAGAAGTGTAACTCATGTTGCCCCAATGAAAGGCATTTTTTGGGTCGCGCACGAGTTGATTGGCAGTTGGCTCCCACGGCATTATGCAGGAAAACTGGATACTCGAATTGGAAGGCGGGTCTTTCAAAATGCCCGTCACCGTGAGGTCAATTTTGTTGTTGAAACGCAATGTTTTACCCAAAGGCTCGGCATCGGCGAAAAACTTGCGGGCCTGCGTTTCGGTCAATAAAATACCATTGGGTGTGCTGAGCGGTTTGCTGCCGTCGCTGCGCAGGATGGGGAAATCGAATACCTCGAAGAAGGCATTGTCCACAATCAAGGCATCTTCTACTTCCATCAGGCTTGCCCCTACCTGAAATGTACTGGTGTGAAAATTCCATGTGCGCACCGCTTCCTGCACTTCGGGCAATTCGGCTTTGGCGGCAGGCGCCAAACCAGCAGGTGTCACTTCTGTCCATTGGCGCTCCCCGCCGAAATCCCAGTTGGTCAGCACGCGGGTGATGTTTTTACCCTGCCGGTGCGAGCGGTCGAAGGTCAGTTCGTCCTGCACCCAAAGCAGCACGAGCAGGGCCGCAGCCAGCCCGGCAGCAAGTCCGGCGAGATTGAGGGCAGTATAAACGCGGTCGCGGCGCAGCGCGCGGAAGGCATGGGTAAGATTGTTTCGCAGCATGATTTTCCGTTTTTTAATTGTAGCCGGGCTTAGAGGCTGTTTGAGTTTCAAAAAGCGATTGCCTTTCGGCTGACAGTGACGAGTTTAGAAATCCTATTTTTTGAAAAAATAGGATTTCTGCGCCCCTTCAAACCTCAAAACCAAAAATTCAAACAGCCCTCTTAGGAATCCGGCAAACATGATGATTTTAAAATAAATCACTCACTTCGTAGTGATTTAACAGGATTGGCCAGCGCCGCCTTCACACTTTGAAAGCTCACTGTCAAAAACGCGATTGCTACGGCCACTGCTCCCGCAATCAAAAACATCCACCACTGAATGTCAATGCGGTAGGCAAAATCTGAAAGCCATTTGTTCATTGCCCACCAAGCCAGCGGCGTGGCAATGACAATGGCGACGACAACGAGTTTCAAAAAATCTTTTGCCAATAAACCCGTGATGCCTGCGACCGACGCACCAAGCACTTTTCGGATGCCTATTTCCTTGGTGCGTTGCTCCGTGGTGAACGCCGCCAGGCCGAACAGCCCCAAGCAAGACACCAATATGGACAACAAACCAAAAATGCCCGCGATGGTACCCACCCTTTGTTCCGCCTCGTACATTCTGGCAAAAGAGTCATCTAGAAAACGATAACTGAATGGCTGGTCGGGCGAGAGGTTTTTCCAGTTTTTTTCCAAAGCTTCGATGACCGGCCTTGTATCCGCACCTTTGTAACGGAATGCCGCCAGGCCTCTCGATTTGCCCAATTGAAAGCACAATGCCCCGATGTTGTCGCGCAAACTTGACCAGTGGAAATCGCGGACGACACCAATGATGTGCAACTCGGCAAAATCTTCCGGTTTGGGCGCTCCCTCAAAATTGCGGTCGGGCACATAGATTTTTTGGCCAATCGGGTCGTCAAAACCGAATTGCCGGGCAGCCGTCTCGTTCAGGATAACCCCCATACTATCGGTGATGCGAGCGGGGTCGAAGCCCCGCCCTTGCACGATTTCTATGCCCAATGTTGCGAGGTAGTCGCTGTCCACTCGCCAGCGTTGCATCGAGACCAAATCCTCCTTCCCGATGTTCCGCGTTTTGGAAAAAGTTTGGTCATTGCGGCTTGATGCCACCGGCAAAAAACCTGATACCGTAGCGTTTTCGATAGCCGGGTGCTGCAGCATTTCCCGCTTGAGCGTATAGATTTTATCGCCCAAGGCATAAGCGTCGTCGAGGATGATAACCTGGCTTTTTTCAAAGCCTAATTTTTTATTTTGAATGTAGTTCAATTGTTTGAAAACCAGCATCGTGGCGATGATGAGTGCCACCGAAATGGTAAACTGAAACACCACCAGGACACTGCGAAAATTGCCGCCCCGGCCCAGCCCGGCTACTTGTCCCTTCAGCACCCGCAGAGAATCGAAAGCAGAGAGAAAAAAAGCCGGATAACTGCCCGCCAACAAACTTACCAGCATAGTGCCTCCAGCCAGGGCCAGCCAAAACACCATACTGCCCCAGGGCATCGCCAAATCGCGCCCGGTCAAATCGCGGTACCACGGCATGGCAACTGCCGCTATCAAAACAGCTAGCACCACCGCGAATGCGGAGATGAGGAACGATTCGCTCAAAAACTGGCCAATCAGTGCCGAACGTTTGCCTCCCAACACTTTGCGCATCCCCACCTCTTTCGCCCGGCCCGACGAGCGGGCAGTAGCGAGATTCATAAAATTGATGCAGGCGATGAGTAAAATAAAACCAGCGATAGCGCCGAAAATCCACACATAACGGATGCTGCCGTTGGGTTCGAGCTCTGCTGTGAGGTCGGAGTGCAGGTGAATATCTGTCAGGTTTTGAAGGTAATAACGAGCGTATTGGCCGGTTTTTTCCACCTCTTCCACCGTCGTTCCCAACAATTGCTGCACCGTGATGGCAACCTTGTCGGCAGCCAGTTTATTGAATTTTTTGTTGAACGCATCCAGATTGGTGCCTTTTCTCAACAGCAAGTAAGTGTTGAAATTATTGTTGCTCGCCCAGTACGTTGGGTCATTTTTCACCTCTTCATTGCCGTTCATGGCAAGCAGCAAATCTGCCCGAAAGTGCGAATTGGCCGGCATATCCTCGTACACGGCCGTTATTTGCCAACGTTCTTCGTTTTCCAGTACAAGCGTCTGGCCCAGTGCCATTTGCGGTGAAGAAAAATATTTGTCTGCCCGGCTGCGGGAGATGGCGGCCGTTTTCGGTTGGGTCAGGCAGCGCCCTGCATCGCCTTCCAGCACTTTCAGAGGGAAAACCTCGAAAAAAGCGCTGTCCACCGTCAGCACATGCTCTTCACGGATGTTTTGTTGCGAATTCCCCTCGCGCCGCACCAAATAGCTGCCATAATCCCTGAATCTGCACCAGGCTTGTATTTCGGGCAATTCGGCTGCTGCTTCAGGCGCCATTACTGAGCCAACGACCGCCAATTGGAAGTGGTTGCCGCCAAAATTGATATCAGCGGCCCCGCGCACAGTGCGCTCGGCGTTGGGGTTCCAGCGGTCGTAACTCAGCTCGTACCCCACATAGAGCATGATGAGCAGACAGGCAGCGATGCCCAACGACAAACCGAAGATATTGAGGCCGGAATAGAGTGGGTTTTTGCGGAGGTTGCGGAGGGCGATTTTTAAATAATTTTGCAGCATAATAAAAAGAGCGCCGATGGATGGCTCGGCTCGGCTGATAGCTTATTGCCCATACCCTATGCCGAAATGCTTGTCAGTTGGTTATCAGATTTTTACAAGGAAAATTTTGGTTGCGACGTGTCCATTTTCGGACAAACTTGTGCGGGAACGGACGAATGCGCTCGCTTTTAAATACTCTTCCCATTGAAAACTCATCCGATATTCTCCGTTTATTCAACCCTTCACCATGCTTCGCTACGACCTCAGTTATTGGGAACACGAGTCTTTTTTCAAAAATATTGACATTGCGGTCATTGGCAGTGGCATTGTCGGCCTCGCGGCGGCGATTCACCTGAAAACGCTCGACCCAAAATCGCAAGTCGCGGTCCTCGAACGCGGCCCACTTCCCATCGGCGCCAGCACTCGAAACGCGGGTTTTGCCTGCTTTGGCTCCATGACCGAATTGCTCGACGACCTCACCCACATGAGTGAGGACGACGTGCGGGCCATCGTGGAAAAACGCTGGCGCGGCCTCCAACGACTTCGCGCCCTTGTTGGCGACAAAAACCTTGATTTTCAAATGCTTGGCGGCTACGAGATGTTCACAGATGAAGAGGAAAAAGTCTTTCAACAGTGCCGCGAGCGCATCCCCGATTTTAATCAGAAAATCGGGGAAATTACCGGCCACCCGGAAGTTTATAAAGTGGTGGATGAGCGACTGCCGCGTTTTGGGTTTCACGGTGTTCGGCACCTGATTTTGAACCAACCCGAAGGCCAAGTACACACCGGCAAAATGATGTCCACCCTCTTGAAATTGGCTTTTGAAAAAGGTGTTCATGTTTTCAACGGCTTCGCTATCAAAAACTTAGAGGACTCTTCGCAGGGCGTGGAGATAGAAACGGAATTCGGCTGGACGCTGCGCATCCCGAAAGTGCTGGTCGCCGTGAACGGTTTTGCCAAAAGGCTGTTGCCAATGGCCGACGTTTATCCCGCACGCAATCAGGTTTTGATTACGAAACCCATTCCCGGCCTTGCGGTGGAAGGCTGTTTTCATTATGACCGGGGCTATTTTTATTTCCGAAATATTGACGGGCGTATTCTGCTCGGCGGCGGACGGAATCTGGATTTGGAAAAAGAAAAAACGGACGGCTTTGGCAGCAACGACTTGATTCGCAGCGCGTTGGTAAGTTTGTTGGAGACGGTTGTTTGCCCCAATCAAAAAGTGGAAGTGGATTCGTGGTGGACGGGTATCCTCGGTCTTGGCCCGGTGAAAAAGCCAATCATCGAGCAAGTGTCGCCCAACGTGACAGTCGCCGTGCGGCTGAGCGGGATGGGCGTGGCGATTGGCACATTGGTGGGTCAGGAAGGGGCGGAGTTAATGCTGCGGCATCAATAATCCGATGTTATCAACAGCTCCAAATTTGTGCTTTTCAATTGAAAACGCTCGCCCATATAGGTGTTGGTGAGGCACCCTTTGTAAGTGTAAACACCGTTGCGCAAGCCTTCATGGGCGATGATGAGCGGCAAAATGCCGCCCGATTCGGCACGCAACAGCAACGAAGTCAGAATATTACTGATAGCATCCGAGGCGGTGCCAGCCACCCGCGAGGGGATATTCGGCACACAATAATGAATCACACCGTGTTTCACAAAAGTAGGTTTGTCGTGCGTCGTTGCTTCTGAAGTCTCGAAACAGCCACCCTGGTCAATGCTCACATCCACGATGACCGAGCCGGGTTTCATGCGCTGTATGATGTCTTCCGAGACGACTATTGGCGAACTGGCCTGCGGCGAATGGATTGCGCCGATAGCCACGTCGGCACTCAGCAATTGCTTTTTCAGGTGAATAGGATTGATGACCGACGTGTGGAGTTGGCGGCCCACTTGATTTTGCAACCGCGTCAGTTTGTACACATTATTGTCAAAAATGCGCACTTCCGCGCCAAGCCCCAATGCCGTGCGGGTAGCAAACTCCGCCACCACGCCCGCTCCGAGGATGACCACTTTTGCCGGCGGCACACCCGCAATGCCGCCCAACAGCACACCGGCTCCACCTCTTGCGGTCGCCAGCAAATCGGCGGCAATCAATATCGCACTGATGCCCGCGATTTCGCTCATCACATGGACGATGGGGAAAACACCCGTCTCGTCGTCACGGATATACTCCATAGCAAGCGCGATAACCCGCTTTTTTTGCAGTTTGACGATATAATCCGGGTTCAAAAGCGGCAAGTGGATGGGCGAAAAAACGACCTGATTTGGGTGCATCAAATCTATTTCTTCCAACGTGGGGGGCGCTACTTTGAGCAGCACGTCGGCCTTAAAAACAGCCTCGCGGTTGTGCGCGATTTCGGCGCCCGCCTCCGAATAGTCGTGGTCGCTGAATTTTGCTTTTTCGCCCGCGCCCGATTCCACCACCACACGATGCCCGTGCGCAGTGAGCGTCGTCACCGAATGTGGCACAAGCGCCACGCGGTTTTCCTGCAACGTCGTTTCTTTCGGGATGCCGATAAACAGCCGTTGGTGCTTTGGGTGGACTTCCAGCATCTCAGTTTGAGTGCGCGGTATAGCGAGGGTTTCCATCTTTTGACAATGGTTATCAGTTATCGGTTGTCAGTTATTAGTTACCGGTTCTGGCTTCATGTTTACTGATAACCAATAACTGATAACCGATAACCAATTACAAAATTAGAATACGCCGGGCAGTTTCTCCGGTTATTTCAATTTGAATTTTTGCCGCGTCCTCCGGTAGCAACGGTTCGGCGAGTTGCGGCCACTCGATAATGCAGTACCACGGGTCATAAAGCAAATCCTCGATGCCGATGTCCAATGCCTCCTGAAGCGATTTCAGTCGGTATAAATCCAAGTGATACACCAAAGCCGTAGAACCGTCTTTTTCCGTGTAACTATATTGATTGACAAGTGAAAACGTCGGGCTGGCCGTTGTCTCCTTCACTCCAAGGTGTCGGCAAAAAGCCTTTACAAAGGTCGTTTTGCCCGCGCCCATTTCGCCGTAGAGCGCGATTTTACGCCGCCCGGCGAGGGCGGCCAACACTTGGGGGATGCAAGCGTCGAGTTCGGGAAGGGAGTGAACAACAATTTCCATAATCGGGGTGCAAAAGTATAATTGTCACCTCGTTTTATGTTGAAAAGCCGGAATTTCGCCATCCAATGAAATACGCCATCTCCGACATTCAGAAAATCATCGGCGCGGTTTGGCTGCAACAGACCGACCCTGCCGCGCCCGTCGAATACCTGCTGCTCGACAGCCGCCAAATCGCCACACCCACCGTTTCCCTCTTCTTTGCCCTGCCGGGCGAACGCCACGACGGCCACCGTTATCTCGCTGATTTATACAAAGCAGGTGTTCGCCAATTTGTTGTCAGTCAAAAAGTTGACATAAAAAATTTCCCCGAGGCGAATATCCTGCAAGCCGAAAATACGCTGGATGCCCTGCAAACGCTAGCCGCTTTTCATCGTTCAAAATTTCAGATTCCCGTCGTCGGCATCACCGGCAGCAACGGCAAAACGGTGGTGAAAGAATGGCTTTACCAGTTGCTCGCACCGGATTTCAACATCGTGCGCAGTCCCAAAAGTTACAACTCACAGGTGGGCGTGCCGCTCTCCGTGTGGCAGATGCAACCGGAACACACACTGGCGCTGTTCGAAGCTGGCATTTCGCAGCCGGGAGAAATGGAGCGGCTGGCGCACATCATCCGCCCGACCATTGGGATTTTTACCAACATCGGCCCGGCGCACCGCGAGGGCTTTTCTTCAAAAATCCAGAAAGTGGAAGAAAAAATGCGGCTGTTCGCAGAGACGGATGTGTTGATTTTTTGCGCCGACCACGAAGCGATTGCAAAAGCGGTAGAAGAATTGAAAAGCGGCAGGCAAATAACTTTTTCTTGGTCGAAAGAAGGCAGGGAGGCTGATTTGCAAATTGCCGAAATTCACACCATGCCGGGTGGGTTTACTCGAATTTTGGGCGTGTTTTCAAATGACGACAACAAAAATATGCGGGGTCAAAATACCCACGCACGACAGGAAAATTCCAACCTCGAACTCCCAACTCCGAGTTTTATAGAAATCCCTTTCACCGATGCGGCCTCCATCGAAAACGCCATCCACTGTTGGGCGCTGCTGCACCTGCTCGGCATCCCGCAGGAACAAATAACTGCCCGGATGCGCCGCCTTGAGCCGGTGGAGATGCGCCTCGAACTGAAGGCTGGCATCAACCGATGTACGTTGATTAACGACTTCTACAACAATGACTTAGCATCGCTGCGCATCGCATTGCAGTTTGCCTCGCAACAAACCCGCGACGGGCATTTCACGCTGATTCTCTCTGATATTCTGCAAAGCGGGCAGAGCAAAAGTCAACTCTACGAAAAAGTGGCGGCGGCGATGTTGGAGAAAAATGTGACACGGCTTATCGGCATCGGCACGGAGATTCCAGCCCTTCGGGAGAAACTGTCGCCTAATGTTGAAGCCACTTTTTATCCCGATACCGAGGCGTTTCTGCAAAAACTACAAAACGCGGATTTTCACGACGAACTTGTTCTGCTGAAAGGGGCGCGGCCATTTGCCTTCGAGCGCATTGCCCGGCGTCTGGAACAAAAAGCCCACAAGACGGTGCTGGAAGTGAATCTCACGGCGATGATTCACAACCTCAACCTGTACAACCGCCTGCTCCGCCCCGGCACGAAAATGCTGGCGATGGTGAAAGCTTCTGGCTATGGCAGCGGCTCAGCGGAGGTGGCGAGGATGCTCGAATTCCATAAAGTGGATTATCTCGGCGTGGCATATACTGACGAGGGTATCGAATTGAGGCACGCTGGCGTGAATCTGCCCATCCTTGTCCTTAATCCCGGACCGGCCAGTTTTGACGCGCTGTATCGTTACAGATTGGAGCCGGAGGTGTACAGTCTGCCGCTGTTGGACGAATTGACTTATTTTTCGGGAAAAGAAAAACGCCTCGCTATTCACCTGAAATTGGACACCGGAATGCACCGGCTTGGCTTTGAACCGGCTGATAGTCAGATGCTTGCTGAGAAACTGAAAGCATTTCCCAATCTCGAAGTCAAGTCGGTTTTTTCCCATCTCTCGGCCAGTGATGCCCCGCAGCACGACCCGTTTACACACCGGCAGGCGGCGGCTTTTTCTGAAATGTTTTCAACAATAAAAATCGCGCTGGGCTACGCACCGCTGCGCCATATTGTCAACACCGGCGGTATCGCTCGTTTCCCGGAATATCATTTTGACATGGTGCGGCTGGGCATCGGGCTGTACGGAATTGATGCGAGCGGCTTGCAAAATCAACTCCGCGTGGTGAATACGTTGAAAGCGACCATCAGCCAAATAAAGGAAGTGCCGCCCGGCGACACGGTGGGCTACAATCGCAACAGCGGAGTGCTCGACCGCACCCGGCGCATCGCCACCATCAGCATTGGGTATGCCGACGGGTTGTTGCGATTGGCGGGAGGCGGGCGTTATTCAGTGCTGGTCCATGGACACCGGGCACCGACCATCGGCAATGTTTGTATGGATATGACGATGGTGGACGTGACACACATCACCGCCGCGCGCGAGGGCGAAGAGGTGATTGTTTTTGGGGAAAATCCGCCCGTGCAGGAGTTGGCGGCTTGTCTGCAAACCATTCCTTATGAAGTATTTACAAATATTTCAGAGCGGGTGAAAAGGGTGTATTGGCAGGAATGAACGGGGCTTAATTGTGTTGTTTTAAATCCTCCTGACAAATCCTTCGAGCCAGTATTTTACCCGCGTTTTTTCTGAAAGATAACTGAACAACAAATAGCCGGCGGTAGCTACTGCCCCGCCTGCCAGCGCGTCAATCAGGTAGTGGTGCCGTGTGTACACCGCAGCAAACCACACGCC
>Ga0138256_10008105_pt1 | contig 11061 bp, 9 predicted proteins | sample KNB2016incub_MG_FD_105486 | JGI IMG/M metagenome (GOLD analysis project Ga0138256, IMG submission 105486) | Active sludge microbial communities from wastewater in Klosterneuburg, Austria - KNB2014incub_MG | ecosystem: Engineered > WWTP > Activated sludge > Unclassified | place: Austria...
CAGGTGGCGGTCGACGTAGATCAGCGCGGTGCCGTCGTCTTCCTGGTGGACGACGTGGGCATCCCAGAGCTTGTCGTAGAGGGTGCGGGGGGCGATCGTCATCCGGAAATTATGCCATGCACCCCGTCTCGGCCCGGGGCGCCCCCGGGGCTCGCCCGACTTCTTCGGTCAGCTAGCCTCCGGAAAGATGGCTCTTCATCGCAACGGAAGAGCCTATGAAGAGAGCCGCTTCACTGAGGAGCAGACGGTCGCGATCCTGCGGGAGGCCGAATCCGACGCGGCTCGTTCACTTCCGTGGGCAACCTCAAGCACAAGATCGTCCAGTTCGTCGACCACAACAACCAGCATCGCAAGCCCTTCCGTTCGACCGCCACTTCCGATTCGATCCTTCAGAAGCTTGCGAGAATCAGCAAAGCCAATTCCGGAACAGCACGAGTTTGACCAGTCATCTCCTACGGTTCATCAATCCGGTGACCCGCCTTAATATCCTCCAGCACGTGGTCCACAATTTCAGGTGCGAACCCAATATACGTCGTCGGATCCAGCAACACGCCGAGATCTTCGACGTTTGCCGCCGCGCGGATTGCTTGATTATCCATCAGAGCATCCCTAAAGGTCATGGAATTTTCGATCCCTTGCATCGCCGCCAGATAGACTTCTTCATGCGCGGTCTGCTTGCCCATCTTGTCGGCGAGCGCAAACATCACTCGCTCGGCCAGGGCGTAACCTTTCAACAGGTTGAGATTCACGACCATCTTGTCCTTCTTCACCTCGAGTCCCGCAAACACGAATCTCAGGTTATCAAGGACCACCGACAGCATCAGGCAGATTTCGGGAATTATCTTCCACTCCATCTTCCAGACCGCGCCGTCGCGCTCGTGCTCGTGCCTGGTAATCTCCGATAGCATATTAATATTAGACTTTAGCGTGTTGCTGACAGTAACCGAATTTTCGGTTACTGCGGGGTTGCGCTTGTGCGGCATGGTTGATGAGCCGACCTGCCCTTCGCCAAAGGGTTCGGCGATCTCGTCGAACTCGTTATGGGCCAGCAAGAGTAGCTGGTTGCCGATCTTGTTCAGCGTGGCGTTAATGCCGCCTAGTACTGAACCGAACTCGTAGAAGCGGTCCCGGGCGGACTGCCACGAGATGTTCGGCGTAGCAAGGCCGAGACGCTCATTGACCGCTCTCTCCATTGCATTGGCCTTCGGTCCAAACGCGGCCTTTGTTCCCACCGCGCCGACGATCGAGCCGACAAAGACCCGTGGTTCAATCTCGTCCATGCGCTGGAGATGTCGGTCGATTTCGGATAACCAGATCGCGGTCTTGAAACCAAAGGTGATCGGGACTGCCTGCAGGGAAAGCGTCCTACCCATCATTGGCGTGTTGCGATGCTCCTTGCTAAGTCGCCACAGGTCGGTCGCGATGATCTTCAAGTCGCGTCGAACGATCTGGAAGGCGTTTCGCATCTGAAGAACTAGGCCCGTGTCTATGATGTCCTGTGTCGTCACGCCAAAATGTACATACTCACCCGCCCCCTCCACGCAGGCATGCTCAAGCGCCCGCACCGTCGGCACCAAAGGATGCTTCGTAATTCGCAGATGATGTAGCACCTGGCTTTTGTCGATCACTTCGTAGCGCGACTTAGCCGCAATCTCCATTGCTGCACTCTCGGGAATGATGCCCAGGTCGGCCTGAGCTAGCGCTAGCGCTGCCTCGACGTCGAGCCAACTCTGCATACGGGCCTCATCGTTGAAGACGTTTCGCATCTCCTCTGTCGACCAAGCATTCTTCAAGAGTTCAGAATCAAAAACACTCGTCCCCATGCTCAATTCCTCACTTGTTCGATAAGCGATGTTTCGAGATTCAATGATGTGAAGGTTTCGCGCCGGGCCGGCTGCAACCCCCCAGGGCACGCCAGATGCGCGAGACCACCGTCTGCGGGGTTTTCAACTTGCGTGCCATCGAGCAAGCCATCGATGGCGAGCCCGGCCATGGCGACAGACTCTCGACGACGTGAGAGGGACGCCCGGCACGCGCCCTCACCGGGGTCCTCAGTCGCCTGGGCGCCCGCCGCACCTCCTTGAGCGTGCCCTCGGCTATCCTCGAAAAGTTGTGGCGGCGCTGCGCAACCCGCGAGTCGGTGTCGCGGCGAATCGCATCCGTTCGTTGTGCCCGGACATTCTCCGGGCGCTTCTCCGCTCCTGTGTATCTCGCACCCAGATGCACGACGCCTCCCTGCCCGCGTAGCACCTCATGGATCTTCGCCACGTCACTTTCCATGGCCGACATCTGCACCGGGCCCGATTCGACAACAGCACGGATGTGAGTTCTTATCCCGAAGCGCCACGTGTAGCCCATCTTCGTCTGATGCATCTGCAGATCGCGCGACTTTTCATTTTCTTCGTACAAGGGGCCGCCTCGATGATCGTTGTATTGACCATCGTTCCTCCGCGCAACAGCAGTCCCCCGTGCCCCGGATACGCGTTGATTTCCTCGAAGCCCACCGCTTTCAAACGACACTCCTCGAGCAGGCGTCAGAACTCAACCAGCAGCGTCGCATCCGGCACCGTCTCGCACAGCAGATCGGTACCCACGAACCCCCACATCGCCCGGCTGCCGTAGATCTAATACGTTGCGCGCCCGCCCGACAGATCGAAGGTGGCTCCCGTGGAGAACGAGCAATCCTCGGAAGCCAGCCACGCGATCATGTTGGCGACCTCGTCGGGTTGGCCAATTCGGTTCATCGGAATTTTCGCCTTCAGCGACTTCATCAGCTTTGCGGGCATTCGTTTCAGGCTGGCCTGATGCATCGGCGTATCAATCAACGCCGGCGTGATGCAGTTGATGAGGACCCCGGTCGTCGCGTACTCCTTTCCGAGCGTCTTGGTCAGCGCAATCACACCTGCCTTTGAAGCGCTGTAGCCTGAAGACATGGGGTTGCCTTCCTTCCCGGACATGGAAGACAGGTTCACGATTCGTCCATAGCCGTGGCGAAGCATGTACGGAATCACCGCGCGACAGCTATGGAATACGCCGGTCAGGTTGACGGCCAGCTGCCGGTTCCAGGCTTCCAGCGGATACTCGTCGCAACGCGCGAACGGCCCCGAGATCCCCGCGCAATTCACCAGGATGTCGATCCGGCCGAACGCCGAGCACACACGCGACGCGGCACCATCGACGTCTTGGTACGCACTGACGTCGGCAAGCTGGACATCGACGGTACTGTCCAGCGAGCGCAGAGCTTTGGCGGCCTCGCCGAGACGCTCCGCGGAGCAGTCCCAGAGGGACACTCTCGCGCCCGAGTCCAGGAGCCGCCTCGCCGCGTGGAATCCTATGCCGTTGGCACCGCCGGTCACTACGGCAACGCGCCCGCTCAGGTCGTAGGTGTTCATGTCCGCTTTGGCGTCGACTAGTCGATATGAGGCATGTTCGCCCGGCGCACCATGTCCCTCCAGTACGCATACTGGCTACGGTGGAACGCGCCGAACTCCGAGGCCGAGCCATGCCCGGGCACGGAGCCGACCGATTCCAAGAGCGCCACGACGTCCGGTTCCCGGACCGCACGGATGAACTCGCGGTTCAGGAGTTCGAGCAATTCGGGCGGAGTGCCCGACCGGGCGTACACGCCGTTCCATGACGCGAATTCGTACGACGGCATACCCGACTCGGCCACGGTCGGGACTTCCGGCAGGATCGCCGACCGTTCCCTCGAGGTTACCGCGATGGCCCGCAACCGGCCGGAGCGGACGTGGTTGATCACCGTCGGGATGTCGCCGAAATACACCTGCGACTCCCCGGAGATCATCGCGACCATGGTCGGCGCTCCGCCGCGATACGATACGAAAGTCATGCCGACGTTCGCGTCGAGGCGGAACAACTCAGCGGCCAGTCGTGTCGTCGCGCCCGCGGACGCGACGTTCGCAGCGGCGTTCCCGCGCAGGTATTCGACGAGCTCGCGGACGTTCTTCACCGGGACGTTCGGGTTGACGACGATGACAAACGGGAAGGTGCTGACCCTCGCCACCGCATCGAGATTCGCCACCGGATCGTACAGGGGCGTCTTCATGAGGTGCGGGAAGACGACGATCGCCATCGAGTCCATCACCAGCGTATGGCCGTCCGGCGGTGACGCCGCCAATTCGCGCTGCGCGATTGCGCCAAGGCCGCCACTCTTGTTGTCGACGATCATGCGCTGGCCGAGGCGATTGGAGATCTTCTCCGCGATCGCCCGGGCAACCAGGTCGGTCCCTCCCCCAGGAGGAAACGGCACGATGAGCCGCATGGTACGGCTCGGGAATGTCGCTGCCGATGCCCGCCCGACGGCGCCGGCCGCCAGCCCCGCCAGCAAGCCCCCGGCAGCCATGACTGCTCTGCGTCGATCCATGTCCGATCTCCTCGTCATTCGATCGCCTGCCTGTTCCGGCGGCTATCCGATCCTGCGCCGTGCGGTCGGGGCGCCAAGAGCCCGTCACCGGCGCACGCGTCGCGCCCCATCGCGCGTCGACGTGCACGAAGTCTGAGGCAACTCGGCGCGCCGGTAAACGATGCAGGAGGAAGTTCAGAACGTCGGATTCGTGGAGAATGCGGCGAGGCGCCAGTCGCTGACGAGGCGCCTACGGGTTGAACCTTTCGCGCTCGCGGTACTCGAGCATCGCGGTGAGGCCTTGCTCCCACGCCAGGTACTGGCGTGCGGCGTCCAGGTTCCCGTCATGGCGATCGTGCACGAAGAACAGGTAGTCGATCGCGTCCTGGTCAGACGGCACGTCGGGAGACGCCTCCGAAGGTCGACCTTCGTCTGCCCAGCGTCGATAGCCACCATCGAGGCAATGGAGCGAGAGATCCTCCCGCCCGGACAGTTCCCGCGCTGCCATTCGCACCATCCGGGAATCATCGGAAACCAGCACGATCCGGTTCGCGCCGGTCGGTACGTCTTCGACGATGCGCGGACGGATCGACCATTTCGACCCGGGAACATGAGCGCGCCGGAAGTCCATGCTCGGCCTGACGTCGATGATGCGACATGCGTCGCTGCGTCGCCACTCCTCGAGGACTTCCGGGGAAACGATCGCTGGCAGTGGCAAGGTCGCCGCAACGTCGCTCCCGTTCCTGGAGACTGAAACGTCGATCCCGGGCACGGCGCGCATCGTATGCGCATCCCACCCCATCCGCCGAAGCCATTGCGCGATGACAGGCGCCCTGATGCCATCGTAGTCAAGCAACAGCACCCGGGCGCCCTTCACCGCGAGCCATTGGTCGGTGGCCTGGACCAACTGCCCGCCTGGTGCGTTCCGCGCACCGGCCAAGGCGCCCTCCTCGAACTCCTCGGGCGTCCGCACGTCGAGCACATAGACGGTGCGCTCGGGATCGGCGATCCACTGCGTCGCCTCCTCGGGACCGAGGCTGCGCACACCATGGCGAACAGCGAGTGCCGTTGCTGCCTCGACGCGCTCGGCCAGGTGTTCGGCGGGTGGTGCAGCCGGGTAGCGCCTGGTGCTCCCTCGTTCTAGCTCGAACCCCGCCAGGGACCAGCCCTGGGTGCCATTCTCGAGTGCGAACACCGGGTTGCGCACACCGAGCTCGCGAAGTGTCTGGGCCCCGATAATGCTGCGAGTACGCCCCGCACAATTGACGACGATCGGTGTGGTCTCGTCCTCGACTATCCTGGAAATCCGAAGGGCCAGCTCGCCGTTCGGGCAACAGATGCTCCCTGGAATGTTCATCTTCCCGTACTCAGGGAACGGTCGTCCGTCGACGACCACGACCCGCTCACCACGCGCCAGCATGTCGTGCAAGTCGGACGCTGCGATGCGCGGGGTATGGTGCGTTTCCTCGACGAGTTCCCCGAACGTCTTGCTTGGAACGTTGACGCCCGCGAACAGGCGGTAGCCTGCGCGCCTCCAGCCCTCGACCCCGCCTTCGAGCACGTAAACGTGCTCGTAGCCGAGTCCGGCCGCTTGCCGAGCCGCTCGTTGGCCAATGTCCGATGCTTCCGCATCGCAGAGCACCAGCCTAGTCGCGCGGCGTGGAACCAGGCGGTCCAACTCGAACTCGAAGCGACTGTAAGGCACCGGTACCGCGAACAGGAGATGGCCGATGCCGAACTCACCCGCCTCCCTCACATCCAGAACGGCAAGCTCGGCCCGATCGTTCATCCAGTCATGCAGGGTCTTCGGAGAGACTGTCGTCATCGAACTGTCCAGATTAGACCGAATCCGGCGATCCGGTTGACGCCAGATGCCTGGCAGCACGATACGCGAACACGACTGCCGGTCCGAGAGTGGCGCCTGGGCCGGGATAGAACCCACGCATCACCGAACTGACGTCGTTTCCGCACGCGTAGAGCCCCTGGATGGGCGTCCCGGAATCGTCCAGAACGCGCGAATCGGCATCCGTGGCCAGGCCGACGGTCGTTCCGATGGAACACGGCCACACCCTGATCGCATAGTAGGGCGGGTGCTCGATCGGATGCATGCATGGGTTCGGATGCTGCTCGGGGTCGCCATTGAAACGGTTGAGGATCCGGCTTCCCCGTCCGAACTCGCTATCGACGCCCGTCCTGGCGTCTGCGTTGTAGGTCCGGATCGACTCGCGCAATGCGGTCGGATCGATGCCGGCGACGCCCGCAAGGGATTCGATCGACCCGGCCCGCATCAAATACCCATCGCGCACGAACGGCGTGATCCTCGACACGAGTGGGCGCACCAGTCCGATTCCGTACTTCCGGATAAAGCGATGGTCGCAAATCAGGTAGGCAGGCACGGCCTGCTTGCGCCGGTCAGCGCCGTACATTGCGACGACGAAATCGTGATACGAATCTGCTTCGTTCACGAACCTTCGGCCCGAAGCGTCCACGGCGATCAGGCCCGGCTTGCCACGGTCCATATGACCATGTATCCACAACGTCTGGCTCCCGTCCGGCCTGCGCCGGACCGAAGCCGGTGACCAGAACGCAGGGTTCGAGATTGCCCGGTCGACTGCCCCGCCGATCTTCCGGGCCGCGCTCACGCCGTCGCCGGTGTTGCCATCATCGGCCATCGAGTACTCGTGCGGATGCGAGGCCATGAGTTCCTCGCGCAGACGCCTGCTATGGGCGATACCGCCAGTGGCCAGTACTACGCCCCGGCGCGCCAGAACGAGCCGCCGACGGCCTTTCGTTTCAACGATCGCGCCGGCAATGCGCCCGTTCTCGCGGTGCAGATCGATCAGTTGCGTCTCGTACTCGACAGGCACACGGCGCTGCCGAAGACTGTACAGGTACCGCGCGACCAGCGCGTTCCCGATCATCAACCTCGTGCCGCGGGGATAGCGCAGCCGGTCGAGCGCATGCCTGGACAACAGGCTGACGGTGCGGCGAAAGGCGAGCAGGCTGGAAAATGGCCGCACGAGCAGCGGAATCTCGCGGCGCCCGACCATCATGCCGCCGAGTACCATGAATACCTCTCTCGGCGGCTTCAGTCGCGGAAAATCCGAGCCGAGAAGTCGGCCGTCGAAAGGAACGACCGTGATCGCATGTCCCGTCGCCGATCCGTACGGCCGATCGGCGTGATAGTCCGGGTTCGTCGCATGGGCGAAACGGACCTCGCTATGGCGTGCCAGATAGTCGATGGCTTGCGCCGAGGACTCTAGAAACGCATCGAGCAGGTCGGGACGGATCCATCCGTCGAGTTCCCCCTCGAGATATCGTCTCGCAAGAGTAGCGTCGACATCGGGGGTCACCTGAAGGATGGGTGCCGCTCCAGGCACCCAGAGCGAGCCGCCGGAGGTCGCGGTCGTCCCGCCTGCGAAAGCCGATTTTTCGAACAAGACGACGTCGAGCCCTTCGATCGCCGCAACCAGCGCAGCCGTCAGCCCCGCGGCGCCACTGCCGAAGACGAGAACGTCGGCCTCCCGCGCGGATCCGCCCTCCAGTTTCGGCCCCATCGCCTATCTGCGGGTAGCGACGCCGATACCCATCTTCGCGTACGTCCGTGTGGACGGATCGAAGACGATTCGCTCAGTCAGTGTCTCGAGCGCCCGCCCGTACAGATGCAGATGCCGAATCACCTGTGTGCCCTGGATCATCACGGAGTGGATGTCATCGGGCATGAGCGCGATGCCCATTCCCGGCTCCACGACGATTGCCCGATCTTCCTCGAGGACGGCCCTTCCTTCCTCCGATCCGTCGTCGACCCGACGATAGATCTGGTTCAGTTCCGCGCCATCGACCGCGGCGATGCACGCCCAGGTCGTGTGGTTGTGCGGCGGGATCCGCTTGCCCGGCCGCATCACGTTGAGATACAGGGCGAAGCGTCGGTCGGAGTCCTCGGAGATCAGGTAGCGTGCCTGCCGTTCCGGCTCCTGGGGAGCCGGATACCACTCCTCCGACCACCACTCCCGACTTGCCGCCAGGGACTTCAGTTCCGAGAGAACCGCTTCCAGCATTGTCCGATTCACGCCGCCCGCTGCGGCGCCGCGAATCCGTCCCAACGCATCACGAACGGACCTCTCCCGGTCGTGGCGGGTCGGTCCAGTCACATCACTCCTTGAATTCGACTGCATGCCGGTCACCTCGGCTCGAGCCTGGATTCGCGAGCGGTACGCTCGTAACGGCCCAGTTCGTCGAGCGCGAACTTGCGGAAATCGTCGGACGATCCGCCGATGACCTCGTGCGACATTCCCGTGATGCGCTTGACGACATCCGGCATGGCGAGGATGCGGTTTACCTCCTGGTTCAATCTTTCGACGACATCCACCGGCATCCCGGCGGGCCCCAGCAACCCGAACCACAACGACGCGCCTGCGAATCCGGGCACGCCACCCTCGGCCACGGTGGGAATATCAGGCGCGAGCGGAAACCGCTTGGGGCTCGTCACCGCGATCGCCGTCACCCCGCGGCCACGCAGCGACTCCACGCCGCGAATGGCGTTCAAGGCCACCTGGATCTCGTTTCCGGCAAGCGCGGTGAGCACTTGTGTTCCCCCTGGATAAAGCAGCATTTCCCCATCGATGCCGGCCTGCTGCATCAACATGCGAACATCCAGTTCGCTCGATCCGCCTGTCGTGCCGAAGTTCAGCTTTCCGGGATTGGCCTTGCCGTAGGCGATCAGGTCCGCCACGTTCTTGACTGGAAGCCCGCTGTGTACCGCGACGACCCATGGCGTCCAGGTGAGCGGAACGACGTAGGTGAAATCCTTGCGAAGGTCGAGATCGAACGCCTTGTACGCATACGGGTTCGCCATGATCCCCGAATGGATCACGAGTAGGGTGTATCCGTCGGCGGCTGACCGCTTGACGTACTCGGCGCCGATCTTGGACGCCGCGCCGGGCTTGTTCGCGACGACGACCGGCTGTGACACTCGCTCCGAGAGCTTTTCCGCGACCATTCGCGCGAGCAAGTCGGTCGCGGATCCCGGGGTGACCGGCACAACGATCTCGATGCGCCGCTCGGGGAAGCCGGCCGCGCGCGCATAGCCCCCGGCGATGAGGACCAGAACCACGGACGCCACGGCCCGCACGAGTCTCTTCTTCATGCTCTCCTCCTTGTCGCAAGGCCCGAACCCGGGACCGAACCCGGGGGCGTGCGTCGCGCGTTGCCGATGCACCGCACCGAATACCGTCGGCCGTGTCCGACGCGCAGATCGTTCACGGCTGTGACCCGAACGCGTAGGCGATCGGCGGCTCGACCCGCCCGCGGCACTCGCCGAACCCGATCGGAACGAACCCGTCCCGCGCGCATCGCGCGCGCATGACGACTTCGTCCCCGTCCTCGAGGAATCGGCGCACCTCGCCCGTGGGAAGCTCGATGGGACGCGCGCCGTTCAGGGTCTTCTCGAGCAGGCACCCCTCTTCACCCGGATCCGTGCCCGAGATCGTCCCGGTGCCCAGCAGGTCCCCGGGACGAAGATTGCAGCCATTGCTCGCGTGGTGGGCGAGCATCTGGAACACGCTCCAGTACTGTTGGGCGAACTTCGCACGTGCGAGCACCACGGGGGCCACCCGCTGACGGCGCGTTCCTTCCGTCTCCAGCGCGACCTCCACCTCGATGTCGAGCGCGCCGCGCTCGGATAGCGAGCGATCCTCGAGATAGCCGAGCGCCTGCTCCCGCTTCGGACCGTTGACCGAAGACACCCGGAACGGCGCCAGCGCCTCCAACGTCACTACCCACGGCGAAACGGAAGTCAGGAAGCTCTTGCCCAGGAACGGACCGAGCGGCTGGTATTCCCACGCCTGGATGTCACGGGCCGACCAATCGTTGAGCAGACACATCCCGAACACATGATCTTCTGCGGCATCGATCGGTATCGGCTCTCCGAGTCGATTCCCGACGCCGACGTAGCAGGCAAGCTCGAGCTCGAAATCAAGCTTCTCGGTCGGTGCGAAGCCCGGTGCCGACTCACCGCCCCGGCGCAGCTGTCCCCAAGGACGCCTGCAGGGATGTCCGCTCACGACGACCGACGACGCTCGGCCGTGGTATCCCACCGGAAGATGCTGGAAGTTGGGGAACAACGGGTTTTCGGGACGAAAGATTCGCCCTGCGTTCGTGGCATGGTGAATCGACGTATAGAAGTCGGTGTAGTCACCGATGTTCGCCGGGACCACCATCTCGACATCGTCGTGTCGACGAAGATGCGCCTCAGTCGCCGCGCGTCTGTCCGACCCGGCGCGAAGCAGTCGCGACAGTTCGAGGCGAAGCGAACACCAGTGCCCCCGACCGAGGGCCATGAGTCCGTTGAGCGTCGTTTCCCGGCATGCGTTCACCGCCTCATCGGAAGCACCCGCCAGCAGGCCGTGTTGCGAGGCCGCGCGCAGATCCAGGATCCGGTCCCCGATCGCAACACCCAGCCGCGCGGGACCTCCGGTTCGGGGCACGAACGCGCCAAGAGGCAGGTTCTGGATCGGAAAATCGCCGCCCGGTGCATCCGCGCCCGGTACCCAGCTCGTCAACTCGCGAGCATGCGTTTCGTTGATCATCTAGGTCGTCTCCCCGGCTCGCATCACGCAGCAGTCTCGCGCTCTCGACCCGCCGCCTGCTGCTGCGACATTTCACGTCGACGGATCGCGGTCGCCTCGGCATCGACCTCC
>Ga0138256_10008107_pt1 | contig 11060 bp, 8 predicted proteins | sample KNB2016incub_MG_FD_105486 | JGI IMG/M metagenome (GOLD analysis project Ga0138256, IMG submission 105486) | Active sludge microbial communities from wastewater in Klosterneuburg, Austria - KNB2014incub_MG | ecosystem: Engineered > WWTP > Activated sludge > Unclassified | place: Austria...
GCGTATTCGTTTGCTTCGATACTTTGTTGTAACTCAGGTCAGTTGGCATGCTTCATAGATGAAGCCGAAGCGCCACGCAGGCGAATTGTCTTCAAGAAGTCAGACCGTTCCAGTCAAAAGAAGCTGTGATCGATAAACCCGACTCCGCGCGCCAAGTAACACTTTCGGCAGATGGAACAAGCCAAGCATCTTCAACAGATTGTTCCGAACCAATCCGCCCTTCATCGCGTCCACCCGCGCTGAAATCCCTCGTGGATTCCGTGCGATCCTCGCGCGCGTTCCGGCATGGGCCGCCCACATCAATGAACTCACCGGCTGCGGAATGAACTCGATCGATTCGATCTTCAAACCCGCGCGCTCAAACGCCCTTTCGATCGCCACACGATTCCATCGCGTCAACGGATGCGGCGGCGAGACGAGATCGTCAGGCGAACCCACCGCATCCGCGTTCGGAACCGACAGCATCAATCGCCCGCCCGATCCGAGCGCGCTCTTCAACTTCGTGAGCATCGAAACTGGATCAGAAAAATATTGGATGACGTGAAACATCGTGATCAGATCAAACCGCTCGCTTGATTCGCCTGTTGTTTCCACTCTTGTCTCATCGAACGATCCGAGCGCACGGATTCCTTTCGAACGCAACATCGCGCGCAACGACTCGCTCGCTTCGATTGCAAATCGATCATGCTTCCCATCGATCGAATTCAAAAAGTCACCAGCGCCCGCACCGACATCAAGCACCCGCGCTGATCGATTCAATCGAGAAACGAATTCCCGAGCGCGGGCAAACTCCCACCGATCCGTCGGATAGCCAACGCGCTCATGCAGAATCGAATAAAATTCAGCATCCCCCTCGACCAGCGGATTCGTGAAGCCGAGCCGGCAGCTCGCACAGACGACCACGCTCACCCGATCCGCATCCCAAAGCCGCGTGAGCGTTCGTTTCATCCGCTCGAACCGCGCAAAATCCCGCCCCGCCGGACAAAGCCGCCCCGCCACATCCCCGACCTCCAGCCACCTGGAAACCCGCCCGCTCCCACCACACACCGGACACATCTTTCCTTCCATCCCACCGAGCGTATCAACGATGCAATCGGCAGGCGAATCGATTCAAAAGAGTCCCGAGAGATCGATTCACCCCGCGCGTTTCGATAACCCAGCGCATTTGGATTCGGGCGGCACTCACTTGGTACTCCAACCTGTGAAGCGACGCTCGCATGCGATAAAGTTTGGATGCGATCGACCGGATGGATTTTCAAATCTCCTCGTCGATTCACGCACCGACCTCCGACCGCCGACCGCCGACGTCCAGGGATTGATCCGATGCACCAACCCATCATCGCGTTCGACCTTGACGACGAAGGTCACTGGCGAGCGATCCTCGCCTGCGGACACAAACAACACGTCCGCCACAACCCGCCGCTGGTGTCGCGTGCGTGGGTGCTCAGCGAAACTGGCCGTGCGTCGCGCATCGGGATGATGTTGGATTGCAAACTCTGCGACGCGGAAATGCCGAACGCCCCGCGCTTGTGAAGGGATAATTCTGTGCGATAGAGTTTGGACGTGATGGGACGTGATGGGACGTGATGGGAAGTGATCCGACGTGGTGGATGATTCGCCTCGCATCAACCCAGACGGACAGACCGAGCGTGACGCCCCGCCATCGGATCATCCAATCTTGATAGAAAAATCACATGAAATGACATCGGTCGTCTGTCGTCTATTGAATCAGAAAGGTTGCCATGTCATTAACTCGTGTGGATGAGTTGCGATACAATTCAAATGATGGGGTCAAATTCAGTGGATCAAATTCAGTGAGTCAAAATCATTCGGTCAAAATCATTCGGTAACTCATTTACTCTAAAAGCTAACTCGGTCGTCAGCGCAAGCGGGGATTGATCATCTATGAAATCATTTTCAGTAAACCTGCATTGGATCACGTTCGTACTTGTGATTCACGCTGACATATCGCTCTGATCCCTGCTTGTTTAGGGATCGTTCTTCAAACTTTCTATCTAAATAATACACAGCGCGCTGTGTGAGGGATTTGTTTTCTATGGAGAGAATACAAATGACTGCTCGTACTTCAGTTCTGATGGGGCTTGCCTGGGGTGGATCGATGTTTTTGGGTTCGATCGCTTCGGCAGAGGCCATGAATCTGCTCTTTTTCGGTAATAGTTTTTCTCAACAGAACCATCTCACCAGTTCGGTTCGACGCTATGCCGAGGCGGAAGGTTACGACACGCCTCTGGTGGTGGACGATTTGGCCGGCGGGGGTGATGTCGATTACTACATCGATCGAGTCACCAATTCACCGACCTCAAATGTCGCTTCACCTCTGATTGAAGGAAAGACTTTCGATTACGTCATCATCCAGGGAAACAGTAACGAAGCGACGCATCTGGATGATCCTCAAAACGATTTTATCCCCGACTCGGTCGCGCTGAGCCAGCTTGTGCGCAGCCAACCAAGTGGCCAGGGTACCAAGGTGGTGATGTTTGAAACCTGGGCAAGAGGCTACGCATCAAATTTCTACACCGGGCCGAACCCGTACTTTCCCAGCCCTGCCATGATGCAAGATGAAATTCGAACCAACTACAACCTGGCCACGCAGTCGATCAATCTCGCTGCAGGCGAAGACATCGCCACCGTTGCACCCGTCGGTACTGCCTGGGAATCAACCGATTTTAACGCGATGTTTTATGATTTCGAAGGCTATCACCCTTCGCTGATGGGCACACGATTGGCGGGTCTCGTTCTTTATCGAACGATCTTCAATGAGATGGTGAGCGACATTCCATACTCAGCGGTCAGTTTTTGGACACTGGTCAGCGAAAGCGAATGGACATCCCTGACCTACATCGCCGATTCGTTCACGATCCAGTCGAGAGGTGATTTTGATCTCGACGGCGATCTCGATGCCGCCGACATCGACCTCCTCTTCGGTGCCCACCAGGGTGCGGTTTCTCCTGCGTTGCCAGAATTCGATCTCAACTTCAACATCAGCGTGAACTCCACTCCCAACACCAACGCGAGCGACGCCGACGTCTGGGTTCGCGAGCTTAAGCAGACCGAATACGGCGACATCAATCTCGACGGCGTCGTTAACTTCAACGACCTGCTCGTCGTCGCTCAGAACTACAACACCACCACCTGCGTCTGGGCAATGGGCAACATCGACGGCCAAGCCGGCGTAAGTTTCGGCGACCTGCTCTTGATGGCACAAAACTACGGCTTCGGAACGCCAGATGTTTCGATGAATGTCTCGATGAATGTCTCGATGGATGTCTCGATGAATGTCTTGGGCGACGTCTCAAGTTTCGATGCAAACTTCGCTGCGGATTGGTCGCTCGCGCAATCGATGATTCCTGAACCTACGGCGCTCGGAATCATGTGGATGGCATTCGTGTTGCGTCGGCGACGATGATTGAATCGTCGGCCCGAGGAACACAACGCCACGACCCGAACGCGTAAGCAACGTCCACGATTTGATCCGATCCAACGTGATCATTCGACCCTCGCCAAGTGCCATGGATCACAAGTGCCATGGATCAAACATGAATTGCGTGCCACCGTCGGACTTCGGCAAGCTCCGTCGCACCCGGCAAAGATGGATCGACCAAAGTTTGATCCCGTACTTCCGATCTTCAGCTCGAATCGTCCCTCTCTAGCCACCCCCGATCGTCTTCGATCGTGGCATCCGGCGCCTCGTCCACTCCGCAAAATCAGAGACTTTCCAGACCTGAACGCAACAAAACGTGAATTCACTTGCCAATAGTGCAGCATTGCACTATGTTCCTCCCAACACTTACTTCTCAGGAGAGAAAATGCAGATGAACACTTCCGTCCGCCCGTGCAATTTTGGGGTGCGTGCCGCCCTGGCCCCTTCGCTTCTCGCCGCCGCCTTCGTCCTTGGATCGGCAACCGACGCCAACGCAGATGTCCAAGTGCAGATATCCGACACAGGAACCGGCGTGAAGTTCGCCTGGACAGGCTCAATCGACACCAGCTCCCTTACTTCAATTGGACTCTTCAACAACACTGGCGGAATTCGGACTGATACTGATTTGGTTTTTTCTTCCACAACCGCTGCCGACGGAGAGTGGTTTGAAAATGTCGTTTCCGGCCCATCGATCGGCACCAGCCCATACACAACGTATCCCAATGTGCTCACCGGCGATTTCTTCGCCATGCACATGAGCTTTGATAGCTTCATCATGCCCACCGGTTACGTGAGCGGCAGCAACATCATCGGTAACGTGGAATTCACCGGCCCATCGATCGCCAGCCTCGGGATCATCCCCGGCCCCCACGTCTTCACGATCAACAATTCCCCCAGCACGATCACCCTCCAGTCGGTGGTACCCGAACCCACATCGCTCTGCCTCCTATCCGCCGGCGCGATGCTGACGCTTCGACGAAAACGATAAGTTGTGGATGTGATTTCTGAATCAATCACCGCGCTCAACCGAGCGCGGGTTTTGTTTGGACTTCCGCACGGCGCCGGGCGGGGGTTTGTTTGGAATCGGTTTCGCTAGCCAATGGCGGTCTGGGTGGCGCGGGTTGTACTCAACTTGTGAAGAGACGATTCTGTGCGATAGACTTTGAACTCGATGGGGACGGGTGGATGTTTCGGTATTTACACTGACGGGGTAGCGTCAGTGCATCCGGCGAGTGCAACCCTACGAAAACTCTAAGCATTGAAAAGGATTTGGTATGGTCGATTTTAGCAAACGTCTTGGTAAAACGGGCTTGGCTAAATCTCTAGATCCCGTTGCGATCTATGACAATCTAGACCGCGAAGTAGATAAAGGCCCCCTTCGGCCCGCTCAAGCTGCTATTCTAAACGAATGGCACAACCAACGGCGGAGCGAACGAGACGTTGTAATTAAGCTCCACACCGGTCAGGGGAAGACTCTCATTGGACTTTTATTGCTTCAATCAAAAATCAATGAGGGGCAAGGGCCATCGCTTTACATTTGCCCAAATAAATTCTTGGTGAGTCAGACGCGGGTACAAGCGAAACAATTCGGTATCCCATTCTGTACCGATGATGATGACATTCCGCAGGAATTTTTGGACGGCCAGAAAATTCTGATCACGCACGTGCAAAAACTGTTCAACGGTCAAACACGATTTAAGACCGGCTCAAAGTCTGTAGTCGTTAATAGCATTGTGATAGATGATTCACATGCGTGCGTAGATTCAATTCGTGATGCCTGCGTTATCGAGCTAAAAAAAGATGAACAGACCTATCGGGACTTAGTTGACCTATTTTCGAGTGCGCTCGAGACGCAAGGCGCAGGGACGTATTCAGATATCAAAGAGCACAACTACGACGCGCTGCTTCCTGTTCCGTATTGGGTGTGGCGTGAAAAGCAAGACGAAGTAATGGCAGTGCTCAGCAAAGTCGTCCAACGCCCATCAAATTCGAGAGAAAAACCTCATTCGGCATGGTTTGCGTGGCCGCTGCTCCGTGATAATTTGATCAATTGCCAATGTATCGTGTCGGGCCGATCCATCGAGATTGCACCATACCTTCCGCCCTTGGATGAGTTTGGATCCTATTTCAATGCGAAGCATCGCGTGTTCATGTCTGCAACTGTAACGAATGATTCGTTCTTAGTGCGGGGACTTCGACTTGAACCGAAAACGATCAAGAATCCTCTCGTCTTCCGTGAGGAAAAGTGGTCGGGAGAAAAAATGTTGTTGCTCCCGTCGCTCATTGATTCGAGCCTGTCGCGCGACGCAATTGTCAATGAGTTTGCAAAACCCAACTCCAAACGAGCATTCGGCGTTGTCGCGCTGACGCCAAGCTTTAGAGCCGCAGAATTTTGGGAGAATTGCGGAGCAACCGTTGCAAAGTCAGAGTCTATTGATGCAGAAGTTAGCGGTCTACGTAACGGTAATTACGAAAACGTGGTTGTGATCGCTAGTCGGTATGACGGGATCGACCTACCTGATGCTTCGTGTCGTATTTTGATCTTTGATTCGCTGCCACATGCGGCAAACTTGGTCGACGCATATTCAGACGCCTGTCGCGGGGGAAGCAGCATTAGCTCGATGCGAATTGCGCGTAGCATTGAACAGGGCCTCGGACGAAGCGTTCGCGGCGAAAAAGATTACAGCGTCATCATCCTCATCGGACCAGAGTTAATTAAGATGGTCCGTAGCCAGCAAACACGCCAATTCTTTTCGCCGCAGACACGCGCGCAAATCGAGATTGGTCTTGAGATCGTGCAGTTTGTTGAAGCCGAGGACGCACGAGAACCGCTGAAAGTGCTTGTCGGGCTAGTCGGGCAGTGCCTGCGGCGTGATCCATCGTGGAAGCAGTTCTATGTCGAAAAAATGGACGCGGTTGTAGCCTCCACATTAAACAACGATGTCCTCGAAGTGTTTGCGATGGAACTGGCGGCGGAACAAGCTGCACAGTTAGGTGATCCGCGGAAAGCGGTTGAGACTATCCAAGAGTTAATCGACACGCATGTAAAGGGGCCGAACGACGTAGGCTGGTATCTGCAAGAAATGGCTCGGTATGCCCACGCGTATTCAAAGGTTGAATCAAACACTCACCAAATTAGCGCTCATAGGAAGAATCGATATGTCATGCGTCCCGCAACAGGGATGGTAATCGACAAGATAAATCTTGTGAGCCAGAAGCGCGTCGAAAACATTATCGAGTGGGTAAAATCCAGCGGGAATTTTGAAGAGCTGCGCCTTGCAGTTGAAGAGATACTTGGCCGCTTAGAATTCGGCACAACCCACGAGCGATTTGAAGCTGCGATACTTGATGTGGGCCGCGCTCTTGGATTCGCCAGCCAGCGACCCGACCGAGAATGGAAAGAGGGTCCCGACAACTTGTGGGCAGTCAGGGACGGGGAGTACTTCCTCATTGAATGCAAGAGCGAAGTCAGTCTTGAACGTAGCGACATTAATAAAGAGGAAACTGGGCAGATGAACACTGCCTGTGGTTGGTTCGATCGAAATTACAAAGGCGCCCAGGCATCTCGGATTTTGATCATTCCGACAAAGAAGCTTTCTAAAGCGTCAGCTTTTACCCACGATGTTTTGGTTATGCGAAATCGTGGATTGCGAAAGTTTACCAAGTCGGTTCGCGAGTTTTTTGCCGAGTTCGCACATCTCGACTTCAACGGTCTTTCCGGTAACAACGTGCAAAAGCTTCTTTCAATCCACGAACTTGATGTCGAGCAAATTCTCGGCCACTGCGAGGAGGCGGTTGTTCCGTAGTCCCGTAGTCGCGTAGGGTGCATGCAATGCACCGTTGGTTCGCCATCAATCGAACGGCGTGTTTCACACGCCCTACCCTGCTTCCCGCCGCGAGTGGCGACTTCCCGTTGCGAGTGACAACCTGACGGCGCGAGTCCCGTAGGTTGGGCTTCAGCCCACCAATTGCGAAGCAACTCCATCGGTCTCCTTCGCTGCGCGACGGGCGGCTGAAGCCCACCCTACATATCTCGCCACAGTTTGTGGCGGGTTGTCACAATTTGTGGGACGTCGAAACATCTTGTGGGAAGTCGAAACATCTTGTGGGAAGTCGCCACAGTTTGTGGGAAGTCAAAATATCTTGTGGGAAGTTGAAACAGTTTGTGGGAAGTCTCCACAGATTGTGGGAAGTCAAAATATCTTGTGGGAAGTTGAAACAGTTTGTGGAAAGTCTCCACAGTTTGTGGAAAGTCAAAATATCTTGTGGAGAGTTGAAACAGTTTGTGGAAAGTCTCCACAGATTGTGGAAAGGCTCCACAAATTGTGGCGATAGGACTTCGGACGTTGCTTACGTCCGCTACATACCTATTCACGTCGCATAAACGGATTCCTGTGTCCCGCGCAATCGTTGTAGGACGATGCGGGCGGCGTTGAATCGTCGAGAACTCATCTGCATAAACGGGATTATTGGGAGAGCGATAAGTTCGTTGGCTGCAGGGCTGAGTGCTGAATGATTCGGAATGGGACGGCCGCCTTCCAGATTTGCAATCGTCCCAGACGGTGGGCTGAAGCCCACCCTACGCAGGCACAGCTCTACGCAGTTATGACTCTAATCCGCAACGCCAGAAACTTTTTCTCCTAAAGTCAAAATTTCGTTGGTCGATGAGAAGCACGTGCCCGGAGGGGTCACTGCTCGCTTCTTGAAGCGTTTGCTTCAGCGAGATTGTCTCCTCCGGGCTTTTTGCTGCGCGATTTAATCGATCGCCCAGCGAAGGACTTATCATGAGTGTAGGTGGAAGAAGTTTCTTTCGAGGGACCGATGCGGAGCTGTTCAACGGCACGCAGGTCTTCTCGGCATTGATCTCCGGAGCGCCGACCGAATACGGTTTGGTTGCGGGCCAGGCCACTGCGTACGACGCATTGAGCGGCGCGTATACCTCAGCGTACGTGACAGCCACGACGCCGGAAACGCGCACCAAGAGTTCGGTGGCCGCCAAGGATGCAGCCCGCCGCTCATTGATTGAGATGGCTCAGGTTCTGACAAAAGTCATCTACAACACATCGACGGTGACTGATGCGATGCTGATCGATCTCGGACTTGCATTACGCCCTCAGCGCACGCCGGTTCCTGCACCGACAGACGCGCCGGAGCTGGATGTGGTTTCGGTTGTCGGTCGTACGGTGAAGGTGCGTGCGCACGGCGGCGTGTTGCACCGAGGAAAGCCAGAGGGCATCTCCCAAATCACTGCGTTTACGTTCCTGGGGGAAACACCACCAGAAACGACGGCGGGTTGGAACCTGCAGGGCACGAGTGGTCGCACAGAATTGACGATCACTTTCCCGGCAGGCGATGCCACCACCGCATGGGTGACTGCGTTCTGGCAAAACGCCAAGGGCCAGTACGGCCCGGCGTGCCAGCCGATCCAGATCAACCTTCCAGCATCGGCAAGCGTGCCGAGCACGGAAGCGTTGAAGCTGGCAGCGTAATTCAAGTTGTGAGACTTCGACGAGTTCTCTTCGAGCCTGATCGTTCGACCCAGAGGCTCTCGACGGGGCCTCAGAGCCGAAGGCAGTCGAGTCGTTACGAGTTGTGAGTTGTGAGCGGGAAAAGAGTAGTGCCCGCTCTCACTCACTTTCTTTAGGAGTCAGCAGTCTTCAGTGGGCGGAAATGCTTTGGGAAAAATCATGCATACCGAGATCATTTCATCTTCGTTGAATCTAAGCGGTCGGAACTCAGCACTTCTTCCGTTGCCCGAATTGCCGATCACCGTTCGGCTCGGGACGAACGATGACATTGCATTCATTGATGAATTGCAGAAGAAGAACAATCGGAATCTGGGGTTCCTGCATCGTGGGACGTTGCAAGGGAAGATCAAGCTTCAGGAAGTGCTCATTGCGGAAGAGTTGCGAGTTGGTAGTTGCGAGTTGCGAGCGGAGCCAGCTGCGCGGCTCGAAGAGAACGCTTCTGTATCTGGGCTCGCAACTCACAACTCGCAACTCGCAACTAAACTCGGCTACTTGATCGGCAACGATCGTTACTTCAAGCGCGATGAACTCGGGGCGATCTTTCAGTTGTGTGTTGTGCCGAGCAAGCAGCGTGGGTTGATCGGGGCGACGCTTCTCAAGGCGCTGTTCGAACGCGCTTCGTATGGATGCAAACTTTACTGCTGCTGGTGTGCGAAGGATCTGGAAGCGAATCATTTTTGGGAAGCGATGGGGTTCATTCCGGTGGCGTTTCGATCGGGATCACGAAACAAGGTGAAGAATGCAGAAGGCAAGCGCGTGCCGCGCGTGCATATCTTCTGGCAGAAGCGAATCCGAGCGGGCGATAACGAAACGCCGCTGTGGTATCCGAGTCAGACCGGCGGCGGCGCGATGAATGAGGATCGAATCGTGTTGCCGATTCCTCCTGGGGTGCATTGGAGTGAGGTGGAGAGCGTCGTTCTGCCAGGGCAGAACAGTGCTGAGTGCTGTGTGCTGAGTGCTGAGTCGGAGGAGAAATTGATTAGCCCTAGTCCGAAACTCAGCACTAAGAACTCAGCACTCAGCACTAAAGCGAAGCGCAAGCCCCCTGCTCCTGCTGTTCAAGTTGGTACGCTTGGGGGTTGGGGAATCGGGAAGAAGGTTGAGACAGTCACGAAAGAGAAGCCGAAGCGCGAGAAGCCGATCAAGGTCAAACAGAAGAACGATCCGAAGCTGGTGAAGGCATCACGCGAGCTGCGGGATCGGTACCTGGAGGAGATCAATCAGAATCCGATTTTGGAATCTCACGGGAAGTATGAAGTGAGCCGGATGGTTGAGCAGGTTCCGATGCAGAAGCAGATTGGGCGGGAGACGGGTGTGGAATCGGACACGCCGATGAAGAAGCTGTTGGCAGCGTGAATCTTCGGGTGACGGCGTTCGGGTTTCGGGATTTTGGCTGGTTAGTTGGGAGTCTCTGCGCGAACGAGTTCGCGGCTTTGGGGGGAAGTTTTGGGGGGAAATCGGGGACTTGTTGGCGATTCTGGTTTTGGTTACAATTGCCCTTCCGCATCGCCCGGACGTGTGTTCGGGCGATCTTTTTCGGGTTTTGTCGGCGATCGGGTGGAATCCTGAATTATCAGGTGCAACCTGCCGCGAAGTTGAGCGTGTCATGATCAAGGTCAAGCTGCGTGGTAACGAGACCGCTGAGCAGTTGCTCAAGCGCTTCAAAAAGTTGTGCGAGAAGGAAGGTCTTTCCAAAGACATGAAGCGCGTGGCTTATTACGAAAAGCCAAGCGAAAAGCGCCGTCGTCGCGGCCGTAAGCAGCCGACCAAGTAATCGATTAGTGGATTGTTGATCGTGATTGTGGAAAAGGCATCCGATTCTGGAAGTTTTTTCCGCAATCCACATTCTACAATCCACAATCTGTTTTCTTCGGTGACTTGCTGACGATTGGAACCACAATGTCCGCTCCGCTTGCTGCGCCTTCTTCAGTTGAAAATCCCGCCCGAGACGCCGCAGTTCACATCGCTGGCCTCTCCAAAATCTATTCCGACTTCTGGGGCCGACCCAAAGTTCGCGCGCTCGAAGATCTCAATCTCACGATTCAACGTGGCGAGGTGTTTGGACTTCTCGGGCCGAACGGTTCGGGCAA
>Ga0138256_10008111_pt1 | contig 11056 bp, 7 predicted proteins | sample KNB2016incub_MG_FD_105486 | JGI IMG/M metagenome (GOLD analysis project Ga0138256, IMG submission 105486) | Active sludge microbial communities from wastewater in Klosterneuburg, Austria - KNB2014incub_MG | ecosystem: Engineered > WWTP > Activated sludge > Unclassified | place: Austria...
AGGTGAGCCTGCGGCAATTACTATAAAGCTTAACAGCCTTGAAGATGAAAGAATAATAAAAAAACTTTATGAAGCTAGCCTTGCAGGCGTTAAAGTAAATATGATCGTTCGGGGAATTTGCTGCCTGATACCGGGCATCAAAGCTATGAGTGAAAATATCCGGGGAATAAGTATTATTGACAGATTTCTTGAACATGACAGGGTATATATTTTTAACAATGGCGGAAATGAAAAGATCTATTTATCCAGTGCAGACTGGATGAAACGAAACTTAAGCCGCAGGATAGAAGTTGCATTCCCTGTTTATGATAATGACCTGAAAAATATCATAAAACATATTGTAAACATAAAATTAAGTGATAATGTAAAGGCAAGGATAATAGACGAAAAACAAACGAATGTTTACAGAAAAACTGAAAGTACATCTGAACACAGGTCACAATACGAGATCTATGAATATATGAAGAGTTTTAAATAAAGTTCAAAGGGATACTTCGTAAATCACAGTCTCAATTTCTTTGCCTTTTAATTTGAATCTGCCAAGTTCCGTTGCCTTAAATCTGTTTTCCAGATCGAGATGCTGTAATGCATCTTCAGATATGAGAAGCTGCTTATTCATCACCTTGGCCTGACCCTGAATCCTTGATGCTGTATTCATAACATCCCCGAGGAACACGATCTCTTTCCTTGAATCGCCTACTTCACCTATCACAACTTCACCAAAATGCAGACCGGCTTTAAACCCGGGGATCAAACCGAATTCACTGATATACTTCTTCTGCAGAGAATCGATCTTGTCTTTGATATCGAAATAGCATTTTATACAGTTCAGGTTATTTATTCCATTTTTTTTCCTCCAGCTTATAACAACTTCGTCACCAACATATTGGTATATTTCACCTTTTGATCCAATAATCGGGGCGTTGATATCAAAAAAGTAGCTGTTCATGAATTCATGGTACTTCAACGGTCCGATTGTTTCAGCGATAGTTGTTGAAGATTCAAGATCTAAAAACATGAAAAATCTTTCTTCTATTTTTGGTTTATGATACCTGCCTGTAATATAGCTTAGTAACACACCTTTACCCAAAAGGTCATTGATCTGGATAAGAAAGTTCATCAAAAAACTGAAGGAGAATGCAAACAGAAATATGAAAGGGAACGTGCCGGTTATAAAATTCCTGAAATCATCAGTCTGAATTGTAGCAATTAATCCCCTGCTGTTCAACATTGCTTCGTGAACCACCCAAACCATTAATACAGAAAAAGAAATGATAGAAATGTAAGCTAGAGATCTCAGCAGGAGAATAAAAGAAAACCTGAGCTTCTTTAATTTGCCCCTGAAAACAAAGCTTTCAAAATATGCGCTTAACGCGGAAATAAGAACACCGGCAATGAATCCCTTAATTGCCCTTTCAACATCAAACCCGAAGGCAATACACGTAAAAAGCGGACCAATTATCCCGCCCGGTATTGTAACATACAGGATGTTCTTCAGCTTTACGGCAGTATTAACTTTGAATGACATCTATTAATTATATACTTGTCTTAAATTTTAAAACCCGTTAATTTATAAATAATTTATTTAAATATTAATTCAGTAAAATTAATGAAATTATTGATCAGAGCAGCGATACTGATTATTTTTTTGAATTTGGCTGCAAATGCTGATTCAACCGTAACCAAAAAGACTATTAAACCGAAAAAGACAACAATAATGCAGGATCTTGGTTATGACCTTAAATATTTCGCTGTTGACTGGGGAGCATTCTTTGCTGCGCCATTCAGCAGCAGTAAAAATCTTATCCTATCATCTGCGGTTGTTGGAGGGACAATAATTTCATCTTCTCTTGATAAAGATATACGTAAACAATTTTCTGTACAGGGATTTGAATCATACAACGGAACATTTCTTGATGGACCGACTGCTTATGGCTACGTTCAATACCCTTCAATTTTCGCAGGTGCACTATATACTATTGGTCTGCTTGCAAGAGAAAATGAACTTAGAAAAACAGGAAGAATGCTCATCCAATCACTTGTTTATTCAGGTACTGTAACAATGGCTCTAAGGTACGTAACAGGCAGGCACAGGCCTTTTACTTCTGAAAGAAATCAGTATGAATTTTCATGGTTCAATGCGGCGGGCGATACTCAATCATTTCCATCCGGTCATACAGTTGTAGCTTTCGCCACTTCAACAATACTTGCAGAGCAAATTGATACTTGGTGGGCACGCGGCATTTTGTACTCTTTTGCCGCAATGACAGCTTATGCACGACTACATTATGATAAGCATTGGTTCAGCGATATTTTTTTCGGTGCCGCGCTTGGATTCGGTTCTTCCATGTTTGTTATACACAGGGAGCGAGACAGGGAAGATGTAGTAAAAAGAAAAATGAAAAAGGGCGGTGGTTTTTCTTTCTCGCCTTCATTAAACGGAATAATTATCACTTATGGATTTTAAATCTCAGAATGTGAATCCAGTTCCGAAGTAGAAGACCTTTTCTCGTTCTTTTGACCTTGCAACAGTAAACCTGAAAGTGATATCCCTGTTCAAAAAGAACATAAATAATCCCCCGCCATAACCGGTATGCCAAAGGTTTGAATTCTCCCCTTCAACAAATACCCTGCCTGTTTCAGCAAATGTAAATATTCCAACTGTTTCCGGCAGAAGTAAATTCATATCAAAGAGTTTTAATCTCAATTCAGTGGAGCCCAGCAAAGCCCCGTCTCCGGCAAATCTTTCAGCCGCAAAACCGCGCAGTAACCCGGAGCCACCCAAAAAAGCTGATTCAAAGAAGGGAAAATCACCGAAGACCTTTTCGCCCCAAAGCCTCACCCCCAGCGAAATATTCTGTTTATAACTTAAATACGCTCTAACATCCCCGGAAACCTTCCCGAATTTATATATTTTATCAAATATCCCGGGATAGTAAGTCCACTTAAAGTCTGCAAAGTACCCCGTAAAAGGAGCTGATGGATGGTCACGTTTATCATATGTTACCCCTCCAGATACTCCCAGCAGGTTAACAGGATTTGAGATTAACCCTACAGGCGTAAATTCATATGTATCAATTGGTTTTACATCAAAGTTCTTATACGTTAAACCTGCATTAAAACAGTAAGATCTGTTTCGGGGAAATGAAATGGACGGGTCAAGAATAAATTCCTCGTGAATCACTTCATACAAATTACTTTCATAATCATTATTGTTAAAGTATGAATTATTCCCCTGCCCGAAAAAATTGTTAACTTCAAGCCCTGATTTTCTGAAATGAAAATTCAGTTTCGCGTTTTTTACAATACCCATAAAATCAAAATCAAGATCCGCTACCAAACCCGTCAAACTCTTTTTTGCAGGTGCATAACCTGCGGTAAAATTCAGTTTAAACAAAAATGGATCCATCCTGAATCCATATTTTCGATAGCTGTACGTGCCGCCAAACAACGGTCCAATATCAGGAGTGTATAAGAATAGCGGGAAGAAACTTGTCATATGGAATCTATCCGGCGGTGAAACAGGGTCATACTTTATGCTTTTTATTTCTTCTTCATATTTTTTTTTCTCTTCTTTGTCAAAATTTCCTCTCATATTTTCAAATATCTTTGAATATATTTCGTATTTGGTTTCATATTTGTCATTATCCAAATTTACTTGCCCCTGGGTTTTTGATTTTTTCCCATTATCATAATACATAACATTTTCATCCGAAGAATTGGTTACAATATCCTTTCCATCTCCTCCTATAATTCGTATTTTTGGAGCATTATCTGATTTTCCGGAGATTACCACCTCATCATCTCCATCCTGCAGGTATATCCGTATTTCATCCGTGATTTCATTGTTGAAACGCTTATATCTCAATATCGCGTCTTTACCTTTAACCGCATCTTCTTTATTCTCAAAAGTCATAATCTCCGTAAAATCTTTGTTATCGCTATTCGGTTCATAAGTGTTAGTTACAGGGTTAAGACCAATAATAACCAGGTCATTTTTATCCGTTGCATAAATCTCTACAACTGAATTCACAAGTTCATAATATTCTCCGGATGCTTCTTTGAGTTCATCCCGCCTGGATTTCAATTTCGAAACTATCTCATCTTTTGCTTTTTGGTAAACTTCGGAAGGAAGTTTCTTTACTGCATTTTCAATGACTTCATTGGTCAGTTTGCTTATAACTTCATTAGTTACTTCATTCCAGGAATCACGTGAAAGAAATGTCAAAAACCGCTGATCCAGATATCTCCCGCTCCATGTCATATAACGCATCTTTGGGTAACTGTATCCAAAATTATTTAACTGGGGTATGTATTGCTCAGCAATAAATGGCAGTAGCCCGTCAAATTTTGCAAACGCCTGGTCTCTATCCAGCGGAAAAGGCTGATAAACCCTGTTTTCACCATCTTTGTATCTTATCCACTTCCATTGATCTTTGTGGCGGTCCCAATCACCGAAGAATATATCGAGCAGCCTTGCTTTCAAAAAAGACCGGCTATCCACTGACTCATCAAACTCCTTATTGAGCCTATCGAGCAGCTTAACTGTGCTGATAACCTTATCTGAGCCTTCAAACTGCGCTTCATCGGGTACAATTTCCATCATCCCAAGCAGTCCACCAAATTCTTTTTGATATTCACCTAACAGCGGATCATTTGGAAGTATAACGAGAATATAATCTGAGTGATATACGCCTGCGGCATCAAGAATAGAGTTTACAATAAATCCGGCATATGGATTAGATGAGCTAATCTGATCCTGTATAATATCTTTGGCAATTGATTCCTGAAGTTCCGGCGGCAATGTTTTTTTAGGGTCTTTATCAATTGAGCGGAATTTATATTCTTTGCCGTCACCACCTCTAAACTTCAATGCCTTTGTTTGCTGCCCCCCGCCTTTTTCAGTCGGGGTAAGTCCTCCGCCATACGCAGATAAATTCACCACTCCGACTTTTACGGGTGTTGTCCACACATCACGCCAATGAGAGCCAAAGAAAAATTCATGCAATGCCCCTGCATCGTAATTTTTTCCCGGGGTAACAGTCTTGTATTCACTAAACCAATCTGTTTCAGTTTGTGAATACGTTTGCTGTAATAAACCAATACTTAAATAATAAACAAGAGCTATAAGAATGAATTTACAAAATGACATTCTGCCTCCGGAAATTTGGATGAAGTAAATAAAAATTGAATTCTAGGGAGCGTACTTTGATAAATATATGAACGTTTACTTATTTATTTTATATACTACAATATAAGCCTGTTTATCTCTTCCTTCATTGCTTATATAAAGTGTGCCGTCATTTTTGAATGCAATTCCTTCAGCCTGAACATGGATTTTTTCAGGCAGATCAGCCTGGTCAAGTATTTCTCCGCTTTTTGAAACTTCCAGCAAAGTATTGCCCCTGGCGGCAATTATATAAAAAGTACCACTCAAAGGATTCTTTGCGATGCCTGACGGGTTAAATTTACCTTCAACACTGTTATTTTCTATATCTTTGGCAGATATAATGAATCGAGGGACTTCGTCCAGTTCCAGGTTATCAAGCGAAAATGAATAAACGGTTTTATCTTTACCGTATTCTTTCCCGCCGGACTCTTTACAGGCGAGGAGTAAAGAATTCGATTCATTATCGTAGCATAATCCTTCAACATCATTTTTTCCGGTAAGGAAAGTTTTATAAGTTTTGTATTTTACAAATTCACCGTTACTGCCTTCACTGAATTCATACAACTTGCCGTTTGATTCAACCAAATAGAATTTCCCGTTAACATAAGTTATATCCTCAAAATCACCTTTTATAACAAGCAGGCTGCCAAGATGAAATTTCTTTATGATATTACCGCCAGCAGGATTTATTTCATATATATCTCCGTCTTCATCACCGTGAGCAAACATTCTGTTATCATCTGTGAATGTAATGCCGGATACTTCGACCAGTTCTGATGGTAAATCTACCCTATCAGGTGATAATGATGAAATATCATAATCGCTCAAACTTCCTTTCCCTTCGTGCATTTTATCTTTTGTCTTCTGTTCCTTAACTGTAGTAATTTTATCTTTGATATCATTATCTTTGCCCTGTTTTTTAGAACCGCATCCAATAGCTGAAAAAACCATAAGAATCAGCAAAAAACCCAATATTTTAAGCTTATAAGCATTCATATTATATGCAAAATATGCATAATTTTTAATGATTTCAATAATGCTGAATTGCCTTAAGTGAAAATTAAGTATCTCTACTTTGGAACAATAGATTTTCTAAACAGTATAACTTTGAAAGGGCAAAAATAAACAGCCTGAAAAGGAGGAAGTTATGAACGACACAATAACACTCATAAATAATGATAAATACGGGGCACCAGAACTGAAGAAGCTACAGCAGGGATACACTTTGAAAGGTTTTATTGTAGCTGTAACAATACATATAGCTTTAATTGCAGCTTATATGCTGGTTGCCTATATTAATCAATCCAAGGCAAAGGATATACCGTTTAATCCAAAGACTCCGGTCATAATTACAGATGTCGATTTCACACCGCCTCCTATTGATGAAACTGAGGTTCCGCCGGTAAAGGAAGATGAGATTGTTCAGAAGGTTAAAGATCTTTCATCGCTTGAGCCAACTCCGGTTAGGAAATCTGACGCAGATGATGTTGTATTAAAAACACAGGATGAACTGAATAATATAAATACAACTACATCAAGGACCGGTGATTCCATAATCATAGCATCAAATGATAATATAAAGATTGATGATATTAAAATTGAAGACAGAGTTAAAGATATTGTTAAAGATCCGCCGGTAACAATTTACAACAGCGCTGAAGTTGATGTTGCGCCGGAATGTATAAATCTTTCGCAGGTAAGGGCTGATATGATATACCCCGGTTTGGCAGTTGAAGCCGGAATTGAAGGCAAGGTTACAGTAAAGGTTCTTGTAGGACCTGACGGTAATGTTATCAAAATAGGTTCCTTAAGCGGACCTGAAGTCTTTCACAGTGAAGTAAAAGATAAAGCAAAACAACTTCAGTTCACACCCGGTTTACAAAGCAATAAACCTGTAAAAGTATGGATAAGTGTTCCGTTCAATTTTAAACTAAACTAATTCAGGATTGTTCAGTATTCAAAATCTTAAGTTTATGTAAACAATAAACTTAAGATTTTTTTTTATCCCTTATTAACGTTAATTACATTATGTCATAAATTACTTATTTTGCTGACCTGAAATCAAATACTTGATTATTTGGATTATATTGAAAACAACGTAAATACTTTTGTAAAAGATAGATTCAGAGAGCTTATTGAAGGACTGAATGTAATTACTTATGAATTTGACCTTCAGTTATATAAGTTCACCTATGTCAGCCGGATGGCTGAATCTATTTTGGGGTATTCTACTAATGAATGGTTCAGAAAAGGCTTCTGGTTTGAACACCTTCATGAAGATGATAAAAAATGGGCACCTCATTTCAGCAGCTATAATATTTCCCTTAACAAGGATCATGAGTTTGAATACAGAATGCTGGCATGTGACGGAACAGTAAAGTGGTTCAAGGATATTGTCTCAATAATTCAAGTGAATAACAAACCGGTTTCATTATACGGTGTATTAATTGATATGACGGACCGGAAGCTGACTGAAAAAGAACTCCTTGAAAGCAAAGAGCGCTACAAGACCCTTGTGGAACAGCAAACAGAAATGATAACACGCTGGAAACCTGACGGCACATTTACTTATGTAAATGATGTTTATTGTAACTTTTTCAGTAAAAACCGGGAAGAGCTTATTGGGAAGCGATACATTCCTCAAATGCCTGTTGAAGATTTGGAAAGATTTTCAAAATTTTTTATTTCGCTGGATAAGAACAATCCGGTTGGACAATTTACGCACAGGGTCATAAAACCCGATGGTGAAATAAGATGGCTGAGATGGACCGATACGGCAATTTTAGATGATGAAGGAAAGATAATAGAATATCAGACTGTGGGAAGGGATGTTACTGCAAGAAAACGGGCAGAAACAGCGCTAAAAGAAAGCGAACAGCAGCTGCAGTTGATATTTGAAAACGCCCCAATCGGCATGGCATTGACAGATTTTAGTAAAAGTTTCGTAAAAGTCAACAAAGCATACTGTGATATAATCGGATATTCTAAAAAAGAACTTTTGACAATGACGTATGAAGAGATCACTCACCCTGATGATGTGAAAATGGAAAATGAGATCCTTGATCAAACCATAAGTGGTACGGGCAGCAATTTCCATTTTGAAAAAAGATATATTCACAAAAACGGCAGGATAGTATATGTTGATCTTAGGCTGAATGTATTGCGTGACTCGTTAGGCAAGCCATATCAGCAAATAGCGCAGGTTGTAGATATTACCGAAAGAATTGAAGCTGAACAGAAACTTAAACAAACACAGGCAAGGCTTACGGCAGTGCTTAATAACCTTCCTAATGTTGCTATATATGAGTATGGTGAGGACACAAATTTCGTTTCAGAAAATATTATGGATATACTTGGCTATCCGGCTGTTGAATTCATGAGAAACGAATCCCTTTTCAGCAATCTCATGCTGGAGGACGATATTATAACATACGATGAAAACGTTGCACGCTGGAAACGGGAAGGAGCAAAAGGGGTTATAAGTAATGAGATAAGGGTAAGAAACAAACAGAATGAAATAGTCTGGCTGGAAGACCACATGTATGAAGTAAACCCGGATAATGCAAAACCTTATTATTCCGGTATCATGATAGATATCACACAGCAGAAAAAAACTCATCTTAAAATGCTGGAAACAGAAACTAAGCTTTCTGCTATATTGAAAAATCTGCCAAAAGTAGTCATTTATCAATCTGGGCTAGGAAATGATTTTATTTCAGATAATATTGAAGAAATGATAGGGTTTGCACCGGTTGAAATACTTGAAAACAAATATTTCTTTGGGAACATTATGCATAAGGAAGATATGATAGCTGTAAAGAATTCCATTTCTAATTGGCATAAGTCAGGCGATGAAGGTATTCTGAATTTGGAATTCAGAGTAAAAAAGAAAAACGGTGAATTTATATGGATAGAAGACCATATGTTCAGAGTAAAAGTAAATGAGAAAGAATCATATTTATCTGGTATTTTAATTGATATTACTGACAGAAAACTCGCAGAACAGAAAATCAGCCGTTCTTTAAAAGAAAAAGAACTTCTCTTAAAAGAGATTCATCACAGGGTTAAAAATAACTTACAGGTTGTATCAAGCTTACTTAAACTCCAGTCTGGTTATGTTAAAGATGAAAGTTCTCTGGACCTTCTGATTGATAGTCAAAACAGGGTTCGTTCTATGGCGCTTGTGCATCAAAAACTATATCAGTCAAAAGATTTTTCGGAAATTAATTTTCCAGAATATCTGAAGCAGCTTTCTGAACATCTATTAAATGTTTTCAAAACCAAAACAAGGAACATAAATGTTATTGTAAATTCAGCAAGTGTTAACCTTGGTATCGACCTTGCAATTCCCTGCGGGCTTATATTGAATGAATTAATATCCAATTCCTTAAAATACGCATTCCCTGGAGAAAAAAAAGGAGTGATAAGTATAGATTTCAATCTTTATCAAGACAGGTACGAAATAATAATCAGTGATAATGGAATCGGGTTCCCGAAGGAAATCAATTACAAAGAAACAAAATCACTTGGATTACAGCTTGTTAATACATTGGTTGGTCAAATTGACGGTACTATAGTAATGGAAAACACTACCGGCACAACATTCAAAATTCAATTCGGGAAAAAGTAACACCTTTATTTCAAAAACATCTCCATAAATACATCTTGTATCTGGTCTCTCACTTTTCTATATACTATTCTTTTTTCTTCATCAGTTCCAACCGCATTAAACGGATCTTCAAATCCTTTATGAACTCTGTGTTTTACATTTCCAGTAAAAACCGGGCAAATTTTCCTGGCATTATCACAAACTGTAATGACATAATCAAAATCGGTTCCCGTGAATTCATCCACACTCTTAGGATAGTGGCTGCTGATATCCAGCCCGATCTCTTTCATCACTTCAATTGCATATGGATTGACATTCTTTTCCGGCCGGGTACCGGCTGAATAAACCTCAAAATTGCAGTTACGTGACCTGATAATACCCTCTGCCATTTGGCTGCGACATGAATTACCCGTACATAAAACCAGTATTTTAACTTTCATTTGAATTTAAAATTATTGAAATTAAATATGTTGGATAATTGTTATATTTTCAAACCAGGAATTAATGGCAAAAAGCTTAATAATATTACTGTTTATCATACTTTCTATTCTGCTGGGATGCAGCAGTAAGAAAAGTGACATTAAACCGGATGTCTCTGATTCTACGGAATCACGGGTTGATGTGAAGGTGAACCTTCCTGAGCTTGAGGAAACATTCTCAAATTTCGACTATAACTCAATTATTAACTCACAATCAAGCAAAATGCCTGCCGGAATGTCCATTACAAAATTCAGATATTTTGTTGTATTTGCTGATATAAACGATGAACTTACTTACAAACTGATAGATAATGATGTACGAAACACCATTGAAGCCATGACAAATAATTATGTAAACAAACTCCCTGATGTTGTTACACCCATATTCCTGTTTGAGAAATATGATAATTACAAAGAATTCGTAATGGAAAATTACGATATTCCTGAAAATGATATATCACCTTACGGATTTTACAAAATATCAAAAAATGTAATTGTTGTACGATATGTAAGCTGGAAAGGCAGCATTCTTCATGAAATAACACACAGGTTTATCAAGTCAGATTTCCCTAATGCCCCATCATGGTTTGAAGAAGGCTTTGCATCATTGAATGAGAAATCTACGTTCAAAAATGGAAATTTGATCGGGGAATTTAGTTTCCGTATTCTGCCGTTAAGAAGGGCTATAAATGAAAATACATACACGGGAATAAAACACCTCATGGAAACCGATGATAATGAGCTGTACGGCAAGAGAACATCTTACTATTACGCACAATCAAGATACTTGTTAATGTA
>Ga0138256_10008115_pt1 | contig 11054 bp, 10 predicted proteins | sample KNB2016incub_MG_FD_105486 | JGI IMG/M metagenome (GOLD analysis project Ga0138256, IMG submission 105486) | Active sludge microbial communities from wastewater in Klosterneuburg, Austria - KNB2014incub_MG | ecosystem: Engineered > WWTP > Activated sludge > Unclassified | place: Austria...
AAAGAAGAAGCCGATAAGATTTATAAAGATTCATTGCTGCTTGAAAAAGCAGGATGCTTTGCGATAGTCCTTGAAAAGATTCCTGCCAGACTCGGTACTAAGATCTCTAAAGCTTTAAAGATACCTACAATAGGTATTGGCGCTGGACCTAACTGTGACGGGCAGGTGCTCGTAACGCATGATATGCTGGGTCTCATTGAAGATTTCAAACCCAGATTTGTAAGAAGATATGCAAGCATGGCTGTGGATACAAAAGACGCTTTCAGAAAATATATTAAAGATGTGAAGGACAGGAAGTTTCCAACAATTAAAGAAAGCTATTGATAGTTCGTATAGTTCGTATAGTTCGTATAGTTCGTATAGTTCGTATAGTTCGTATAGTTCGTATAGTTCATATAGTTCGTAAAGTTCATATAGTTTGTTGAGTTCATTGAGTTCATTGAGTTCATTGAGTTTGTAGAGTTTGTTGAGTTCATTTAAAGTAATACTGAATTGAAACTAACATAAAGTTTATTCCCTTTCTTAATATTATAAATGAGTAATTTTAATTTCAGAACAGGTTTCGGGTATGATGTGCATAAGTTATCAAAAAACAGGAAGCTCATTCTCGGCGGAGTGGAAATAGAGCATGAATACGGGCTGGAAGGACATTCAGATGCTGACGTTCTGCTGCACTCTCTGTGTGATGCATTGCTCGGTGCGGGAGGATTCAAAGATATCGGACACCAGTTCCCGAACACTGATCCGGAGTATAAAGATATATCAAGTTTAATTCTCCTGAAAGAATCTTTTCTGCTGTTAAGGAGAGACGGTTGGAAAGTAAGTAATACTGACTCTGTAATAATTCTTGAAGAGCCAAAGATCTATGGATATTCCGATAAGATGAAAAAAAATATTTCTGAAATATTGGAAACGGAAAATATTTCTATCAAAGCTACAACTTCAGAAGGACTTGGTTTTGTCGGAAGAAAGGAAGGCTGCGTGGCATACACTTCTGTTTTAATTTTTAAATAAAGAATAAAATTTAAGGTAATAAATAATTTGGAATTTATTCAAAGCATAGATGCAGCTCTTTTTCACTTCATAAATTCTACTCTTGCAAATCCCGTAACGGATTCGCTCATGCCGTTTATTACCGAAAGAAATCATTGGTTTATTTTTTATTCCCTTATATGGCTGTATCTCGTTTTTAAAGGCGGGGCAAAAGGCAGGATTTCAGCTTTGCTTGTGATTCTTCTGATACTGATATCAGATCAGACTGCCGACAATGTGATCAAGCCATTTTTTCAAAGGATCAGGCCCTGTCATGTTCTTGATGATGTTCACCTGCTTATCAATTGTTCACAGTCATATGCATTTCCCTCAAATCACGCTGTAAATAATTTTGCTGCGGCTGTTTTGTTTTCTTATTTTTATCCCCGGATGAAATATTTTCTTTTCACCGGCGCATTTATAGTTTCGCTATCAAGAGTAATGTGCGGGGTTCATTATCCGTTTGATTTGCTCGGCGGAGCTTTGATAGGGATGGCATTTGCATATCTTATCATTTATTTATGGAAGCTGATAAATGGTAAGTTCAGGATAGTTGATAGTTGATAGTTGACAGTTGACAGTTGACAGTTGACAGTTGGCAGTCTTTTTTATTGCTTCTTATTATAAAAATAAATCTTATTAATTCTTATAATCATTTGAAACTTTTGAATCTTAGGAATCTTAGGAATCTTAGGAATCTTAGGAATCTTAGGAATCTTATAAATCTTATAAATCTTATAAATCTTACGAATCTTAGGAATCTTACGAATCAAATTGAAATTCAATAAAAAATATTTCATTCCGATCCTGCTATCAGGCATATTCTATGGATTATCCTTCCCGCCGGTGAATCTGTACTTTCTGATCTATTTCTCATTTGTATTACTGATTGATGTTATTAATAAAAGCGAAAAACTTAAGCAGGTGATATTAAGGACCTATTATGTTTTTTTGACTGCAGGTATTGTCGGTGTATCATGGATCGCTCTGAGCGGAATGCGCGAGAATGCAGATCCTTTTCTTATAGTCGGGGGAATATTTATTATTTTTGTTTATCCTCTGTTCTTTATTCCGCCTATGATTTTATTTTATTATATAAATAAAAATACATCCTCCGGAAAATTAAAATATCTTTCCTTAATTATATTTCCTTTCCTCTGGACAGGTTTTGAATATCTTCAGACCCAGGGTCAGATAAATTTTCCCTGGCTTTTCGCGGGTAATTCCCAGACCTATAATCTATCGAAAATACAGTATGCTGATATAACAGGCATATTCGGCGTATCATTCTGGGTATGCTTGATCAGCGCCGGATTATATTTTCTTATTATCAATATTAAAAATAGAAAATGGGAATTGTTATCTGTAAAAAGTACTGTCGCATTTTCTCTGATCATACTGATTTATTTTTTACCTGATTTCTATTCTTCCTTAACAAAGAAAACTTATTCAGATACAGGAAAAATAAAAATCGGCATTGTACAGCCGAATATAAACCCTTGGTCAAAATGGTCAGGCAAACAGGCTGATCTTATCACTGAATATCTTGACCAGATAAGAGAGATACACAGAATTCATCCTGATGTAAAGCTTGTATTGCTTCCTGAAACCGCACTTCCCTATTATTTCAGGGAAAGATATTTTGAAGACAGGTACACGCGTATAAAAGATCTCTGCGACAGTTTACAGCTGCCTCTGCTCATCGGTACTCCGGATCTCGAATATTATAAGGACCAGTCAGAAGCCCCGAATGATGCGAAAGTAATGAAAAGTACGGGATTGAAATATGATACTTATAATACTGCAGTTTTATTCGAGCAGTATAAAGGCAAGGATGAATTTCAGAAGCATCAGAAGATAAAGCTGGTCATCGGCAGTGAAAGAATGCCTTATCAGGAGATATTTCCTTTTTCCAAACAGCTTGTGCAGTGGGGAGTTGGTTTAAGCAGCTGGCAAATAGGCAGAGATACAAATAATTTTACATTAAAAGACGGGCAGATTTTTAATACAGCAATATGTTATGAATCAGTCTATCCGGAATTCTTCGCTGAATTTGTTAACAGAGGAGCTCAGTTCTCCGTTATAATCACTAATGACGGGTGGTGGGGAAAATTTTTCGGAACCTATCAGCATAACAGATTCGCCGTTTTCAGAGCCATAGAAAACAGAAGATGGATAGCAAGATGCGCAAACACCGGTATTTCTGACTTTATTGATCCTGAAGGAAACATGCATGAAGAAACTTCTATTGACGAAAAGACCACTATAGTTTTTGATTTGGGACTGAGAAATGAAAAAACTTTCTATACTATGAACGGAGATCTCTTTGCAAAGACCTGTCTGATTACCGGATTAATATTTTTCTTTGTTAGTTTTTTATTCAGAAAGAAAATAATTTCTACACTGCTATAAACTTCTTAACTGATTTATTCATTCTCTTCATTTCTGCCATATTATTATACCCAAGTAACATAAAATTCATTAATTTTTTTTGATATGTTTATTATTCCGGCGCGATAAAATTAATATTTTCCCTCATGTAACGTAATTAAGTTCATGTGATCCCATTTTAAAACCACTAAGTACCCCGATAGTACTTGTTCTATGTTTTGACAATAATAACTATTAAAATATTAGTTCACCTATTTAGTAAGTTGTCATCCCCGCATGCTTTTAGCGGGGATCCAATCAACATATTTTTGAATGAAGATGGATGCTACGGAGATTTCATAGATCAGACAAACAGTTATAATATGACCATTTGGCGAACAAATTATTTTGGCTGCTTCACAATTTTAGTATTAATGATTGGATCCCCGCTAAAAACACGCGGGGATGACAACTTCGAGGTTTGGTGTTTTAAAGTTATATAGGAGTCGTAAAGTTCGCAAAGAGAATTAAAATTTGATATTTTTTCTTTGCGGTCTTTGCGTCTCTGCGAGATAAATACAGTTTTGAGACACCCTCTTTAAAAATGAAATCGATTTGGACAGAAATGAACAGATGACACCCGATATTAATTGTAAATACACTTTCTTTCAAAGTGAGGATAATTATATTTGAAACTTATGGCGCTCACAGTTCACTTAAACTCATTCAGTTACATAAAGTCCGGGATCCCTGATGATCATACAGGTCACGGCGGAGGGTTTGTATTCGACTGCAGATTCATTAACAATCCCGGGAGAAAAGAAGAATTCAAAACTCTTACCGGAAAGCATAAAGAAGTGATCTCGTTTCTGGAGTCACAGGAAGTGATGGAAAAGTTTTTAAATAATGTTTATGAAATAACCGATCCTGCAATTGAAAATTACATTGAAAGAAATTTCACTGATCTGATGATCTCATTCGGATGTACGGGCGGTCAGCACAGGTCTGTATTTTCGGCGGAAAGAACCAAACAGCACATATCAGAAAGATTTCCCGGAGTAAACATAATTCTTCATCACATACAGTTAGAGAAAGGACTTAACATCGTCTGAGGAAAATCAAATAAGCAGTGATATCGATCAGAGATTTAAGGATCTGGAAAAGAAAACTTTCAGGCTGCATCTGGTCTCACAGGCATTTTATGGTTTGTCTTTCGGCATCCTTATGCTTCAGGATGTCATACTCAAAAAATCACTGCTTGCTTCGGACTTCCAGGTTACGATGCTGATCTTTCTCACCAGCTCCGCGTTTTTATTTTCAATTTACGGCACTGAGATCATCAACCGCTCCAACAATCAGTCAAGAACCATCATTGCAATGGCTGTCTTCAGCAGATTTTTTCTGCTTATAATCCCGTTCTTCGAAACACCGAACTTTTTTATATTCTGTATCGCCGCTATGAGCTATACTGATTCGCTTATCAGGCCTTCATGGAATACCGTATTCAAGCATAATTATACTGACGAAAAAAGAAGCGTACTTTATTCCTATGCGTCGAGCCTTTATACTATTGTCGTTCTCATAGTAACAACGCTGCTTGGATATTTACTTGACCTTAACTACGAGCTCTATAAAGTATTTTATCCGCTGGCGGCAGTATTCGATATCATTGCTTATGTAAATCTTGCGAAGATGATAAAGATGGGAAAGATCTTCGACGAAACCAAAAATAAATTTACAGGAATAATCTCAAGAAAGCTTTTCAAGGATATATTAATACTTCCCATAAGAAACCTTTTCAGGATATTCAAAGAGAACAGACCATTTTTCAGGTTTGAAATAAATTTTTTTCTCTACGGAATGGCATTCATGATCGCAAGCCCCGCTGTACCTATCTTTCTTGTTGAGACTCTTAAGCTTGATTACGCACCGATATCAGTCGCTAAAGGTCTGGTATTTTATACGGCAACAATATTATTCACGCCTGTCATGGGAAAGCTTCACGGCACCGGCAACCCGACAAAGTTCTGCGGTTATTTATTCCTGTCTCTCATACTTTATCCACTGCTGATGCTGTCAATAAAATACTTCGGAGTTGACAACAACTTTCTTTCTCCCGATATACTGCTTTACTTAACTTTCTTTTTCTTCGGTGTTGCCATGAGCGGAGTGACACTCTCATGGAATTTAAGCTCCATCTATTACGCTCCTCCTCTGCAGGTTGCGAATTATCAGGCAGTACATATAACTCTCACCGGAGTCCGCGGACTGTTCGCTCCCTTCATCGGATATTTAATCTTAAAATTAATCTCTATAGAAGCAACTTTCATCGTCTCATCCTTTTTTTTCCTGCTGGCAGGAGTGATGATGCTGAGGGAAAGCAGATTTAAGAATTAGGAATTAAAAATTAGGAATTAGGAATTTTAGATTTGGAATTTGTTCGGATTTGGGATTTGATATTTCAGATTTGGAATTTAGAATTTCGGATTTGGAATTTATTCGGTTGAAGATTTTCGATTTAGGATCTTAGACAATTATATCACCATTAACTATAAACTTTTAACTTTCAACTTTCAACTTTTAACTTTTAACTTTTAACTTTTAACTTTCAACTGTCAACTGTCAACTATCAACTGCTCTTCTAAGTATTTCCACACGCAAACAAAATGTGTTCCCCACTATTATCTTTTCAATCCGTTTATAATAATTTTGTAATGATTAATTAACACGGAGTTTGCTGAAAATCCGTAGATTAATTCCTAATAAAAAAGAGTAAGCATAACTAATATTATTTTTTCATCATGGCAAAAACATCCAAAAGATTTATTGCAGACTGGAGAAAGGTAAAGTCTCTCTTCATTACACATTTCATACCCAACTGGGAAGATCCGGGCTGGGGACATTACGGCGAACTTGCTCTGGCTGATGCTGTAAAGCAGCTCGGCAGGGTTGTAGCAGATAAAAAACTTTCAGGAAAAGTTCTGGAACTCTCAAAGAAAATGGCTAAAGAAGCGTCAGCCGGAATGATCAACGGTTGGGAAGAAGGTGATGACATCTGTCCGCCGTGGTGGCCTTTCCCGCCCTTCCCGCCTGTTCCGGACCCATGGCCCGGTCCTTATCCTTGGAAAGAAATTATTTCAGCAGAACAGATCCAGATCGCGAACATTCTCACACAGATCTCCGGACTGACAATGAACAGTCAGTTCAATCGGGCACTGAAATCGGTAGCAGCTGAAATAGTAAGAGGAGTCGCAGGCAGGCTCGCTGATGATTTCGAAAGATGCGGGACTGTTCCGAGACCAAAACCAAAAATTAAATAGCTTACTGTAACATAAAGCGCCGTCCTGAACCCCTCATCGGGGCGGTGCTTTACTAATAAAAATAAAATGAATATTAAATTAAATAATTATCACTTCGAGATCTTAAGCGTAATTGCATTTCTGACAGCACTGGCGGTGACCTACATTTTTAATTTGTAGCTTTACAAAATCAAACGATTTCAAACCTCGAAGGGGTGATATTTTTATAGGGGTGACATTATGTCACGAAATAATATCATCCCTTCGGGTTAGGTTGTTTGTTATTTTCATTTGCTATAATAATGCCATCCCTTCGGGATTAAAATTTACTTTTACGTTAGAGTCACTCCCCGTCTGCATTTTCATGTCAAAGCTGTTTTTAAAGTGAGGAGGTTTCCGTGGAAGCGCTCCTGCTCGCAGAGTTTTACCGGTAACAGTAAACTTACTTTCTTATCTTTATGGGGAGTGAATATAGCAGGAAGGGAATTTGCTCAATTTCCGTAACTTAAAACTGATGTGAATGGAGATTTAAACTTGGAATTTTAAATTAAATGTTTGATTAACAAAGTTTCATGTTATCTATTATTTAATATATTTATCCTTTCTTTATCCTAAGCCTTGAATTTTGATAGACACAAAAATTGTTTTTTAAACTGCTTTCATATTTTGTAATTATCTCTTTTATTGTTTCAACTTTATCTTCACCATTAGAATCATCCAGTCTCAAAAGCAAAACTCCATAATGGCTCAATCGGAATTAAAAATAAGCTCACCAAAATCTTTATCCATTGTTATGACGATTCTTCTCTCATTGTTGGCGAGTTTTAAGATCTCTGAATCTTTCATTCTATGATCAATTTCTCTTACACTTTTAAAATCATATCCGGATTCAAATAGGAATGATTCAACTTTTTTTCCAACTCCTGCATCAACTAAAAACTTTAGATCACTATATGACATTAAGCTCCGATATTATAGACCTTTTCTTCTTCTACTAATTTAGCAGCATATAAGAGTGCTGCTTTGATATCTTCCGGTTCCAATTCAGGATAATCTTCTATTAAGTCTTTAATTGAAACATTAGCTGCTAAAGAATTGAGGATTTGTTCGACTGTAATTCTCATTCCTCTGATGGTTGGTTTTCCTACCATCACTGCAGGATCTATTGTAATTCTTTTTGATAATTCCGATTCCATACGTCAATTTATCTTTTATTAATTACAATTTACATATTTGGATAATAACATAAAATAAAATTTACAGTAGGATTTCAGAATTTTATTGATGTAATGAATGCTTATTGTAAAAAAACCCCAAGCTGCTTTATTCCCGATTTTGTGAAAATATCAAACCTCGAAGGGGTGGCATTATTATAGTTTATTTCCGGCAGGAATTTTCAAACCCCGATGGGGTGACATTATGTCACGAAATAATTTCACGCATTCTGGGTTAGGTTGTTTTGTTATTTTCTTTTGCTATAATAATGCCATCCCTTCGGGATTAACATTCGTTGCTCCGGCAGAGTCATTCCTTGTCTGCATTTCTATGACAGAACAAATTTCAGTTTGAGTGACCCTTCGAGAACATCGAATTTATAAATTAAATTCTGGTTAAATTAGATTGTTAGATATTCTTTGATTTATCAAAATTATTTTTTGGGGAAATATTAAGATAAATTTTTTCAATAGAATTTATTCATACTTTCGGAAGTATGAATAAATTCAGAATTGAAGCGGATCAAATAAGGCTTCGGAAATTTTTCACAACTTTGTTGATTAACTAAATAGCCTTAGACTTAATTGGACCGATCCATTTCTACGGAGGTGTTATCTTTGCAACAAATTTACTGGAATTGTTATAGCTTAGAATTATATCAGTTAGATCCGTAATATTATCACCGGTCATATCCGTAATTACATATCCGGTTACAAAAACTGTGGCAGAATTATAGACATTCAATATATCACTCAGATTAACAAGCCCGTTCTTATCAGCATCACCATTATAAACTGCAAACTTAACCGGTGTAGAATCGACCTTTATCTGATTTGCTCCGTATGCCTGCGAAGCGGCTAATGTAAAATCATAATATAAAGTATCGGAAGAAAATATATAACCTGCCGAGCTCCATGTCTCGATCGAGTTTCTGTGTTTGAATACAATATGGAACGGAACTCCGTTTGAAATATTTAAAAACGGGAAGTTGCCCCTGCCGGCTGTATCCAGAACTGCCAATCCTGAGTCAAGATTATTGTAAGGAGAATTAGTGCTCTTAAGATAGACTCGTGCAGTATCTTTTACCATTTTATTCGATGAACTGTTATAAAATCCCTGTATCAGAGCAGTGAGTTTCAATGTTCTTGTATATAATCCCGGCACAATTTTCACTCCCCATCCGTGAACATAACCCTTATCCCCGCTTATATTGTCAACAAATTTAAGCTTCCACCATCCCTGCTGATTTTGTCCGTTGAATGCAGATAACGGCTGTCCCGGTTTCACTGCAGGACTGAACGGCGGACCTATTCCTGGTCCGTTAACATCGGTTCCCAATGATGTAATGGAATCTGCAGCATCGGAAAAAATTGTCATGATATCATTTCCGATCCCTCCCCTGGCGCCTGATAATGTTATTGTCGTTCCTAAAGGTGAGATCAAAGATAAAGTAATGTCAGAAGTAAAAGTATGCGACATCAGGACATAAGCATTAAGATTTACTATATTGCCGCCTGTAGAAATCAATACAGAATCTTTAATGCCGTTAACATTATTGTCGGGTACATAAAATTTTCTGTAATTGTTTGCGTAACCGGGTGAATAAAATCCCCCGTACGGATCATCAAGTATTGGAGAACTTAATTCATTATTATTATTTATATGCGCAGAACTAATATGGGCAGAACCTGCAAATGCCCCTCCGCCTAATATTATAAAACCGCCGTTACGAATGGCGTTAGCATGTTTATCAAATTCAAAATTTACTAAATTATTATCGAAAACAATTTTATACATATTGTCATAAATCTGACCTGGTGTTCTTAATACTCTCCAGATCCTCACACCGTCTGTCTGACCTTTGAATTTATTAGCCGCATAAGATGATGCTCCGATACCTCCTATATAAAGATTATATGTATTAACCGGTATGGAAGGATGACCGGAAAATATAGTACTTGTCTGATAAACACCGTTCACATAAAGTATAGCATATCCGTCGGTAGTATTATAAGTTGCAGCCACGTGAGTCCACTGCGAACTTGTGATGACAGGCAAAGTTGAGACTGAATAGCCTCCTGAACTTATATCAAATACCAGCTGACCGGAAGACAAAATGTATAAGGCGTAATCATAACTCGCCGAACCTCCGCTTTTATTGACGATGTTCTGTGCGGCGGGCTGTGTACCTGTAGTATCTCTTTTTATCCATGCTTCGAGTGTTATGGCGGAGGATGCATTGAAATTAGTATTATAATTCATGCTGAAATAATCTGTTGTTCCGTTAAGGACTAAATTATTATTATAGTCCAGATAGTTCACGGCTTTGTTTCTGAGATCAATGAAAGTTACATTTCTGGTATATCCGATATTCAATTCACTGCCGCCGTAATTCAAAGCATTATTATCCATCTGAAAACTCGCCCTCAAACCTGAATAATCTCCTGTAGGAGCGATAATCTCAAGAGGCGAAAATCTGTTTTGCATTATCTGTGAAGCAGTTCTTGCAGCAGCCCAGATCCTGACATTATCGATAAGTCCTTTGTAAAAAAGTGTAGGCGGTCCCAGTCCCACCCTGTCTGCTCCGATGAACAGGGAATCGGTATTTGTCCCGACAGCTCCGGTGTATCCAGTGGATGATGTATCCTGAACTCCGTTAATGTAGATCCGGGTTGTCGTTCCGTCATAGGTTCCCGCTATATGTGTCCACCGGTTAACCGGTATTACGCCGGTTACCCTGCTTCTGAAAGATGAACCTCCTTTTGGATAAAATACAACTCTCCCTGATGACTGTATCCCGAGGAAATATGATGTCTGATAATTTTTTCCGATCACACCCATCGTGGTAGGAAGCAGCTGTGTGGGGAAAACCCATGCTTCAAGTGTAACTGCAGCAGTGGGACTTAATCCTGAAGAATTTGGTACCGAAGCATAGCTGCTGACCCCGTTAAAACTCGCTGCATAGTTCTCCGTGTATTGCCCGTAACTTATGCTTAAAGATAAGAAGAATGCAAAAATCATGTAGACAAGTTTTTTCATATTTAGTTAAAGTTAAAAGTTAAAAGTTGAAAGTTGAAAGTTGAAAGTTAAAAGTTAAAAGTTGAAAGTTAAAAGTTGAAAGTTGAAAGTTAAAAGTTG
>Ga0138256_10008116_pt1 | contig 11054 bp, 8 predicted proteins | sample KNB2016incub_MG_FD_105486 | JGI IMG/M metagenome (GOLD analysis project Ga0138256, IMG submission 105486) | Active sludge microbial communities from wastewater in Klosterneuburg, Austria - KNB2014incub_MG | ecosystem: Engineered > WWTP > Activated sludge > Unclassified | place: Austria...
AAGGCCTTCCCGGAACTGTTTCTGATCCTCACGCAGGAACTCGGTTTCCCCGATGTGCCCATTCCCGATGGCGATAACTGGCTCGAGCAGATGGTCCGCAACGGCGCGCTAGTCTCCAACAAGCATTATGAGACCCTGATCGACCATTACGACTTTGCCGTCGGCGTGAAGCGCCCCGTCGAGGGCCTCGATCAGGAAATGAAGGACGTCGTCGCAGCGCTCCTGGGCTACGCCTCCGTCATGCTGGCCCGCGTGCTCGACCGCGCCATCGCCGAAGCCAAGGCCGAGGCCCCGCCCGTCAGCCTCGTGCTCGACACCGTGGCGATCCTCGCCAACACGCCCGCGCGCATGGTCTTGAAACGGATCGAGCACGTCGCCGAGAAAAAGCTGGTCGCCACCCAGTTCAAGGAATTCCGCAAGACCGGTAAAGTCCGTGAAACGTTGGGCGACGATGACAAGGTTGTCCGCAAGCTCTTCGCCGAAGAGGTGCTGAAGGTTCCGCTTGCCACGCTTGATTGCCAATGGCCACGCGAAGCCGGCGCCGCCAACGGGCAGGGCGCGGAAAAGCGCGTGACGAAGAAAATCAAAGCTACAAAGACCGCAACCCAACCCGCTCCGCCCAAACCCGCCGCGCCTGAAAAGCCAAAGACTGTTCAACAGCCCGCCCCTGTCGCCACCGCGCCCGCCCCCGCAGGAGCCCCGGCGCCCGCGCCGGTCATCTCGCGCATCCGCCTCTCACGCGAAGCCGCGGTGGTCGACGCGCCCTCGATCGGCCCCAAGACCGCCAACCGCCTTGCCATCATCGGCGTGAAGACGGTGGGTGATCTCCTCGCCCTCGCGCCAGAAGACGCCGCCGCCCGCATCAAGGCCGGCCACATCAATGCCGGCGTCATCAAGGACTGGCAGGCGCAGGCGCTGCTGGCCTGCTCGGTGCCCGAACTGAACGGCACGAACGCCCAGCTTCTCGTCGGCGCAGGCGTCTACAGCATCGATGACCTCGCTTCAGCCGACCTCGACTTCCTGATCGACGCCATAACGCTCTACGCCCAGTCGAACGAAGGCGATCGCGCCCTGCGTGGCGCTGCAATCCCCGACCGGCCGCGCGTCAAAGCCTGGATCGAAGCCGCGCTGCACATTTGCGAGAACCGTTCCGCGGCGTGAAATACATCCTTCGCGGTTCGTAAACATGAACGTCGGACAACGATTGTTCATGCTGTGTCGCAAATGAATGCGCGGCCACATCCTCGCCATGCGCGCTGCAGTTTTTCTCACGAAATCTGCTTGTGCAATCGGCTGAATTTACAAAACTTTTTGCCAGCGCGCTGAATCTTTTCGAAGATGAACAGATGAGTCTAGCTCTGTTCAGGTGCTGCGCGTTCTTATGGGGCTACGAGATTGAAAGGAGTGCCTCATGCGTCTCATTGCTTCCTCACTGATGGCTGGCCTCATTGCGTTTAGCTCTGTTGCGCCGGCCTTCGCCGACCAGCGTGGCCGCGGCCATAATGATCGTGGCCACGACCGTGGCCGTGGTCATGACCGTGACTGGAACGACCGCGACTATCGCGATGGCTACCGCGATGCCCGCCGGGATGATCGCCGCAGCGACCGCTATAACGGCCGTGGCTGGTACGACACCCGCGGCGATCACCACTACTGGGGTCGTGGCGACCGGTTCGAACACCGCCGCTACACCGGCTATGTCGTCGTGAACGATTATCATCGCTATCGCCTGCCGCCTCCGCGTCGCGGCGAGTACTATTATCGCGACCACAACAGCGGTGACATCCTGCTCGTCGCCGCCGCTACCGGCCTCGTCCTGTGGGCGCTGACCAACTAGCGATCGACTGATCTAGCGACCCGCGTCTATCTCGCGCGCTGGTTGCCGCGGCCGCCCTTTCCCCCGGAAGGGCGGCCGCTTTAGTCTGCGTTTGCCCTGCCGGCAGGGCTTCAGGCTCGCTTGACATCGTCACGCGTCACCCGACACTCCCGTTAAAACAGCACAAGGGAGAGCGGAATGCGCAGCATGATCGCGAGTGTTTCGGTTCTGGCGCTTGCCGCGGCCTGCGGCCCGACCGAGCCAGCCAAGCCTGCGGCTCTCGCGCCCAGCGCCACTGCCAATGCCGATCTTCAGAAACTCCTGATCGAAGCCAAGCCCGGCGATACGATAGAGATCGGCGAGGGCGCGTTCGACTTCACCGAGGGCCTCTCGCTCACGGTCGATAACGTGACCCTGAAGGGCGCCGGCATCGACAAGACGGTCATATCTTTCAAGGGTCAGAAGGGAGCGGGCGAGGGCCTGCTCGTGACGTCTGACGGGGTCACGCTCACCGGCTTCACGATGCAGGATTCCAAGGGAGACGGCATCAAGTCCAAGGGCGCCGACGACATCGTTTACAAGGACTTGAAGGTTGAATGGACCGGCGGCCCGCTCGCCACAAACGGCGCCTATGGCGTCTATCCGGTCGAATCAACCAACGTGCTGATCGACGGCGTCACCGTCTCGGGCGCGTCTGATGCCGGCATCTATGTCGGCCAGTCCGACAACATCATCGTCCGCAACAGCCGCGCCGAGTACAATGTCGCCGGCATCGAGATCGAGAACTCCACGCGCGCCGACGTCCACGACAATGTCGCGACCAAGAATGCCGGCGGGATCCTGGTGTTCGACCTGCCCGACCTGCCGAAGAAGGGCGGTCACTCCACGCGCGTATTCAACAACCAGATTTTCGAGAACGACACGCCAAACTTCGCCCCGCCCGGCAATATCGTCGCCAGCGTGCCGACCGGCACGGGCGTGCTTCTGATGGCGAACCGCGACGTCCACGTCTTCGGCAACACGTTCGACAAGAACAAGACGGCGCATGTCCTGATCGTGTCCTACTCGAACACGTTCAAGGACCCCGACTACAATCCGCTGCCGCGCGACTTCGTTATCCGCGACAACACCTATGGCGAGGGCGGCAACGACCCGCAGGGCCTTTTCCAGTCGCTCGCCCCGGCGCTTGGCGGCAAACTTCCGGCCATCGTCTGGGATGGCGTCACCAAATATGGCGACAAGACCGAAGACGTCCGCATCGTCGTCCGTGAGAAGCCGGAAGTCGGCTTCATCAGCCTCGGCCTCATCTCCACGCCGCCCGATCTGACAAAAGCCAAACCCTCCATGGATCGCCAGCCCGACACGCAGATCCGGGAACCTGCGCCTGTCGTGCTGCCCCAGAAGCCCGTCGCCGCGAAAGAAGGCGCCTGATCTGAACGTGAAAGCTGTCTCCTTCTGTCTTGCGGGGGGCTTGCTGGCGCTCGCAGTTGCTGCGTGTTCGCCAGAACCAGGCCCGCGCGCCAGCGTTATTCTTGCCGCCGATCCTGCGCCAAAGCTCTCCGACTATGGCTTCTTCGCCAGCGCGAACGCCGGCGCCGCGCCGTCCGAAGGCGTGCGGCCCTACGATCTCGTCAATGCGCTGTTCTCGGACTACGCAGCCAAGCATCGTCTCGTCTATGTCCCTAAAGGCCAGAGCGCGACTTACAACCCGGATACGGTGTTCGACTTCCCCGTCGGCTCCGCCCTCATCAAGACGTTCGCCTTCGCGCCCGACATGCGCGACCCCGCACTCAACGAGCGCTACATCGAAACGCGCGTGCTGATCCACAAACCGGAAGGCTGGGTCGCCTATCCCTACATCTGGAACAAGGAGCAGACCGAAGCGGCCTATTCCCCCGTCGGCGGCCGTCAGCCGATCGAGACCATCTCGCCTGAAGGCAAGCCGCTTACCATCGATTATGCGGTGCCGAACCGTAACCAGTGCAAGGAATGCCATTCCACGGGCGACGATTTCGTCCCCATCGGCCCCAGCGCGCGCAATCTCAATCATGTCGGCCCTGCCGGCGTGAACCAGCTCGCCGACTGGATAGAGCGTGGCCTGCTCACTGGCGCGCCAGCCGACGCCCCCGCGGCGCCTGCCGTCTATGGCGACGCGCCGCTCGAAGAGCGCGCCCGCGCCTGGCTCGACATCAATTGCGCCCATTGCCACAAGGCCGCTGGCGGCGCGTCAAACTCAGGGCTCTTCCTCGCCTGGAATGAAACTGACCCCACCGGCTGGGGCATCCATAAACGTCCCACTGCGGCGGGCAGGGGGTCGGGCGACGATCTCTTCGTCATCGAGCCAGGTCACCCGGATCAGTCGATTCTCGTCCACCGAATCGAATCAACCGAGCCCGGCGTCCTAATGCCCGAACTCGGTCGCACGGTGACCGATGAAAAGGCCCTCGCCCTGATCAGGCAATGGATATCCGCGATGCCGACGGAAGGGGCGGCGGATATAGAATAGTGGTCATGTTAGACACTTTTCCAATTGATTTTTGGGACCGGCGTCGCAGGTGGGAGGTATCGGACCAAAAGAGTCCGGACCCGCCATGGTCAAAAGCCATGGCTCCCCATGAGGAAGCCCCAATGTCCAGAATGATTGCATGCCTTGCGGCTGCAGCCGCACTCGTTGCTCCAGTCTTCGCTGAAACGCCCGCGCCCACTGAAACCTTCGCCTTCCATTTCACCTTCCGCCAGGCTCAACTCGACGGCGCTCAAGGCGCCGCCCGTTTGCATCGTCAGCTTCGTGTCGAAGCCGCCCGCGCCTGTCGCATTGGCGCTCCTTCCGCAATGCGTCTGGTCGACGAGCAGTGCCGCGACCAGCTGGTTGACGCCGCCGTTAAGCGCATCAACAATCCGCAGCTGACGCAGATCCATTCGGGCGCGACGGCTGTCGCCGCCGACTGATCATCTGCGAACACGTCAGACAGAACCCTTTCCGGCAACGGGAGGGGTTCTAATTCGCGCAATCGCCGCGCTGCAAAGCCGGCGCGTTTGTTTCATCGAACTGAGGCTGGGCTGTCAGACGCCTGTCATCGATTCACGCCAGAGACACGACGAACAGACGCGGGGCGGGTCCAATGACATCTCGGGTAAGCCAGAAGATCCTTGCGCTCGCCGCCCTCGCGATTACCGCAGCCATCGCCTTCACGCCTGCCCGCGCAGCATTCGCCTCCGAAGCGGCGCTTTTGGTGGCCGCCGCTCAGGACACAGATCACGGCGTCGACTCCTCCCGCAGCCGCGCTGCGCGCTGAGGACCATCGCCGGTAACGGGCGGGGGCCTCGCCTCCGCCCGCACCATCTACGGCACAGAAACCACCGCCGGCGCCATCGGGAACAGCAGGCCGGTCAGGCTCGCTGCCGCCAGCGTCAGGACAGCTGCAACGCCTGCCGCCGCGGCCAGCCATTGCAATGTCAGATTCAGCTTGTCGACGATGCGCGGAATCTTCGGCGCGCCGCCGGGAGCCAGCGTCTCCTGAAGCTTGTGCACCACCCAGTAATGCGCCGCGAGCGCTGCAAAGAACGTCATCAACATCACGCCCAGCAACGCCATCAACCGCCCGCCCTGGCCGGTCCCGCGCACGATAAGGTCGATCGGCATGTGGATCAGCGGAATCGCCAGAACCGCCACAGGACCTCTCGCCATCGAAGTCGCGTAGCTGCGCGTCATCGCCTTCTTCATCGCCGCGCCGGCGCGCGCGATATAGTCCGCCGTCACGACGCCCTTGAACAGGCCCACAATGCCGCTCTGATCCTTCTTCGCAGCGTTCTCGACGATCGCGACATTGGCTTCCGAGGCCAGTACGGTCGCCAGCGACTCATGCAGCCCCGCATCCACGCGCGGCGGCAGAAGGCGCGTCGTCTGAAGCCTGTCTTCCAGCACGCGAAGATCGTCCGACAGCAGCATCCCGGCGATGTTGCGATAGTCCAGAACGTCCTGCTGCGGTCCGTAGGCCTGCACCTGCGCACGTGCGCCGCCCGCCACCACCGTCACGGTCGTCACCGGCGTCACCGCCCTCGTGTCCCGGCTCAGCGTATCCGCGCTCGTCTCCGCCACAACCCGGTAAGACCCCGCCAGTCCCAGCACCTTGTCGATACTGTTCAGCCTCTTCAGCACCGCCGCCGTTTCGGGATCGCTCGCTCGCGCCGTTGTCTCGAATGTCTCGCGTATGGCGCATTCGATCCGCGTCACGAAATGGCGCCGCCCTTCGCCCCCGCACGTCTCGCAGCGCAGGTATCCTGAACCCTGGCACTGCGTGCACGGAATGGTCTTCTGCCCATGACACGACGCGCAGGTGATGGTCGTTCGCCCGTTGCACTTGCCGCACTTGGTGAGGCCCGCCCCGTTGCAAGTCTCGCACGTCACGGTCTCCTGCACATGCTCGACGCGATGCGAATTGGTTTCCTCGTCGTAGACCTTGCGTTCCTTGTGCGTCACGACTGTGCGCATCCCTTTGCAGGTCTTGCACGTCACCTCGCCCGTCGCATTGCACGCCGTGCACGGATTGCCGCCGCGTCCCTCGCACGCCTCGCAGGTCAGCGTGCCCGCCGCTTGGCATAGCGAACACGGGATCTTGCCCGCGCCTTGGCAGGGCTCGCACGTCGCCACATGCCCTATCGGCGCGAGCGTCGTGAAACAGTCGCTGACCGCAGGCTTCGCCGTCGGCGTCTCGCCATGCTCTGCCGCCCAGGCCGATAGCCGCGTGCGCACCGCCGCGCGCGAAGCTGCCAGCTGCGCCTCGCTGGCGCGCGCCATAGCTGCTACATTCGCCGCTTGAACCACGCCTTCCGGCAGCCCGCCATTGCCCTCGCTGCGCACCGTCTCGAACGCCACGCGGAAAACCTGCCGCGCGATGACGTCGACGCTCTCATGCTGGCTGCTTTCAAGCGTGAGGTGGCCCCGATCGAATCGGGTTAGCGGCTCGACGAAATCGCCGATCTTCGTCAGCAGCCGGATGCCGGGGTCTGTCGTGAATCCTGCGTCACTGCCGGAGTCTGTTGTCACGCCTGTCCTCGACACGTCCACCCGCCAGACCGGGGTAGCATTCGGGCCTTTTCGGTCAAGCACGTTCGCGCTCGCCACATGCAAGGTGGTATTAACCCTGCGTTTCGCGCGATCGCGCAGTAACGTCGCCTTGCCGTTCCCGCCACGGACCTAGATTGTAGCAGGGACGCATGCGCCGACACGCGCCGCCCCGGGGAGTTCTGGTGACCACTGCTTTGCAGCTGCACAAGACACGGCCTGGTGGCATTCGGGCGGCAGTCAGCCTGCTTCTGCTCATCCCGATTCTCGTGCCGTTGTTCGCCGCCGCCCTGATCTGGCTTAGCGAACGTGACGAAGCCCGCGCGTCCGAAGACCGCGTTGCCGCCGCCACCCGCATTGTAGGGGCCAACGTCCGCAATCTCGTCGAAAGCACGCTCGATCGTCTGCGTCGCGTGGACGAGGCGCTTGGCCCCGATCCCCTCGCCTTCGAAACAAAGCCCTCCGGCCCGGGCGAGGGCATCACCTTAATCTACGATGCGGCCGGCGCGACAATCATGCGCAATGGCCAGCGCGGCGCTAACGTCGCCACCAACGCGGCCTTCATCGCGCTGAGGGACGGTGATCCGTGGACCATCACCCCGCTCCTCGGTGAGGCGGGCGCGCTGCGCTTCTTCGGTATCGCCCGGCGGCTTGAGCGCGACGGGCAGTTCGCCGGCCTCGTATCGGCGCTTCTTCCGGCCGACACTCTGTCCGAAGTCTGGGCCGAAGTGGCGCTGGGCGTCGAATCCACGGTCAGCGTCGTCCGCGACGATGGCTGGGTGGTCACGCGCTATCCGGTTCCTGCAGAAGGCATAAATCTGTCCAGCCACGATCTCTTCACGGTTCACCTGCCGAACGCGCCTGACGGCGTCTACATCTCGCCCGCTTCGCCGGTCGATAGCATCCCGCGCACCGTCGGCTACCAGTCGTTGAAAGATCTCGGCCTCATCGTTATCGCCAGCCGCTCGCATGCCGACGCGACCGAACGCTTCTGGACCCGCACCGCCTCCACGGCGCTGGTCGCGGCGCCGGTCTTCATCGTGATGGTGGCCCTGTGCGGCTGGGCCATCATGCTGCTGATGCGTCACGAACGTTCGCGCGCCGAACTTCAGGAAGCCCTCGCGCAAAATCGCGTCCTGTTCCAGGAAATTCACCACCGCGTGAAGAACAACCTCCAGCAGGTTGCGGCCCTCGTTAAGCTTCAGCAGGCCCCGGCTCAGATGAAGGAGGATCTCATCCGCCGCATCGCCGCCATGTCGGCTGTGCACCAGCACATCTATGAAAGCGACCAGTTCGGCGCGCTCGACGCCGAAGCCTATCTCGCGAAGCTGCTCGCTGGCCTGCGCGATTCAGCGCCGCCCGGCGTTGATCTCGAATGGCGCCTCGTCCCGCTCCGTCTCTCGCCCGACCAGGCGCTTCCGCTCGGTCTCATCGTCAACGAGGTTGTCGCCAACGCCTTCAAGCACGGCTTCCCGAATGGCCGGGCGGGGCGTGTTTCCGTCACGCTGGAACGGCCGCTGGAAGGCAATGAAGCGGTCCTCACCATCATCGACACCGGTGTCGGCATGTCCGAAACCCCCTCGGGCGGAATGGGTCTTGGCACCCGCCTCATTGGCGGCCTCTCCCAACAGCTCGAAGGCAAATCCACCGCCACCCGCGAGAATGGCGTCAAGTTCGAACTGCGGTTTCCAGTGGGCGCTTAAACGCTTCGGACCGCTCACGTCGCAAAAGCAAAACGGCCGCCGGAATGCTCCGGCGGCCGTTTCGATTTTCAGGTCAGGAAGGGCGCGTTATTCCGCGCCTTCCTTGGCGCGGTCGCCGCCGCCGCCTTCGCGGCGCGGGCCACGGCCGCGACCACCACGGTCGCCGCCACGGCCGCCGCGGTCACCTTCACGGCGCGGCGGACGATCGCCCGTCGGGCCGTCGTCCGTCACACCTTCTATCGCTTCGCCAGTTTCCTGGTTCACGGCCTTCATCGACAGGCGAACCTTGCCGCGATCGTCGAAGCCGAGCAGCTTCACCTTCACAGTGTCGCCCTCTTTGACGACGTCCGACGGCGAGTTCACACGCTCTGCGGCGAGTTGCGAGACGTGCACGAGGCCGTCCTTAGCGCCGAAGAAGTTCACGAATGCGCCGAACTCCATAACCTTCACGACCTTGCCTTCGTAGATCGCGCCGATTTCCGGCTCAGCCGTCAGGCTGTGGATCCACTTCTGGGCCATCTCGAGGCTTTCTTTCTCGACAGCCGCGATCTTCACCGTGCCGTCGTCCTCGACATTGATCTTCGCGCCCGTCTTTTCGACGATCTCGCGGATGACCTTGCCGCCCGTGCCGATCACGTCACGGATCTTGTCGACCGGGATCTTCATCGAGATCATCTTCGGAGCGTTCTCGGAGACTTCTGTGCGGGCGCCGTCCATCGCCTTGTTCATCTCGGCGAGGATGTGCAGGCGGCCGCCATTCGCCTGAGCGAGGGCCGTCTTCATGATGTCGAACGTGACGCTATCGATCTTCAGGTCCATCTGCAGTGAGGTGACGCCCACTTCGGTGCCCGCGACCTTGAAGTCCATGTCGCCGAGGTGATCCTCATCACCCAGGATGTCGGAGAGAATGGCAATGCCGTTCGGCTCCTTGATCAGGCCCATGGCGATGCCCGAGACCGGACGGGTGATCGGCACGCCAGCGTCCATCATCGCGAGCGAGGAGCCGCAGACGGTCGCCATCGAGGACGAGCCGTTCGATTCCATGATCTCGGAGACGATGCGCAGCGTGTAGGGGAAGTCCTCGCCCTTCGGCAGGACGGCCTTCACCGCGCGCCAGGCCAGCTTGCCGTGGCCGATTTCACGGCGGCCCGGAGAGCCCCCACGACCGGTCTCGCCGACGGAGTAGGGAGGGAAGTTGTAGTGAAGAAGGAACTTCTCCTTCTTCGTTCCCTCGAGGCCATCGATGTACTGCTCGTCTTCGGCGGTGCCGAGCGTCGCGACGCACAGCGCCTGCGTTTCGCCGCGCGTGAACAGCGACGAGCCGTGCGTGCGCGGCAGGACGCCGACCTGCGAGACGATGGCGCGGACCTGATCGGTCTTGCGGCCGTCGATGCGCGAGCCAGTGCGGATAATGTCACCGCGAACGACCTTCGCTTCGGCTTCCTTGAACTGCTCCTTGAACACCAGCGGATCAGCGCCCGTCGGGTTCGTTTCGGACTTCACGAGAGCGGCCTTGGCCTTCTCGCGCGCAGCGTTCACGGCGTCGTGGCGCTCGCCCTTGTCCTTGATCTTGTAGGCGGCGGAGAGGTCCGCGCCGGCAATGTCCTGGATCGATTTGAGCAGCGCGGAGTGATCCGGGCTCTCGAACGCGAACGGCTCTTTCGCGGCTTTCTCGGCCAGCGAGATGATCGCGGCGATCACTTTCTGGAACGACTCATGGCCGGCTTTCACCGCGCCAAGCATCACGTCTTCCGAAAGCTCCTTCGCCTCCGATTCAACCATCATAACGCCTTCGGTCGTGCCGGCGACGACGAGGTCGAGCTCGAAGCCTTCCATCTGCTCTTGCGTCGGATTGATGATGTACGCGCCATCCTTGTAGCCGACGCGGGCAGCCGCGATAGGGCCAGCGAACGGCGCGCCGGAAATCACGAGCGCTGCGGAAGCTGCAACCATGCCGACGATATCCGGATCGTTTTCCTGGTCATACGACAGCACGGTCACGGTGACCTGCACTTCGTTTTTGAAGCCGTCTGCGAACAGCGGACGGATCGGACGGTCGATGAGGCGCGAGGTCAGCGTCTCTTTTTCGGTGGGACGGCCTTCGCGCTTGAAGTATCCGCCCGGCACGCGGCCAGCCGCGTAATAACGCTCGAGATAGTTCACGGTCAGGGGGAAGAAGTCCTGGCCTTCCTTCGCCTTGCGCGCATAGACGACAGCGGCGAGCACGCTCGTCTCGCCATAGGTCGCCAGAACCGCGCCATCGGCCTGCCGCGCGATGCGGCCAGTTTCCAGCGTGAGCGGACGGCCCGCCCAGTCGATCGTGACGCGTTGAATGTCAAACATCGTATTTTTCTCTTTCTGCATACGAAAACCCGCCGGACCCCGGTGGGCCGGCGGGTGGGGAGGAACCCGGCCTAGCGCCTGAGTTCCAGCTCTTTGAGGATCGTCTGATAACGAGCCTCGTCTCTCG
>Ga0138256_10008117_pt1 | contig 11053 bp, 4 predicted proteins | sample KNB2016incub_MG_FD_105486 | JGI IMG/M metagenome (GOLD analysis project Ga0138256, IMG submission 105486) | Active sludge microbial communities from wastewater in Klosterneuburg, Austria - KNB2014incub_MG | ecosystem: Engineered > WWTP > Activated sludge > Unclassified | place: Austria...
AAGGTTTGCTTCAGCGCGTGAAACAACTCCATTCCGGGCACGTCGACCCACCGGCCATTCTCCGCCGTCTCATCAGTTCCGGGAACCTCCCAGGATGCCGCAAACCCCCGAAAATGATCGACTCTCACGACGTCCACAGTTCGAAGCGTCGCCGCCATCCGCGCGATCCACCAACTGAAGCCGTCCTTTCGCATTGCGTCCCAGTCATAGATGGGGTTTCCCCAAAGCTGTCCGGTCTTCGAAAAATAATCGGGCGGCACTCCGGCTATCACCTTTGGCGAGCCGTCGGCATTCAACTTGAATTTGTTTTGATTGCACCAGACGTCCGCCGAGTCGAGTGCGACAAAGATAGGAATATCGCCAACGATCTTAACCCCCTTCTGATTCGCGTAGGCTTTCAGGTCCTTCCACTGTTCAAAAAAAATGAACTGATAGAATTTTTCAGCCTGGACCTTCTCATAAAGCCGCTCGGAGTCAACGCCAAGTTCTTCCCTGTCGCGCAGCTTCAAACCATCTCGCCACTCGTACCACGGCCTTTGCCCCTGTTCCGCTTTGATCGCCCTATAAAGTGCGTAGTCTTCGAGCCACCAACCGTTCTCCTGGTTAAATTTTTCGAAGCGTCCGCGAAGATCGACGCTCGTGGTCTGATGGAATGCCCGGTAAGCCTCGGGCAGTATTCGGTTCTTCCATTCGGACACACTGCCGAAATCGACCTTGTGGTCCGGAAACTCCGGCTTGTCTTTGAGAAGTTTCGGGTCAAGAAGTTCATCCTCGACCAACACTTCCGGCGAGATCAGCAGCGTGTTGCCGGCAAACGCCGAAAAACATTGATACGGCGAATCTCCGTATCCAGTCGGCCCAAGCGGAAGGATCTGCCAATAGGTTTGCTTCGCTTCAACGAGCAGATCGACGAACTCGTACGCGCTCGGCCCGAGATCACCGATGCCGAACTCGCCCGGCAGCGATGTCGGATGTAGGAGAATCCCTGATGCTCGTGGAAAGTTCATATGGAACGCCGGCACCTTGCCGGCACGATTGCGTCTCGCTCAAAAACGGACGGTAGATCAGTGCAGCATATCCCCAAACGCCGACGCACTCCTGGGCTTTAGCGTGATGGTTATCTTAGGAACGCCCTTTACGAGCGGGTTAACATAACTGACGGACTTTTCAACATTGCTTGGGTTAAACGCAAACACATTAAGCCTCGGGAGGGTGCCTTCGGCCGTAACCCTCGCAAAAACGTACGCTTCGTCGTCGTAATACAGATCCTGTGTTCGCCCCTCTCTGACCGCGAGCCGTGAACGCCGTATCTTGATCCACTCTCGGGTCCATTCGAACATCTTCTGCTCATCCGCAGTGCGGCCGGTTTTTGTGAACGCGTCGCGTGCATCTCCGGAGAAGCCGCCCGGAAAATCTTTCCGGTTATCCGGATCGTGTCCACCGGCCATCCCGAGTTCATCGCCGTAGTAGATCTGCGGAATACCGCGGGACGAAAGCGCGAACGCCAGATGCATCATCGCCCCTTCGCGGGTCGCCCCGGAAAGCGACATGAAGCGATCGAGATCATGATTGCCTGTGAGAAGTGCGATGTTGTTGATATTGCCGTAAAGGCCATCGTATTTCAACACATCTCGGAGCGCCCGCGCTGGCCTCTTTCCAGTAAAAACGTCGGTCGAAGCCTTCCATAAATTGAAATCAAAAACGCTCGGAAGCTCTGTGTCGACACCGTCCCAACCGGTACGCCCGCCCTGGAAGAATGCGGTGTGAGCAGAATCTTCTTCCAACACCTCGCCCACCATCCAATAGTTCGGATACTGCTTGCGGATCGCTGCCGACCAATCGCGAATGAACGTGCGCGGCATGTACTGGATCGTGTCCTGCCTGATCCCGGCGATGCCCGTCATCCCGATCCACCACAGAGCGTTCTGGATAAGATATCGCGAAACCTCGGGTTCGTTCTGATTCAGGTCCGGCAGGATGTCGTTGAACCACCCGCTCAAAACGACTTCACGCTCAGCCTGCGAAGCGTTCGGCGAAAGCAATACAGAATCTTCGAACGTGTTCTGTGATTTTGGATTGAACCAATTATCCAGCGGCGGCCGTTTCGCCCACGCGTGCTGCAGATCTACGTGGTTCGCGACCTGGTCCTGAATGACCTTGATGCCGTTTCGCTTGCATTCGCGGATCAGTTGTTGCAGATCGGCGAGCGTGCCGAAATGGTTCTCGACACCGTAATAGTCGATGGCGTGATAGCCGTGATAATTCGAATACGGGCACCACGGCTTGCCGCACTGATTGGCTTCGTCCGGATTGTCGTACCACGGTGTCAGCCAAATAGCAGTTACCCCGAGTTCCTTCAGATACGGGATCCGCTTCGCTATCCCCTTGAAATCGCCGCCGTGCCAAGCCCGCGGATTCTTTCGGTCGACGTCCTTATTATTCGCGGAATCGCCGTCGGAAAATCGGTCGGTCATTATCAGGTAGATGACGTCTTCGTTCGTGATGGTGGTCGTTTTGCTCTCGATCCGTGGTGAGATCTCGAACGGAATCTTGGCATTACCCGCGGGAGTTTTCACATCAAACTCAATTCGTCCGGTTCGTGCCTTAGAAGCTATTTCAAGATCAAAAAAGATGTAGTCGCCCCGCGAATTGACCTTCACATTTGAGATCTTCAAATCTGAAATTTCAGATCCAACGGACGCGTCCTGTAAATTCTCCCCGCGCACCGTCACCCGCACCGGATTAATCGAGTGTCCCGCCCACCAATTGGGTGGCTCGACTTTCTCGACCGCCGGGGCCTGTGCAAATACGCCCGCCGCAATGCTGCAGGCGAATACAATGATGCTGAAGCAACGAGTAATCGACATCTCAAGATCTGAACTGCGAAAACTAAAAACTGAAAGTTACACCATCAGTTTTCACTTTTTGCCTTTCAGCTATGCCGGATGAAATAGGCTAGAGAAGCAGGGCGTGTGAACGTCTCAAGTTCGCACGCCCCGGTAAGTGAAAAGAATTTCAACAGAACCGCGGTAGCTTAGAACTCCAGTCGCAATCCGAACTGGACCTGGCGGTTCGTGAAGCCATAGGTCGAACGGATCGTGCCAAAACCGAATACCGGATCGGTGTTATTGAGATCCGTATTCGGAGGCGTAAGCTGCGGACTGTTGAAAAGATTAAAGAACTCCGAACGGAATTGGATCTTGAACAGATCGCCTACCTGGAAATTCTTCAAAAGACCCATGTTCAACTGGTTGTTGCTTGGCCCGCGAAGGCTGTTACGCTCCAGATTTCCGAACGTGTTTGCCGCCGCATTGGTGAACGCAGAGCGGTTCAAATACAGATCCTGGTTGCCGGTATACGGCTCTCCCGTAAGGTTTACTCGGACACCGTCGCGGCGAACGTCGAACGGCTGTCCGCTCTGGAATCTCCAGATGCCGTTGACCTGCCAGCCGCCAAGGATCGCATCGACGGCGCTGTTCCAATTCGAACCCCAACGCCGGCCTTTTCCGAACGGCAGATCATAGACCGATTGAAGAGTCAGCACGTGCGGAAAATCGAGCCTCGAAGTTGAAAAAGGTTCAATGAAGTTGATGTTGCGGTCCCCGACCGAGTCAAAAGCGCCTTCACCGTTGTCCTTCGTCTTCGAGAGCGTATAGGCAACTCGATACTGCCAGCCAGCCGTGAATCGTCGCTCCAGAGCGACCTGCAGCGAATCGTACGAGGATTCGCCGATGTCGTCGCGGACGTTCACGTTACCGCCGTTGCCGTAACACGGAGGAGTTGTGTCGCCGTTCGGGCACGCGGCGTTCGTACCCGGTTCTACGATGCGTCCATTGAGGTTGTAGTACAGGATCAAGTTACGCCCGCGCGTCCCGAGATACCCGACGCTCAGAGCCGTGTCGCTGGTCAGCTGCCGCTGATATTGGACATTAAACTGATGAACGTTGGAGACCTTGTTGTCCGGCCTCCAAGCGAGCACCGTGACGTTCTGCGGGTTGTTGAGATTTACATCAGTCACGCTGCCAAGAGGTAACGCCCCTGTGGCAAGACGCGAATCGAGGGAACCATTCGGTGCACGCCCTGAAAGGGTTATTCGGACACCGTCAGTATAGTTGAATTGCGAAAACCCGCTGTAAGGAGGATTCTGCGCCAATTGATTATCTATACCGCCGCGGTCCAAAAAGTAGAACAATCCATAGCCGCCGCGGATAACGTCTTTCGCATTGCCGCCAATGTCGTACGCAAACCCGAGGCGGGGACCGAAATTATTCTTGTCGGTTTCAACAAGATCGTCCGAACTGTCGCTCGCAACTACCAGCCGGCCCGTCTCAAGGTCGAAATTAGCCTGCCGACCATACATCTCGGTCGGATTGGTGAAATACTCATACCGAAGTCCGAGATTGAGCGTAAGTTTCTTGCTCACCCGCCAGTCGTCCTGGATAAACAAAGCGTTTTCCCAGTTACGCGTGCCCACAGAACCAAAGGGAGGGCCGATCTGGTAGTTACACACAAATCCGATCAGTAGGTCTGACTGCTCCCACCCGGTAGATGCTGCACCGCCGCACTGCGACGGATCACCGTTTCCGATCAGGAAGAAATATCCCTTACCTCGGTTAGGACGATAGAGCGAAACATCTCGACGAAGGATCGTCCCACCGAACTTAAATGTGTGATCTCCGGTCGTGAATGTAAGACTGTCCACGATCTGGTAAGTGTTCTGGGGAACAAGGTAGGGACCGAAATCGCCCGTGTACTCGAGCTGTCCGTTGTATCCGCCGATAAGGGCACCGCCGCCGAGGCTCGCATCGCGGTTTGCGTTCGGAATACCCAGGTCGGCCGAGACCGCCTGGTCGAAGAATGGAGGCGTAAAGCCGTAACTTAATCGCGACGCCTGTATTCTGAATTCATTAAAGAGCGTGGTTGTGACTGCCGTACTGAGCCCAATAACTCCGCCTTTCGTTCGGATAGGGTTAGTGCCCGATCCGAAGCCGGCCGGAAGCTCAGGAAGCCGTGACGTGACCACCTGATCAAAAAAGCCCTGGCTCCAGCGTCCAAAAAGCTGATTGCTGTCGTTCAGGCTGGCATCAATTCGAATGTCATATGTATTCTGTTCAGTAGTCTCGTTTCGGGTCGTTTCGAAGTTATTGAAGATGCCGGATCGCGTCGGAAGCGGAAAAGCTTGTAGATACGCTAGGCCAACGCTATTCAAACGATTGCCAGGGAGTTGGTCGAGCCGGTTGAAGGCGACGCCGTTACCATTTGAACAAGTCAATCCGACTGGTGTGGTACCCGGAGTACAAATCTGCAAACCGGTAAGCGGATCGGTCAGGATCCGGTCTAGCTGAGAGAAATTACCCGTCCGCATCAAGGACGTCGGCACAGTGGCAGTCTCGGCATTCAGCGGAAGGAACTGGCGGAGTCCCTCATAATCCGCAAAGAAGAAGATCTTGTCTTTCCAAACCGGTCCGCCGACCGTCCCGCCGAACTGGCTGCGTCGGAACTCATTCTTCGTCGAGTTAAATGTCGGACGAGCATCTAGATTGTCATTTCGAAGGAAAAGGAAAGCGCTTCCGAAGAAATCGTTGCGACCGGACTTTATCACCGAGTTGATGATGCCGCCGCCGCCGCGTCCGAACTCGGCCGGTGCCGTGCTCGTCTGTACGCGAAATTCCTGTATCGCTTCGGCCGAAGGAAACACGTTGATCGTGTTAACTAGCGATTCGTTATTGTCGACGCCGTCAAGCAGGAAGTTGTTTGCCTGCGTCCGCTGTCCGTTGACTGAAAGCGCGGCGCCGCCGGTGTTGCGACCGCGATAGGTTTCAGCATTACCCGAAACGCCGCTCGAGAAACCGTCGGGCACGCCCTGCGTCACACCGGGACTAAGCCGTGCAAGTTCGAGCACGTTTCGTCCGTTGAGCGGAAGTTCCACCGCCTCCCGGCCTTGAATCACTTCGCCGATAGCAGAGTTCGCGGTCTCGACTTGTGGGATATCCGTTGTGACCGTTACCGTTTCGGTCACTGCACCGGCCTCGAGAGCCACCGTCAGCGGGGCGGTTTGGGCGACCTCAAGCGTTATCTCCTGCTTGGTCGTCTTGAAGTTCGGAGCAGTCACTTCAACTGCATAACGGCCCGGCTGCAGCGAAAGCACGCTGAACGAACCGTCATCGCCACTGGTAGCCGTAACCTCGCGGCCTGTCGCGGACGAGGTCACCTTAACCGTTGCGCCAGCAACGACAGCTCCGGTTGAGTCGGTGACCGTACCTTGAATGCGCGCCGACTCCGTCTGTGCGAAGGAAACTATCGCAAAGCACAGGACCGAGATAGCAGCAAGAACTATCTGTTTCATACTTTGTTTCTTTGATCTCATAAGTCTGATCACCTCTCGTAATAATTGAATTTGTAGCTTTGACACGATCAGCGGCTCGCGCGACGTGTCAGTCTTTACTGCCCGGAACTAACGAATTTTCAGATTTTACGTAACAATGTTTGTTGTGAAAACAAACAAAGATTTAATACTTCTGAATTGCTTTGTCAAGAACTTTCTTCAATTCGCTTAAACTTAGTTTGCGGATGCAAACTTTCTGGCCAAAACAAGGCTGATAGACCCGAGGATACTCGGCCTCTCGCCTAGTGAAGACGGGATTATATCGGTCATCTTCACCTCCTGCCGGATGCTACGCTGTCCGGCCTCCTGGATCTCAGCTTTTATAAGATCCCAAGCCTTAGTAATACTTCCGCTGATAATGATCGCCTGCGGACTAAAGCCGATCGATAAATTGGATATACCAATTCCAAGGTATTTCGCATTTAACTTCAGCTGATCGATGGCCCGCTGCTCTCCGTTTGTGGAAAGGCCGATGAGATGTTCGATATTCATCAACCCGCCGCAGCCATTTCCATGTGAATTCAGGTATCTCTGGAGCAGGGCCTTTTCGGACGCGTGAGCCTCCCAGCAATCGCGGCGCCCGCACGAGCAATCGACCGGAGCCTCTTCCCCGACAAACATATGCCCGAATTCGCCTGCGGCTCCGTTCTCGCCACGGTATACCTGGCCGTCGATGATGATCCCCGTTCCGATACCTTCTGCTACAAAGACCATGATGAAGTTTCGCATCCGTTTTATATCATCATTACCGAACCAAAGCTCGGCGAGGGCAACGGCGTTCGCATCGTTTTCGATCACAACACTCGCGCCAGTCTGCTCGGTTATCTGTCGACCGATATCCCAGTTAGACCACTGAAAATAGGGCACATAAAGGATTTCGCCGCTTGTTTGATCCGCTATCCCAGGGATGCTCATCCCCACCTCCAGGTCGGCATCAGGATATCGATGGACAAGATCTTTAACCTTTGTCAGGATCTGCTTGTCCATGTAACGGATGTCTGAGGATGTGGGAAACTCTTCGGTCTCCAGCAGGTTTCCTGCCAGGTCCGCGAGCACGATCGTCGTTAGGCTGGGAGTAACGTCGACTCCGATCGCGACCGGCCTTCCCGTCCTAAGCTTCAGCAATGTCGGTTTGCGTCCGCCGGTCGAATCCCCGGTGCCTGTCTCCTCAATAAGCCCCTCGACCTGCAGTTCATCAACAATCGCCGATACTGTCGAACGCTGCAAAGAAGTCTCCCGCGCTATGTCCGCGCGTGAGATGGGCGAGCGCGCCCGCACGTAGTTGAGAACGATCTGTTTATTGATGTCCCGAATCGTGTTATGCCGGGCGATCTGATTTTCAACTTTATGGAGATAAATCTTTTTCATCAAGTCTAGCGGACTTACTTTGTTGTGCGAACAAACAAACAAAATAATATACGATTTACCAAGAACGTCAAGCTGTGACACTGCTAAGCTGTGCAAGACAGCGAGCCGGGTCGAAGCCGACAATGGGAGCGGATTTCAGAAATCAAGGGATTTCCGGATCGATTAGAACTAGGCGGCGGCCGCAAAAGTAGCGGGCGGCTCGGGCGGTGCAACAAATCGCTCTTGGTTCTTTTTCAGAATTCGGGAGATCGTTGAATGGGTGGTGTTGATCGATCGCGCCGCACGTCGCAGATTTCCGTTTGAACACTTCAGAGCGTGTTCGACGAAAGTTGCAGCAGCTTTGACATAGACGCTATCAAGATCGTCGGTCTCCGGGTCAAGTATCACCGTAAGACAATTGTGGCCTTTTTCAGCAGTTGGCAATGGCGAAACGAAACCCCTTGCCTCATGACTAATTAGTAGGTTGACGAGCTGAAGAGTGATCGCCCGTTCGTCTATAGATTCCACCGCAAGTCGCGTTGCGAAATTCCGAAGCTCACGATAGTTACCTTTCCATTCTAGATCCTCGATAGCAGCAAGTGCGGCCTTTTCGACCTGAAACGGAAGCTCAAGACCGATCGTTCCTCTTTCGGTTTCCAACTGATCGAGAAACGTCTCTACGATCCGTTCTTTCTGATAGCGAAGAGGCAGAGTTTCAAGTTGAAGAATGTTCAAACGGTCAAAGAGATCCGCTCGAAAGGCTCCATTGCCCACCATCAACTGCAGATCCTTTGAAGTTGCAGCTATTATTCGAACGTCAATGTCCCGCTCCCGATTGCCGCCTACGCGACGGATGCGTTTTTCCTCGACGGCCTTTAGGAGTTTCGCCTGGAGGCTCAGGGACAGCTCGCCGATCTCATCTAAAAAGAGTGTTCCGCCGTCCGCCGTTTCGAATAGCCCCGATTTCACTGCATTCGCTCCCGTGAACGCCCCTTTCTCGTATCCGAAAAGCTCCGATTCGAGAAGTTCCGCTGTAAAGCTCGCGCAGTTTAGGCTGACGAACTCCTTACGAGATCGTGAACTCATCTCATGAAGTCGCTTAGCAAGGGTTGTCTTTCCAGTGCCCCTCTCACCCGTTATGAGTACATAATGCGGAACTCTCGCGTATAGAACCACCTTTTCGTCCAAGTTCGACGTTTCCTTGAAAGGTATGCCATCCGTGTAGTTGTCAGCCATAGTAGATTTCTCCGTACCGACTTCGATTTGCAGTGCTTTATAGACTGCTATCGAGGGTTTTCCGTGGACGAAAAACCCGAATCATAACTTCAATGTTTCAGCCTGCATATGTAAAAACCCAAAAAAACCGGAGAGGTTACGTTTCGATAGGAAATATTTTCATGGCTGAGAACCGTTATGGCGCGAACAATTCGTTTACCGGATGATCTCCGTTCTCATCCGGCGAAGTTCTTTCGCTGGAGCTAGGGAGGCAGCCAGTCGATTCTAGATCAGGTTCAACAAGCCACTCCGGCAGAGTAACAGGTTCTGGTGTAGTAAGTTCTTCAGAACCGATATTGAGTTCAGGGAGAAAGGAAATACTTGTCGATTCCGGAGGGTATAAGGACAATACCCGTTCCAGAGCGAGCCACGGTGACTCCTGCGGCAAGAAAAATCTTTGCCGGCCATGCTGCACGATATTAACGAGTCCCATTCCTCGAAGCTCTCGAATCTGCTCGAAAGTGGACGGACACACCTCGGTGAGCAACTGTCCCTGAAACCGGGATGATCGCACCGTGACGTCTCCGATCAGATTGACGCTGTTCTTCTCGAAATCAACTACTCTCAGTACTTCATTGGCCGTTGTTGGAATGCTGGCTCGAAGACCAAAGTGCCGTCGAATATCTTTGAACCATTCTTCCGATATCCGAACGCCGACAAGCCTGGTTCCATCATCCGTTGTTGTTCGAACGATATTCAGAGCATCATGGCTTAGAGTTTTTAGATACTTCCAAATCGGAAGCAATGCACCGCTCAAGATATGTACGGTTCTATTCTCAGATGCTGGTATCTTGTTCTCCTCTTTGACCCACCAGTCTTCTGCCTTGGTCTTGGGGACTATTCGATATCGCTGATTTAACTCGCCCTCCCGCAAGTAGGCGATGTTGCGCCCGGAAGGCTTTGTGATCGAGAACATCTGGTATCGTTCGCCCGTCTCCGGATCGGTATGGGATAAGGTTCTTCTCACCGCTATGAACGAACCGTCTCGTCGGTCTTGATAGAACTGGTGTATCTCGCTGGCCGCCATGTCCCGATACCTGGCCGGTGTCGTTGCGACTTTGAGTTCGAGTTTGTAATAGACCGTCTTCGCGCCAGTAAGCGGGTCGGAGTTGAGAACCTGGGGCGATCCCGAGATTGCGACGGACATTGCTTTCAGGTCTTCCATCCCGTCATCGAGTTTTCCTTTTTGTTTTAAATATTCGATGGTTTCGAGAAATGTGGCGTAGAAGTAATCGAATAGTGCATTCTGCCGGTCAACCTCCAACGAGAGAAGTCGGTTCAGGAATCGCGGGATATTTGTCTTCTCACTATCCGGAACTTCTTCGCCTCCGTCGATGGTCTTCACAAGCCCCATATCTTTTAGAGCTTGCTTTGGATCGTTGATCCCTTCGATCTCGCGTCCTCGCATGATGCCGGTCAGTACGACACTTAACGCCGAGCGTCCCTCTCTAGATTCAAGATTATATTTATCAAGGTTGCCAGCCTTTTCGGCACGCCGGTCACCCTTTGTAAGGGCTCCCATATTACCAAGCCTTCTGGCGATGGTTGAGGAGAATCTTTTCTCACCACCGAGTTCCGTGAAGACGAGCAGATAGACAGGCGGTGCCACTTGACCGGTCCGATGCGTACGCCCGAAGTCCTGGATCTGTTTATCGGCTGACCATTTGAGTTCAGCAGCGATATGAAGGCGCCTCTGTTGATTGCCGACGCCTTTACCAGCGTGAAGACTGTCTCCGGTCGATGCCACTTCAGACATGACCGCGATCCTTTTGTCACCTTTCTGAAAGGCATTCTTCTCGTGGAGGTTGATTAGCCTCGATGGAACACCTGCAAGTTGCCGCGGTCTATATTCCAACGTCCCGCTTGCCGTCCGGATAAGACGTTTCTTACGGCCGGTCATCTCGGCGATATTCTCAACCCCGAAGTAGTTCACGAGTTGATCAAGCGGATGTTCCGGGACTTCCAGAATGGACAGCTTGTCCAATAACTCTGCTCGCAATTGCAAAGCTGCACGACTCTCGACCTGATCGCCATCAGGGTGAAGGA
>Ga0138256_10008120_pt1 | contig 11052 bp, 11 predicted proteins | sample KNB2016incub_MG_FD_105486 | JGI IMG/M metagenome (GOLD analysis project Ga0138256, IMG submission 105486) | Active sludge microbial communities from wastewater in Klosterneuburg, Austria - KNB2014incub_MG | ecosystem: Engineered > WWTP > Activated sludge > Unclassified | place: Austria...
CCGGTGGCCTCCAGCGAGCGCTGGTATTCATAGGCGCGCTGCTCGATCTGGCGCTGCGGGAAGGCCTGCTCGATGGCGGCGACCATGCCGCCGAGGTCGTCGATCTGCTTGATCAGCGCGGCGGCGGCGGTCTCGAGCTGGCTGGTCAGCGCCTCGATGGCATAGCTGCCGCCCAGCGGATCGATGATGTCGGCGACGCCCGACTCGTGCGCGATGACCTGCTGGGTGCGCAGCGCCAGCAGCGCGCTGGCCTCGGTGGGCAGGCCGAGGGCCTCGTCGAACGAGTTGGTGTGCAGCGACTGGGTGCCGCCCAGGACCGCGGCCAGCGCCTGCATGGTGACGCGGATCAAGTTGACCTGCGGCTGCTGCGCGACCAGCGACGACCCGGCGGTCTGGGCGTGGAAGCGCAAGGACAGTGATCGCGGATCCTTGGCCCCGAAGCGGTCCTTCATGATGCGCGCCCACAGCCGGCGCGCGGCGCGGAACTTGGCGACCTCTTCCAGGAAGTTGTTGTGGACGTTGAAGAAGAAGGCCAGCCGCGGGCCGAAGTCGTCGATCGCCAGCCCGGCGGCGATGGCGGCCTCGACATAGGCGATGCCGTCGGCCAGCGTGAAGGCGATCTCCTGCACGGCGTCGGAGCCGGCCTCGCGGATGTGGTAGCCGCTGATGGAGATGGTGTTCCACTTGGGCACGTCCGCCTTGCAGAAGGCGAACACGTCCGTGATGATCCGCATCGAGGGCCGCGGCGGATAGATGTAGGTGCCGCGCGCGATGTACTCCTTGAGGACATCGTTCTGGATGGTGCTGCCGAGGGCCTCGCGCGGGATGTCGCGCTCGTCGGCGATCGCGACATACAGCGCCAGCAGCGTCGCCGCGGTGGCGTTGATGGTCATCGAGGTCGTGATCTGATCGAGCGGCAGGCCGTCGAGCAGCACGCGCATGTCCTCGATGGAGTCGATGGCCACGCCGACGCGACCGACCTCGCCCGCGGCCAGCGCGTGGTCGGAGTCGCGCCCCATCTGGGTCGGCAGGTCGAAGGCGACCGAGAGGCCGGTCTGGCCCTTGCCGAGCAGGAACTTGTAGCGCTGGTTCGACTCGGCGGCGGTCGAGAAGCCGGCGTACTGGCGCATGGTCCAGAAGCGGCCGCGGTACATGGTCTTCTGCACGCCGCGCGTGAAGGGCGGCTGACCGGGGGCGCCGAGGTCGCGCGCGGCGTCGAAGCCGAGCGCGGCCAGGGTGGCGGCGTCATAGACCGCGTCGAGGGTCTGGCCGGCGTCGGTGGCGAAGCGCTGCTTGCGCTGCTCCGCCTTGGGCTTGGCGGTTTTCGGGGGCTTGGCGGCGCTGTCGTCGCTCATGCCGGCAGCACCATCTCGGGGACGCTGCCGTCGGCGGACTCGACGATGAGCTTGGGCTGCGTGGCCTTGCGGATGTCGTCCACGCTGACGCCGGGGGCGCGCTCGCGCAGGACCAGGCCGGCGGGGGTGACGTCGATGACGGCGAGGTCGGTGATGATGCGGTGCACGCAGCCGAGGCCAGTGACCGGCAGCTCGCACTTGTCGAGGATCTTGGGCACGCCACCCTTGGCGGTGTGCTCCATCATCACGATGACGCGGCGCGAGCCGGCCACCAGATCCATCGCGCCGCCCATGCCCTTGACCATCTTGCCTGGGATGACCCAGTTGGCCAGATCGCCTGCGGCCGAGACCTGCATGCCGCCGAGGATGCACAGATCCATGTGGCCGCCGCGGATCATCGCGAACGACTCGGCCGACGAGAAGTAGGCCGTGCCCGGGATCTCGGTCACGGTCTCCTTGCCGGCATTGATGAGGTCGGGGTCCTCCTCACCCTCGAACGGGTAGGGGCCGACGCCCAGCATGCCGTTCTCGGACTGCAGGATGACCTCGACGCCGGCCGGGACATAGTTCGAGACCAGGGTCGGCATGCCGATGCCCAGGTTGACGTAGAAGCCGTCGCGCAGCTCTTGCGCGGCGCGCATGGCGATCTGCTCGCGGGTCAGTGGCGTCGGGGCGGACATTTTACTGGGCTCCTTCGCTGCGCACGCGCGGGCGCACGGTGCGGCGTTCGATGGGCTTCTCGTAGCCGGAGCCGACGATGACGCGCTGCACGTAGATCCCGGGCGTGTGGATCTGGTCGGGCGCCAGCTCGCCGACGTCGACCAGCTGCTCGACCTCGGCGATGGTGACCTTGCCGGCGGCGCACATCATGGGCGAGAAGTTCTGCGCGGTCTTGCGGAAGACCAGGTTGCCCCAGCGGTCGCCCTTCCAGGCCCGCACGATCGTGAAGTCGGCGCGCAGGCCGCGCTCGAGGACGTACATCTTGCCGTCGAACTCGCGCGTCTCCTTGCCCTCGGCGACCTGGGTGCCGTAGCCAGTCGGGGTGAAGAAGCCGGCGATCCCGGCGCCGCCGGCGCGGATGCGCTCGGCCAGGGTGCCTTGCGGGTTGAGCTCGACCTCGAGCTGGCCGCTCAGGAACAGGCGCTCGAAGGTCTTGTTCTCGCCGACGTAGCTCGACACCATCTTCTTGACCTGGCCGTTGGCGAGCAGCGTGCCCAGGCCCTTGGTGTCGGTGCCACAGTTGTTGGAGATGATGGTCAGGCCGCGCACGTTCTTGCGGTGCAGCGCGGCGATCAGGTTCTCGGGGTTGCCACACAGGCCGAAGCCCCCGCTCATGATGACGGCGCCGTCACCGACGTCGTGCAGTGCGGCCTCGGCGGAGGCGAACGTCTTGTCCATGCCGGGGTTATCGGCTGGCTTCGTGCTAGTGTCAATGCATGCGGACGCGGCGCCTGAGCCTGATTCTGCTGCTGGCGAGCGCCGCAGCGGCCCAGGGCTGTCGCTCGTTCGACGGCGAGGCCAGCATCACCGGCAACGTCGTGATCAGCGACTGCGACGGCGATCCGCGCACGCTGACCGAGCTGGTGGTCGACACCTTCTATGGCAGCCGGCTGACCGACCCGGCGCTGATGGGCGAGGTCATCGGCGGCAAGGTGCACCGGCTGAACCTGCGCATGCAGCGCGGCAGCGATCTCTTCTACCTGACCGACGCGCTGACCATCCAGGTCCTCGATGTCGAGAAGGTCAAGGCGATGGGGATGGGGCCGATCGAGGTCGGGCCCGACAAGCTGGTGCGCGCGCAGCTGGAGCTGTACTTCGAGTGCCCGGCCAGCGAGTCGGTGGGCACCGCGCGGGGCACCCTGACCTGGACGCGGCCGCTGAGCGACCAGTACGGCGACTATGTCGGCGCCAGCTTCCAGTTCACGCTGGATGACGGGCGCGGCCTCGACACCTTCACCGGGCAGGTCGGCGGCAGCTTCGACTTCCGGCTGCAGCGCGGCCAGCCGGGGCAGCGCTTTCCGTAGCGGCGGGGTGTGGTACGGTCGCGCGATGAAGACGCACGGATGGACGGCACGAGCACTGGCCGCCCTGCTTCTGCTGGGGAGCTGTGGTGGTGGCAAGCCGGCGGTCAAGACCGAGCCGGGGGACGACGAAGAGGAAGCGCCGGCGCCGCGGCCGGTCAAGCGCCCGGTCAAGAAGCCCGAGCCGCCCGCGCCCCCGGCGGTGACCGCGCAGAGCGTGCAGCTCGAGGTGCTGGCGGTGCTGGAGGTGTGGAAGCGCGCGCAGGCCGAGGGCAAGGCCGATGTCTTCCTGGATCTGTATGACGAGATGTCGTTCCGCGCGGTGGCGCCGGCGGGCAAGGGCAAGCAGCCCGTCGAGATGGACTTCGCGACCTGGCGCGACGGGCGCGCGTCGACGCTGACCGGGCCGGTCGGGATCGCGGCCGAGCGGCCGGTCATCGAGACCTGGCTGGACGCCGGCAGCGGCCTCGAACATGGCGTGTCGCAGGTGCGCTTCTTCGAGCGCTACGAGAACAAGGCGGTCAAGCAGGCCATGCGCGGCGTCAAGATCCTGCGCTTCAAGCGCGAGGACGACGGCAAGCAGCGCATCGTCCACGAAGAGGTGGTGTCGAGCGAGAAGGGCTTCAGCGGCGGCAAGAAGGAGAAGCAGGTGCCGTGGACCATCGACGCCACCGTGCTGCCGTCGCCGGTGACGCTGAACCTGGTGGCGCTGACGGTGTCGGCACCGGACGCGGAGAATCCCGAGGCGCGCGTGCTGCTGGAGCTGACCAGCGGCGAACTCTCGCGCGTCATCAACCTCGACAACCAGGCCGGGCAGTGCACCCGCGAGCCGGAGCTGAAGGGCCAGCTGGCGGGCATGAAGTGCTTCTGGGCCGGCCTCGGGATCGACTACAGGATCACGCGCAAGAAGGATGTCGTGGTCATCGAGCGCCAGTTCAGCGAGGACGGGCCCCAGGGCGGCGCGCTGCCGTGGACGGTGTACGCCAACGTCAACCTGGTCGCCGGCGCCGAGCTGGTGGTCGAGGGCGCGCCGCTGGAGGAGACGCCGGAGCCGACGCCCGAGGCCAGCCCGTCGCCGACCCCGTCGCCGTCGCCGTCACCGACGCCCGAGGCCAGCCCGGTGATCAAGCCCGGCAAGGTGTACCCGACCGGGACGCTGCCCAAGGACAAGGGCCCGACACCGCCGACGCCGACGCCCAAGGGGTAGCGATGGCCTGTCGCAGTCCCGGCAGTCGCAAGGGGCGCGGGCTGCGCGAGCCGGTCAAGCTGCGCGCGGAGTCGCTGGCTTTCGGCGGCGATGCGGTGGCACGCGGCGAGGATGGCCGGGTGGTGTTCGTGCCGCTGCTGGCGCCGGGGGATCGTGCCCTGGTCAAGCTGGTCGAGGAGAAGAAGGGCTTCGCGCGGGGCGAGGTGCTGGAGCTGCTGGAGGCGGGGCCGGCGCGGGTCACGGCGCCGTGCGCGCTGTTCGGCAGCTGTGGCGGCTGTCAGTGGCAGCACGTGGGCTATGCGGCGCAGCTCGCGGCCAAGGCCGACGTGGTGGCGCGCGCGCTGCGTGCCGAGGTCGCGCGTGGCGCGGTGCTCGAGCCGGTGCTGGCGGCGCCGGCGGCGTATGGCTACCGGCGGCGGGCGCGGCTGGCGGTGCGGCCGCACAGCGGGGTGGTCGGCTTCCGGGCGCGCAAGTCGCACGAGGTGATCGATGTGCGGGCGTGCCCCGCGCTGGAGCCGGCGCTGGAGCGCGCGCTGGGCGAGCTCAGGCGGGTGCTGGTGCCGGCGCTGACGCGGCCGTGCACGCTGGAGCTGCTGGCCGGCGACGGCGTGCATGCGGCGCTGGATGTGCCCTGCGAGGGCGGCGCGCGGGCGGCGGCGGAGGCGCTGGTGGCGTCGGGGGCGCTGGCGGGGCTGCGCTTTCGCGATGTGCTGGTGGGCGCGGCCGGGGTCGGGCTGGGGGACGGGGCGGAGGGCGCGGCGGACGAGTTCGCGCAGGCGCAGGGGGCGCAGAACCAGGTCTTGCGCGCGCGGGTGGCCGAGTGGGCGCGACCGGCGGGGGCGCGCGTGCTGGAGCTGTTCGCGGGCGCGGGCAACCTGAGCGAGGCGCTGCTGGCGGCGGGGCCGGCGCGACTGCTGGCGGTGGAGCAGTCGGAGGCGGCGGTGGCGCGGGCGCGGGTGCGGCTCGGAGGGGGAGCCGGAGCGAGCACGAGCACGAGCACGAGCGCGCGGATCGAGTTCGAGGTCGCGAGCGCCGAGAGCGCGGTGGTGCGGGCGGGCGACTTCGATGTGCTGGTGCTGGATCCGCCGCGGGTCGGGGCGCTGGAGGTCGCGCGCGGGCTGGCCGACGTTGCCGGGCTGCAGCGCATCGTCTATGTGTCGTGTGATCCGATGACCCTGGCGCGCGACGTCGCGGCGATGACCGCGGGCGCGTGGCGCCTCGAGCGGGCGCAGGCCATCGACATGATGCCGCAGACGTTCCACGTCGAGACCGTGGCGCTGCTGGTCAGAGCCGGCGGGTAGCTACAGCGTGAGCAGCCAGAGCGACTCGGCCAGCGCGGTGTGCCGGTCGAAGCCCAGGCTCTGGTAGAACGCGGTCGACGGCGAGGTCGGCTCGACCAGGGCGGCCAGGGTGCGCGCGCCGGCCGAGCGCGCGGTGTGCGCGGCGTCGGCCACCAGCGCGCTGGCGATGCCCTGGCGACGATGCGCCGGGTCGACCTCGAGGTTGGTCACCAGTGACACCGCGCGGGTGGCCAGGAAGTCGCCGATGGCCGGGCTGGCGCCGAGCAGCGGCGCGATGGCCGACGACACCGAGAGGTACAGCGACATGTGGCCCACCGCGCGCCCGCGCACGCGCGCCGCGCGCAGCACCAGGATCCCGCGCGCATGCAGATCGAGCGCGACCCGCTGCAGCGCGGGCGAGGCCGCGCGCAGGCCGGGCAGCGAGCTCGGCTCGGGCGTCACGATGTCGACGCGCTCGCGGGTGGCGGGGCTGCCGTTGCCGGTCTCGGCCTCGGTCATGGCTGCTCCGGCAGCAGGCGCTTGACCGCGAGCGCGACGCGGCGCTGGTCGGCCTCGTCGGCGGACCAGTCGCGCGGATACTGGAACACGCCGTGGGTCGACTCGATGACCAGCACCGGGCCGCTGGCGGTGGTGGGCAGCGCGCGGCGCAGGTAGTAGCTGTGGCGCAGCTCGGCGGGGCGCACGCTGACCGGGGCGGCGGCGTCGAGGTGGGGTGGCAGCAGGAGCTCGCTGTCACGGATGACGATGGTGCCGGGCGCGCGCAGGAAGCTGCGCACCAGGCGGAACACCGCGCGGGCGCCGAACAGCAGCCCCAGCGCGCAGGTCAGCACCAGCACCCAGAAGCCATAGCCGGGCACCGCGGCCGGGCGCGACGGGCCGGCGCCGGGGTCGGGCAGGTTGATGAAGACCAGGTAGATCGGCAGCGGCACCAGCAGCGCGGCCTGCACGCCGTGGCGCCAGCGCTGGTGCAGCAGCGGCACCGAGTAGGGCAGCGCAGGCGCCGTGATCTCGACGTCGGCCTCGGACTCGGCGGGCGTGGGCGCCGCCGGCTTGACCGGCGGCTCGTCGCTGCGACGCTTGCTCACGCTGCGCTCCGCCAGCTCGAGGTCAGCTCGCGCACCTTGGCGCCGATCTCGGCCAGGTCGAGGCTGCACAGGCGACCGTCCTCGACCACGCGGCGACCCTCGACCCAGACGTCGCGAATGGCGCGCGCCGACAGCGCATAGACGATGTTCTTGACCAGGTCGAACGCGGGCCACAGCGAGGGATCATCGAGGTCGAGGCCGACCACGTCGGCCCGGTAGCCCGGGGCCAGGCGGCCGACCGGCAGCCCGAGGACCTCGCCGCCGCCGCGGGTGCCCATGGCGAAGCAGGTCTCCGCGCTGATCGCGCCGCCGTCGAGGCGCTGCACCTTCTGCAGCAGCGCACACGAGCGCATCTCGTCGAACACGCTGACGCGGCTGTTGGAGCAGCCGCCGTCGGTGCCCAGGCCGATGCGCACGCCTCGCGCGCTGAGATCCACCACATCGGTCACGCCATCGCCAAGGAACATGTTGGAGCCCGGATTGTACGCCAGTCCGGCGCCGCGTTCGGCCAGCAGCGCACGTTCACCTTCGTCGAACCAGCAGCCGTGCACCGCGACGGTGCGCGGGCCCAGGGCATCGAGCTGGTCGACCACGTGCAGCGGGCGGGCGCCGAAGCGGGTCAGGGCGTCGTCGACCTGGTAGCGCTCCTCGGCGAGGTGGATGTGGAGGGGCGTCTGGGCCTCGTCGGCGGCCTCGGCCGCGGTGCGGATCATGCGCGGCGAGGCGCCGTGCAGCGAGTGCGGCGCGGCCAGCACGAAGGCCAGCGGATCGCCTGCGACCTCGCGGGCCAGCTCGAGGAAGCGGCTGCGCGCCTCGGCGGGCGACTCGCGGAACGCGGCGGGGGCGCCGTCCCAGTCATAGAAGCAGCGCCCCAGCACGGTGCGCATGCCGAGGCGACGACCGGCGGCCAGCACCGCGCGCGCGTTGTCGTTGCCGCCATCCTGGATGTAGAAGAAGTCGCACACCGTGGTCACGCCGTGCAGCAGCATCTCGCTGAAGGCGAGCAGCGCGCCGATCTCGACGCCGCCCTGGCCCAGGCGCGGGGCCCAGCGGTACAGGGCCTGATCGCGCCACTCCAGGAAGGGGCGATCGTCGGCGATGCCGCGCAGCAGCGACTGGAACGAGTGGTTGTGCGCGTTGACGGTGCCCGGCGTGAGCACGCGGTGGGCGGCGTGGGTCCAGGTCACCTCGGCGCCGGCAGCAGCGGCGCTCAGCTCGGCGCGGGTGCCGGCGGCGACGATGGCGCCATCGCGGCAGAGGATGCCGGCGTCGGCGCGCGCGTGGCCCTCGATGACGGCGAAGTCGCCGACGATGGCATGCAGGGCAGCGCTCACGGGCGGACGCACTATAGCAGGGCTTCCGTGGTATCAAGGCCCGTGGCGCGCAGCGAGTTCGACGTGGCCGAGATCGCGCGCGGGCGCGTGGCAGGGGTCTACATCCTGTCGGGCGAGCGCCTGCTGGTCGATCGCATCGTGCACGCGCTGCGCGACCTGGTGCCGCCGGCGCAGCGCGCCTTCAACTATGACGTCTTCGACGCCGACCGGCTCGATGGCGGCGCGGTGGTGCAGGCGGCGCGGACCATGCCGATGATGGGCAAGCGGCGCGTGGTCGTGGTGCGCGGCGCCCACGGGCTGGCGGCCGGCGAGCTCGAGAAGATGGTGGCCTACGTCGCCGCGCCCGCGCCCGAGACGGTGCTGGTGCTGGTGGGCGAGAAGTTCGACACCCGGCTGAAGTTCTTCGCGCAGGCCAGGAAGGCGGGCGCGGTGGTCGAGAAGCTGGAGGCGCCCTACGAGAGCCGCCTGCCGGGCTGGGTCGAGGACGAGGCGCGGCGCCAGGGCGTCAAGCTGGGCAGCGGGGTGTCGGGGCGTCTGGCGCAGGTCATCGGCCGCGACCTCGGGCGCCTGGCGGCGGCGGTCGAGCAGCTGTCGCTGTATGCCGGGCCCGGCAAGGCGGTCGCGGTCGACGACGTCGATGACGTCATCGCCGATTCGCGCGAGCGCAACGTGTTCGAGCTGTGCGACGCGACCTATGCCGGGCAGCGCGTGCGCGCCCTGGTGGCGGCGCGCAAGATGCTGGCGGCGCGCGAGTCGGCCATCGGCATGGTGGCGATGCTGGCCCGCCATGCGCGGCAGCTGGCGCGCATCAAGGCGCTGGGGGCGCGCCCCAGCGAAGGCGACATCGCGTCGGCGCTGGGCGTGTCACCGTTCTTCGCGCGCCCGCTGGGCGAGCAGGCGCGCAGGTATGCCGAGGCCGGCCTGGGCCGGGTGCTCGGGCTGCTGGCGCAGGCGGACCGCGATCTCAAGGGGCCGGTGAAGGCCGCGCTGGGCGAGGACGTCGTGCTGGAGCGGCTGCTTGATCGCGTGGTCGCGGCGGGGACGACGGAGCGCCGGTAGTCAGCGCGCGGCGCGCTCCAGGTTGGCCAGGGCTTCCCTGAGAAAGCGACGCTGCAGGTGGCGCGCGTAGAAGCTGCCGAGCCGCGCCAGCGGGTGGCGTGTGCGCGAGTACGAGGTGATCGAGAGGTGCAGCGCGCCGTCGCGCTGCTCGACCGCAAAGCGCTCCTCGCCGGCCTCGGCGTGGGCGTGCAGGGTACCCAGGGTGAGGGCGAACCGGGCGTCGGTATCGGTGATGTCCGTGATGGCGAACATGTTGAGCGAGTACACGCCGAGGTGGTCGACCACGACGGCATAGCGGGCGTCGCGGGTGGCTGGTTCGCGCGTGTCATGCACCGCGGTGAAGGTCGGATAGTGACGGAAGTGCAGGATGCACTCGCGGGCGCGGGCGAACGATCCGCCGGGCAGGGTGGTCTCGGCGAACAGGCGCAGGTAGCCGGGGGGACAGGCCTCGGTGTCGCGGTGCAGGACCGGCGCGCACACCAGGGTGTCGGGCGCGGCGATGCGGGCGCGGATCTTTTCCGCGCTCGGGCGCAGCAGGAAGAACAGGCGCGGGGGACGCAGCAGCGCGTGCATGAGTGCGCACAGGGTAGCGCCGATGAGGTAGCCGAGGAGATCGACGACGCCGAAAGTGGTGCCCAGCGCCAGCCGGAACAGCCGGTGCTGCGCCGCCAGGTCCGCCGGCACGCTGGTCAGCTGCAGCAGCTCGACGGCGCAGCTGATGGCCAGGGCCACCGCGGCAGCCCGGCTGGTGCGCGTCCGCGGGCGCAGCGCCACCACGAGGGCGAAGAGCAGCGCAGTGTACAGGGCGTCGCCCGCCAGCTTGGCGGGCAGCCCGCCAAGGACGCGACGCGACCCCAGCCCCGCCGCGATCAGCAGCGGGATGGCGACGACCCGGCGCAGCAGCGCCCTCACGCTCACCAGCGCCAGGCTGTCATGCCGGGCGCTGCCACTGCAGGGGCCTGCGCCAGTCGGACCGCCCGTGCGTCATCATTTCATGGCCGATGGGCGTAGACGCCCCCCTCCTGGTAGCTGGCTCTCGTACTGGGTGGCGGCTTGGACGTCACACCCCGAGGCAGCGAGCGCTTGCATCACGCGTGCGATGCCCTCGATGAATGACTCCTCCGCCATCGCCTGACCGCTCGCGGGGTAGACCTCGATCCTGTACGGGAACCCCAGGAAGTCATCCAGCGGCTGCAGGGTCTCGCTGTCCAGGCACTCGTTGTCGTTGCAGCGGATGACGAGGCCTGGGTAGACGGGGCCAAGCTCTGCCGTCCACGTCCTCACCGGGTCCCCCGCACGCCCGGGCCGGACGTAGAGATTCACGCAATCGTCTTGTGTGATGGTGATGTTGCTCGTGGCCACGATTTCTCCAGGCTGTCATGCCGGGCGCTGCCACTCCAGGGTCCAGCGCCACATCAGGTGGCGGCGCACGCGGGCGGTGGGCAGCACGGCGAGGGCGTCGCGGCGGATCTCGCTGAAGCCGCGGATGTCATCGTGGGCGCTGTGGACGGCCCAGGCGGCCGCCAGCGCCGGGTCGGGGCGCGTGCGACGACGCAGCCGCTCGAGCAGCATCACCGGCTGCGCCAGCAGCGCGAACGGCAGGTCGGCCACGGTGCGCAGGTCCCACAGGTCGTGCACCAGCAGGCGGCCACCCGGCGCCACGCGGTCGGCCAGCCGGCGCAGCGCCTCG
>Ga0138256_10008121_pt1 | contig 11051 bp, 9 predicted proteins | sample KNB2016incub_MG_FD_105486 | JGI IMG/M metagenome (GOLD analysis project Ga0138256, IMG submission 105486) | Active sludge microbial communities from wastewater in Klosterneuburg, Austria - KNB2014incub_MG | ecosystem: Engineered > WWTP > Activated sludge > Unclassified | place: Austria...
CGGTGCGGGCGCGTCGTCGGCCTATCCCGCAGTAGTCAGCCTGCAATTGATTTCGAGAACCCGGGCTCGATTGAAACGGCAGCGGTACACATGCGTTCGCTAGGACCATTTCACCTGGTTGTTTTAGCTACCGGCACTTTGCACAGTGCTCAAGGCATGCCAGAAAGAAAGCTGGCGCAACTGAACTACGCGCAAATGGAATCCACCTTTCGGATCAACACCATAGGGCCGGCACTGGCCATCGCGCACTTCACTCCCCTTCTGGATAAATGCACCCGCAGCCTTATGGCCGTGCTCTCTGCCAAAGTGGGCAGCATTGGTGACAACCGTCTGGGCGGTTGGTACAGCTACCGGGCTTCAAAGGCTGCGCTCAACATGCTGATCAAGACTGCGTCCATCGAGATGTCACGCACCAATCCACTGGCGGTTCTGGCGGCATTGCATCCCGGCACCGTCAATTCAGCCTTGTCCGCGCCGTTTCGCGGTGCAGAGATTGGTAGGCCGCCGGCAACAGCTGCAGCGGAGTTGCTAGAGGTGATGGATGGATTGCTACCGGAGCAGACTGGTGATTTCTGGGCCTACGATGGTAAACGCCTACCCTGGTAGCGTTTACTTAAATCATTTATGGATGTCGTCTGGCGCTGCAATGGTGTGGCGGTTGACTTCTACCTCAACGGCATTCATCCGCCATATCAGCAAACAGCTGCTCCAGCAAACTTGGATTTGGAGTTGAAATTGAACTCATTAGTGTCCCAACGTTCCCACATCGACACGTCGCAAGTTAATGATTTACTTGAAAAATTCAGCGCCTGACTCTGGTAGCTGGCTGCTCAGCCCGCACATGAGCCAGCGCCAGCCGTTTAGCGTAGAAGGTTGCCGGATCATGGTCAACACCGGCCATTTGCTTGTCGACTAAGCGCCTGGTTCAGGTGATCCGCTGAACCACCATCTCTACCTGCGCGAGGATGACAGCGCAGGCACCGTGCAGCAAATTGGAATGCCGATCAGCGGCTACATGGCGTGAGGTAGGTCACTCCGCCATCCGAGGGCAACCAGTGCGCCATAAGGTGACACTGGCCGTCGGCACACAACGTGAAGTCAGCGGTGAACTCGGAACGCGTCAACGGCAGCCGATCGGTGAAGGGAATGCTGGGCGTGTAGGCATACCAGCCATTGCGCAGCACTGCATCAGGCGGCGGCTCCATCCCTGCTGCAGACCCATGCACACGCGCCTCCACCGCATCCAGCCGCAAGGCCTGGCCGGCTACAGGGGCCCGCACCACATAGTCCTCTTCCCAACGCACTTTTTCAATGCTGTGCATCCAGGATAGGGTGAAGTGGGTGCCGGGCACAAACACTGGATTCGCTGCCGGCGAAAGCGCTGCTAGCGCCAAACAAACCCCCAATGTTGGGCCCATGCCGCAACCTTTCTCAGGCTTGGCGCACGCGCCATCGGTGCCAGACCACAAACGCGGCCACCAACGCCAGCCCCGCCTCGTCGGTGAACGGCAGTGCCACGATCAGCAAACTAGCCGACAAAATAGCCCACGCGCGCTCAACCCAGTTCAGCGGGCCAAACAGAAACCCGATGGCACCAGCGCCCCACATGGCAATTGCCACGAGCGCTTTGAACACAATCCACACGGTATCTACCCAGTTGCCCGTTTGCAGCATCAGCGCAGGGCTGTACACCGCCATGAATGGCACGATAAACCCCGCAATCGCAACCCGAATCGCCTGCAGACTGATCTTCAGGCCACTTTCGCGCGCAATAGGGGCTGCTGCAAAGGCGGCCAGCGCCACCGGCGGTGTCAGGTCCGCCATGATGCCGAAGTAGAAAACAAACATGTGCGACACGATCAAGGGCACGCCAAGCTTGAGCAGCACCGGTGCGGCCAGAGAGCTGGTGATGATGTAGTTGGGAATGGTGGGAATGCCCATGCCCAAGATCAGGCAAGTCACCATGGTCAGCACCAAGGCCAGGAACAGGTTGTTTTCACCAACGGCAATGATGTGGCCGCCCAACTCAGCTGCGACTCCGGTCAGGTTGATCATGCCAATGATCACACCTACCAGCGCGCAGGCAATGGCCACAGGCAGCGCATGGCGGGCACCGTCCACCAACGCAATCACGGCAAGGCGCCGTGCGTCTCCACTGGTACGGCGTATATACGTCCACGCAACCAGAGCCGTAATCAGCACAAAAAATGCCCCCACCCCGAACTTGAAGAACCCGCTGCACGCAAAGCCCAGCAAAACCCAGAACAACGCGCGCAGCGGCATGCTACGCACACCGCTGACAACCGCAGCGCCAAATATCAGGATGACGGTCAGGCCCAAGCCCACGGTGCCAGAGAACAGCGGCGTGTAGCCCGAGAACAGTAGCACTACCAAGCCGGCCAAAGGCAGCAACAGGTACCAGCGTTCGCGCACTGCTGCCCATGGGTTGGGGCAGTCTTCTTTGGACATACCTATCAGGCCCTTGCGCCCGGCTTCCAGATGCACCATCCAGAATGCGGTGACAAAATACAGAATGGCCGGTATGACCGCCGCCTTGACGATTTCCAGGTAAGGCACGTTGATCGTTTCGGCCATGATGAAAGCCACCGCCCCCATGACCGGCGGCATGATTTGCCCACCCATGCTGGCGGTCGCCTCCACGCCGCCTGCAAAGGCGGAGTTGTAGCCAAAGCGCTTCATCAACGGAATGGTGAATTGCCCGGTAGTCACCACGTTGGCCACGCCAGACCCGCTTATGGTGCCCATCAAACCCGACGAAATAACAGCCACCTTGGCCGGACCGCCTCGGGTGTGGCCCACGGTGCCCAAGGCAAAGTCGGTGAACAGCCGAATCATCCCGGCTTGCTCCAGAAACGAGCCAAACAAAATAAACAAAAATATGTAGGTGGATGACACATAGGTCGGTGTGCCGTAGATGCCCTCAGTCCCAAAGCCCAGGGTGCTGACAATCTGGTCCAGCCCAAACCCCCGGTGGGCCAAGACGCTGGGCAAATGGTTGCCAAACATGCCATAGAGCAGGAAACCTCCACAGATGACTGGCAAGCCCCAACCCATGGCACGGCGGGCGGCATCAAATACCAAGGCGACGGTCACCACGCCCACCACCCAGTCCATGGTCGTCAAATCACCCGAGCGTTGCGTCAGCTCTGCCTCAAATACCCACTGATAAATCCCAAACGCAAAGCCAATCAGGCCTAACACCCACCCCAGCGCACGCGACCATGCCACCCGGCCGCCCAGGGGCGGATACAAGCCGTAAATCATGAGCAAAACAAAGCCCACGTGTATTGACCGGATTACCAGGCTGGACAGTGGATGAAAAGCGGCCATCCATATTTGGTAACTGGAAAACAGGATGGCGATGACGAACAAGGCGCCGTGCAGGGGCGCATGGACGGCTTCGTCGGGAACGGTAGGGGCTTGCGACATGCGGACCTCTTCAAATAGCAAACAGAATCGGCCGCATGGATGGTGCGGCCGATTCAGGAGACAACAAGTATGGGGCTTACTTGATCAAGCCCACCTCGCGGTAGTAGCGCTGTGCACCGGGGTGCAGGGGAATGGGCATGCCCTTAACCGCGTTCTCGCGCTTGATGGCCTTCGCTGCATTGTGGGCTGCATACAGCGTGTCAAGGTTCTCGTACATCGTCTTGGTCATTTGGTAGGCCAACTCGTCGGACACGCCAGAATGGGTGACCAGGAAGTTGGGGATAGCAGCCGTGGCTACATCCGCCGTCTGACCGCCATAGGTGTTGGCAGGAATGATGGCGTTTTGGTACGCCGCGTCACCCACCTTGGCCACTACGTCAGCCGGCACGGGAACCACTACGATCTTGATCGCGGTAGACAAGTCGCGGATGGAGGCCACGCCCAATCCGGCTGACTGCAATGTCGCATCCAGCTGGCGGTTTTTCATCAGCTCGACCGATTCGCCAAACGCCAGGTACTCCACCTTGGCCAAGTCTGCATAGCTAAATCCCGCTGCTTTGAAAATGGCACGGGCATTGAGTTCGGTACCCGACTTGGCGGCTCCCACCGACACGCGCTTGCCTTTGAGGTCAGCCAGCGTTTTGATGCCTGACTCGGCACTGGCCACGATCTGGATGTAATTGTTGTAGGTGGCAGACAGGCCGCGCAGCTTGTCCAGCGGTTTGGCAAAGCCAGCCTCGGCATCACCTCGCCAGGCGTCAGACACAGAATCACCCAAGGCCAACGCGAGCTCGCCACGCCCGGCCTGCAACAAGTTCAGATTTTCGGCAGACGCTTTGGTAACCTGTGCGGTAGCGCGCACGTTGGGAATGGCCTTGGCATAGATCTGGGACAGTGCCACACCCATGGGGTAGTAGACACCGCTTTGCCCGCCGGTCAGTACGTTGATAAATTGCTGTTGAGCATGGGCCGCACCGGCGACCAAGGCCACACTCAAGCCCAGTCCTAGACTCACCTTTTGAATCAATCGCATCGTAATATCTCCTGTCTTATTGAAAGAGGTTTCCAGCATACCGCAAGTGCTCTCAGGGGAAACCCAGGTTTGACAGTACCCACAGGCTTTGCTTGCAACCCCAAATGCGCAGCTGGCGGTCTGCTGGAAGATTTGCCAAAATCGGAACAACCACCCAACCGGCGCAATGCGTTTACGGTTTAGCGGTTGCCTAAAGAGCAGAAGGAATACCGCCTACCATGACTACAGCCTCAACCGCCAGCCAAGACCAGCGCATGGAACACGATTCCATGGGCGAGATAGCCGTCAGTAACGACGCACTGTGGGGCGCACAAACCCAGCGCTCGCTACTGCATTTTGCGATCTCCACCGAGCGCATGCCGCAGGCGCTACTGTACGCACTGGCAAGTACCAAGCGCGCTGCCGCGCATGTGAACAGTGAGCTGGGTTTATTGGATACAGCGATTGCCAATGCCATTGTTCAGGCTGCAGATGAGGTGCTGGCAGGCCAGCATGCGCACGCCTTCCCGCTGTCCATCTGGCAAACGGGCTCCGGCACGCAAACCAATATGAATATGAACGAGGTGCTGGCCAATCGCGCCTCCGAGATACTAGGCGGCCAACGCGGCATGGACCGCCTGGTCCACCCCAACGACCACGTCAACATGGGCCAGTCGTCCAACGATATTTTTCCCACTGCCATGCACGTCGCCGCGCTTGCCGGACTCACTCACGACCTGTTGCCGGCGCTGGGCGCGCTGCAATCTACGCTGACTGCCAAGGCTGAAGCATTTGCCACCATCGTTAAAATGGGGCGCACCCATTTGCAAGACGCCACGCCTATTACCTTGGGCCAGGAAATGTCGGGCTGGGTCGCACAACTGGTGCACGGACAGGCGTGCATAGAACGCAGCCTGGATGCCCTGCTGGAGCTGGCCGTGGGCGGCACCGCCGTAGGCACGGGGCTTAATACCCATCCCGAATTCGGCGCGCGCGTGGCACAGCGGCTGGCGCAGGAATCCGGCTTGGCATTGCGTTGCGCCGACAACCGCTTTGCAGCGTTGGCCGCACACGACGCATTGGTCAGTGCCCATGGTGCCTTGAAGACCTTGGCCGTTGCCTTGATGAAGATCGCCAACGATGTGCGCTGGCTGGCCAGCGGTCCACGCGGCGGTTTGGGCGAGTTACGGCTGCCTGAGAATGAACCCGGCAGCTCCATCATGCCCGGCAAGGTCAACCCTACCCAATGCGAGGCACTCACCATGGTGTGTTGCCAGGTAATGGGCAACGACGTGGCGTTGGGCATCGGTGGCGCCATGGGCAACTTTGAGCTGAATGTGTTCAAGCCCCTGATCATCCATAACTTCCTGCAAAGCGTGCGCCTGCTGTGTGATTCCATGACCAGCTTCGACCACCATTGCGCACAAGGGCTGGAGCCTGACCGCACACGCATTGCCGCACTGGTGGAAAATTCATTGATGTTGGTGACGGCACTGAACCCGCATATCGGCTACGACAAGGCGGCTGAAATTGCCAAGTATGCACACCAGCACGGCACGACGCTGCGCGAGGCGGCGCTGGCGTTGGGGACGGTCAGTGGCACGGATTTTGATGCCTGGGTGGCACCGCAAAATATGGTTTAAACAGAACCACACAAACATGACGATAGACAGCGAATTGCCGAAAACCACCTCTAATCCAGTCTTGGCCGACTTTGTGGTGCCCAGCTACACACCCGCACATCCCCAAAGAAAGTGGGCTGCGCTGAAGTGGATAGTGCGCGGGGTTGTCGCTCTGGCGGTGGTGTCCTTGATCGTGGGGCTAAGTGGCAACGCACGTTGGAGCCGCAATATCGATGCGCGCATGCAGGCGCTAGCGGCTGCTACACCGCAAACGCATTCCCAGCGCTACGACGACGAAGAATTGAAGAACTTGCCGCCCGTGGTGCGTCGATACCTGTCGCTGGCGTTGAACCCAAACCAGCCTATTGTGCGCGGGCTCTATCTGGAGCAGACCGGCAGCTTCAACCGCAGCAGCGATCCCCAGACCCCTCAGTGGGAGCCATTTACTGCACGCCAACGGGTGGCGACCAAGCGTCCGGGCTTTGTGTGGGACGCGGCCATCACGGTGTCGCCCGGAATCACGGTGCGCGTAGTGGACGCCTATGTGGCCGGCGTTGGCAGCTTGCAGCCTTCGGTGTTGGGACTGGTGGATGTGGGCAGCAGCGAAGGCAATACTGACATTGCGCGCGGCGAGCTGATCCGCTATTTCGCCGAGAGCGTGTGGTACCCCACGGCCTTGCTGCCCAGCCAAGGCGTGCAGTGGGAGGCTGTCGATGCACATTCTGCCAAGGCCACATTGACCGATGGCCCACTGACGGTAAGCCTGTTGTTCGCATTTGATGCGGTTGGCTTTGTAGAACGCATCAGCAGCACAGAGCGCAGCGCCCTGCTCAACGGTGCAATGGTGCCCATGCCCTGGGAAGTGCGCTTGTTCAATTATGCGGAGCACGACGGCATGCGGGTGCCGCAAGAGGGGAAAGTGGCCTGGCTGACACCCAGAGGTCGCTTGCCCTACTGGCGCGGCACGATCGCCAAGCTGGTTTACGACATGCCGCGCTAGACAGGGCAGGCCCAGTTCACGGCTATCTGGATGCAAACAGGGGTGACTGTTGCGCAGACACCTTCGTACCCATTTCCTTTAGGCAATCATTTTTATCGCTCCAGTTTGGCAAGGCATTGCAGCGCAACGTCGCCGTAGTTTGGCTTGCCTGGGCCTGCCGCCGCAACTCGCCAGCTTGCACCGCACCACTGACAACCGAATAGAAAAGTACCAGCATGCCCACCACAACCAGCGAGCCAGCAAACGCAAACCAAGGGGATTCTTCGGTAGCTTTGAACGGTATCGTTAACATGGAATTCTCCTCAATCATTTACTATTATTTTTATAGCTATCTACGTATATTCCACGAGGGCTATAGGCCAATTTAATTAGAACTTTTTGGCTACCCATGGCGTGATCCAATAGACCCCATGGTGCACGCTGGCGCGCTAAAACACTGTGCTGTAACGCACACTTGCAAGCCATACTTTCAACTATTTACTGGGAGGTACATCACCATGGCAAGCATTCGCAGTGGTAACAAGTCTGTTCTGCTCGTCGTTGACGTGCAGGTCAACGTCGTCAAGGGTGCGTGGGAAGCACCCCGCGTCATTGGTAATGTGGCGTTATCCGTCAAACGCGCGCGCGCCCAAAAAGTGCCAATAGTCTGGGTGCAGCATGCGGATGACGATCTAGTTAAAGACAGCCCCGGTTGGCAGTGGGTACCCGAATTGATACCCGCCGCGGATGAGCGGTTACTCCACAAGCAGTTCAACTCTTGTTTCGAACACACACCGCTAGACGAAGAATTGGCCAAGCTGGGTGTCACCCATATCGTCCTGGCAGGCTGCGCCACCAACTGGTGTATCCGTGCAACGGCCTACGGCGCGTTGGAACGCGGTTACGACCTGACCCTGATCAAGGACGCCCATACCACCAAGACCCTGGAGCTGGAGAATGGCATGAAGCTTGAAGCCGCAACCTTGGTCGAGGACCTGAACATTGCAATGACCTGGCTGAGCTACCCGGGCCGCAAGAACACTACGGTCGCGGCTGAGGCCGTTGAGTTTTACGGTGAAGGGGGTAAGCGGCTTTAGTCCTGCAAGTAAACCCAGCGTCGGAAGAAGGCGCTTAGGTCCATACCGCTGGATGCCTCCATAGCCCGCTGGAAGTCTGCAGTTTCAACCGATTGGCCCCAGTGCGTGCGTGTGTAGCGGGCAAACCCCTTCCAGAATCGTTCTTCTCCCATCAGCTTGCGCAGTTCGTGGACGACCAGTGTGCCCTTGTCGTAGACCAGTGAACGGTCGGCTGCAGTTGGGGCATCCCAGTCAGGAAACACCAGTGGGCGGTCCAAGCCGGCGTCTTTGAGGCCTTTGTATTTGGTCGGTGCAGCTTCGATCTGTTCATCGTCGGCTGGCTGCTGCAACGGCGCACGCGGATTGCCATTGCCCACACTGACCAATTGGGATGGCAAAACCAGGGCCAGCATCAAACTGGCGCGCACCGAGGGGGCATCCGGGCAGGGAGTCCACTGGCTGGTTGAAAACGCTGTAGCCACCTACCACCTGCAGGCTGCCGACAATGGTCTTGGTTTCAAACCGGGGTTGCAGTTGCAGCGCAAAGTGCTGAACGCTCCAGCCCTGTTGCGCCCAAGCCGACACGGGCAAGAGCAGCAGAGCCACCAACAGCTTCACGACTCTTGCAACGCATTTCATAGCGGCTGCACGCACGGGGCGTCTGGTTTCTGGAGCCAGGCTGCGCTCTGGACCTTGACGCGGCCAGCCATATGGTTGGCACAGTGGGTGAAATGAGTACGGATCAGCGCGCAAAGTGGGCACAGCACTAAAACTTGTTGGTTAAATTGGCCGCTAGCCCTCGTATCCATTACGTTGGCAGCTACTGAATTAATAGTATTTACAAGGCCCGGCGGGTAGCTGAAGAGCAGGCGCCACGTTGGGCGTGGGAAAAATCAAACCCTCCAACCATGCGATTACTGTATTGCCCCTAAACTTAGATGGACCTATTCCAATCCTTTACCCAGTCCAGATATTCCTCGGAAGGCATCGGTCGGGCAATCAGGTACCCCTGCACGGTATGGCAGTCCAACTGCCGCAACATGTCCCAGTCCGCTTGGGTTTCCACTCCTTCGGCAACGGAGCAGATATTGAGTTTCCTGGCCATTCCCAGGCTGGCTTCCAGTATGACTCTGGCGGATTCTTGTCTGCTCGCATTGGCCACAAACGACTGATCAATCTTGAGCTCGGTAAACGCAATGCGGATGAGTTGCTGCATGGAAGAGTAGCCCGTTCCGTAGTCGTCAATCGACAAGCCGAATCCTTTCATGCGCAATCGTGCAAGGTTTTCCAGCGTATGGCCCACATCTGTGGTCAATGCCGACTCTGTAACCTCCACCACGACATCGCGCGGTTCGACATGGTGTGCGCGTACGAGTTCGATCACATGATCGGCGGTGCGCACATCCACCAGGGATCGAATCGACAGGTTGATGGAGACGGATCCGTCTATGCCGTGGGCCGCCCAGGTCCGGCGAAATGCTGCAGTCTTCTCGACCATGGTCTCGGTCAGCGTACCGATCTTTCCTTGCAGCTCAAGCGTTGGAATGAAGTCGCAAGGTGCAACTAGCCCGTATTGACGGTGGTTCCATCGCGCCAGCGATTCGGCGCCTGAGACTCGGCGGGTCGCCATTTCGATCTTGGGTTGGTAGTACGGCTCGAATTCGCCATCCCTCAGCCCTGCAAGTATTTCCTCCAAAGTAAACACTGGGCTTGTGCGGTGCGGTAGCTGGCTCGCAAGTATGCTGTGCCGTGCGATGATGGGGAGCAACTTGTCAGGCGTAAGGGGCTTTTCCAGCACACCCAACAAATTGATCCCGTAGGCTTCTGCCATGGTTTGAATGGATGCAAGCAGATTGCGATCAAGCGCGCTGGCGAGAATAATGGAGACGCGAACGCCACTTTCCCCCAAGTTGCGAACAAAGGCCATTCCATCCATGCCTGGCATGTCCAGGTCGCTGATGATAATGTCGACGGGCTTGCCGGGCTCCTGCAGAATTGCCAAAGCGCCCACACCATCCTTCGCTTCATAGATCGCGTTTGCGCCAATTCCGTGCAGGATTCTGACCAGCATTTTTCGCTGAAAGTCATGGTCTTCAACAACCAGAAAGTTCAACCTCGCGATTGCCATCGCTCCCTCCTCACTATTTTTTATCTGCCCAATTTTAAGTCTGCTCTATCACATTCATGAGGAAGGCATTGAGCTTTTCCCACTCCTTGTCAAACGCACCCATGTTGCCCAGGACTGTCGTCCAATCATTGGCTCGACTGGCCTTATCCAAGCGCTCGCCGACGGCTGCCAGTCCGATGGCGCCCACCATTGCGCTGGCACCCTTGATCCGATGCGCAGCAATAGTCAACTGGGCCATATCGCTGTTCTCAACCGCGAGTCTTAGCAGGGCAATGTCTTCAACGGCAGCACGCCGAAAGTCCTTGAGTATATGGCGTTCGTCTGCAGCATCTCCACCGGCAACGGCTACCAACACCGTTGGATCAAACACGCCACTGCCCACCGTCGCGTACGTTGGTTTACCAACGATTCCCTCAGATGGTCCATGTTCGTGCGGTATGGGAAGCCACTGATCGAGCTTCTTCAAAATCTCGGATAACTCGACGGGCTTGACCATGTAGTCGTCCATCCCGGCTGCCATGCATTTTTCGTTTTCGCCGTCCAATGCATTGGCGGTACAGGCGATGATGGGAGTGCGGGCCTTGCCGGTACTGGCTTCAATCTCACGGATTCGGCGGGTTAAATCGTAGCCGTCCATTTCCGGCATGTTGCAATCAGTGATTAACAGTCCATAGCGCCCCGACTTCCATTTTTCCAAGGCGTCGACCCCGTGCACGGCGCTCTCGGCCGCATAACCCAGCGCATGCACCTGGCGCATCAGTACGGCCCGGTTGGTGGAGTGGTC
>Ga0138256_10008122_pt1 | contig 11050 bp, 9 predicted proteins | sample KNB2016incub_MG_FD_105486 | JGI IMG/M metagenome (GOLD analysis project Ga0138256, IMG submission 105486) | Active sludge microbial communities from wastewater in Klosterneuburg, Austria - KNB2014incub_MG | ecosystem: Engineered > WWTP > Activated sludge > Unclassified | place: Austria...
ATCGGCCAGCAGGCTATCAATTAGGCCGGTCGGCAGGGGTTTGGGTGCGGTCATTTTTACTCCAAAAATATATAAGCAGTTTCCTGCCAAATGACCATTTACACAAAATTATTTACACCCCCGTAAATAATGTAATTCGTTTCATATTTAACTCCATTAAGTTTTATTTTAAGGCAGTGATCACCTCTCAAATGGAGAGGATCACTACTCAAATACAAGTATATGTTTACAATTAAGATCAGTCTGTTCGATAGCGAACGTAGTTTATAATTTAATCAACCTTCTTAGAGCCCCCACCAATTCATTTTTTGGATCTTTTAGAGCTGCTTAGTAGTTAACCATCCATACTTTACAGCCGCGCCTGGCATGTTTCAGAACAATCGAAAGCTTTTGCGCTTTTACCCATAATAAAAATACAATTATTTTTATTAGCGACGCAAGGCTCGCTTCGGTTTTTCCGTATGCAGACTTGCCGAGTAATACAGCGGGAATGCTTCTTTAATTAACCGGTACCGCTTTTTGACTGCATTCTGCTTGTTGGTTTTAGCTTCGGATTGGCGCAGTATTCCGGCCATTCAGAATGATTTATCACCTGACTCAAGAAAAATAGTCTTCGAGAAACTGAGGCGATTCACTGATTCGAATTCAATGCGCTTGGTCCCAATTGCTTCCAATACCGATCTCTACCAACAGAGGGACATCTAACGTTAAAACGCCTCCCATATATTTGGGTAAATATTCGCGAAGCAAACTTATTTCTTCTTCTGGTACCTCCAACACTAATTCGTCATGAACTTGCATAATCAATTTGCTGCGCAATTTTTCTGTTCGTAGCCATTTTGTTACAGCAATCATGGCCAGTTTAATAATATCCGCTGCAGTTCCTTGCATCGGCGCATTGATGGCGGCGCGTTCGGCACCTTGACGGCGATTACCATTACTGTGATTAATTTCGGGCAGCCATAATCGACGCCCTAAAACTGTCTCCACATAACCGGTTTGCCTGGCTTTTTCTCGAACATGTTGCATATATCTCTCTACACCTTGGTACCGCGCAAAATAACGTTCCATATAAATGTGCGCAGCACTGCGTGAGATACCGAGCTGTGACGCCAATCCAAATTCCGACATACCGTAAATCAAACCAAAATTGATTACCTTAGCGTATCGTCTTTGTTCTTGATCGACTTGCTCCAATGGGATGCCAAATATTTCTGCGGCCGTTGCTTTATGAATGTCTTCACCAGCGGCAAATGCTTTTAGTAACCCCTCATCTTGAGAAATATGCGCCATAATGCGTAGCTCTATTTGCGAATAATCAGCGGAAACAATTTGATAGCCAGGTGGCGCAATGAAAGCTTCTCGAATTCTGCGACCCTCTGGCGTACGGATTGGAATATTCTGTAAATTAGGATCAGAGCTTGCCAATCGACCTGTCACCGCAACAGCTTGCGCATAATTAGTATGCACGCGGTCAGTATGCGGATTTTTCATCAATGGCAATTTATCGGTATAGGTCGATTTTAATTTTGCCAATCCTCGGTATTCCAGCAGAATCTTCGGCAGTGGGTAATCCAGTGCAAGCTGTTGTAATACATCCTCATCGGTAGAGGGAACACCCGTTGGTGTTTTTTTGATTATGGGTAATTCAAGCTGATTAAACAAGATTTCTTGAATTTGTTTCGGAGAATTCAAATTAAATGGCTGATTAGCTGAAGCATGCGCCTGTAATTCCAACGTATGCAATTTCTTTCCTAAATCGTTGCTTTGCTGTTGCAGCAAAGCATAATCTAGCAAAACCCCGTTACGCTCGATTTCAAACAACACATCAAGAATGGGCATTTCTACATTGCGATAGAGTGCATGTAGGCGATCAATCTGCTGTAACTGCGGAAACAACGTTTGATGCAATCGCAATGTAATATCTGCATCCTCGGCTGCGTAATCAGTGGCAACATCAATGGCAACTTCATCGAAACCAATACGATTAACACCTTTCCCCGTCACGTCATCATAACGAATCGTTTGAATGTCAAGATGCCGCAGTGCCAAATTATCCATACTATGCGAGCGACTCGAATCCAGCACATACGATTGCAACATGGTGTCATGCACGATGCCATTCAACTGTATCCCATGATTAGCAAACACATGCTTATCGTATTTTAGATTCTGTCCCAACTTAAGCTTGGTCTCATCCTCTAGCCAAGGCTTAAGTAGTGTTAATGCCGTTTCCAATGCAACCTGTTTAGGCACTCCGGCATAGCAATGTGATAAAGGAAGATAGGCGGCGTGCCCCGTCTCGATACAAAATGAAATCCCTACCAATTGTGCTTGCAGCGGAGACAAGCTGGTCGTTTCACAATCAACTGAGACCAATGGCGCAGCATTCAGCTTTTCTAACCACGCTTGCAACGCCGATTCTGTCGAAATGGTTTCGTACCGTGCTGTATGAATTTGAGTAACCAGGTTATTAGCTGTCCGAGCCATCGATCCTTGTTGAGTGATTGCTTCCCCGGATTCATAATCGATTTGCTGGCGCAATTCTCGCAGCGATGCTTTCATATCCAGTTTTTGATAAAGCGCTTCAAGTTGTTGATGATCCTGTGGTTGAAAAGCCAGATCTGTAATTTTGATAGGAAGATCCACGTCACATTTGATGGTAATCAATTCACGCGAAGTCTCAAACCAGGCTAGTGATTTACGTAAGTTTTCACCTACCACACCCTTAATTTCATCAGCGGATGTAATGATTTTTTCCAGCGAACCATACTGCGTCAACCATTTCACCGCGGTTTTTGGGCCGACTTTTGCAACACCTGGAACATTGTCAGACGTATCACCCACCAACATCAGATAATCCAACATACGTTCCGGTGGTACACCAAATTTCGCCAACACTCCTTCTTTGTCCAAAATTTCATTGCTCATGGTGTTTATCAAAGTGATCTTGTCATTCACCAGTTGTGCAATATCTTTGTCGCCAGTCGATATCATGCAATGCCAATCGGACTCAGCCGCCTGTTTTGCCAATGTGCCAATAACATCGTCGGCCTCAACGCCACCTATCATCAAAATCGGCCAGCCCAACGCACGAATGCAAGCATGCAGCGGTTCAATCTGAACAACCAAATCCTGCGGCATGACAGCTCTATTCGCTTTATAGTCCGTAAAAAGATCATTGCGGAAAGTTTTACCTTTTGCATCAAATACACACGCGCTATAATCTGCGCAAAACTCTTTGCGCAAACGACGCAACATATTTAATACTCCATGAATAGCTCCCGTTGGTTCATTATTCTGGTTACGTAAATCTGGCAGTGCATGAAAGGCACGATATAAATACGATGAACCATCCACCAATAACAGCGTTTTCATTATTATTTTTCCTATGAATCAACACAATCATAAACCGCTCATTCAACCAGCTTCTGATCAACCTTGGTCTGCAAAAGAATCCTGGCGATTATTCAGAATTATGGCAGAGTTTGTTGAAGGTACGGAGCGTCTTGAAACAATTCAACCCGCAGTAGGCATATTCGGTAGCGCACGCACGCATCCCGATAGCCCACATTATCAATTGGCGGAGCAGATTGCGAGAGCGTTATCCGACGCTGGTTTTGCAGTAATCTCCGGTGGTGGTTCAGGCATTATGGAAGCAGCAAACAAAGGCGCTTATTTCGGCAAATCGCCGAGTGTTGGTTTAAATATCCAGTTGCCACGTGAACAACAGGGCAATGATTATCAAGACGTCAGTCAAACCTTTAAACACTTTTTCACACGCAAGTACATGTTTATCAAGTTTTCTACTGCCTATGTCGTGATGCCAGGAGGATTTGGCACTATGGATGAGCTGATGGAAGCACTCACTTTGGTGCAAACTCGTAAAACCCGTAAAATGCCTATTATTCTTGTCTATTCGCAATTCTGGCGCGGCTTGATAGATTGGTTTCAAATGATGCTAGTGTCAGAAGGTTTTATTTCTTCAGAAGATATGGATTTAATTCAAATGATTGATGAACCTAACGAAGTGGTCAACGCGATTTTTAAATATTACGAAACCAGGGGATTTGAGCTTTCCGCTGCAGAGCGAGAAATTCAACTCAATCTGTAAACTACCGTGACTAATTTTATGTACAATAATGAGGCTTTCTCTTGGTTAGGGATTCATATGCATCGATTTATTCTGACATTGTTATTATTGAGTTTCCCGTTGCTTGGCACCGCGCAGACCGAGCAATCTAAAGATAAAGAACCCAAAAAATCAATGGATCATCCTTCTCACCCAAAGAATTTGATCCCATTGCCGGAACCTGAACCACCCGAATTATCAGAAAGCCAATCTGATCCGGAATTAGAAGAGCAAGTCACCATTATCAAACGTGGGGAAGACACTATTGAAGAACATCGCGTCAATGGCGAATTGCTAATGATTAAAGTCATTCCACGCATTGGCCCCCCCTATTATCTAAAGAAAAATACCATTGTGGATCATCATGCGCACCCCAATAGTGATGCCGGAGGGCCCAATGTCAGCCCGCCCATGTGGCAGTTTTTTAAATTCTAATATTTCCTGCAAACACGCTATCACCACTTCTTAATACATAATTATTCATGTCGGTTTTTACACGCATCACAGAAAATGAACTCACTATTTGGTTGAAACAGTACAGATTGGGGCAATTGCTTAACCTCCAAGGTATTGCATCAGGCATTGAGAATACCAATTACTTTGTAATCACGACACAAGGAAAATTTGTATTGACACTGTTTGAAAAGCTAACCAGAAATGAACTCCCCTACTATCTCAACCTAATGCTGCATTTATCAGACCACGGTATTCCGTGTCCAATGCCCATTCGAAATAATGCTGATCAAATTCTCGGGGAATTAAATAATAAACCAGCCGCCATTGTCAGTTTCTTATCAGGAGAATCTCTGCTTCATCCCACTCCAGAGCATTGTCAAGCGATGGGCATGATGTTGGCAAAAATGCATCTGGCTGGTAGGAGTTACCCACAACACATGTCAAATCCACGCAGCCTTCAATGGTGGCAAGCCAAAGCGCTTGAAATCGATCCATTTTTATCCAGTGACGAGAAAGTATTGCTGCAATCGGAATTGGCCTTCCAAGCTGATGATCAACGCCATGAGAATTTACCAAAGGGTGTTATTCACGCTGACATGTTTCGCGATAATGTCTTATTCTTCAATAATAAACTTGGCGGTATTATCGACTTCTATTTTGCCTGTAACGATAGCTTATTATATGACTTAGCCATTGTAGCTAATGATTGGTGTATGAATGAAGAAAAAACACTCGACACAGCACGTGTATACTCACTATTAAAAGGATACCAACAAGTTCGTCCGCTTTCTACGGTCGAAAGAGAAGCCTGGCCCAGCATGTTGCGTGCCGCTGCGCTCAGATTTTGGGTTTCACGCATGGTCGACTTATACTTACCGCGCTCCGGGGAGTTAACACATGCCAAAGATCCGAATCACTTCAAAGCAATATTGCAAAATCATCGAGAAAGTGTAGCAGAACTGGCATAAAACCCTATCTCAGAATGTATTCAATTCAGTTTCGATTTTGGAGAACACAATAATGGAAATTCATCAAGTCAATACCAAGCAAGGATTACAGTGGCTTCTAAGCGGTTTTTACTTATTTCGCCGTGCACCGCTATCTTGGGTGCTGGTTTGTGGGGCTTTATTTCTCATCGCAATATCCACTGCTTTGATTCCGTTGGTTGGAAGCTTTATTTTCACATTGGTTTATCCTGCGCTGATGGGGGGCATCATGCAAGGATGCCGTGCGCTAGAAGAAGGAAAACCGCTTGAAATCACCCATTTGTTCTCTGCCGCAGAAAGTAATTTTGCCGCGCTGATTACCATCGGGGGTATTTATTTGACAGGCTTGATTCTAATTTCTGGATTGGCTGCGTTAATCGGCGGGCCAGCTATGACTGATATGCTGTTATATGGAAAGCGAGTCGATGAATCACAGCTAATGGGTGTGGCAAGCAGTATGCTCACTTCACTTCTCATCGTATTAACGCTATCAATCCCCTTGATGATGGCCAGTTGGTTCGCACCCATGTTAGTCGTATTTCATAAAATGCCCCCCGTGATGGCTATGCAACAAAGTCTTCTTGCGTGCTTGCGAAATCTTATTCCGCTTTTATTATTTCTGATCACATCCACGATATTAGTAATCATTTGTGCTTTACCCTACGGTGCAGGATTAGTGATCTTGATTCCAACCATGTACGCTGCAATGTATGTCAGCTATAAGGATATTTTCTTGGGTGAACCCATTCGGTTCAAAGATCATGGAACACAGGATACACCTAACCATTGGCATAACGCTCAAGAACCCCCCCAAAAATCGGAGCACGATGAAAAACCTACAGAGGACGTCATTCCACAAAATAATGACTCAGACTCTAAAAGCAAATAAGTATTGGCTAAAACCAACTCATTCAGGTGATCGACTGATATCTTTGAATTAAACCGTCACAAGCTTGGCATATTCTACTAACAACCACTTGGTTCCGAATTTTTCAAAATTAACCTGCACGCGCGTATCGCTACCAGTACCTTCAAAATTGACAATGATACCGATGCCAAATTTGGCATGAATGACTTTCTGCCCCATTCTCCATGGGTGGGTCGACAAAGCTTTTGTCGGCGAATGATTCCAATCTTTCGCTTTCGCATTGCCTGCTTTGGAATTGAATGTATGAATCGCAGGCTGTAGCCATTTTATGCAATCCTCGGGAATTTCATGTAAAAAGCGCGACATTACGTTATAGCGCGTTTGGCCATGCAACATACGGCTTTGCGCAAAGCTTAAATACAACCGGCGGCGTGCGCGTGTCATCGCCACATACATCAAGCGCCGTTCCTCGGAAATACCATCGGTTTCGTTTAAGCTATTTTCGTGAGGGAAAAGTCCCTCTTCTAGCCCACTTAAGAATACCGTATGAAATTCCAATCCTTTCGCAGCGTGCACAGTCATCAATTGCAATGCATCCTGGCCATTCCCCGCTTGATGTTCTCCCGCTTCCAACGAGGCATGCGCAAGAAATTCCGTTAAGCTATCGCTGTCCGCCTCATGTACAAAACTGGCAGCAGCATTGACCAATTCTTTGAGGTTTTCCAACCGCTCAGCGCCTTCACGTTCTTTAGCATAATGCGTGATTAATTCACTGGAACTGAGCATTTGTTCGACAATTTGCGGTAACAACAAAGCAGCGCAGCGTTCACGTAGTGCTGCTATGCGTTGTACAAATCCGGCAATACCTTTGAGTGTTTTCTCGGAATCCACTTGTGGTATTAAAGAATCTTGCCCACCTGATTGCTGGACGGCCGCTGCCCACAAACTTATACCATTCACTTTAGCCATAGCTTGCAATTGTTCTAGGCTGCGCGTGCCAATGCCACGCGCTGGAAAGTTGATCACCCGTAATAGCGCGTTATCGTCTTCTGGATTGGCGATTAAGCGCAAATAAGCGAGTGCATGTTTGATTTCCTGCCGATCAAAGAAACGCATGCCGCCATACACCCGATAGGGTATCGCCGCATTGAATAAACTATGCTCCAGTATGCGTGATTGCGCGTTAGATCGATACAGCAGTGCCATGTCGTACAGCGCAATACCTTCAGCACGCAAAGCTTTCACTTCATCAACGATAAAGGCCGCTTCGTCAAAATCATTCGGTGCATTGTAGGCTCTTACCGGCTCACCTTTGCCCTCTTCCGTCCAGAGATTCTTGCCCAAGCGATTCGAATTATTACCAATCAATGCATTGGCCGCATCCAAAATATTGCCATGCGAACGATAATTTTGTTCGAGCTTGATGATTTTCGAGATATTAAAATCCCGCTCGAATTCTTTCATATTGCCCGTATTAGCACCACGGAATGCATAAATGCTCTGGTCGTCATCACCCACGGCAAAAACCGCTGCGTTTGATTCTTGAGCAACCTGTACACCTGCTAGAAGCTTAATCCATTGATATTGCAACGTATTAGTATCTTGGAATTCATCGATTAAAATATGACGAAATCGTTCACGGTAGTGCGTGCATAAAATCTGGTTGCGTTGTAATAATTCATAGCTGCGCAGCAATAACTCCGCAAAATCGACCACGCCAGCTTTGTAGCACTGTTGCTCATATACTTGATAAAGCTCGAGCAAACGAGATGAAAAAGCATCATCTACGGTCACAAATGCAGCTCGTGAGCCTGCTTCCTTGGCGTTGTTAATAAACCATTGCACTTGCCTGGGAGCAATCTTTTTTTCATCCACAGATAAATCTTTCATCAACCGTTTTATGAATGCCAGCTGATCAGACGAATCCAGAATCTGGAAAGCTTGTGGCAATCCAGCATCCTGGAAATGTGTCCTTAACAAACGGTGGGATAACCCATGAAAAGTACCGACCCACATACCTCGTGGATTAATCGGCAACATTGCGGTAATCCGTGTCAGCATCTCCTTGGCGGCTTTGTTTGTAAAAGTCACTGCGAGAATGCTGTGAGGACTCACTTGCTCGGTTTGAATGAGATAAGCAATACGCGTCGTCAATACTCGTGTTTTACCACTGCCAGCCCCTGCCAAAATCAGTACCGACTGATACGGTAGTGTGATTGCTTCCAGTTGCTGCGGATTTAAATCAGATAATAACGAACTCATAAAATAAAGATGGCCGAGAAAATCCCGGCCATTATTATGAAGCGATTGAAAAAAACAACTGATTCAGCGTCCCAAAAATTGGAGTTTTCACAATCCTTAAGAACGCTCAAGCAAAAATACCAGGGCTGTTTGTTATGCCCTACTTTTTGCAACAATATCCAAAATCAATGGCGTTAAAATTAATTCAATCGCCATCCCCATTTTACCACCAGGAACGACAATCGTATTGGGGCGAGACATGAAAGAATCATGAATCATATTCAACAAGAAAGGAAAATCGACTCCTTGCGGATTTCTAAAGCGGATCACCACCATACTTTCGTCTAGGGTTGGAATGGCGCGCGCAATAAACGGATTGGAAGTATCGACAGTCGGAACACGTTGAAAATTAATATGTGTGCGTGAAAACTGGGGCGTTATGTAGTGCACATAATCATGCATACGCCGTAAAATGGTTTGCGTGACCGCTTCGGCAGAATAACCGCGTGCACTGGTGTCACGGTAAATTTTTTGGATCCATTCCAAATTTACAATAGGCACCACACCCACGAGCAAATCAACATGCTTGGCTACATCCGCGCTATCTGTTTTTACACCGCCATGTAATCCTTCGTAAAACAACAGATCGGAACCCGCCTCAATGTCTTTCCAAGGAGTAAAAGTACCTGCTTTTTGCTGCCAGGGTTCGGCTTCTTCATCATTATGCAGATATAGGCGCGTCTGTCCTCTGCCACTGTCACTATATTCTTTGAATAAAGCTTCTAGTTTTTCAAATTCATTGGCTTCCGGGCCAAAATGACTGATCGGACGCCCATTGATCTTTTCAGATTCCGTTACCGCCTTTTTCATGGCTTCCCGATCATAGCGGTGGAAGCTATCACCTTCTACGATGGTCGCTTTAAGCTTTTGACGGCGAAAAATCTGTTCAAAACTGTTTTTAACTGTTGAAGTACCTGCACCTGATGATCCGGTTACTGCAATAACCGGGTGTTTTTGCGACATGCTAATTCCCCCTAAAATATCAAAAAACGAAAAAGATTAAGATTTCGTATCATTATCATACTTACAGTATTGTTTTGTGAGGCTATTATCATTATTTTGCTCACAGCAGATGACAGAAGATAAGGTAACGATTCTAGAAATTAAATGGTTGTAAGTTAAAATATGATCACTTGAAATTTAAATAACTTAAAAGCTATTATACCAAGTTCATGAAGGAATTATCTTTCGTGTTATTCTAACGCTGTCATAACTTCAAAAAGTTACCATAATTCATCCGCTTCTATGCAGTTTGTGCAATTTTATTGGACAATTTCTTGGTTATCTCTTGAAAAACATGTCATGCATCAAAAAGCATGGTTAAAAATGCTTTCATAACCGAATACTTTTCAGTTTGGCCGTATAAAATTATCAATCGGTTTAATTGAACGTACTTAATTCAAGTATTTTCTGACTGTCATTGATGAAACAATTATCTGTATTTATGTGGAGAAAAAATGAATCTTGATCGTGTAGGCTCCGGAAATGATATTCCTAATGATTTTAATGTCATCATTGAAATTCCAATGAACTCAGATCCTATCAAATACGAAGTCGATAAAGCCACCGGAGCAATGTTTGTCGATCGATTTATGTCAACGTGTATGCACTACCCTTGCAACTATGGCTATATTCCACATACGCTATCAGATGATGGTGATCCTGTGGATGTTTTAGTGATTTCACCCGTACCGTTAATCACAGGCGTCGTTGTCCGATGCCGACCGTTGGGTGTATTACGGATGTGCGACGAAGCGGGTGAAGACGCCAAGCTACTGGCTGTACCCATTACTAAACTATGCAATCTCTATGAAAAAATTGCATCTTGCGAAGATTTACCTGAGCTCGTACGTTCTCAGATTTCCCACTTTTTCTCTCATTACAAAGACCTGGAAGCAGGAAAATGGGTTAAAATCAAAGGCTGGGACGGTGTGGAATCTGCAAAACTAGAGATTACTTCGGGTATTGAACGTTTCAATTCTACCAAAGATAAACCCATGTTCTGATTTCATCCCATTATTGCAGGGGACCTGTACCTGATTGACGCATGGACATTAAAAAGTAAATATTCAATGCAACCATGATTCCACCCAAGATCATCCAAATTTTCCCTGCCTTTTTAGCATCTGGATGGTCTTTTCGGTAATAGGAAAAGCCCATTAACAATCCTACCAATGGAAAAATAATCGTTCCAATGATGACACCAATATTCAGTGTCGTCGAAACAACCGGTTTGTCTTTATTTTCAAAATGATTAGGAGGTCGTACGGTCATATTTAATGATTCCTTTCAATTTTTCATGAGTTG
>Ga0138256_10008123_pt1 | contig 11049 bp, 5 predicted proteins | sample KNB2016incub_MG_FD_105486 | JGI IMG/M metagenome (GOLD analysis project Ga0138256, IMG submission 105486) | Active sludge microbial communities from wastewater in Klosterneuburg, Austria - KNB2014incub_MG | ecosystem: Engineered > WWTP > Activated sludge > Unclassified | place: Austria...
GAGAAGAAAGATGAATATTCTGAACGCCGACAAGCGCCGAAGCGGATCATTCAAACCCCGGGCCGAAAACCTGTAGCCAAAGCCCCCGCAATACAAACCGCGGAAACTCGCGGAGATGAAAATCCTTGCTCCGGTGGAGCTACGGTCAGCCTCGAGTCGAAGACCAATGGAAAAGAGATTTTTCTGAAGTGCAACCCGGTGAAAGGTGCGGCATCTTACGACATATACATATCAGACCTAGACGAGAATTTGATCGATCATTTTGAATCGGATTCCCAGACTCAATACCGTTCTACTGTGGAACTTGAACCAGAGCGAACCTATCGCTGGAAATTAATAATCACTCTAAGCAATGGCAACAAGATCGTTGGACCGCCGCAAAAGCTCAACCCAGGCGGCGTTCTGAATAGCTATCAAAAAAAGGTGGCCGTCGATAAACAGCGCGGAACGTTTGCGATTCGGTGTGTTGCAGCGAAATGAAGAAACCTTTCAACATGGCGTGATTGCGAAGGAAGGACTTATTGGCTTGTTCTGAAGGTTAAACGTTGAAGGGCGATAGGATGGCCAGTCGCAAAATTTCAGGGGAATTTAAGGGTCGGCGCAGTCGAAATAGTCGGACTCGAAGGAACGAACCCCCTCGGCGGGAATTATAGAGGTTAAGAAATGAAACGAATCGCTCTTATCAGGTTAGTGGGCAGGTATTTATCGGCCTTTTCGACAAGGCATTGTCTGATTTTCGCGTTTCTATTCCTGGCCACTTTCTCTACGCACGCCCAGTCCAAAGATGAGTTTCCCGTTCCACCTTCATTCTCGGTCGAGGGTGTCCCTGCAATAAAGAACTCCGATGTGGGACATCTGTTCTTCGATCCCTCGCAGGTTAAGAGCAACCTGATTTGGGATGTCGACCGAAAGAATCGATCAATCCTGATGACGGATGAAAGGTCATACATTTATCGCCTCGAATCGCCAATGGCGAAACCGCAACTCCTGATCGATGGACGTTCTCCGAATATGGTTCGCGTGAATCCCAAAGGTGGCGTTTTCGCTTTCATCGATGACAAAGAGGACCGTGACAATTTTCAACTTTACTTAAGGGACGATACAGGACAAATACGCAAACTTTCGTCATTCGTTGGCAAGGATGAATCAGTCGAGTCTCTGGAATGGGACGAAAAGGGTAGATCTATTTTTTATGGGCAAGTTGACTACGAAAAGAAAATAACTCGCCTTTGCCGACACGATCTCATCTCAGGCTCCTGTTTCGACGTCGATCTGAAGGGCATATGGAACGTGATCGATTCTCAACATGGCAAGGTCCTTCTCAAATACTGGAAGTCATCGAGTAATCAGAGCCTCTACATATACGACATCGACACGAAGAAACTCAGCACCGTCGAAGACCGGGGAAACTCCACCAAAGGCTTCTTCGGGAACGGACGTGCCTTCTGGCTTTCCGAGGGAACCTCTGAATGTGTAGAGACGTGCTTGATGTCCGTCGATCTGAAGACAGGCACTAGAACAAAGATAAGATTGCCCACGGGCATCTCAAATCTCCAAGACGTCAAGGTCTCTCCCGATAAGAAGACGTTCCTGATCCAGGAGATGAAGGACGGGATCGACAACTTGCGAGTCGGGAAACTTAAGAATGATGCGATCGTCGAAACAGTATCAGCTTTGGTGCGCGGCAACTTTGTCATCTGGAATACGCGGTGGCTATCAGATAAGGAGTTCGCCTATACGACAGAGAACATCTCGAAACCGGCGTCGATCGAGGTCTTTGACATATCAGCCAAGACAAGTACCTCTTGGACGAAAGAGAAGATACCCGCACAGTTCGAGAACAAGGCAGCTCCTCCAGAAGTAATCAGGTGGAAGTCGTTCGATGGGAAGCAAATTTCCGGCTACATGATAAAGCCTCAAAAAATCATGGAGAAATCACCAGTTCTAGTCTTCGTCCATGGCGGTCCACAAGTCATTGATCGGCCGGTCTTCAATTCGCAAGCCCTACGATTCGCAGCGCATCTGGGCATCACAGTTATCCACACCAATATTCGCGGTTCGAAAGGGTTTGGACTTGAATTCATGGATGCCGACAACGGGTCAAAACGCGGTGATGCAGTTAGGGACATAAGCGCCCTCATCGACTGGGTGGAAAAACAGCCAGAACTCGACCCCGACAAGGTCTTTGTCCGGGGGGAAAGTTACGGTGGATTTGTCGCTCTTGCAACGGCTTTGCGGGAACCCAAGCGGGTTAAGGCAGTGATAGCTGAATATCCAATGGTCTCGATAAGAGGCCTGCTTAGCCAGAGTTGGGTCGATGAGTTTTTGATCGCCGAGTATGGTGACCCAAAGAATGACGATCTTATGAAACGGCTAGACGAGTTGTCCCCCCTCAACAACCCTGAACGGTGGAGCGGGGCTCCATTATTTTTGACAAGGGGCAAACTCGACACAAGGAGTCCCGAAAGGGATGTACTCAACCTCAAATCTCAACTCAAGGATCGAGGCAACGAGGTGTGGTTCATATACGCCAACGAGGCCGGTCACGGCGTAGCAGGTCGGTACGTAACCGCGGCGATGTATGAGTTTTTGAGAAAACAACTAAAACAATAGGAGAAGAATAAAATGAAGAAAATAAGAATATTTGGTCTGATGTTGGTCCTTTCACTATCTCTAGCCGGAAACATCTTCGCGATCGGCCCCGTGACCACGGTAGTCCCGGGCTTGCTGTCGCTTGTTGTCGAACAGGCTGTCTCTATGTTCGGAGGCGGTGACAGCTGCCCGTTGCGAACTTGTCAGAATTGTCGTCCTAACAATGAGGCGGATGGCGATGGAAACGGGGACTGCCGGCCAGGGTCGAATTAGGAGTTTCATGCAAATTTATCCGAACGTGTGGGCTAGAGTGAACCGGTCAATTTCGATCGTTATCACTCTAGTTCTCATGTCGGTCGCATCTCTAAGCCAAAACGAACAACAGAGAATATCTACGCTATATTCGAAAGGCTACTTTGACCAGATTAGTTCTATCGGTCCAGGAGAAATCACAAAGCTATCAACGGCTGGACGTATCGTAGATGCTTCCAAAGTGGCTATTCCTACATGCAGGACATTTATCCAACATGGAAGATATGATGATGCGACACAATTGGTAGACTCATTGGTAATCGACCCGCAACTAAGATCACAGTCTCCCGAAACATTTGCTTCCCTTCTGTTCTGTAAAGCCTCCGTACTTCGCGCTAAACGTAATTATCAGGCAACGTACGAAATATTGCGTCAGGGACTCGCAGGTGCGCCCAATGATTCAGCAACTCGTGCGGCTTTTCAACTGGAAGTAGGTCGCACGTTGTACGCAGCCGGACACGATTTTGCCGCGATCGTTTGGCTCGAACAAGCCGAGAAGACATCCTCCTCGAAGGGGCATACGGCGATTTATTACGACGCACTTCGATTTCTAAGTCTGGCTTGGACAGCGAAGTTTTATTATGCCAATGCCTTGAACTATGCCGAGAAATTGGTAGAAAAATCGTCGCGGGGAGAATTCGAACAGAGAAACAGAATTGCCCATCTCGAGTTAGGCGGCTTGCTCGATCTCACGGGTCAACAACAAGCAGCGAAGGCTATTTATATAAAGGGTCTCGGTCTATCCCTTACGGCCAAGATCAATTATCACAGCGGCCAGTTCCTTTCCGCTCTACTTCTTAAAGCAGTTTTCGAAAATAATGTCGAAACTGCAGAAAAATATCTCAGGCAATTGGAGTCAATAGATTCTGCCAAGCAATTCACTTACGAAACACTTCTCGGGAATGCTCTGGTCGCAAATTACCAAGGCGACCGACAACTCTCTGATGATTATTTTTCCAAGCTTGCCCGCGAAGACGCTACGAGCGAATTTATCGTCCCTTATTGGAGAAGCAGAATTGCAGAGAGAGACCAAGATTGGAAGAATCTCGTCCATCATTCTGAGTCGCTCCGCAAAATGACGGAAGAGAGCAGTTTCCAAGATGACCTACCGGGAATTTATTACAAACTCGCATTAGGTTCCTGGCGTCTTGGCGATGTGAGATCCGCACGTGAGTACACCAAGAAAGCACTTTCGTTATTCGAGCCTTTTCGAAACACAACCTCCACCAATCTGTCGATCGCTACGATGGAAGTCCATCACTCGATCTACCGGTTGCTGTCCGAAATCGAGCTGGAGGTGAATCCCGAGAAGGCGTTTGAATACTCCGAACACTTGAAGGCGAGTTTACTAAGGGACAGGATCGAAGGATCAACTCTGAAACAGCGTCCCGATCTTTCCGGCACAGATCGGGACCGGCTTCTCACCGCTTCTAAGAATTACATTGAAGGAAAAGAAAATGTCGAGACGCTAATCAGCTTGGAAAAGCGCATCATTAGCGACCGGCAAACTGAAAAGCAGCGAACTCTTGATTTCTCAATACAAGGTCTCAAACTGCCTGCTGAAACTGCGGTCGTTTCATATCAAGTCACCTCGTCCGGGCAACTTCTTGCTTATGTAGTTGAATCAGCGAGACCATTGCGGGTTGTAAGGCTTGGCGTGACCGATGAGCAAGTCTCGAGACTCGCTTCCGAAACGCAGACGAAGATTAAGGACCGTATATTCTTCAAGAGCGACGGGAAAAAACTCTTCGATCAATTGCTAAAACCATTGGAGTTGAGGCCACGCCAACTTGTTATCATCCCTGACAAGCTACTATGGCGAATACCCTTTCATGCCTTGAGCCAGGACGGACAGAAGTACCTTATTGAAACCCATACGATTTCCTATTCTCCATCCGTTCATTTACTGAAGCAGCTTTTATCCGCTCCGCCACCCCGCAGGAGAACGATCGAGATATTTGCCAACGAGACCTTCAACAATCGGAAACTCGCGTACGTCAACGACGAAGTAGCCAGCATTGGAAGACTATTCGGTGTAGCACCGCGACTACGAGCTACAAAGGCCGACTTCATGAAACGGGCCGAGAGTTCCGACATCTTGCACTTCTCGATGCATGCTCAACTCGATAGTGACAACCCGCTTTCTTCGTTCCTGGCCTTTCAGCAGAATGCGTCGGAATCCGGCCGATTAACTGTGGCCGATCTACTTTCGGTGCGCATGAAGCCAAATAGTCTTGCCTTTTTAGCTTCATGTGATACCAGCAAAGTATTTAACGGCGAAGGCGTGGTGAGCATTCCATGGGCTTTATTGGGTTCTGGAAGTTCTTCGGTGATTTCTTCTCAGTGGGAAGCGAATGATAAATCGACACAGAAATTTAGTTTCTTGTTCTACCAAGAACTTATGAAAGGAGTATCGACATCCACGGCAATTCAAGCAGCCGCGTTCCAGATGATTCAAGATAAGGCATCCGGATTTCACGAACCATACTACTGGGGAGGCTTCACACTTGTTGGAGATTTTCGTTGAAGGGCTGGCCTGGTAAGATTGGCCGAATTCCGGTTGTAGTAAACGATCAACTGCCATATAGACTTGGTCATGTCTGAACAGTCCTCACCAAATGATTCTCTCTAAAGGTACCATCTACGCGGCGTGGTATCATTCATGAATGAATCCTACGTTTCACATTAATTAGCTGTTGATTATGAGTTTTTCTTCTATCGCCGCATTTCTGTGGTCGGTTGCCGATCTTCTTCGCGGTGATTACAAGCAATCGGATTACGGTAAGGTGATCCTTCCTTTTACTCTGCTTCGGCGGCTCGATTGCGTTCTCGACTCAACGAAGGCGGGGGTTTTGAAGGAATACGAAGCGAGAAAGAATACGGGTATTGCGATGCAGCCTTTTCTACTGCGGGCTTCGAAACAGAATTTTTACAATACTTCGCGATATGACTTCCAGAAGTTCCTCGATGATCCGAACAACATCAAGGCTAATATCATCGACTACGTTCAGGGCTTTAGCGAAAATACGCGCGACGTTTTTGAGAAGTATGAATTTTCGAGTCAGATCGAACGTTTAGATAGTGCCAATCTTCTATTTCAGGTAACGCAGAAGTTTGCGGCAATCGATCTGCATCCCGATGCTGTGTCGAACGACCAGATGGGGCTGATCTTTGAAGAATTGATCCGCCGTTTTGCGGAACTTTCGAACGAGACGGCCGGAGAGCATTATACCCCGCGTGAAGTAATCCGTCTGATGGTGAACCTGCTGTTCATCGAAGACGACGACGCTCTTACCAAACCCGGAACCGTTCGCAGCCTTTATGATCCGACGGCGGGAACCGGCGGAATGCTCTCAATCGCTGAAGAGCATATTCGGGAAATGAACCCAAACGGCAAGCTAGTTGTCTTTGGCCAGGAGCTTAATCCGGAGTCATACGCGATCTGCAAGGCCGACATGCTGCTAAAAGGACAGGACATTTCGAATATCAAATTCGGGAATACTCTCTCGGATGACGGGCACGTTGACCGCGATTTTGACTACATGCTGTCCAATCCGCCTTTTGGCGTGGAGTGGAAGAAGATTGAGAAGGAGATCCGCAAGGAGCACGATCAGAGAGGCTATGCCGGACGATTCGGACCGGGATTGCCGCGAGTCAGTGACGGTTCTCTACTTTTCCTGCTGCACCTGATCTCAAAGATGCGGCCGGCCAAGGATGGCGGTAGCCGCTTCGGGATCGTCCTCAATGGTTCCCCGCTGTTTACTGGCGGAGCCGGATCGGGAGAAAGCGAGATACGCAAGTATGTACTAGAGAATGACATGGTCGAGGCGATTATCGGACTGCCCACCGACATGTTTTACAATACCGGAATCAGCACTTATGTATGGATCGTCAGCAACCGAAAGCCCGAGCACCGTAAGGGCAAACTGCAATTGATCGACGCTAGCGGCTTCTGGCAGAAGATGCGCAAGAGCCTGGGCAGCAAACGAAAGGAACTCAGCTCGGACCACATTGAGGAAATCACCCGACTATTCGGCGGTTTTAAGGAGTCAAGTAAGGACGGAGTGCCGATCAGCCGCATTTTCACTAACAAGGACTTTGGATACCACACGATTACAGTTGATCGTCCTTTGCGTAACGAGGCGGGCCAGACCATCCTCGGCACAAAGGGAAAATTCAAAGCGAAACCGCAGCCGGACGCTGGCCTTCGCGACACTGAGAATGTACCGCTCAGCGAGGATGTCGAAACATATTTCAAACGCGAAGTCCTGCCACACGCTCCCGACGCCTGGATCGACCACGAAAAGACGAAAGTCGGGTACGAGATACCGTTCAACCGGCATTTCTACGTCTTTAAGTCGCCGCGAGAACTGACCGAGATTGACGCGGAATTGAAGATTGTCACCGACCGAATTCTTACTATGATCGGAGGGCTTTCAAAATGAGCTTCCCGAGATATCCCAGTTACAAAGCGAGCGGAGTGGAGTGGCTCGGCGATGTGCCCGAGCATTGGGAGATCGTACCCCTGCGATTTACGTTTCAGAATCTGGATCACAAGCGGATTCCCTTGGCAGGTGAAGATCGTGCGGATCTCGAAAAAACTTATCCATATTACGGTGCATCGGGGATTATTGATCTCGTTGACGATTATTTGTTCGAAGAGACGTTAATACTTGTGGCTGAGGACGGTGCGAATCTGCTTTCTCGAAGCACACCGCTCGCCTTTCTTGCCACGGGAAAATATTGGGTCAATAACCACGCCCACATTTTGAAGCCGAACAGTGGCGACGCTTTATTCTGGAGTTCCTTATTGCAGTCCTACGACTACACACCGATCGTAACCGGGGCAGCACAGCCGAAGTTGACCGCGGATCGACTAGGAAGCATTCGTCTTCCAAAGCCTTCGGGCGAGGAACAAACCAAGATCGCGTCCTTTATTGGTTGCGAAACGTCAAAGATTGACGAGTTGGTGGCGGAGAAGCGGCGGCTGATTGAGCTGTTAAAGGAAAAGCGCCAGTCCATCATCTCCCATGCCGTCACCAAAGGCCTGAATCCGCACGCCCCACTAAAGTCCTCTGGCATCGAGTGGCTCGGCGACGTGCCAGCACATTGGGAAGTCGATCGAATGGCAAACGTGTTTCGCGAAGTAGCCGATTCTGGAACTGAGGATCTTCCAATCCTAAGCGTATCGATCCATCATGGCGTCTCTGACAAAGAGTTTAATGACGAAGAAATGGACCGAAAGGTAACGCGAAGTGACGACCGCTCCAAATACAAACGGGTCGCACCCGGCGATCTTGTTTACAACATGATGCGAGCTTGGCAGGGCGGTTTTGGAACAGTGACCGTCGAGGGAATGGTAAGTCCGGCGTATGTAGTCGCCAGACCCAAAACATCAATAACGACGACTTATGTGGAGCATCTTCTTCGAACTCCGCAAGCAATCGAGCAGATGCGTCGCCATTCTCGCGGGATTACAGATTTTCGCCTTCGACTTTATTGGGATGAGTTTAAGAACATCCGGATCCCGTTGCCGCCGGAACATGAAGCGGTAGAAATATGTCGCGCTATCAAATTGATGGATAACAGCTTTAATGAGCTTACGGCTGAAGCCGAACGAGCGATCCAATTGCTTCAAGAACGCCGCTCAGCTCTTATCTCGGCTGCCGTCACAGGCAAGATCGATGTTAGGGAGTTAAGTAACTCGGAAACTAAAGTCACAACAGACAGCTAAATTAATCGTCAGCCAATCATGGAATAATCAGTAGGATTTAGAATCGGACAATTGCCTGCTTAAAACTATATCGTAGAAAAAAGAATCGAAATGCCAGAACTCCATAAAGAAAACGTATTTGAGTCAGAGGTCATTCAGCACTTGACCAATCACGACTGGCTTCAGGGTGACCCGAAAAAATACGATCGAGAAAAGGCAATTTATTCCGAGGATCTCGTCTGGTGGCTTCGCGAACTGAACCAAAGCGACTGGCAAAAGCTCTCAATCAAATCTGAGGACGAAAAAGAAAAAGCACTGATAGGTCGTGTTTGCGACGAGATGAACAAGAACGGATCTCTCTCAGTCCTTAGACATGGGTTCAAACATCTCAATGCAAAATTTCACGTCTGCCAGTTCAAGCCCGGAAGCAAACTCAACCAGGATGTCCAGGATCGATATTCAAAGGTACGGTGCCGTGTTGTCCGTCAGATTCGATATAGTCTCGGCAGCGAAAGGTCTATTGATCTGGTATTTTTCGTCAACGGCATCCCAGTCGCAACGGCTGAACTAAAGACGGACTTTACTCAGAACGTAAACGACGCGATCCGGCAATACAAATTTGACCGGGAGCCAAAAGACTCTATCTCTAAACGTGAAGAACCGCTTCTGGCCTTCAAGAAGCGAGCATTGGTACATTTTGCCGTCAGTTCGGACGAGGTCTATATGACTACCGAACTAAAAGGTAAAGACACATTCTTTCTACCGTTCAATAAAGGCTTTGACGAAGGTGCCGGCAATCCACCCAATCCCATTACCGGCTACCGAACGGCGTATCTATGGGAAGAGGTTTTGAAGAAAGATAACCTCTTAAAGATTCTGGGCAGATTCGTTCACCTCGAAAGAGAGGAGAAAAAGGACGACAAGGGTAGGACGAAGGTCGTCGAGAAGCTAATATTCCCTCGCTACCACCAGCTCCAGGCCGTTAATAAACTGATTGACACCGTCCGGGAGGAAAAGGCAGGTGAGAAATACTTGATCCAACATTCGGCTGGTTCTGGAAAGTCCAATTCCATCGCTTGGTTGGCGCATCAATTATCCGATCTCCACGACGATAACGACGGGAAGATCTTTGACAGCGTAATTGTCATCACCGACCGTACCGTTCTGGACGACCAGCTTCAGGAGACAATATATCAATTCGAGCACAAGGCAGGCGTTGTTCGCAGAATCAAAAAAGAAGGTGTAAAGTCCGACCAACTCGCAAAAGCTCTGATTGAACGAGCCCCGGTCATTATTGTGACAATCCAGACATTCCCTTTTGTCTTGGACGAGATCCGTCAGAACACTTCATTGAAGGAACGGAAGTTTGCAGTGATCGCCGACGAGGCCCACTCATCACAGACCGGCAACGCAGCCAAGAAACTAAAATTGGCCCTCACTGCCGAGCAGATCGAGGAAGGCGAAGAGATCAGCGCCGAGGACGTAATGCTCGCGACGATGGAAAGCCGCGTTCAGCCGCACAACATTAGCTATTTCGCGTTTACTGCAACGCCAAAAAGTAAAACCTTGGAACTGTTCGGACGGCCCGGCGAAACTGGCCTGCCCGAACCTTTTCACCTCTATTCAATGCAGCAAGCTATCGAGGAGGGATTTATTCTCGATGTGCTAAAGAACTACACCCCGTATCGGTTGGCCTTCAAGCTTGCACACAATGGTCGAGAGTACGACGACGCTGCGGTCGAAAAGAGCGAAGCCCTAAAGCAAGTAATGCGTTGGGTAAGGCTGCACCCGTACAACATAAGCCAAAAGGTCTCGATTATCGTGGAACATTTCAAGGAAAATGTTGCAAATCAACTTGGCGGGCTTGCGAAAGCTATGGTTGTGACGGGATCTCGTAAAGAGGCAGTTCGTTACAAGGTCGCGATCGACAAATACATTCGGGAAAACGGCTACGCAATAGGAACTTTGGTCGCGTTCTCAGGTGAAGTGATCGATCCGGATAGCGGTTTTGGTCCTCTAACCGAAGGGAAAATGAATTCGACGAAAAGCAACGATATTCGCGAAACCTTTGATACCGACGAATTCCAGGTCTTACTCGTGGCGAACAAGTTCCAAACGGGATTCGATCAGCCAAAACTCGTGGCAATGTATGTAGATAAGAAGCTCTCCGGGGTTACGGCGGTACAAACGCTTTCGAGACTCAATAGAACTTTTAAGGGCAAGAATGAGACTTTCATTCTCGACTTCGTAAACTCAGGGGAAGAGATCCTAAAAGCATTTCGCACCTACTATAAGAAAGCCGAACTTTCTGACGTTTCCGATCCAAACCTCATTCACGACTTGCAGGCAAAGCTTGACGATTCACTCATATATCTGCCCTCTGAGGTGGATGCGTTTGCAGAAGCGTACTTTGACTCAAGAGGAACTCAACA
>Ga0138256_10008124_pt1 | contig 11049 bp, 8 predicted proteins | sample KNB2016incub_MG_FD_105486 | JGI IMG/M metagenome (GOLD analysis project Ga0138256, IMG submission 105486) | Active sludge microbial communities from wastewater in Klosterneuburg, Austria - KNB2014incub_MG | ecosystem: Engineered > WWTP > Activated sludge > Unclassified | place: Austria...
AATCTGGTAGAAAAATCCGAGAATGCCGCCCATGCTGTGCCCGACCCAGTGCAGCTTTTCAGTGCCGTGCTGCGCAATGATGTATTCAGTGACTGCCGGCAAATCGCACAGCAGGTAATCGTCGACCGACCATTGTTTGCCGCGGCCGGTGTGTGGGCCATCGCTGCCCGCGCGGCCGCGCAGATCCATCGAATAGACTGCATAACCCTGCTTAGCCAGATGCCGAGCAAAACTCAGTTCTTCGTGGCCAAAGTCCCACACACGGTGGTTCGAGGCAATGCCGTGCAACAGCATCACCGGATGTTTACGCGTGATCTTTTCGGGCAAATAGCGGTAGAGCGCGATCTTCCAGTGATCGGGCGTCATAATCGTGATATTTTCGCGTGTGACTTTCATGGTTTTTTCCGCCTGCATACTCTATTCCGCGAACATTTCAGCGATCAGCGCCGCGTACTTCTTATGCACTGCATTGCGGCGGATCTTCATCAGTGCCGTCATATCTTCGCCGACGCGCAGCTTATCCGGTAAAAAACGCACATGCGAAATGCGCTCATAACTTTTGAAGCCATTTTCGTCGCTGATCAGCCCATGGCAGATTTGTTTGAAGATGTTGAGGAGTTCCGGTTTTTGGTTGAGATCGTCTTTAATGTTAAACTCAGCCACCTCATGCCCCGCATCGAGCAAGCGGTCATAGTCGGGCCAGATGAGCACGCCCAGGTTTTTCTGGTCTTGCCCCACCACCACGGCCTGTTCAATCAGCGGATGTTGCGCGAGCAAGGTTTCAATCGGCACAGGTTCGAGATTCTCACCCGAGCGCAAAACGATCGTGTCTTTCGCGCGACCGCGAATAGAAAGCGCGCCGCTGCGCGTAAAGACGCCTATATCACCGGTATCCATCCATCCGTCTTTGAGTACTTTGAGCGTCGCCTCGCCGTTTTTATAATAGCCCTGCATCACGCCCGGCCCTTTGACAAAGATGACCCCCGCTTCGCCCTGCGGCAAAGCACGGCCGTCTTCGCTGCGGATTGCGACAGTGGTTTTATCGGGCACAAAACCGACTGTCCCCATGATGACTTTACCCGGTGCCCGCATCGAAATCAACGGCGAAGTTTCCGTCATACCATAACCTTCATAGACAGGAATGCCGATCGCATTGAAGAATTCATCGATGTGCGCCGGTAAAGCTCCGCCGCCTGAAATAGTGCCTCTCAGCTCGCCACCGAGCATCGCACGCACGCGCACCAAAAATATCGAATCCATATAAAGATCGGGTAATTTGAGTCCGAGTGCCGTCAGCCCGGCAGTGAGCGGCTCGATGAGTCCCTGCAGAAAACTTTTTTCTTCGGTCTCTCCCGACTGCCCGTTCACGGTGTTCAGTGCCCGGTGCATGCGTTGTTTGATACCGTACGACAGGTCGAACAGCTCGCGGTTGAACGCTTCGGTTTTGTCGATGCGTTCCCTGAGTTTCTGGTAGATCTGTTCCCACAACCGGGGCGCCGATGCCATCAGCGTGGGTTTAATGCGCACAAAATCTTCCATGAGATCTTTGATGTTCGAATAATAATAATTCGTGCCTGAGAAAATCGCGCTATAGAGCATGAAGCGTTCGAAAATATGCCACACCGGAAGAATCGACAACACGCGGTCGCGCGATGACATACTCAGAAGCTTTGGCGCAATTTCGAGCTGGTATAGCATATTTGCATGCGTCAGCATCACACCTTTGGGTTCGCCTGTTGTGCCGGACGTATAAATAATGGTGAACAGATCGCCGGGGGCAATTTTTTCGCGCAGCGTTCTGAGAGTCTGTTCATCTGCAGCACTGGGTGCCTGCAGAGTTTTGAGCAGCGCCGGTAAAATTTTGAAGCCCTCGTCTGCGGCAATTTTTTCCGAGAACGCACTATCTAGTACGTATACGCGGGCGCTGCGCTTTTTCAGAACCGGCGCAATTTTTTTATACAGGCGCAGGTGTTCGATGAAACAGAAATCCGCCTCACAATGATTCAGAATGAATTCGAGTTCTTGCGCCGTCGAATCAGACCCGCGCGGTACGACGATCGCACCGGCCATCTGTATCGCCATATCGGAAATCAGCCATTCGGCCGAGTTATCACCAAACACCGCCACCCGGTCACAGGGCTTTAATCCTTCTTTTATCAGGTGAATGGCGAGCTGACCGGCGCGGCGGTGCAGCTCTGAAAACGGCGTGGCTTTGTAGAATTTATGCGAGTCTTTGGAGTAAAACCCCTGTGCGGGGTACTCTTGCGCCGCGAAGGCGAATACTGCGGGAAGATTTTTCATGGGAGGTTGCCTGTTCAGGTGTAGGGGATGCGCCGTCGACGACAAACAAACATGATTAACACTTGTTCACAATAATTGCCGCGCTGCTATGAGAACCCATAACAGCAGGCAGTTCTTAGAAAAGTGGATGCGGCGTTTCGCCGCTCGTGGCGGCCGGGGAATAGGACTGTGTACCGGAAAAACTGAAAGTGCCTAAGTTATAGATCCCACTGCCCCAGCGCAGCAACATTGCGTCACTGCTGCCAGAGACGGCAAAGCCACCGATCTGCGTCACTTCACGCGCATCGCTCGTCGCCAGCCAGTTGAGGCTGCGCGCATCAAGGCCCGCGGTTGTGTAGAGATTTGCCAGCATTGTCACACCCAGCCGAGGTGCCGCACCAAAACGCTGCAGGTAACCGTTCTGTGCTGCGGCATTCGCGTCGCCGTAAACCAACGCGAGCGGCTGTCCCGCCGCGGCCTGAAAAACAAAATCGGTCGTGGTCGTACCGCGGAATACAATGCGATCCCGGTTGCGAGTGCCGCCAATATTCTGGTATGTATCGATGATGCCACCGTTGGCATCGACGACGCCTTCGCTGAAGCGCAGAGAATCATAGAAGGCCTCGGCCGAAGTCAGACCATTTTTATCCGTATCATTCCCGATATATTCCGAAGCGAGATGCCTGAATTTTGTGCAACCGTCGTTGGCGCTGCTGCAGGGTTCTGCGACCATGGCGTTGCCATTGACGAGCGTGTTATCCTCACCGGACGACGTCCAGTAGTTCACCGAGGAAGTATAACGCACGCCGGTTTCACGATCGGAATAGTCATACGTGCGGCGCAGGTTAATCTGGAAACCAAACAATTCTACCGATGTCCGAAAATCCATCACGATGTTATGCCGCTGCCGGTCCCACAGAATCACAACGTCACCGGCGTTTTCACGCACCTGCGCCTGACCGGCATAGGTGCCAATCACGCGCGTGCGTATCACCGCGCGGTAGTCATATTTGCAGCCGGTCGCTTCGGTATAATTGTCGATACGGAACGGAATCTTCGCGCCATTGCGGATTTCATAACCGTTGTACTGGAAGTACCCTTCAAGCCCGGTGTATTGATAAAACGAAAATAATTTCTGCACCCGGCGCATCACAGGCTCCGAGACAGTGATCGTGAATTCCTGCGAGCTCAGGTCACAGCCATTGAGTTTGTTGTGGCAGTAGGCGCGAATATCAGGCAGTGCGAGATCGAGAAAAAGTGCACGCAGCTCAAGTTGCACCTGCGTGAATTGCAGGCCGCACAGGCGCCGCGTGTGCGCATCCAAACCGGTTGCGGTGGGTGCATAGTCCATATAACAGCGGCCGAGGTCTATGGTGTTATTACTGGTCGCGGCGAGAACGGGCATGCTGAGCGAAAAATCCTGTGGTAAGGATTGATTCTGGTATGCAATACCTTCACTCACGACAACGGGTGTACCGCCGGTCACACCGACGCCGCTATCATTGATCTGGATTTCTTTGGCTTTGTCGGTAAGACCGTTCTGGCCGGAGCAGGCGCCCAGTAAAACCGCCGCCATTAGCAGGACACATCTCTTCAACATATATGGATATTGGACGCAGGCGCGTCGAAAAATACAGCATTTTTTTAGAACGGCAGCGCCAGATATTGCATACGGTTATTGCCCGCATCCTGAACCCAGATATAGTTGCCGTCAAACAGTATATCTTTTGGGGAAGAAAATGTACCTTTCGCTGTGGTACCCGGCACCGTACCTGTGGAAAAATTCGGCTGGCCCATCTGATGAGTGGCAGCCGGATTGTCGAAGGTAATCGGCAAATTGTAGAACGTGAGCCGATGATTTCCTGAATCGGCGATCGCGAGTTTGCCGCTGCGGAAAGCGAGTGCCCGGGGGCCGGACAATGAGTTCGGGTTTGGTGAAGCTCCTCCCTGATTTGCCGAGCTGTCCGTAATAAGGATCTGTCCAATCCGGAAAGACGGTGCGGCACCGGTAGAAACTGGCAGTGAGTTAAAGACAAGCACTCGGTTGTTCAAGCTATCGGTGATGAAAAACTGCGAACCTCCGTACGACACCTGCGTCGGTTCCTTCAGGTAACTGGCAGCACCATAATTTGTACCCGGCGTCGCTGTAGTTAAATCGGGCTGTCCGATCGCAAAACTGGCTGCAACATTTGCGGACGGCGCCGGATCATAAACGACAATGCGGTTATTGCCGCGATCCGCCACATAGAGCCGGCTGCTGATACAGGCAATGCCGTAAGGCAGATTAAACGTGCTCGCTGACGCCGCGACAAGCGGGTTGACGGTGAAGCCCGCCTGGCCCAATACAAAATCCATCTGCGCACCGCTCACCTGCGGGATGCGGTTGAAACCGGCTATGCGGTGATTCGTTCTATCCGAAACGTATAACTTTCCATCAGAGCACACCGTTGCCGACACGGGTTCATTCATTTTTTGCTGTGTCACACCCGACGTGCCCGTGATAAAATCAGTTTGTCCGATCACCACATCGGGGGTCGCGGCATTGGACTTTGGTATGCTGTTGAAGACCAACACGCGGTGATTGTTGCGATCGGTCACCAGCATTTTGAGCTTATAGCCGTCGTTGGGATCGAGAACGGTGAGCATGCCATAGTTGAGACTGGCTCCGGTCTGTTTCGTCGCTCCGCCATCGCGATTGACAGAGTTATTCGACCAACCTGGAGAGGTCTGTTCGACCTGAAAAATCTGGAACTCGGTTGTGATACCCGACGACATCGGTGCACCGCTGGCACCATAGGTTTCATTGTATTGCGTTACATAATTGTTAATGGCTGACACCGAAAATGATTTGTTGAGCGAAGCCTTCTGGTATGCGGCCTTGTCTGCGACGCAAATCCATCCGGTGCCTGAATTCGCCATGAGGTCTGAATAGTTCATGCGCGCTGAAACGGTCACACCCGCCTCTGCCGAACCCGATTGCGGCAAAGTGCCTGCCAGCGCTCCTGTCGTACAATCAGCGCCGTAGCGGATTGTGTAGTTCACAAAACGATCGGCGCTGAACTGCACCGTGATATATCCACCGGTCGCATCGACATTCATACTGCCTGAATTATCGCCGCCATAACTAATGCTGATCGGCCGGTCTTCGTCGACGAACTGGCTGAGCTCGCGGGCACAATTGCTGCCTGTCATCACCATTGCTGCAAAACTGATACAGGCGAGAAACCGCCGCACCCCTGCAGCTTTTTGCGCATACGCTGACGCCGCAACCATTTATCGGTTAGACGACCGGCGCCGCAGGACGGCGACAAAAGTCAGGTTGAGCCAACGGGCTGCCCGACAGGTCGACCTGCCCTGCAGCCCTAACAGCCAATTGGTTTACGCCGCGGCTTTAACTCCTTTTTAGGCAATGTGGCGGTAACGACCGGAAAAAAGGGAAAAAAGCGCACCCGCCTCACGGAGATCGGGCCGGAGATTGAAATCCGCAAAGAAGAGCCCGTTATCGACAAGGCGCTCAGCAAAAATCCGTACACCGAGTCGAGTATCCAATGGTATCTCGAAGAAATCAACAAAATCCCGCTGCTGACACGCGAAGAAGAAGATCGTCTCGCACGCGGTGCCATTGCCGGTGATGCAAAATCCAAAGAGCGCCTAATCACGGCGAATCTGCGCTTTGTCGTGCAGGTGGCAAAAAAATACCAGAAGTTCGGCATCAGCCTGCTTGACCTGATCAACGAAGGCAATTTGGGATTAATCAAGGCGGCTGAGCGCTTCGACCCCGACATGGGTTACCATTTCATCAGCTATGCTGTGTGGTGGATACGCCAGGCGATTATTCTGGCGATCAACCAGAAAGCGGCGATGATACGGTTGCCGATGAACCGCACGATCGACGTTGCGCGCATCGATGCAATACAGAAAGATCTCGAAAATGAACTCGGCGAAGAACCGACACTCACACAGATCGCCGACCGGCTCGACATGCCCGAAGCCGAAGTGCGCTGGCTGAAACAGATTTCTTCTGACTACGTGTCTCTTGACGTGCCGGCGAATGCCGATTCAGAGAACACGCAGATCTCGCAGGTGCGTGATGACAAGTACCTCTCACCCGAAGACCAGGTGATGCAGGGTGCGCTCGCCGATTCGCTCAAGGCAATTCTCGGCGAACTCACGCCCAGCGAGCGTGAAATTATTGAACACCGCTACGGCCTCAACGGCAAAACCATGCTATCGCTGACGCAGGCGGGCAAAAAATTCAACCTGTCCAAAGAGCGTGTGCGGCAGATCGAAAAACTGACGCTGCTCAAATTGCAAAAATACGGCAAGCAGCGCCACCTCGAAGATTTTCTCGGTAATGAAGACTGATTGAATAAATCAGCGACGCCCTGTTTTCAGAAACAAATCCGGCGCCTCATTGTTTTTTAGGAGTTTCACCTGATGGCAGATACAGAAAAAGAGAAGAAGCCGGCAAAGGCCAAAAAACCGGCAAGCAAAGCCAAAAAGCCATCGCTGGTTATCGTCGAGTCACCTGCCAAGACAAAATCCATCGGTAAATTTCTCGGCAGCAAGTACCGCGTTGAGTCTTCAAAGGGCCACTTGATCGATCTGCCGCGTTCAAGCATGGGCATCGACATCCAGGATAACTTCAGGCCTCTTTATATAACGATTCGCGGCAAGGGTAAGACGCTGGGCGAGCTTCGGAAAGCCGCGAAGAACTCGTCTGAAGTGCTGCTCGCGACCGACCCCGACCGCGAAGGCGAAGCGATTAGTTGGCATCTCGGCCGTGCGCTGGCCGAAGTGAACCCGAAGATCAGCCGCATCGAATTCAATGAAATTACCAAAGACGCAGTACTCAAGGCGGTCGAACACCCGCGCGCAATTGATATGCAGCGCGTCGATTCGCAGCAGGCGCGGCGTATTCTGGATCGTCTCGTCGGTTATGAAATTTCTCCGGTCTTGCAGAAAAAATTCGGGTCGCGCCGTTTTTCCGCCGGGCGCGTACAATCGGCAGCGCTGAAAATTTTGTGCGACCGTGAAACCGAAATCGATAAATTCGTTGCCGAAGAATTCTGGGAATTTGACGGTTTCTTTTCGAGCGCAAACGCCAAGGCAAAAGACAAAGAGACGCCGTTTCGCCTGTCGCAGATCGACGGTAAAAAGGTCAGTGTCACGAGTAAGACCGATGCGGATGAACTCGAAAAACGAATCCGCGCTGCCGAATTCAAACTTGCTTCGCGCAAGACATCCGAGCGGCGCATCAAGCCGCTCGCCCCCTACATCACCAGCCGCCTGCAACAGGATGCTTCGACACGGCTCGGTTTTCGCGCACAGAAGACGATGTCGATTGCACAAGGTCTCTATGAAGGTGTTGAACTCGGTAAAGAGGGTTCGCAGGGTCTGATCACCTATATGCGTACCGATTCGACGCGCATTTCAGCCACGGGGCTCGAACAGGCGCGCGGTTACATCGCCGCGAACTTTGAAGCAGCTTACCTGCCCGAAGCGGCGATACAATACAGCAAGAAGGCTGAGAACACGCAGGATGCGCACGAGGCGATTCGCCCGACCGATGTGACGCGCACACCCGAGAGCGTCGAAAAATATCTCGACCGCGACCAATACCGTCTTTATGCGCTGATCTGGCGACGGTTCGTGGCCTCACAGATGTCGCAGGGTGTGGATGAGCTCGTGACATTCGAAGTGCAGGACAAAGAGCAGGCATTCACGTTTCGTTATTCGAGCTCGCGCCAGACTTTTCCCGGTTTCCGCGCAATTTATCCTTTGGGCGAAGAAAAGATTGGTTATGTGCCTACATTCAATGAAGGCGACGCGCTGAATATCATCGAGTTCGCCAAACAACAGAAATTCACACAACCGCCCCCGCGCTATACCGAAGCATCGCTCATCAAGGCAATGGAAGAATCGGGCATTGGCCGGCCCGCAACATACGTACCCACAATCGGCACGCTCGACAAGCGCGCCTACATCGAACGCAAAGGGCGCCAGCTGATACCCACCAAACTCGGCCGTGTGGTGAACGATATCATGGCGGCGCATTTTCCCGATATCGTCGATCTCAAATTCACGGCGAACATGGAAGAGAAACTCGACAGCATCGCGCAGGGCCAGAGCGAATGGCGCGGCATGCTGAGCGACTTTTACCCGGCGTTCCACGGTACGGTCGAGCGCGCCGGCAATGAAATTGCCGACCAGACGCACCTTGTGCGCATTCCGCTGGGCCGCCCGTGCCCCAAGTGCGGCAATGAGCTCATGCAGAAGCTTGGCAAGAATGGCTATTTTATCGGTTGCAGCAACTTTCAGGGTGGCTGCCGCTTTTCAGAAAGTATTCCGCTCGGTGTCTGTCCGCTCTGCGGCGGCAGCGTGGTTAAGAAAAAAGGCAAAAAGGGCCGTGGATTTTTCGGTTGCTCAAACTATGCCACGACGGGCTGTGAATTCACCATGCTCGAAACTCCGGCCAAGCGCACATGCCCCAAGTGTAATTCGATCATGGGCCAAAAGGTGCGCAAGACCGGCATCACGCTCACCTGCCAGAACCAGGAATGCAAACACGTGATTGAAGAAACCGCGGAAGACACGCCGGCCGACGGCAACCAGGGCACTGAAGAAAACGGCCAGGCTACCTAAAGCGCCTTGAACAGCTTGCGCAGCGACTGAAAATACGAGACGTGCAGGTTCTGCGGCCGGCGGCCTGAATAAGATAAAATGAAGCTGTAGAAGGTGTGCACGGTCAGCGAATATTTCTCGAGCCTGCCGGTGGCCGGCGGATTGCGCTCAAAAGCCCGGTCAACAAACTGGAAAATATCCCCACCGTATAAGCTGGTGTAGCGATCGCCGATTTCGGCCGGTGACGCATAGACCAGTGCAAACATCAGCCGAAAGAACTCAGGATATTCCTGATGCAACCACGTGACGCCGCGGAACATTTCACGAATTTCAGTCGCCAGATCGCGGCTGCGCGGAATGCGCCGCCGCAGATTGCGCAGCATAAAGAGGTGTGTCGCGCGCAGGCAGGCCCAGTACAAGTTCTCTTTGCTGCCGAAGTGATGGTAGATGCTCGGCTGCTCGAGCCCGGCTTCATGGCTGATCTCGCGCACCGATGTGCCGTAAAAACCTTTGCGCGAAAAAGCAATCGTGGCGCCGATCAGAATGCGTTCGCGCGAATCGCGCCACTTGTAGATTTCCCATGCAGGCTTCGGAATATTCTGTTGCATGCGCTTCGCGGCATGCTTCGCGCCTTGCGCTGCCGCGACACGCATTTATTGATAACGGAAAATGATTTTTTTAGTTGTACTATTGATTGGTTTATCGAAGGCGGCACACATATTTGAATGTTGGGGAATGCATGACACTCACAACCGCGCCGGCGACAGCCCGGCCCCCGGAGGTTGCTCAGCAACTGCCGGCAGGCGAACCGCCACTGGAGGTTCGACCGACCCGCTTCGGGAAAGGCGTTTTCGCAAAAAAAGAATTCAAGGCCGGTGAAAAAATTCTGCAATTCCGCGGCAGAATATATAGCCGAAAAGATTACCTGGGTAAGGTAAATCCTGAAAAATGCCACTACATGCAAATCGACACTGATTTGTTTCTGGGGCCGACGACCACACCCGACAATTTCGTGAACCACTGCTGTGAGCCCAATGCTGGCCTGAAAATCCACAAAGGCAAAGCTTTCCTGATCGCGATCAAAACCATTCACGCAGAACAGGAAATCACGTTCGACTACTCGACCTCGATGGCCGAAGACCACTGGGAAATGGACTGCGCGTGTGGCGCCCCCTCTTGCCGCTCACGCGTGCGCGATTTTAAATACCTGCCGGTAAAGCTGCAGCAGCAATATGTCGAACTGGGCATCGTGCCCGATTTCGTGATGCGCTCGGCCGGGCTCAGCGATCCATACGATCTGTTCCATGCTGCCAGCCGGTCTAACGGCGCCCACGCAGACTTCCCTATGAACAATGCTTCACCCGCATATTTAGGTTCGCGGCAGCGACATTGAGGGCCGCAAGCTGTTTGCCAATGCGGTCATCAAAAAGGGTGAACTCGTGTGGTGCAAAGAAGACAACGAACGCTACTATTCACAGGCCGAGATAGACCGCTTCACCCCCGAGCAAAAAAAGAACTTCTACAACTACTGCTATCAGGTCGGTCCCGACCAGTTTTACGGTACGCCCGAGGGTAAAGCCGGCGACGACGCCGACTACATGAATCACAGCTGCGATCCGAATACCTGGTTTGAGGCTGATGGCAGCATGACTGCGCTGCGGGATATTTTGCCCAATGAAGAAGTCACTTACGATTATGCCACCAGCGAGTCGCGTGCGGATTTTCAGCTCCACTGCCGCTGCGGCAGTTCGCTCTGCCGCGGCACCGTACGCGGCGACGATCTGAAGAAAAATGTTTCTCTGCGCGAGCGCTACGGCAACCATGTGATGCCGCATGTACTGGCGGGTTAGGGAAGTTCTGCGCTCTCAATCCGCGTTGTTGTCTTTTTGCTCTGTGTGCACCGGAATTGCTTCTGGCAGATCTTCGTCGGCTGCATTCTCTTTTCGTTTGCGTGCAGGATAACCAAAACCTTTTTCATAACTTTTTTTGACGGGAATTGTGTTCGCAAAATGCCACTCGGCGTAGTCGCTTTCGCCGAGGCCCTTGCTTAACCCGGTTTGCTTCAGAATGCGCGCGGTCTCGGCACTGTTGTGCGCCGTGATTTTGAGCCCCAGGCTGAATTCGACGGTGTGCAGATATTCATGG
>Ga0138256_10008125_pt1 | contig 11049 bp, 8 predicted proteins | sample KNB2016incub_MG_FD_105486 | JGI IMG/M metagenome (GOLD analysis project Ga0138256, IMG submission 105486) | Active sludge microbial communities from wastewater in Klosterneuburg, Austria - KNB2014incub_MG | ecosystem: Engineered > WWTP > Activated sludge > Unclassified | place: Austria...
AAACGGCGCCTCTAACCAGTGCGCGCGCGCCGCTTCGAGCAGTGACAGGGTGCCCTTGACGTTTGTTTCGATAAAAACAGCCGGGCCGCTGATCGAGTTGTCGACGTGCGATTCGGCGGCAAAGTGGATCACACCTTCGATGTCGTGCTCGGCGAAAATTTTGAATATAAGTTCTTTATCGAGAATGTCGCCGACCACGAGCTTGTGGCGCGGGTTTTCTGCGACGGCCGCGAGGTAGTCTTTGTTCGCGGCATAGGTCATTTTATCCAGATTCACGACAGTGTAGTCGGGATATTTTTCGAGCAGGTGCAGGACAAAATTGGAACCAATAAATCCGGCGCCACCGGTCACAAGAATATTTTTCATCAAAGAGCTCCTTCAGATTGTTTGAATGCATTCACTGCTTCGACGAGCGCAGTGCGCCAATGCCGTATGGGAAAACGGAAATCGCGCGCGAATTTTCGTGGCCACAGCGCACTGTACGCCGGTCTCGGCGTGGGCAAAGGATATTCGTCGGTGAGTATGGGTTCAACCGGAGTGCGCAGGCCCGTGATCCCCAGAATCGCGGTGGAGAAATCATACCAGGTGGTCACACCAAAATTGCTGAAATGATAGATTTCGGTCGTCGCGGCTTTCACCGGTTTGCCGCGCAATTGTGCGACCATCTGCCACAGGCCGCGCGCGAGATCGACCGCATAGGTGGGCGACCCATGCTGGTCTGCAATCACGCGCACCTCGCTCTTTTCGCGGCCGAGGCGTATCATTGTTTTCATAAAGTTTGCATTGAATTCAGAATACAGCCACGAGGTTCTGACGATTGTCGAAGAAATTTTCTCCGCCCAAAGCGCTTGTTCGCCCGCGGCTTTACTTTCAGCGTACACACCCACGGGATTAATTTTGCCTGTTTCATCGATCGGCCGGTTGAATGCGCCATGGAACAGAAAATCTGTCGAGATATGAATCACGTGGCTGCCGGTTTTTTTGGCGGCGACGGCAAGATTGCGCACGGCCGTTTCGTTGCCGGCAAAAGCCGCATCGCGCTCTTTTTCGGCCAAATCCACTTTGGTGTATGCAGCGGCGTTGATAATGATATCCGGTCGGTTGTTGACAAGCCAGGTTTCGATGCTTTGAGCATCGCACAGATCCATGTCGGATTTACGGGCGAAATGCGCCTTCATTCCGGTGGGCAGAGTTTTACGCAGGCTCTGCCCCAGCTGCCCACCTGCTCCGGTAATCAGTACCAGTTGTTCAGTCGCCATAACTATACAAAAAATTCGGCGTCGCGAAACAGCGGCAGAACACGGTCTTTCTCTGAAACTTGTATTTGCGCGGTGTCGAGCTGCCAGTCGATCTTGAGTGCCGGGTCGCTGAACAGTATTCCGCGTTCATCGGCTTTCGAGTAGAAATTATCGACTTTATACTGGAATATGGCCGTGTCTGAAAGTACGGCAAAGCCATGTGCAAAACCGCGTGGCACAAACAACTGGTGTTTTTTTACGTCATCCAGAATGTAGCTGTACACCTTTCCAAATTCCGGTGAACTTTTGCGGATATCGACAACCACATCGAGCACTTTGCCGGTCACGACGCGCACAAGCTTCGCCTGCGCGCTGTCTCCAATCTGGTAGTGCAGGCCGCGCAGAATGCCGCGGCTGGAAAAGGATTCGTTGTCCTGCACAAAGATTTCGTCGATTCCCCATTTGTCTCTAAACGTGCGCTGGTTGTGTGGTTCAAAAAAATAGCCGCGGCTGTCACCATGCACAGTCGGTTCGATCAGAATCGGCGCTGCGTATTTCAGGCTCACAGTCACTTATTCTCAGCGAGGCGAAGCAGGTATTTGCCATACTCAATCTTTTCGAGCGGTTTAGCGAGCTTGACCAGCTGTTCGGCTGTGATGTATTTTTTGACAAATGCGATTTCTTCGATGCACGCGACTTTTAGGCCCTGGCGTTTTTCCATGAGGCTCACAAAGTGGCTCGCATCGAGCAGCGAGTCGTGTGTGCCGGTGTCGAGCCAGGCATAACCACGGCCCATGAGATTGACGCGCAGGTTTTTTTCATTCAAAAACACGCGGTTGAGATCGGTGATTTCCAGTTCGCCGCGTGGTGATGGTTTGAGGGCCTTGGCTTTTGCCACCACGCTGTTGTCGTAAAAGTAAAGGCCGACGACCGCATAGTTGCTCTTCGGTTTTGCCGGCTTTTCTTCAATCGTCAGTGCATTAAAATTCTTATCGAATTCGACCACGCCGTAGCGTTCGGGGTCCTGGACTGGGTAGGCAAAAACTTCGCCGCCACCGTCTTTTTCTGTGCGCGCGGCGGCTTCGGTCACAAGCTCTGTGAGATGATGGCCGTGGAAGATGTTGTCCCCGAGCACGAGTGCAACGCTGTCAGAGCCGATAAAATCCGCGCCGATGATGAAGGCCTGCGCGAGCCCGTCGGGTGATGGCTGTTCGGCATAGCTGAATTTCAATCCCAGATCGGCGCCGTCGCCCAAAAGTTCTTTGAAGCGCGGCAGGTCATGTGGTGTTGAAATAATCAGAATTTCGCGGATACCCGCGAGCATCAGCACCGACAGCGGGTAATAAATCATGGGCTTGTCATAGATCGGCATCAACTGCTTTGAGATGACGCGCGTAACGGGGTAGAGGCGGGTGCCTGAGCCGCCGGCGAGAATAATACCTTTCATTTTCTGGAACGTCCTTTTTGGGGTTTGCTGTTCTTGCGGCCCAGTGCGGGCGGCGGAACATCGGGAATTTTCGCGATCGGCGTTACAGGCGCAGCAGCGCGGGAAATCCGCCCTGCCTGACGCCAGGTCATAAAGCTGAAACCTGCAAGAATCAACAGTGCTGCGAGCACTGCGTAATAGAGGTAGCGTATGCGCTCTGCGGCGGCGCGCTCGGCATTGCGGCGGTAGAGCTCTTCGCTCAGCCAGAAGATGCGCTGCTCGGCAGTCGTGTGCGACTTTTTGAACTCGTTGGTTACTTTCTGCAGTTCGGCGTCGCTGAAGCCGGCAATGCCGGAGCGTGCCTCAGCGGTTGAACCCGACAGGAATTTTTCGGTGCGTGCTGCGAGTTCGTTGCCTAATGTGGCCGTTTCGAAATCCGCGGCCGAAAGTGCGGCGCTGCAGATAACAAAAACCGCCAGCAGAATTTTCCTAATTTGCATTTTCCATAGCTCCCGATACGGCCTTTTCGTATTTGAATCTTGCGACCAACAATGAAAGAAACAGCAGCGTGAAAGCAGAAAAACTGCTCCAAAAAGCCTGGCGCATGACCGGGTCCATAATTCCGGAACCCGCTTTTTTCACAAAGACCGGCCCCGGATGCGAAGCGGTTTTCCAGATATAGATCGCCGCAACAACCAGTGCTGCATTGAGCAAAGCCAAAAGCGCAAGAATTGCGCCGATGCGCGCTGCTTTTTCAAAGTCGGTAATGGTCGCGCGTAAAAGCAGGTAGGCGTTGTACATCATCCACATCACAAAAAAAGACACCAGTCTTTCGTCGCCCCAGTTCCAGAACACTCCCCACACCGGTTTTGCCCACAGGGGCCCGGTAACGAGCACCGTGGTCGTGAATGCCCAGCCCGTTTTAATAAAGGCGCGTGCCCATGCATCGTGCCCGAGGCGGCGACTCATGAGATAGCGCACGCTCATGATAGCGCCGCCGATAAAGGCGATGAACGAAACCCAGACGAGTGGCACGTGAAAATAGAATACCCGCTGCACATTGCCCTGCATCGCGTCGGCGGGTGCCTGCAGCAGCGCCACGTGCGCAGACCATGCGCCGACGGCCAGTGTCGCCAGCAGTAACAGGTAATACATCATCGCCTGTGGTGCCTCTCTCTATTCTGTACAGCGAAAACTCTTATTCGAGGGTGTCAGTCTCTGAGAATATGGCCGTGATGTTGACCTGCGGCGTCACGTCGAAGCTATAATTGAGCGCGGGCACTTTGGGCGCCACAGATTTACCGCCGAACTCGAGCACTTCAGAAGGCGAGCGCTCTTCGACGACGATCTTATCGCCATTCTCAATCGAGTTATCGAATGTCGATTTGGGGGCCACGACGAAAAACGGAATGCGGTGCGCTTTGGCGAGAACCGACAGCGAGTACGTGCCGATTTTGTTGGCGACGTCGCCATTGGCGGCCACGCGGTCCGCGCCGACAAATACTGCATCGATCAGTTTCTTTTGCATCAGGTATGCGGCCTGTGAATCGACAGTCAGAGTCACCGGTATTTTATCTTTCAGCAGTTCAAATGCCGTGAGGCGCGAACCCTGCAGGTATGGCCGCGTTTCATCGGCGTACACCATGTTGATTTTACCTTTTTCATGTAACAGGCGGATTGCCCCCAGTGCCGTGCCAATGCCACCGGTCGCCAGCGAACCTGTATTGCAATGCGTGAGTATATTGTACTTCTCTTTTGGATATTTTGTAACGAGATATTTTACCGCGTTGTTCGACATCGCGAGGCAGCGTTCCGCGTCGTCGTTGTGTATCTCGAGCGCCTTTTCGTAGAGCGCCAGCAGCAGCTTCAGGTTTGCATCTTTGCTTTTTCCGGCCTCGCCTGCGAAGAAATTATTTGCCGTGACCAGCATCTGGCTGGTTGCCCAGGTCAGATTGACTGCAGTCGGGCGAGCCGCATCGAGCACCTGTTTCTGTTTCTTAAAAACGTCTGCGCTCAGCTTCTTATTCTTTTTAGACATCTCCCAGGCGGTCAGGTACATACCATACGCTGCACTGATACCAATCGCCGGCGCACCGCGCACAACCATGTCTTTAATCGCCTTCGCGACATCATTACCGTTGTGGCAGGTAACGTATTCGAGTTTATGCGGTAGCAAAAGCTGGTTCACCAGCTGAATCTTGTCGCGTGCGGTCTTAATGAACGAAAGATTTGTTTTCATAACTCTCCTGAATTTGCGGCCCGTTATTTTGTGCCCTGGGCTGCGTCGTTATCCTGGCGCACTGGCCTGAGTAAGGGAAATAAGATCACATCTTTAATGCTGCTCTTATTGGCAAACAGCATGACCAGGCGGTCGATACCGATGCCAAGACCGCCCGTCGGCGGCATGCCCACTTTGAGCGCCGTGACGAAGTCTGTGTCGGTTTCCATGGTCTCTTCCGCGCCGCTGGCCTTCTGCGATGCCTGCTCGAGAAAGCGCCTTTCCTGTTCGAGCGGATCGTTGAGTTCGCTGAACGCGTTGCCCATTTCGCGGCCGGTAATGTAAGGCTCGAAACGTTCGACGAAATGCTCGTTGCCGGGAATCGATTTCGCGAGCGGAGAAATTGCTTTCGGGTAGTGCATCACAATTGTCGGCTGAATCAGATTGGGTTCGACTTTCTCCGAAAAGACGAGATCGACAACCTCCCAGAAGGTATGCAGGCTCTCAGCTTTGAGGCCGATCGAACCGGCCATTTTTTTGGCTTCGGCTGCAGAGGGATTGGCTTCGCTGAGGAATTTTTCAAAATCGAGCCCGGTTGCTTCTTTTATACTTTCCAGGTAGCCGATTTTCTTCCATGGTTTTTTTACAGAAATTATATGATCGCCGTATGGCAGATCGGTTGAACCGATGAGTTTGATGGCGAGGTGCTCAAAGATATCCTGCGTGAGTTCCATCATCGTGTTGTAATCAGCGTATGCCTGATAAATTTCGATCATCGTGAATTCAGGATTGTGTTTTGTGCTGATGCCTTCGTTGCGGAAGTTGCGATTCATCTCGAAAACTTTTTCGTAACCGCCGACAATCAGGCGTTTGAGATAAAGTTCGGGAGCGATGCGCAGGTGCAGGTCTATATCAAGCGCGTTGTGGTGGGTGTTGAACGGACGCGCCGCGGCACCTGAAGCGATCGCCTGCATCATCGGCGTCTCCACTTCCATAAAACCGCGGTTATGCAACAGGTCGCGAATTTCGCGCAAGATTGCCGAACGCAGCGCGAAGGTGTTGCGCGCATCGCCGTTGACGGCGAGGTCGATGTAGCGCTGGCGGTAGCGCAGCTCGATGTCGCTGATGCTGTCGTAAGTTTCTCCGTCTTTTTCTTTCACAACCGGCAGCGGTGCCAGGTTCTTACTGAGAATTTTCAGTTCGTTAGCGTGAATGCTCGGTTCGTTCGTTTTGGTGCGAAACGGGCGGCCCTTGATACCGATGATATCGCCCAGGTCGAGATTCGTCAGCACAAAATAGTCCTGTTCATTCAGCGTCTTATTGCCCGCGTAAATCTGCATCCGCCCTGTCTGGTCCTGAATTTGCAGAAATTGCGCTTTGCCCATGTCTCGAATCGCCACTACGCGGCCGGCGGTACTGACTGCGGCCACATCCTCTGCAGGGGTCAGGTCATTTGCCGGCCCGAAATGCTGCAGGCGCAGTGCGGAAATATCCTGTTTGTCGGCAAAACGCACAGGATAGGGATCAATCCCCCTGGTCTTGAGTGCCTCAAGCTTCGACAGGCGCTGTTCTTCCAGCTCGCTTGTCCCGGCTTTTGCTGCGGGGTTCAATTCACTCATTCTATGCCAGAATTGCCATTTTTGACAGGGTGTAAAGGCTCCTAAAGTCAGGTGTTCTGTCGGCTCTGGTGTAACCCGCTGATGCGGCGCTATTTCTTCTCGGCCATTTTATTGAGCTGAATCGGCAAATAAAAGAAATCCTGACCCAGAAAACGCAATATTTTTACATGATAAAGGTACGAAATTTCACTTTCCACATATTGTCCCAGAGTGCGCACGTCATGTAAATTCAGAGCGCGCACCAGAGCCGGGTCTTTTTTGATTTTGATCAGCAGGCGTAGCTGGTGTTCCTGCCATTCGCGCCTGATTTGATCGAGTAATTTTTCGTATGCAAAGTAATTGTTGCGATCAACGCGACTGACCTGCTGGTAGATATTTTCATCCCACCAGTCTTTGAGCACAAATTTGACATATTCAAACGGTAATTCGCGCACCATTTGGTTACGTTTGATGTGCCGGTGTACATAGCCGGTGCGACCAATGCGCATGAAGTGTGTGCAGATTTTGATAAAAAAAACAGGACCAAAATGGTATAGAAAAAAATTATGCTCTTCTTCCGGCAGTGTCGGTTGCTGCATCAGAATTGTGTCGCGGGTGAATTGAAAATAGCTCATCAGAAAAGTACGGTATTCGCCGACGCGGTCTTTGTTGCGTGCGGCGGATATAAACTTGCGGATAAGGTCTTGCCGTAACGCTTCGTCTTCTGCACCCAGATGCGTCTCGACATAAATCGAGCGTTTAACTTTTGCCTCTTCCAGAGCATAACGTGACTGGTCTATTTCCAGCACGTATGCATGCGTCTGATTAAACTGTTCCGTGCCGCGCGTGTCGAGCAGGTAAGGTGACTTGACCGAGGTGTCGCGCATTTCGCGCGCAGGCTCAGCGCTGCGGGCTTTGGAGTCAGACTTCGCCACGCTGGCGAAACCTTCAATGATCGAAGAAAGATCTTCACGGAATACGGCTGAGTAGGTATACTGTATTTGGCTCGTGTACTCGGCTTTCACGGACACCTTGCCGCCAGCCACCTGCTCTGAATGGATACGCAGCAGATAGCCCAGACGGCGCAGCAACAGATTCGTCAGACTGCAGAGATCGATGCGCGGATAAACGCGGTATATCAGTACTTGCTCGAGAAAATGCTTTTCTGAACTCGGTGGATTAAACGCTTCGAAGATATTCGCAATTTTCCACCATTGCTCGGTAATATCTGTATTGAATTCCTTGATGACTTCGTATGCACGGACCAGTTTGACGAACTCCATTTTATGGTCTTCCATATCGGGGTCAGTGAAATGGTTGTAATATTCGCGTTGCGCGGCGGTTTCAAGGTTGCGGCTCGATAGTTCACCTTCGATGTGCCCGTAGAGGCGCATAATCGCGACCAGGGCGCCGTCTATTGCTTTGATGTTTTTGTTGATTTCTTTGCGCGTTTCGGGCGGTGCAGAGGCCAGAAATTTTTGTATGTTATCGGCATTGACGAGGTGGGCTTCAAGACCTTTGAGAAATCCGCCTTTAAATGGCAGCAGGTGCTTCGTTATTTCAATCGAATCTGCCGCGTCGACCGCGTCATAGTTGAACTCAGGTTGGTAAGTGTAGGTGCTCATGGCGGTTCGTCAGCGTGGCATTTCAGTTTGTCTGCGCCGCCGTCGAGCTCGAATAGACTTTTGCCTCGTTTGAAATGCGCTGAAAGAATTCAGGAATATTGATACGGCGGTTATTATACTCTTCGGGCGACAGAAAAATTCTTCCTACGATACCCGGGGTCATCGGTATGTGCGTATAAATAAAACCTTCTTTGATATCGATATCAATCCGCTGCGGCTTGGCGGCGCTGCTGGCAATTGAACTGACCAGATTGGATTGTTTGGGGTTCGATGCGCGCATAACCATCTGTGCAAATTCAGGGCCGATACGATACACCGAGAGATAGCCACTGAGATTTTCTACGGGTTTATCCAGTCGATTTCCGGTGAAGAGCATGTCTATGCGCAATTTACCATCTGTAATCGTGTCGGCTTTGTCTTTGACCATCAGCTGTTTCAGATCGATATCTTTGATCTGGATAGTGGAAGAGTACTCCATTTCGCTGGGCCTGAGGCGACCCAGATTGAACAGGGTGTCCGAAATCGTCACCACACCGTTGAGTGTATAGAGTTGCATCACCGGCATGACAAAAACATTATCTTTATATTCCATCGATGCACCCACTGCGGGGTAAGTGCCGCGCGAATAAACCAGCTGCAGCCATTCGCTCTTCTTGTTTGGGTCGGGAATGTCGATGCTGCGGATGGAGAAATTGTAAGGCTTGTTGAAACTGTAATTTTTGATAATACGTTCTTTATTTCCAGCACGTAGGTTCAGAGTCTTTTTGAGTTGCCGATCATGCTTGAAGGGGAAGTCCATATTCGCTGTGTTGATGCGGACTTTCGGATTTTTGAAATTCAGATTGTTGATTTTCAGATAGCCGGCGACAATGTCGCCTTTGGCGCTACCGGTGAGCGACAGATCACCCACCAGAAAAGTGTCATCGAGTATTTCGCTTTCTTCGTTTTTCGCAACCGACAGCCGAAATTTCAGATCGGGTGACATTTCCATCGCACGGTGCGGCTTGCCCGTGACGGGGTCAGGCCGGGTCTCAACGCCATTCTTCAAGTATCCCGATGCGCCGGCGGTCAAAGCCTGACGCAAACCGGTAAGCGTAAACTGGTCGATATGGATGAAAGGGGGATTCATGCGCACCTTTGCCTGAATTTCCACGTCGTCGACATGCGCGTCAGGCAAAGCGATACGCGTCAGGTGGATGATTGCCGTATTGCCATCGGCAATTGTTACCGAAGTTTCACCGTCAGCGCGCAGCGTTCTGCCGGGATCGAGGAATTTCACCTGTACGCCCAGCATTTCCTGTTGTGCAGTGGGCATCGTATTCAACAGCTCTTTGAAATGCAGCTTGAGCGCATCGAGACCATAAACGATATGCATATGTTCTGAGCGATCGAGTTTCAGGTGCGATTTCATATCGAGCCCGGGCAGGTATTCCTTGTCTTTTTGGCTGAGACTGATGACCGGCAGATTGACGGCCGTCTGACTGAAGTCAGCGTTGCTCTTCACATCGCCGCGCACATTGAAGTCAATGCGGTTTATTCCCGACTTACCCCGATCTATGAAGTATTGCACCTGTGGTGAAAAGACGCGCAGGGCGATGGCAAGATTTTGCGGCGATTCGCCGCTGGCCGTAAACGTCGTGCTGATAACGCCCTGCACTGAGCCTGCCGTGAATGACCCGGGGTTCAGGCCGCGCACAGAAAAATTCACATTCGTTTTGCGCGACTGCTGCATTTCTGCGTCGAGTATAACCGGTGCGCCGTTCAGCACTGCCCGCAATCTGGCCTTGCCTGATTCGAGCGGTATGGGACTCAGCGCAGTGTTGACAGAGGCGCTGTGATCGAATTCAAATGTTGGCACAGAAATATTCATTTTGCCCTGGCGAAAATTCACGCGTTCCAATTTTAATCCGCCTTGATCTGTGATCTCTTTCTTATGCACCACGACGCTCGTCGGCTTGATGGAAAAAAAACCCGAATAGACGGCATCACGTTTTCCGGTCAGCTGCGAGATGATGTCATGCACCCGGCCGAGGTTTACGCGCGAATTGCCTGTTGTGAGTTTGATAGTGCGGTCGGGCTTGAGCACTTTTTCGCCTTCACCGGTGAGGGAAAGCAGCGTGTCGCCGAGAAATTTAATATTGAAACTGTCGAGTTTAAATCGGTCGGCCTTTGCGTCATACTCAGCGCGGTGATCGACAAGAAACGAAATATTCTGTTTTGTGCCGCGTGCGAGCGCAACGGGAAACTGTTCCTGGCCGATTTGCATGCGCGACTTGAATTCGGGCCGTATCGATTGTCCGTCATAGAACAACAGCCATGACAGTTGCAACGGCGAAGCGAGGCTGGCCTTTGGGCCGTCATAGGCGACATCGATTTTATTCTGCGGATTCAACTCGATCACCAGGGCGTTCAGCAATGCAATCATACCCGCGTAGTCGGTTATGTCTATCTTGCTGAAATCGCGGGTCAGCAATGAAAAATTCAGGGAAAAGTTGCGCAGGTGTGCATATTCCTTTGTCCGGTTCGAAGCGTCGCGTGCATCATAAGTGAAATGCAGATTTTCCAGCAGCAATTTTGAAAACAACTGGATATTGAAAAACCAGGAGTATTTTGTTTTGTTCGATTTTTCTTTTACAACCTCCGGTTTCGGTGCAGATGGTTTGAGTAGGGCCGTTATGTTGAGTATGTTTTTCTTCTTTTCGATATGAATTTTGGGCTCCCGCACCCCGATTTCATGCACGCCAAGATGGCCGCGAAAAAAACCATAGAGGTTATATAACAATGTGATCTCTTTGGCCGCAAACAACGGTGTCTGCGAATAACCGGCAGGCGAGTGCACAATAATGTTGCTGAACTTGAAGCCCCGAAAGAGCGAAGCCTGATCGATCTTGAGTTCAATTGCACCGTTGGTTTTTTCCGCGAATTGTTTTTTTATGAGCGGCTC
>Ga0138256_10008126_pt1 | contig 11049 bp, 9 predicted proteins | sample KNB2016incub_MG_FD_105486 | JGI IMG/M metagenome (GOLD analysis project Ga0138256, IMG submission 105486) | Active sludge microbial communities from wastewater in Klosterneuburg, Austria - KNB2014incub_MG | ecosystem: Engineered > WWTP > Activated sludge > Unclassified | place: Austria...
AACTCAACCTCAAGTTTCTACAGATATTTCAACTCCAGAAAAAACAGAAACCAAAGGAACTCTTCTTCCTATCAGAGTTTTAGATAGTATAGTCTACGATGTAATAGGAGGAAACAACCCTGGACCTAGCAAAAATACAGGACCAACTATCAATGATCTACAAAGAAATCCCTACAATCAAGAAGATATTAAGATTAATAAAATAGGAGATAACTTTATTTATGACGAGATAGTTAATTCAATTTCACTACGAATAGAGTATTTTGCAGATAGAATAGAGTCTAGTGAAGATCCTTACTCAGTAAATCATAAGAGTTGGGTTCAGAGCTATGAGAAGTATACTAAAATCTTAGAGCGATTAGATACTTGGAATAGAGCTCAAGAAACATTTGATAACTGTACATCCATTTAATATGAATATTTTAGAAGGTGTAAAATACCAAGAATTAAACAAAGGTCAGTTTATAAAGGGTTCAAACTTCACCGAGCTTGTAAATGACCCGTGGGCCTTTAAAAAAGCTTCGTGGAGTAAGAGTGTCATGAAGATTGCTCGTAACCATAGAAAGATAAGTGGTATTTATCTGTTGAGCGTGGGTAAGGGATTTTATATAGGTTCTTCTGTTAACCTATATACCCGACTAAAAGCTCATGTATATTCTTTAAAGAAAGGAACAAATGGAAGTACTCTTCTTCAATACGCTTACACTAAGTACAAATACGTGAGACTGTATATACTGGAGTTCTGTGCTCCTGAAGATTTGCTTAAAACGGAACAACACTACATAGATACTCTTTTTCCTAAATACAATATAAGAAGGGTAGTAACTAGTAATAGAGGAGGCTGTAGATCCGAAAAGACTAAGGAAAACCAATCTATACGCATGAAAGCAGCTTTTACTGACCCCTTGTTTAGGGAAAAACACAGATTGGGGCTGGATGAGTTTAAAGCCTCGGATAGATACTTAGAGTATCTAAAGTGGGCTAAGGAGAGGGCTAGACTTAAAAGCAACGCAGCTCAGCTCAAAAAAGATAAGGCTCGGAAAGATAAACTAGAAAGTGGACACTACGTGGAGCTGTTCTGGAAAACTGGAAAAGAAAAGAATACTCCAATGCTTCGGAAAGTAAATCCAGAGCTAGTAGCTAAGGCAAAAGAAGTTAAGAGGCTTTCTAAAGATGGAGTCAGACCTATTGATATTAGAGAAATAGTGGGAGTTTCTAAACTTTTTGTTGAAAATGTCAGATCGGGTAAGATGTACAAGTGGGTAACAATATAAAATTTAAACAATGAACTTTAAACCAAGCAACTTAAAACCAGACAACTATAGAAAGTCTGCTAGAAAGAAAACTCAGATCTATCTTCACCACACCGCTGGTCCTAGTTCTAAAAGTGCTTTAGATTGGTGGAATATGGATGGTAAGGCTGTGTCTACAATGTTCATCCTAGAAAGAGATGGAACAATAATCAAGAACTTTGACTTTGATAGTTGGTCTCACCACCTGAACATTGGGACACGAGCTAATAAGATAAATCCTATCTACAAAAAGAACTCAAAGATTATTGAAGAAATCTCTGTTGGGATAGAATTAGTATCATGGGGAGGTTTAACAGAAAAGAATGGTAAGTTCTATACTTGGAATAACTCTATAGTTAAACCTGAAGATGTCACTAAACTAAACTACAGAGGGTATAAAGCTTTTCATAAATACCCAGACGCGCAGATAGAAGGTTTGAAGACTTTGCTTGTCTATTTACTAGATGAATTGAATTTGGATATTAAAGAAGACTATTCTGATATTTTCGATATAAACGAAAGGGCTTTAAACTTAGAACCTGGGCTGTATAGCCATTCAAGTGTGAGAGCAGACAAGAGCGATATTTTTTTCCAAGATTCAATGTTAAAAATGTTAAACTCTTTACATGGATAGAAAGTGGGATCTAGACAGGATACGCCTAGAGTTATATGCATTAATAAGTAAAAGAATACCAGCTCTTGAGTCAATGATCTCAGGGAGCTTAACTGCATCTAGTGTAACAGTCGCTCCTACAGTTGATCTTATATCTACTAATGTCCAAGCTGCTTTAGAAGAACTTCAAGCAGAAATCTTAGCTATAGATGGAAGTTCATTTTCAATAGCCGGAGATGTAACTGGAACCTTATCAGCTACCACAGTTACTAAAATTCAGAATTTACCTATCTCTACTAGCCTTCCTGCTATTAATGACGTATTAACTTGGAATGGAATTGAATGGATTCCTCAAGTAGGAAGTGGAGGAGGGGGAGCTTGTTATTATGCTCAAGTTCTTGGGAGTACTTTTACAGAAGTTATACCTTTTGCTACACACAGCTTAGCTAATGTAAATAGTACTTTAATACTCTCCCCAACTGGAGAGCAAATAAAACCTGCTGTAAGTATTGTTGCAAATACAGTAACTATTAGCAGTAATATAAATTTATTAAATCACGTAGTTATTTTAGGGTCCACCGCAGGATGTACTTGTTGTAACTATTATACTCAAACCCTTTCTAGCGGATTAACAGAAATTATTTCCCCAGGAACACACGGTCTTAGTTTAATAAAGAGTATATTAGTAACAGATCCTTCTGGAAATGAAATTTCTGTTCAAGTATCCATAGTAGCTAACACTGTTACTATTAATAGTAATATAAACCTTTTAAATCACATCTTAACTCTTTCTTAATGGCCACACAATCAATTTATCATGACTTAAATCTTGAAAAAGTCTCTCAGTTAGTACAAGCTAGGGTTCAGAATATAACTACTGCTAACCGTACTACACTTGGAGGTACTCTTAACTCTAATCACATTGGTCTCTTAGTTCTGGATACAGATTTGGAGAATATGTATTGGTGGGATGGTACCGCTTGGGCAGGTATTGGAGCAATTACTACTGGAGCCTTGGTGCTTCAAGGGGTAGTAGGTTTCAATGCTGCTGAGCCAGGTACTCCTGCTGCCGGTGATTACTACATTTTTAATACAGCAGGTACTAATACATGGGAAGGCTCCACTGTAGTACAATCAGGAGACTCTGCCGTATGGGATGGTACTGCTTGGCAGTTTATCCAAGGTAATGTAGTTTCTGCTACTGAATCTATCTCTGGTATTATTGAAATTGCAACCCAATCTGAGACTAACACTGGTACAGATGATACCCGTGCAGTAACTCCTCTGAAGCTTGCAACCTATGCTACAGGCAAAGCTTTTGCAAAAACTTACTTTGCATCTGCTGTATCTTTAGTGGCAAACACTGCTTTTACTATTACCCATAACTTGGGACTTCAAAACAGAAATGCCTTTACTATTAATGTAATGGACTCAACCCACTCTAGTATTTCAGTAGATGTTGACTCTGTAGATGTAAACTCCCTCACACTAACTTCGGCTGTAGCTCTTACTGGTGTAAGCGTTACTGTAATTGGATTCTAATGGATAAACTTTCAACCCCACTATCGTTACCTGAGTTATCTTCAACCCCAAGTAACCCTACTTCCGGGTATATAAAGGTATATGGTAAATCAGATAATAAATTTTATGCACTTAACTCTAGTGGGGTTGAAGTAGATCTCACATTGGGAGCAGATGGTAACGGTATTTACACTGGATCTGGTACTATCTCTGGAACTACTAATGCTCAACTTGCTTCTACTGCTAGGTTATATCTAAGCTACTCTTCTGCACAACCTGGAGTAATTGTTGATGATAACGCTACTACCCCTGCTGTTATGCTATCATCTAAGAATGCAGAAAATGGTATAAGTGTTTTTGACATAGGCATTGAAATGTATTCGAATGATGGACTTGTTGGTGGGCAATTAGAGTATAAGTATGGAGTATTGTCATTTAAAAATGTAGACTTTAGTGCTGTTGTAAACATTCAGATGTCAGCGTCTAGTGGAACATATACTCTTACTCTACCAGTTAATGACGGTTCTAGCGGACAAGCTTTAACAACTGATGGCTCAGGTGTTTTATCATGGACTACTATTGGCGGAGGTAGTGGAACTAATCTTGGTTATACCGCTTCAACTAGAGTTCTTACATCTGATACTGGAACTGATGTTACTCTACCATTGGTAACCACTGGCGATGCAGGCTTGGCACCTGCTTCTGGTGGAGGCACTACTAATTTTTTGCGGGCCGATGCTACATGGGCAGCAATTCCAGCACCAACTGGTGCGGCACTCACTAAAACAGATGACACTAACGTTACGTTAAGTCTTGGTGGCACTCCATCCACCGCATTACTCAATGCAGCTTCAATTACTTTAGGTTGGACTGGTCAATTGGCTGTATCCCGTGGCGGCACTGGTGCTGGAACATTAACGGGGATATTAGTAGGAAACGGAACTTCGGCTGTGAGTGCTGTTACTGGTACGGCTAATCAATTATTAAGAAGAAATGCTGGTAACACTGCTTACGAATTTTTCACACCCACATACTTAACTGGAAACCAAACTATTACATTATCTGGCGACATAACTGGTAGTGGAGCAACTTCAATAAGCACCACAATTGCCAACGATGCAGTCACTTATGCTAAGTTGCAAAATGTAGCAGCTAATACTTTTTTGGCAAATATAACTGGTTTGGCTGCTAATGTACAGGAAATTGCAACCACTAGAATTCCTTTATTTTCTGGTGCAATAACTGGAACACCTTCAAGTTCTACTTACTTACGTGGTGATGGTGCATGGGTAGTAGCTCCTGTAGATGGCAATGGTATTTATACAGGTTCAGGTACTATAACTACTGACACCACTGTGTCTATTGCTGCCACTAAAAGTTTCATTATTGAGCATACTAACTTAGCTGTGCCAGCTTTCATTATAGACGAGACTGGGTATTTAGCTTTATATAGTCCTAATGCAACTCACAACTTGACTGTTTCTAATAGTGGGGTTTCTATAAGTCCTGATTTAGTAAGACATTATAGATTTGGTACTACTGGCTTTGAGATGTCAAATTCTACAGATACTTATTCGGTATTTTTACTGGCTAGTAATAGTATGTCTGCAGACTACACACTTACCTTACCAGTAGATGACGGTACTACAGGCCAAGTATTATCTACAAATGGTTCAGGAGTTTTATCTTGGATTACGCCGGGAGGAGGAGGCTTAGCAGATGGGGATTATGGAGACATTTCTGTCTCTGGAACTGGCACTGTTCTTAGTATAGACGCTGGTGTTGTAAGTAATACTGAATTAGCTAGTGCTACAGGGGGTATTTATAAAGGTTCTGGTACTATTGCTTCCGGGGTAGTATCTACATTAACTAATAGTTTTGCTTTAAGATATGCTTCTGGTGGTGTAGATGGGTTTCAAATGATTGATTCATTAGATTCAGTTATTATACAATCTAAGGATGCTAGTCAATACTTCTACGCTAATAATACTAGTTCCTTAGTTGGTTCAGGTACTACTTACATGGAGTACATAGATGGGGTTCTTAGATTATGGGATAGTGATCTAACCCATTATGTAGGAATTCAGCCGCCTGCTACTGGCTCATTAACTACTTCTTATACTTTAACACTTCCAACTACGGATGGTAATAGTGGAGAAGTTTTAACTACCAATGGTTCTGGGGTATTATCTTGGGCTGCTAGTGGAGGAGGTAGTAGTGTAGGTCCAGATGCTCCAGGATCAGAAGTTGTAAATACGTCTAATTATACTGCTGTTATAGGAGAAATATCTCAAGCAGATTCAACTTCTGCTGCTAGAACAGTAACTGCTCCATCTTCCCCTGCTATCAATGATAGATTTGCAGTAGTAGATGCAAGAGCAACTTCTGCTACAAATAATATAACTATTAACTTTACAACAACTAGCCAAAAACTTTATGGTACTATTCAAGACTACACTTTAAATGTAAATGGTGGATATGTTGAATTTGTTTACATGGGTTCATCTACTGGATGGGTCGCAACAAAAGGATAATTAAATATGGCAATTTTACATCGTGACCCCGCAGGGGGATATATAATAAGAGAATACACGGCTAATGATACTTGGAATAAACCAGCAGGTTTAGTTGCTATTGAAGTTCATGCCTGGGGATCAGGAGGAGGTGGTGGAAGTGGTAGAAGAGGAGCTGCTTCATCTGTAAGATGTGGAGGAGGAGGTGGAGGAGCTGGTGCTTTTGTTAAAAGATTTATATTAGCCGCAGACTTATCATCTTCTTATGCAATAACAGTCGGAGCTGGAGGCAGTGGGGGTCCTGCTAGAACTACAGATAATACAAATGGTACGGCTGGTAGTAATGGAACAAACTCTTCTTTTGGTTCATTAGTAGTAGCATATAGAGGGAGTGGAGGTGGAGCAGGTTCTACTTCAGCTTCATCTTCTGGGGGACCTGCTGCTGGTATTGCATCTTGTACTCCTACTGGTGGATTTTGTGCAATACTTGGTACTGCTGGTACTGGAGGAAGTACAACAGGTACTCCTGCGACTAATACTGGTACTACTATGGTTGCTGGAAACGGTGGTGGAGGAGGTGGAATAAATGCTACTAATGTAGTTAGAGCTGGAGGTGCAGGTGGTACTGTTCATGGTAATACGGGTACTTCTGGTGGTAATGGAACAGGCGGGGCTACTGTCGGGGTTAATGGAAATAATGGAAGTACTAACTATCGCACTTGTTTGTATAGATTTGGAACTGCTTTAGTAACTAATGGAGTCTCTGGAGGTGGTGGAGGCGGAGCTTCTGGAGATACAGGAGCTACTTTACCAGGAGGCACAGGTGGTAATGGTGGCTCGGCTGGTGCTGGTGGAGGTGGAGGCGGAGGCTCTACTAATGGTCAGAACTCTGGTGCAGGAGGTGCTGGTGGTAATGGATTATTAATTGTAATTGAATATTACTAAAATAAAATAATAAAAATGAATTGGTTAGATAATAAAACAATAATTTTTCCTATAATCAATAATTACCTATCTTTGCTAAATCTTAAACTAAATAATCAAATATTATGGAAGACTTTTCAATTCCAGTTCATTTCAAAATGGAGCTGGCAAAAATTAAACAAGCAATTGACGACACTAAAGCTCAGTATGAAAAAGTGCAGGAGATGCTTAAAAATCTATCCTTACTTAGTCGAGAGCAACAAGGTCAATTTAATGGCGTGATACGGAGTATCGCTATGATGGCCAATTTTGATGTGAATAAAGATCTCCAAGTAGATCTGGAGTATAAAACTTTAAAAGGAATTCCTCTAGAAGAAGATATTCCCGTAGAAGCATCTGAAGTTCTTCAAAAGTAATTAATTCCAGAAATCTCTATATTTGGAGATAAATAGAAATATATGGCTAGTTGTATATTTAACCCTAACATTGATAGAGAGTATTATATATATAGACACACTACACTAGAGGATGTGATCTTTTATATAGGGTTAGGCTCTAAAATTTCGCATTTTAACACCTACATACAGGAGTATAAAAGAGCCTTCTGCCGCCAAAGTAGGAGTCCAAGTTGGAAAATCGCGGCAAAAAAAGGAATCAAAGTAGATATTTTAGTAGAAGGCTTGTCCTATCAAGAAGCCTGCATTAAAGAGAAAGAGTTTATAAGTATCTACGGGAGAGTAGACTTAAATACAGGTACTCTATTAAACAAGACGTCAGGGGGAGCCGGGGCTGTAAATTGTGAGGGTACAAAAAAAGCCATACAAGCAGCAGTATTTGTTAATACTTTGACACAAGAAAAGGTTATAGGCAGCTTTAAGCAAAAACACGGAGACAGATATGACTACTCTAAAGTTATCTACAAAGGAACTGATTTAAAAGTAATCATAAAATGTAGCTTACACGGGGAGTTTTTACAAACTCCTTGTATCCATAAAAGAGGGGGTAATTGTCCGAAATGTATGCAAGAAAAAATAACCAAAAGTTCTGTAAAAGCAAACATCAAAAGAGCGCAGGTTAGATTTAAAGAAAAAGTTGAAATTTTGTACGAAGGAAAATTGGATTTTTCGCAATTTGTTTATACCGATCCTTTTACAAAATCAAAAATTATTTGTGCTAAGCATGGAGAATTTTTCCAAACCCCACGAACAATATTAAGAGGAAATAGCTGCTCTAAATGCAAGGGGGAAAAGAGTAAAGAGCGAACCAGAAAAGCAATTAGAATAAAAAAAGAAGATGGTACTTGTATAGAATTTCCTTCAATTAAAGATTGCGCAGACTTTTTAGGTATGACTTGGAGTTACTTAAGTGTAAAATTATCTAAAAATGATACTTATATCAAAAGTAAAAAAATGTCTATAAACTATGTCTAGTTGTTTACTAAATTTTAAGGATGCTGCATCAAATACCAAACAATTTCTTGTTTCTCAAGGAGGCTTAAAATCTATGCAGTCTAATATCATAGCTGACTTAGGAATTTTTCAAGCTACTAACAAGAAACTTGAACAACAATCCATACAAGCTTATGGAGTCCCAGGTTATCCATGGCTACAAGAGAAAGATGGTAATCATGCTTTTCCTAATTGGAGTGTCTTAAACAAGATAGACAAGGTTAGAAAACAGCTAGGGTTATATGAAGAGCAGCTGAGTGGTAAGATCACAACTCCAGTACAAGACAAAGAAGAACTACAGTTAGCAACAGAACACAATTTACCATCTGAACTAAATCCAGAGCTCAAAGAAAAGCTAATGGGCTTTGCTGAAAAGCTAGGTATCAAGATTCAAACTCTAGAAGATCTAGTAGAGAGACGTGGAGCAAATGGTATAGCTGATATTACTAACTTCTTGATTCTCCTACAAAACGGCCAAGAGGGAGCCTTACCAGAAGAAATAGCTCACTTTTTTGTAGAACTATTACCTGAAGATCATCCTCTCTTTAAGCAGATGGATGATATAGCTCCATCTACCAGACTATACAAAGAAGTATATGCTGAGTATAAAAAAGTATATGGAAATGACATTCCTAGGCTTAAGCGTGAGGTAATGGCTAAACTTATTGCTATGTATCTTGTAGACCCTACTCTAGCTTCACATTGGGCTGGTTCAGAGAACTTCTGGGATAGAGTACTACAATGGATCAAAGAGTTCCTAGGCTTCGTAAAACGTGACAATAGACTGCTCAGTTTCAAAGAATCAGCGGAGTCTATTCTCAATCTAGATACTAGTCAGCTAATCTTGGAAAGAGCAAGGTTAGCTACTGAGATGTTCAACCTCAGTAGCAAGATGAATCCTAAGTTTGAGACCCTAGACAAAGATGGTAAAGATCTAGGAAGATATGATAAGGTCTTTGTCAATTTGAATGATACAATCTTTGATTATCAGAACTATGATGTTCTTGATAAAGAAGAAAAGAGAAAAATGCTCTTCAAGGATTCTCCTGAGCGTGAGGCTTACTATGAAAATGTAGGCTTGACTCCACTAGGCATGGAGATGATGGAGAAAATTGACTTCATTCGAGATAAACTAGTCTTCCATACTAACCTAGCAATAACCCCAGCACTTGAGGCTAGACTCCAGAAAGACTTTGGTATCACTCGTGATCAACTAATTAAAGTAGAAAGCTCAGAGGAAGTTAGTCCTATGAAAATAGGAACTACTTATCCTCTACAAGAAAAGATCAAAGAACTCAAAGATCAAAATCCTAACATTAGGATTGTAACTATTGACAATAAACCCTTAGGAGACAAAATTCAAAGTGTGTCTGATTTTATTCAGTATGTCTCAAATAGATCTTCTTACACTCCCTACGCTGAGAAGCTACTTAACTGGATGCGTGGGCAGGATCAGACTAAATTCAACCAAGAGATCATTAAGGAGCTTGAAGGTTTGAACAAGTTTAAACTTCTCAAAGAAGTTACTCATGCTGTTGATATGGTACTCAGAAATGAAGACTCCATTAAAAAGACTGGAGACGTACTGACAAGTATGAAAGAAGACGAGTTAAATGAAGTCTTTGAAGGAGAATCTAAGATTGTAAATCTTCCCACTGGGTTAGCTCAGAGGATAGGAAGAATAGTTAATGAAAAGAAAATGGAAAAAGACATGACTCAGTTGCTAGACTTTGTAGCAATGATTCAAGGTACTACTTCCTTTTTCACTAATATGAACCAGACCAACTACTCTGCTCTCCGTAAAATCCTAGACAATCCTAACTCTACTGATGAAGAGATTGATGCAGCTCTCTATCAATTGAACGCACTCAATCGTATGATCTCTGGGTGGAATGAGTATATCACTCAGTTTAACACTTTACTCCAAGGTCAGAATACTAAACATATAAGTGAAGTTCTTGGAGAACTTAGGACCCAACTAGATAAGTCTAAGGCTAATATCATGAGTATGTCTAGGGGAGTAATTACTCGTAAGATTTTCCCCATGTTTGAAGGTTATAACTCCAACAAGGATGTCTTGATAGCTGAGATGAATACTCTAAAGGAGAGACCTAAGATAGCTGGAAACCAGAAGTTACTTGATAGGATAGATGAGCAAATAGCTACAATTGAAGATAGCAAACAAACTCCTGACACTATTACCAAAGCTCTCTTAGGAGAATCTCAGGATATTGATGCTATTACTGTATGGGCTAAGACCTTGCATAATTCAGGAGACCCACTCATAGGAGGTTTAGCTACCTTCCTTAAGAGAGTAGAAATGGAAGCTGATGTCAAGAATATTAAAAGAAGTCAAGAATTCAATGAGGATATCAGAGCATACATGCAAAAGAACGGCTTGAGTCAAAAAGACATAGAAGAGCTTATTGTGATGGAATCTTCCTGGAATTTTAACTTCGACAAGAATGATTGGGAAGAAATCAAGAGTTGAACATTTATTAATCCTTACAAAGACAGACACTTATATGAGCAAAAAGTAAGAGAGAAAAAAGCTGCTCAAAAAGCTTGGTATGAAGCTAAAGATAATATTGATCCAGAAGTAGTAGCTGAAGCCTTAAAGACTTGGAGAAAAGCTAAGGCTGACTTTGATACATGGGAGAAAGCAAACTGGCATAAAGTCTATACAGATGCTTACTATGAAAGATATGCTTCACTCTTACAAACAGAAGAAGACAAAC
>Ga0138256_10008127_pt1 | contig 11048 bp, 6 predicted proteins | sample KNB2016incub_MG_FD_105486 | JGI IMG/M metagenome (GOLD analysis project Ga0138256, IMG submission 105486) | Active sludge microbial communities from wastewater in Klosterneuburg, Austria - KNB2014incub_MG | ecosystem: Engineered > WWTP > Activated sludge > Unclassified | place: Austria...
CCAGTCTCGACCTGTGGGCGACACGCCAGCGCCGACGGATCGCCAAAACCGCCAGCACCGCGCCAGCGATCACCAGCCCCCAAGCGACGATCGAGGCGCCACGCAGCAGCGTGCCGTTGAAGTTCTCGCCCTCGGCGTAGTCCATGATGTGCAGGCGCCAGAAGAAGTCGTACCAGACCCAGGCTTCGTTGCGCGAGGTCACGAACTCCCCGGTGCGACCGTTCAGGTAGATGCGGGTCGCGAGCGCGTCGTCGAATTGCGCCCGCCAGACGTCGCCGCGGCCGCCGGTCTCCGCAACGATGCCCAGCCGCGGCGGCACCTTGGCCACGCGTTCCAGCGTCGTCAGCGCCGCCTGCCCGCGGTAGAGGCCCGCGGCAAACCGCCGCAGTGCGGCCTCGTCGGGTGGCGCCCAGGCCGAGCCGTCGGCAGGCACGATGACGGGTTCAGGGCCACCGATATAGGTCAGGCGCAGCGCCGGACCCTGCGGCGTGGCCACCGCAGCCACGGCCGACACCTGACCGAGTCGTGCGGCGGCCTGGAGTGTCGGCGCCACCCGCTCGGCCCACCCAGCCGGCAGCACCACCGTCGGCGGCTTGACGGTGTCGCCGCCCTTGACCCAGGCCTGGAACGGCAGCAGCGAGAACACCACGCCACCGGTGACCCAGATCAGCACCTGCACACCGACCAGCCAGCCCAACCAGCGGTGCACTCGAAAGGTCGTGGCGGACAGAGACATGGTCGGTGAACTGACGTTTCGTGGCGGCTGCCCATTGTGGTGTCAGCGCCTGCCGACTCATTGCAGCGAACTTCGTGCAGGTGGCACTGGTGGCCCCCCGGGTAACGACAGGGCGCTGCGATATGCTTGTCCAAGACCTTACCGGCTGCACGAGCATGGTCCACCACCTTGATGCTGGTCAAGCTTTCTTGGCGCATCGATTCGGATACTCGCTCATCAAGTCTGGACCATCGACATCCATGTTCCGTCACCGCCGACAACTGCGCCTATGGGCAGCCCGCGTGCTGCTCCTGTGGCTGTTCGGGCTGGGGACGAGCGTTGCGAATGCCTGTCTGACCACGGGTCAGACGGAGCCGGTTGCCGCGACTGCCAGCCGCCTCGTGGCAGTGGCGGAGGCCCTTGACGACCTTGCATTCCACGACCACGCAGCGGCTGACGGTGGCTTCCTGCAGTCGCACGGTACCGACGCGCCAGCGCATCACGGCAGCCTGGCCAAGACAAACTGCCAGGACTTCTGCAGCAAGGCGCCGGTTTCCATCCCGCCGTTGAAGTCAGCACTGGATGACGTTCAGTCTCATGCAGTGATCGCGACGGCGGCGGTGACCGTCGTCCGGATGCCGGCCCTTGCGCCGGTGCAGTTGTGGCTGCCGCGCCGGGATGTCGGCCGGAACCTGCCGATCCCCATCGCCTTTCTGCGACTGGCGCTATAGCGCCTGACACTGGCAGACAGCCGCCACGGCTGCTTTGACCAGTGCAATCCCGCCTCCTGCTGACTGCCATCGTTTGGTGGCGATCGCGCGCGACGGGCTCCTCTTCGAGTTCGACCCTCACTCACCGATGGCGAGCGGGTCCACCGAACCCCGTGTATTCACCTCTCTGGACTTCCTCGTCATGAGCTCGATTGGCAGTCCCGTTGCCTCCTTCCCTTTCTCTATCCAGACACTGACCTCGTCAGCACAGACCCAGCCCGCTGCCGGCGCCTGGTGCCATGCCCGATGCCGACACAGTCCGAGGAGCCGAACCATGTCGACCCTTTCAGAACGAGACCTTGCACCCAATCGCAGTGAGCTTGCCCGGCAATGGGCACGTGGTCTGGCGTGCGGCCTGCTGGCCTTCGCTGGAGCCCTGGGCCCGGCCCTGGCGCAAGAGGCCCCGCTGGGCTCCGACCTGCAGGGGCTGCTGGCGTTCGCACAAGCACAGAGCCCGGAACTGAACGCCATGCGGCAGGAGGCCGACGCGGCGGCACAGCGCATCGGGCCCGCGGGCGCCCTGCCTGACCCGGTGCTGCGCATCGAGCTCATGGACATCAACAACTATGCCAGCGGCGCCTCGCCGAGCCTGCTGCCGTCCAAGGTCGGCGAGACGAAATACACCTTGATGCAGACCTTTCCGCTGTGGGGCAAGCGCGATCTGCGGCGCGATGCCGCTGCCGCCGACGCCAGGCAGGCCGAGGCGCGCACGGATGCCGCCTGGGCCGAACTGGCGGCGCGCATCAAGGTCGTGTATGCCGAGTATTACCGGGCCGCCGGCAACGAACGCCTGGTGGCCGAAGTGCTGGAACTGATGTCGCGACTCGAGCAGGTTGCGCAGGCCCGCTACGCCGGTGGCCTGGTCGGCCAGTCGGATGCGATCCGCGCGCAGCTGGAGCAGACCGCCATGCGCGCAGAACTGATCGCCCTCGACAGCGAGAAGCGTCAGCTGAGGGCGATGCTGAACGGCCTGCTGGCGCGCGACGGCACAGCCCCCTTGGCCGACCCGCAGGCGCTGCGCGAGCCGCCGGCGCTGACCACCGCCGATGCCGCTTCGCTGGCCGAGCGAGCACTGGTGCGCAACCCGCTGATCGCGGCCGAACTGGCCCGCCTGGGCGCCGCGCAGAAGAACCGCGAGCTCACGCTGCAGAACCGCTACCCCGACCTCCAGGTCGGTGTGGTGCCGACCCAGATGGGCACACGCATCACCACCTGGGGCCTGATGTTCGAGATGAACATCCCGCTGCAGCAAGAATCGCGTCGCGGCCAGGAGCGCGAAGCCGAGGCCATGGTCGCTTCCGCGCGATCGCGCGCCGATGCGTTGCAGCACCAGTTGCTCGGCGAACTGGCCGGCAAGCTGGCCAGCCTGGATGCTGCGCGGCGCAGCGAGGCGCTGGTGAAGACCCAGCTGCTGCCGCAGTCGGAATTGAGCCTGCAGTCGTCACTGGCCGCCTACGAAAACGGCAAAGCCGAGTTCGCGATGCTGCTCGATGCCCAGCGCCAGATCCGTTCGGCGCGGCAGGAATTGCTCAAGACGCAGGTCGAGGCGCAACTGCGCCTGGCCGAGATCGAAAGAATCCTGGGAGAAGACCTGTGAAGACCATCACCACCCTGCTCGCCATCGTCGTGCTCGGCGCCGTGGGCGCCACCAGCTACTGGCTCGGATCCCGTTCCCAGGAGCATGCGCTCGGCGAGGATGCGGCCACGACGGCGGCCGCCTCGGCACCCAAGGCGCGCAGGCTGCTCTACTACCGCAACCCGATGGGCCTGCCCGACACGTCGCCGACGCCGAAGAAGGACCCGATGGGCATGGACTACATCGCGGTCTACGAGGGTGAGGACGAGGACAGTTCGCAGGCCGCGGCGGGGGGGCCGGCCCAGCTGCGCATCAGCACCGAGAAGGTGCAGAAGCTGGGCGTGCGCACCGAGGCCGCGAGCCTGCGCCTGCTCGGCAGGACGGTGCGCGCGGCGGGACGTGTCGAACCCGACGAGCGGCGCGTCGCCGTCGTGGCCCCGAAATTCGAGGGTTATGTCGAGAAGCTCCTCGTCAACGTCACCGGCCAGCCCGTGAGCCGGGGTCAGCCGTTGTTCGAGGCCTACAGCCCCGAACTGGTGGCGGCGCAGCGCGAATACCTCATCGCGACGCAAGGCCTGCGGGCCATGAAGGACGCAGGCGCCGACGCTCAGGGCGGCATGAGGCAACTGGCCGAGTCGAGCCTGGCCCACCTCCGCCACTGGGAACTCGCGCCCGCACAACTGGATGCCCTGGTGACGACGGGCCAGCCGCAGCGCACCGTTACCTATCCCTCGCCGGTGTCCGGCGTGGTCACCGAGAAGAAGGCGCTGCAGGGCATGCGCTTCATGCCGGGCGAGATGCTGTACCAGATCACCGACCTGTCGACGGTTTGGGTCATCGCCGACGTGTCCGAGCAGGACATCGGCCTCGTCAAGACCGGCGCCAGGGCTCGCGTCGCCACGACCGCCTATCCCAACGAAGTCTTCGACGGCCGCATCACCTTCGTCTACCCGACCATGACGGCGGAGACCCGCAGCGTGCCGGTACGCGTGGAACTGGCCAACCCGGGCCAAAGATTGAAGCCGGCGATGTTCGCGCAGGTCGAAGTCACCGTGGGCGGCAAGGCGCCGGTGCTCACGGTGCCGGACTCCGCGGTCATCGACACCGGCGCCCGGCGCATCGTGCTGGTGCAAGTGCAGGAGGGGCGCTTCGAACCACGCGATGTCGAACTGGGTGCCCGTGGCGAGAATTTCGTCGAGGTCGTCAAGGGCGTGAGCGACGGCGAACAGGTCGTCGTCGCCGCCAACTTCCTCATCGACGCCGAGAGCAACCTCAAGGCCGCCATCGGCGGCATGGGTGCCGCCCCAACGGCGACAGCTACCAGCACCTCACCGGCACCGGCGACGGTGGGCCACAAGGCCGAAGGCAGCGTGGACAGCATCGACCTGCAGGCCGGCACGGTGAGCCTCAACCACGGCCCGGTCGCCAGCCTGAAGTGGCCGGCTATGACGATGGAGTTCAAGACCGCCAACGCCGCTCTGCTGGCGGGCTTGAAGCCTGGACAGAAGGTGAACTTCGAATTCGTCGAGCGCCAGCCCGGCGAGTACGTGGTGACCGCGATCACCACAGCGCCCGGCGGCATGGCGCCGGCTCCCGTGAAACCTGCTCCCGCGGCACCCGCCGCGAAGCTAGGCACCCACAGCGGTCACTGAGCGGAGTACACCATGCTGGCCAAGATCATCCAGTGGTCGGGCAGGAATCCGTTCCTGATCCTCCTCGCCACCTTGTTCGTCGTCATCGGTGGTGTCGTCGCGGTGATGAAGACGCCGCTCGACGCCCTGCCCGACCTGTCGGACGTGCAGGTCATCGTCTACACGGAGTATCCGGGTCAGGCGCCGCAGGTCGTCGAGGACCAGGTGACCTACCCGCTGACGACGGCGATGCTGGCGGTGCCCAAGAGCAAGGTCGTGCGTGGCTTCTCCTTCTTCGGCGCCTCCTTCGTCTACGTCATCTTCGAAGACGGCACCGATATCTACTGGGCGCGTAGCCGGGTCCTGGAGTACCTGAATTTCGCCTCCAGCCGCCTGCCCAAGGGTGTGTCACCCTCGCTCGGGCCCGACGCCACCGGCGTCGGCTGGGTCTACCAGTACTCGCTGCTGGCCAAGGACAGGACGCTGGCCGAACTGCGCACGATCCAAGACTGGTACGTGCGCTACCAGCTCACGAAGGCGCCGGGCGTGGCCGAAGTGGCCTCGATCGGCGGCTTCGTGCAGACCTACCAGGTCACCGTCGACCCGCTCAAGCTGCGCAGCTACGGCATCCCGCTGATGAAGGTGTCGCAGGTGATCCGCGACTCCAACCGCGATGTCGGCGGCCGCGTGGTCGAGATGGCCGAGACCGAGTACATGGTGCGCGGCAAGGGCTACCTTCGCGGCAAGGCCGACATCGAGATGCTGGTCGTCAAGGCCGAGGGCGGCACGCCGGTGCTGATCCGCGACATCGCCCGCGTCGAGATGGCGCCCGACGAGCGCCGCGGCCTGTCCGAACTGAACGGCGAAGGCGAGGTCGTCTCCGGCATCGCGATGTCGCGCTTCGGCGAGAACGCGCTGGAGGTCATCCACAACCTGAAGCTCAGGGTCGAGGAGATTTCGGCCGGCCTGCCCGAAGGCGTGTCGATCCAGGCGGTCTACGACCGCTCGGACCTCATCCACCGCGCGATCAAGACCCTCACGGTGACGCTGATCGAGGAGAGCATCATCGTTGCCGTCGTCTGCGTCGTCTTCCTGATGCACGTACGCTCGGCGCTGGTGGCGATCCTGATGCTTCCGGTGGGCGTGCTGATCTCGATCATCGCGATGCGCCTGTTGGGCATGAACTCCAACATCATGAGCCTGGGCGGCATCGCGATCGCGATCGGCGCCATGGTCGACGCCGCCATCGTGATGATCGAGAACGCGCACAAGCACCTCGAGCGGCTGGACCGGCTCAAACCGGGCCACGCCTTCAAGGAGCGGGCCGAGGCGATGATCGCCGCCTGCCAGGAAGTGGGGCCGGCGCTGTTCTTCTCGCTGCTCATCATCACGGTGTCGTTCCTGCCGGTCTTCACGCTGGAATCGCAGGAGGGCCGCCTGTTCGCGCCGCTGGCCTACACCAAGACCTTCGCGATGGCCGGCGCCTCGCTGCTGTCGGTGACGCTGGTGCCGGTGCTGATGCTGCTGTTCATCCGCGGCAAGATCATGCCGGAGGCCAAGAACCCCGTGAACCGCTTCCTGATCTGGACCTACCGTCCGATCATCGAGGCGGTGATGCGCTGGAAGGGGCTCACCATCGTGCTCGCCCTGCTCGCAATGGCCGCGACGTGGTATCCCGCGTCGCGCCTCGGCAGCGAATTCATGCCGACGCTCGACGAAGGCACGCTGCTGTTCATGCCGACCTCGCTGCCGGGCATGTCGATCACCAAGGCCGCCGAGGTGCTGCAGACGCAGGACAAGATCATCAAGAGCTTCCCGGAGGTGAGTTCGGTCTACGGCAAGGCCGGTCGCGCCAATACCGCCACCGACCCGGCGCCGACCGAGATGTTCGAGACCGTCATCAATCTGAAACCGCAGGAGGAGTGGCGGCCCGGCATGACGACCGACAAGCTGATCGCCGAGATGGACAAGGCGCTGCAATTCCCGGGCATCTCCAACGCCTGGACGATGCCGATCAAGGCGCGCATCGACATGCTGTCCACCGGCATCCGCACGCCGATCGGCATCAAGGTCTTCGGCAAGGACCTCGGCGAGATGGAGAAGCTGGCGCGCGAGATCGAGACCGTCGTCAAGGCGGTGCCGGGAACGACCTCGGCCTTCGCCGAACGCCTGACCGGCGGCAGCTACCTCGACATCGAACCCGACCGCGAACAGTTGGCGCGCTACGGCCTGTCGGTGGGCGAACTGCTGGACGTCATCGGCACCGCGCTCGGCGGCGAGATGGTGACCACCACGGTCGAGGGCCGCGAACGCTTCGGCGTCACCGTGCGCTACCCGCGCGGGCTGCGCAGCAACCCCGAGCAGATCGAACGCGAGGTGCTGGTGCCGGTGATGGGCGGCGCCATGGTGCCGCTGGGCCAGGTCGCCAAGGTGGTGGTCGTGCGTGGCGCACCGGGCATCCGCACCGAGAACGCGCTGCTGTCTGCCTATATCTTCGTCGACATCCGCGACCGCGATATCGGCTCCTACGTGGCCGACGCGCGCAAGGCGGTGGCCGACCAGGTGAAATTCTCGCCCGGCTACTACATCACCTGGAGTGGGCAGTTCGAGGCCATGGAGCGCGCCATCGAACGCATGAAGATCGTCGTGCCGGTGACGCTGCTGACGATCTTCCTGCTGCTGTACCTGAACTTCAGGCGCCTGACCGAGACCTTCATCGTGATGCTGTCGGTTCCCTTTGCGCTGGTGGGCGGCGTGTGGCTGATGTGGTGGCTCGGCTACAACCTGTCGGTGGCCGTCGCGGTGGGCTTCATTGCCCTGGCCGGCGTGGCTGCCGAGACCGGCGTCGTGATGCTGATCTACCTCGACCACGCCTGGGAGGAAGCCAAGGAACGCTGCCGCCGCGAGGGCCGGCCGCCGGGTGCCAGCGATCTCTATGCGGCCATCATGGAAGGGGCCGTCGAACGCGTGCGGCCGAAGATGATGACCGTGGTCGCGATCATGGCCGGCCTGCTGCCGATCATGTGGGGCACGGGCACCGGCTCCGAAGTGATGAGCCGCATCGCGGCGCCGATGGTCGGCGGCATGATCTCGTCGACCGTGCTGACACTGGGCGTGATCCCGGCGCTGTATGCGCTGGTCAAGCAATGGCAGTTGCGGCGCGCCACAGGTCAGGACGATGTAGCGTTCACCTCTGTGGCGCCGCAGACGCCCGTGCCGCCCCTCTCCACCCCATGAGGAACCATTCATGACTCGAGGCCGATTCTTCCCCAGCGCGGGCGCGCTCTCGACCTTCTCCGCCTGGCCCGCGTTTGCCGCCCTATGAGCGCAGCACGGACAACTCCAGGCAAGCGGATCGACGAACGCCGACGAGTGCTGCTCCTCGGGGTCGCCGGTGCGTCGCTTGCCCAGCTCTCTGGTTGCGGGGGCGGCGGCGGGTCGCCGATGACGGGCCAGGTCGACACCGCTGCGCCCGTCGATCCGGCCGCTGGCGCCGCCCCGGAGCGCAGCCTGCCCGTCGTCCAGCTGGACCCTGGCGAGTCGGACGGCAGCGGCGGACGGCAATTCGCTTTGACCGTTCAACGCGGCACTTCGCAAATCCTGAGCGGCGTCAACACGCCCACGTTGGGCTACAACGGCGCGCTGCTGGGCCCCGCCCTGCGACTGCGCAGCGGCGAGCGAACCACGATTCGGGTTCGCAACGACCTCGACGAGATCACATCGGCGCACTGGCATGGTCTGGTGGTCCCGTCAGAAGTCGACGGTGGTCCGCACCAGCCCATTGCGCCGGGCGCCACCTGGGAGGCGAGTTTCACGGTGGCGAATCTGGCCTCCACCTGCTGGTTCCATCCTCACGCCCATGGGAGCACCGGACGCCAAGTGGCGTCCGGGCTGGCGGGTCTGCTGATCATCGACGACGGCACCGTCGCACCGGCCGTGCTTCCCGATACCTGGGGCGTCGATGATCTGGCGCTGGTGCTGCAGGACAAGCGTTTCACGGCCGACGGCGGGATCGACTACACGCTCACGGCCAACGATCGGCTGGTCGGGTACGCCGGCGATCGGCTGCTGGTGAACGGAATCTTCGGCCCGACGTGGCGGGCACCCCGGCAATGGGTGCGGTTGCGGCTGCTGAACGGCTGCAATGCCCGCATCCTGGTGCTGCGACTCAGCGATGCAACGCCGATGCTGCAGATCGCCAACGAAGCCGGCATGCTTGCCGCCCCGATCGCACGCAGCACACTGACGCTGGCACCCGGCGAACGTGCCGAGGTCCTGGTCGACTTCGGCAGTGCCGATGTCGGTCACGTGACGCGTCTGCTGGCCAGAACTTCAGGGGGCGGCATGGGCATGGGCATGGGCATGGGCGCAGGGTCGGATACCGAGGTCACGGCAGTGACGATGCGCGTCGACCTGCCGCGCCAGCCCGGCGCAATGTCGTCACCGCCGACCCGGCTGTCACCCGCGCCGGCCGTTTCGGTCGGCACGGGTGCCACGGTCAGGACCTTCACCCTCGGCGGCGGGATGATGGGCAGCCCGTTCACCATCAACGGTCGACGATTCGACATCGATCGCATCGATCTGGCCGTGCCGGCCGGGGCTGTGGAAATCTGGCGCTTTGTCAACGCCACCGGCATGGCCCACCCGATGCACGTACATGGGGTCCAGATGTCGCTGATCGCGCGTGACGGCAGTGTGCCAGCCCCTCACGAACAAGGCCTGCGGGATACGTTCATCGTGGACGCGATGCAGACCGTCAGCGTCGCGGTACAGACGCCCCTCGTGGCGTCCTCGGTCCCCCTGATGTTCCATTGCCACATCCTCGAACACGAGGACGCCGGCATGATGGGGCAGTTCGTCACGGCTTGAGCGCACACCCTGGATGGGGCTGAGCGGCATCCGCGCCACGCAATGGCGTGAACCGGTGATGCTGCTGGAACGGTTCAGCCCCCATCCGGACGCCTGCTGCTCATCAGGAGCCAGGCATCCACAGCCGCCAAGGCGGTGTAGTTGAGCACCATGAACCAGGGTGTGATCCACGCGATGCCATCGAAGCCGCTCTCCGTGAACGGGTACAGCACCGGTACTGCGTAGTAGTCGGCCGAGTGCGTGAAGACATCGATCACGATGTGCGACCACCAGCCCAGCAGCGGGATCCACAACGTGCGTTGCACCGCCCACAGCGCCAGCGTGACGAGACCGGCGATCGGTGCGCTGTGCATCACGCAGTGCAGGTGGTGCGACAACAACCCGACCAGCGGCGGTAAGCCCGGCTCCTGCCCAGGGATGGCAACGGCGTAGCCGCGCAGCGCGGCAAAGGACCCGTCGGCGAAGAACCACCAACCGGCGATGGGCGACAGGTGCAGTACATCGGGCAGCGCGGCCAGCACGAGCGTGGCCACAACGGTACGTCGCGACAGCGGGCGGCTGCGACGGATGACTGCGGCACCGGCAGCGGCCCACAGCGTGTGCGCGACGATGTCCACCGTCCGGACCCGCCGTCAGTCCTGGCTCAAAACAGCGCGGCGCAGACGCAGGGCGTTGGTGATGACGGAGGCCGAGCTCAGGCTCATTGCCAGCGCCGCGATCAGCGGCGACAGCAGCCAGCCGGTGAAGGGGAACAGCACGCCCGCCGCCAGCGGTACGCCCAGGGCGTTGTAGACGAAGGCGAAACCGAGGTTCTGCTTCATGTTGGCCACCGTTGCGACCGACAAAGCCCGTGCCACCGCGATGCCACGCAGGTCGCCCTTGACCAGCGTCAGCTGGGCGCTGTTCATCGCCACGTCGGTGCCGGTGCCCATCGCGATGCCGACATTGGCGCGTGCCAGTGCAGGGGCGTCATTGATGCCGTCACCGGCCATCGCGACGACGCGGCCCTCCGACTGTAAACGCTCGACCAGGGCCAGCTTGTCGGCGGGCTTGACCTCGCCATGCACCTCCTCGATGCCCAGCCGCTGACCGACGGCGCGCGCCGTAGTCAAGCCGTCGCCGGTGGCCATGACGATGCGCAGGCCCGACTTGCGCAGCGCGTTCAGGGCCTCGGGTGTCGTGGCCTTGATCGGGTCCGACACCGCCAGCAGGCCAGCCAGTTGCCCGTCGACCGCCAGGTGCATGACGCTGGCACCCTGGCCACGCAGCTCCTCCGCCTGTGTCTTCAGGGCGCCCACCTGCACGCCGAGCTGCTCCATCAGCGCGGTGTTGCCCAAGGCCAGCGCCTTGCCGTCAACGCTGCCGCGTACGCCGATGCCCGACCCGGAGTCGAACTGATCCGGCTTGGCCAGCGCCAGCCCCTGCTCGCGCGCCGCCGCGACGATGGCCGCGGCCAGCGGATGTTCGCTGCCCTGATCCAGGCTCGC